>OJKQ01000035.1_pt1 | contig 131970 bp, 109 predicted proteins | sample 1596641 | NCBI WGS metagenome assembly OJKQ01 (sample SAMEA4350167, study PRJEB24818) | metagenome | biome: human; feature: gut; material: faeces | place: Denmark | collected 2013-09 | reverse complement strand
ACAATTTTCTCGGACATGGTTTGCTCTCCTTTCAGAATGGTGTGTCACGACTTCATTCTACCAGAGTTCTGCAAACCATGTCTTCTTTTATCCTCTTTTCAATTTGCGAAACTTATTCTACCTTATCATGGATTCTGGGGCTGGCGTTCCCGCTGACGGCCAAACAGCAGTGCATAATGAATTAACGGGAGCAAAACAAAAACTCCGGGATGGAAGCGTCGCTTCCATCCCGGAGCTTTTTTATGGGAAGGGAAACCGCAGGCTTGTCCGAACTATCGGAGACGCTAGGGAAAGCTGCTTCAGTTCAAGAAATACCAACTGTGGTTTTTACTATGACGAACGACAGGCGTTTGATTCGGTTTTCTGCTGTTCTTGCTTTTTACCGCGCCGCCCTTTTCCCGCTGTTTAAAATCAATCGGCTGTGGTCCATAAAATATAATAAAAAGGTACTGTTGAAAAAATCCTGAAATCCTGTTATTGAAGTTCTTTGCGAATTTCCAGGAGTTGTGTTAGAATATTCCTGCGTCTCTGAGAATTTGCCTGCCGGGCGCGAGAAGGTATATGGGGTGATCAAGTTGGAAAAAGACAATACGGAACAGCCGAAAATGAAATCTCTGGACAAGGCTCTGAAGCTTTTAGAGTGCTTTGGCTCCGTCACCCCTGAGCTGGGGATCACGGAGCTCGCTAGAATCCTGGAGCTGCATAAAAGCAATGTGTTTAATATTGTGGCAACCTTTGAACAGCATGGATATCTGGAAAAGAACAAGGCTACCGGGAAATACCGCCTGGGGTTGAAGCTGCTGGAGTTTTCCTATTTGATTAATGAAAATTTAGGGTATCAGCGCGTGTTGTATGACATTATGAAGGAGGTTTCCAATGAATTGGGGGCCATTACATATTTTGCCGTTTTGCGAGGGCAAAAGGTCTTTTACCTTTGCAGCGCCTACCCGCATAAAAAGGACAATCATTTTCCCTATCGGACCATTATTGGCGAAACCGCGCCGCTGTATTGTACGTCGCTGGGAAAGGTGATGATGGCGTTTATGCCTTCGGAAGAACTGGAGGCTTATCTTACGCAATCAGTTTCCTTTCACACCTTTACACGATATACCATAACCGAGCCGGACCGGCTGAGACAGGAAGCCGCCTTGATTCGAGAAAAAGGCTTTAGCGTGGATAACGAGGAACATGAGTATGGCGTGAAATGTGTGGGCGTGCCTGTGCTGCTGCCGGAAAGCAGCCAGGTCGCTGCTTTCAGCGCCTCAGGTCCGGCTTCTGCTTTTGACGGCTCAGATTTGGAGCAGAAAGCCAAGGCTTTAAAGGAAGCCTCTTTTTTAATGCGGGAAAGGCTCCGAACCCTTGCATGAGGGTTCCCTGCGGATTCCCGTTTGAAGGGTTGAATCTTGTGCTGGAAGAACAGCATAGAACGGATCTCATGCCGTTTCGGCTAATAAAATGATACAGCAAAGCTTTCTCTGCGGGTTTGCCTGACCGTCTGTTTCGTTTATTTCTTCCTTTGTGGAAAAATTTTTGCTTTATGCTTTTTAGGGGGCGGCCAGTAGGAATTTGTAAATGCCTTTTTATCAATTTATAAAGCAAAGAAAAGCCTCTCTTGCTTTTGAATACAAGAGAGGCTTTTTAATCTGTGCGGTATGCCGTATGAAAAAGCGGATTATATTAAAATGCCGCTGAAAAATTTTTTTAAGCGGCATTGGCGTCTTCGGGCTTATTAGCTGTTACAGCATCCGCGTTTTCCACACAGCCCTCCTGGTAATCTTTTCTACTGAAAACCACAGCAACGGTTTTTAATAATATCTTGAGATCCAGAAAGAAGGAAATATGCATGAGATATTCCGTATCTAAATTTACCTTGCTTTCCTCATCGACCAGATCTCTGCCGTTTACTTGGGCATATCCGGTTACGCCGGGGCGAAGACTGTATACGCCTCTTTTTAAACGCTGTGAATGGATCTTTTCTTCCGCTAGGATTAAAGGGCGAGGCCCAACAAGGCTCATTTCTCCTTTTAAGACGTTGAGCAATTGAGGAAGCTCATCCAAACTGGTGACACGAAGAATTTTTCCGACTTTTGTAATGTAGTGGCCGGGGTTTTTAAACTGATTCGTGGCAACGTTATTAGGCGTATGTTTATACATGGTACGGAATTTATAAACGCGAAACGGCTCGCCGCCTCTGCCTACCCGTTCCTGACGGAAAATGACAGAGCCAGAGGATTCCAGCTTAATTGCCAGCGCACATATGATAAAGATAGGGCTGAGCACCGCTAGCAATAAAAAGGATAGTACAATATCCAATGACCGTTTTACCACGAAATAGGCTTTTTGATTTTCTGAAAACATGTGAAGCTGATCTGAATTTTTTACGTTTCCTTGCTTTTGATACGGAGATGATTGAATAGAACCGCGCTGAAGCGCCTCTTTCAATGCCATCCGATCTCCTCCTTGATTTCTTTAAATTTATGAAGTCGAGGTTTTGGGCAAAACCTATGCAAAATCAACCGACCACGGCGGGAATTGCGCTGCTTTTCCAAAAGACAAACCGGCTTGCGTTCGACAAATTTCGGATCCTTTGTATATTCTACTCGGGCAAGCATATGTTGTCAACCGCTTTCCCATAGGAAATCGCAGGATAAAAAGAATCTGATTCCAGCCTTGTAAAACAAAGGAAATTTGAGTTCTAACAATTCCTAAAAGGCCAATAAAAAATATCCACCGGAAGAACGCCAAATCAAAACATAAGGATCTTCTTTCTATAAAGAGTTCCCGCAAAGTTCTGGAAAAATCGCAATAAAAAAGTGGATATTTTTTATTTTAATAATCTATAGAATCTAAGACACTGGTAAAACAGCAAATATTATTGTAAAAAAGAAAAATAAGCGTCTTTTTTTAAGCAAATTTTACTGTCTGTTTAATTATACAATTATAGCTTAATCCTTAATTTATGTCAATAGAAGTCGAATTTCATTATCTTCTGTCGGCGATCTGGAACAAAAATGCGGTTACAATTTAGTATAACGGATTTTTCATCAAATAGTAAAGTTTTGAAAATTAAATATTTCTCATAGTGGATGGCGTCTAATGGGGAATTTGTTGCTTCTGCCTTTTAACCATAGGCATGTGACTTTAAATCCATAGATTGGGCGATATAAAGTAAAATCTAAAACGATGGCATACATAAAAACCGTAACGTTTAGAATTATTTCTGTTTAAATTTTTGCGTATTTTTAAAATAAACAAACAGAAAATATTAAAAATAATATATTTTATTATTGACTTTTTTGATATTGTATGATATTTTTATCTTAACGTTAAGATATGAGCGGTAAGCTTTAGCGCAGGTTAAGCAGCTTCTTTTCGATGGGTGCTGCTGTGGGCTGGATTTCCCATTGGAAAATTATAGAGAAGAAACCTAAGGCTGTTTTTTGGGGCTCTCGCTGTGCACGGAAGATTTCGTAATAGCCGCATTTTACGATTGACCACAAAGGGGGATAAGTTGAATATGGTATCCATTAAAGACGTGGCGAAGGAAGCTGGTGTTTCGGCCACTACGGTATCAGCGGTGGTAAATGGGCTTGATTGCGTAAAACCATCCACAAGAGAAAGAGTATTAGAGGCGATCGATCGCTTAGGCTATATTCCCAATGTATCCGCTCGGGAGCTTGTAACGAGAAAAAAACAGAATATCGGGCTGATTACCATGACCTATGACCGATATGAGTCCAGACGGCACAGCAAGGATGGCAGCGAGGATATTTTTTATACCGAATACATATTAAAAATAGCGGAATGCCTGGAAAATATGGGGTATGGGCTGCTGCTGGAAAATTTCTACTATGAATCAGGAAGCAAAAGGCTTCCGAAGCTTATTGTACAAAAACGGGTAGACGGAGTGATCGTGGTTGGTTCCCTTTACACCAAGGAGTTTATCAAGCTTTTGAGAAAATACATTCCGGCAGTAGTAGCGCTGGGCTGCCCAAGCGAATTTTCAGATTATGTGCGCAATGATTATACGGAGTCCGTAACATTGCCGATCCGTTATCTGATCGCGAATGGCCACCGACGGATTGCCTATGCCAGCGGAGACCCGCTGACCAGCGCTTATCACTATAAGCTGTTGGGATATCAGATGGCTCTGGAAGAGGCCGGAATTCCTTACCGGGAGGATTATGTTTTCGAAAGCAAGTATCTGGCCACAGAAGGCTACTGCGTAGCCCGGAAAATCATGGAACTCCCAGAAGAAACACGCCCTACGGCGGTAATGTTTGCCTCGGACATTATTGCGGCAGGCGCCTATCAATATTTTTACGAGAACCGGATCCGAATCCCTGATGAAATCTCAGTGGTAGGCTATGAAAATCTGCCAATTTCCTGCCTTTTGTGCCCGCCCTTGACTTCGGTTGACTGGCACAAGGACCGTATGTCGGAAGAAGCGTGCAATATTATGCTGAAGCGTTTGGAGAAAAGCGGCGGCGAACAGCTTGGCATTGTGATTCCTTGCAATATTGTAGAGCGTTCTTCGGTGAGAAAAATAGAGTAAGGCTTTTTTAGCCTAAAATCGTAACGTTAAGATTTCTGTTTGACAAGACTGCAGCTTGGCAAATGGGAACGAAATAAATTTTTAATTCAGAATCGGAGGTAATGAAAAATGGCAAAGAAGTGTATCGCTTTTCTTTTGGCTTTGGCAATGCTCCTCTCCTTTGCAGCCTGCGCGTCCGGAGAAGAAGAGGCTCCGCAGGGCAGCGGTTCTCCGGGGGAAAGCTCTGAAGCGGAAAACAACGGGGAATCGAAAGAAAGCCTGAGCGGTAGTGTGACAATGTGGACTTTCTTAGATGTGAATGCCGACAACGGGCGCTCAAAGGTTTTGAAGAAGCTGATCGAGCAATTTGAAAAAGAAAACTCCGGTGCGGCCATTACGGTGGAGACCCAGGAATGGACCACAATGTCGGCCAAAATTATCGCAGGCCATGCCGCAGGCAGCTGCCCGGATATCTTTATGATTAATATGGCTAATTTAGGAGAGGCCATCGCCTCCGGATGTATGGAGCCTTTGGAAAACCTATTTTATGATGACTGGACCGACGAGCAAAAAGCCGACATAGACAACGAACTGTTCCGGGCAGGCTGCGACGGGACCTACCACTATGAAATTCCCTTGTTTTCCGGCACCTTTGGCATTATGTACCGGAAAGATCTGTTTGAAGAATTTGGCATCAAGGCAGAGGACATTAAAACCTGGGAGGATTTGGTAAAGGCCGCCCAAACGCTGACCTACGTTAATGACGCTGGCCTTCAGGTATGGGGCTACGGCGTTGGTTACGCCACGGATGTCACAGACCCTCACGGCGTGCTGCCCACCGTACTCTTCAGCCAGGAGGGCGGAATCTTTAACGAGGACGGCACTCCGAACGACTGGTCGGGGGAGCAGGGGCAGGCAGGTTTGCAGTTTCAGATCGATCTCATTGACAAATACAAGGTTACGCCGGAAGCCTGCGTGGCAAAGACCTCTGAGGAAATTTACAATGATTTTGAGGCGGGACAGTACGCAATGATTTCCGGCGGTTCTGTACGGGTTCCCACAGTAAAAGGGCTAACTGCTTTTGATCCTGACGATGTGGGTTTTATGGCTTATCCCGCGTGGAACGAGGGCGAGGAGCACTCGATTGCCAATGCGTATTCGTGGAATACGGCGGTTTGGTCTGGTTCCCAGGTGAAAGAAACGGCGGGGGTCTTCCTGGAATATCTGGTGTCTCCGGAGGCGGATAAACTGTGGTGCACTGAAGCCCAGCAGATTCCCGTTTTAAATTCCACTCTGGAAAGCTGCGCGGAATTTATTGACACGCCTGATAATGAGTTTATGATTACCACCAGCGACATTTATGCCAACTCCGCGCTGGTGTTTTCCGGCTCCTATCCGATCACAGGCTTCGCACTTGACCTGCAAAACGCTATGATTTACGCGTACTCTGACGGTTATACGGTGCCGGAGGCTTTGGAGCAGGCCGCAAAGGATTTCACGGACCGGAATGTGTCTCGATAAGGGAAAATAATGCGAAACAGGTCCCGCGCTGTAGGAACGGCGCGGAGGATGAAAAAGCTTCCGCGTCCCGTTCCTTTCGGATGAAGGAGTTGAATGAAATGGAAACTAGGGATATGCCGCCGCTGCGCCGCGCGCAGTGGAAGAAAAAATTTTTCCCCTATCTTCTCATGTCCCCCACCTTGCTGCTGGTGCTGATTTTTTTAATTATCCCTTTGGCCTTTGCGTTTTACTGCAGTCTATACCGATGCGATTATATGCAATTCTCCAAATTCATGGGGCTGCAAAACTATGCCGACGTCTTAATGGACCCGGATATCCTGGCGTCTATCGGAAGATCCTTTTTTGTCTCTATGCTGAGTCTGGTTTTAGCACTGGTATTAGGTGTGCTTTTAGCGCTTTGGATTCATATGCTGACAAAGGGAGCGGCTTATATCTTACAGCTGCTTGTGCTGATCCCCTGGGTTACCTCTATGATTGTAGCAGCCATGCTGTGGAAATGGATATTTCAGGATGACACCGGCCTGCTGAATTATCTTCTTTCCTTGTTTGGAGTTGGGAATGTAGGCTTCCTAACGGATAAGACAATCGCCATCTATACGCTGGTCTTTGTCATGACCTGGAGAGTGATCGGATATGTCATGATTCAAGTGCTGGCTGGGCTGAAGGCTATTCCGGTGGAATATGAGGAAGCCGCAAAAATCGACGGGGCTAACAAATGGCAGATGTTCTGGCGGGTGCGCTTTCCTCTCTTAAAAACACCTATGGCCCTGTCAGCGATTATTGTGGGCCTTTCCAATTTAAACAACCTAAACGTACCTCTAACCTTGCTGGCGGGAGGGCCGGGAACCTCCACCATGGTGGTGGCTATCGAAATTTACCGCATGAGCTTTACGAGCTATCATTTCGGCGAGTCCAGCGCTTTATCCATTGTGCTTTGCCTGGTGAATTTCCTGCTTACCATTTTCTACATGAAGGCGGTGAAGTATGAAATCTAAATTGACTGGGGGCAGGTTTCTGCTCCGGCTGCTGGCGGCGCTGGCATTTCTCGCGATTTTAATAGTGAATCTGGCGCCCTTTGTATGGGGATTGCTGACGTCTTTAAAGCCCGCCCGGGAATTGATGGTGTATCCTCCTAAGTTTGTCGGCTTTTCTCCAAGTGTAGAGCACTATGCTACCGTTTTCGCCGGTACTTTTTCCACAGCGACGCTCAACAGCATTATTTACAGTGTTGCCTCGATTGTCGTAGGCATCCTTTGTGCGATTCTAGCTGCCTATGCCTTGACCCGGTATGTATTTAAAGGTAAAAAAATGCTGTTTTACGTAATCCTCAGCGGAATTCCCTTATCTATGGGAAGCGCGGCTATGGTGGTGCCAAACTATATGCTCTTTTCCATATTGGGAATGAATAATCAGTGGTATACCCTTCCTTTAATTTATATCGCCTATAACATCCCAATGTCTGTGTGGATTATGGTAGGCGGAATGCAAGGAGTATCCTACGCCATTGAAGAGGCTGCTCAGATCGATGGGGCCTCTAAATGGTACATTATTTTCTGTCTGGTACCGAGAATCTGTATGCCTACGATTGCCTGTGCGGCCTTGCTGATCTTTATTGGCGCATGGAATGAATATACTGTTTCCTCGGTTTTAGTCAATTCTCAAAGCCTATATCCAATCCAGGTTTCTATTTATAATTACATCGGTTATTTTGGCCGTGAATGGGGGCCTCTGACCGCTGCAGCTACCATTGCGGTGATTCCTATTTTAATTGTATTCACTATTCTAGGCAGAATGTTGATTTCCGGACTGACCGCTGGCGCGGTAAAGGAATAAAAACAGGAAATAAAGGTGATAAAATGTATCGTGATAAGTATGATCTAATCGTTGTAGGAAGCGGTCCCGGTGGATTTGCCGCTGCGATTGCCGCGGCGCGGAAGGGCGTGTCTACGCTTTTAGTGGAACGGAACGGGCAAGTAGGTGGACTTTTGACTTCCGGCCTGCCGCTGCTGGCCTTTTTAGACCGAGCGGGAAATCAGGTGGTTGGCGGCATCGGTCAAGAAATTTGTGACCGGTTAAAAGAGGTAGACGGCGTTAACAAGCATTTGCCATCCCCTTTGCTGAACTCAATCACCAGCGTTAACGCGGCGTGGATGAGCGTTGTACTGTTTGAAATGTGCGAAGAGGAAAAAGCGCTGGATGTACTTCTTTACGCGGAGCTGGATAGGGTAATCGTGGAAAATGGAACTGTAAAGGGGATTACGGTACTCTGTAAAGGACATAGGATGTCTTTTGGAGCGGACGTGGTTATTGATGGTACCGGCGACGGTCATGTGATCTATCAAGCCGGAGCGAAATATGAAAAAGGAGGCTCGAAACACAAGGGTGGTATGCAGTCTCCTGCCCTTTGCTTTGAGCTGAGTAATGTGGATTATGATAAATCCATCGCATATTTAGAACAAAACCCAGAGGAATACGGGGTTCCGGATACCTTTGAGGGGATGCGTCAAAACATATCGTTTTTAAAAGACAATGTTTGCTTTAACGTTATGGGCTTTTATTCTTTAGTAAAGAAAGCCAAAGCAAACGGGGATTTTAATATTCCGAGAAATATGATCGACTACTGTAAGCAGCTCACAGGAAACGCCTTTATAAACGTTACCCGGGCGGTCAATTCCGATTCCACCGATCCGGAAAGCATGGTTCAGGCGGAATTTTTGTGCCATCGTCAAGTAAAAGAGGCCTATCAGATGATCAGGAAATATCTGCCGGGTTTTGAAAACTGCCAACTCGTCTCCATCATGCCCTATACCGGTGTAAGGGAGAGCAGGCGATTGGTCGGGAAGAAAAAGCTGACCTTACAGGATGTGCTTGCTTTAAATATTCCGGAAGATACTGTTGCCATCGCCGGTTACAACAGGGACACCCACAGCCCTAAAGATGGTCAGATGCATTTGCTGGCGGTAGAGCACGGGGTAGGCATCCCCTACGGGTGTTTGGTATCGGAAAATGTGGAAGGGCTTTTAGCAGCCGGCAGGGATATCTCCACAGATCAGGACGCGTTTGCCATGATTCGAGTGATGCCGACCTGCCTTGCGGTGGGTCAGGCTTCGGGAACGGCGGCAGCCCTGGCTGTTCGAGAAAAGTGCACGCCATCCCAATTAAATGTAGCGGAGCTGAGACAAGAACTGGTTCAGGATGGAGCCATTATCGACTTACCGTAATACGAAAACAGACAAATCCAAGGGAATAAGAATTATCAAGCTTTCATCATGAAAGACTGAGGCTGGGGAGAAAAATACCCAGCCTCAGCTTTTTTAATTTTATGGGAAAGCAGAGATGACTCTTGTTTCAAGCGTATGGAGAGAAGTAACCCAAAAGCTGGGCCTATTGAAGGCCCTAATAGGATTTTGTACCATCGCGGGGGAAGAAAGTAAAAGAAAAGCCGAGCCCAGAACGCGAAGTGCGTCCAGGCTCAGCCTGGCGGAGATGAAGAGATTTGAACTCTTGCGCCGGGGAACTCCCGACCTACCGCATTTCGAGTGCGTTATCCTTTGACCTCTTTTCAGATATTTTGAGTTATCATCTGTAAGTTTCATTACCCCTAAAATCCGCATGGTTACTGGATTTTTCAATCATTTCAGTACAAAAACGGCCTTGCTTCCGCACTCATCAAAAATCAGTTCAAATAGTGGAATTTTTCAATTTTGGGCAGAACTGAGGGCAGAATAGGACAGAACAAAGACAGAACGGCAATACGCGGACAGCTCGCCGACAATCAAGATTGATGAGGTGTATTGCTATGAATGAAAACACAATCAACTGGGAATCTATCCCCGATGTGATCACAAAAGACCAGCTATATCGAATTTGCCATATCAGCAAATCAACCGCCCTGTACTTGCTTCAAAGTGGAAAAATCCCCTGTGCGTATACAGGCAAGAAAACACGCTGCTATAAAATCAAAAAGGAGGATGTCATTGCATATTTAGAGAACCGCAAAATCTTTCCGGAGAGTTATTCCGCACCGGCAGGTTGGTATAAAGGTAACTATACCGTCAAAATGAAAGCGGAGGCTCCCGAAGTTGTTTTGGAATATCTGCGAACGTATTATACAGAACTGCTTGCCGATTATCCCGATGTGCTGACAACACAAGCGGTTTCAAAGATCACAGGCTATGGCACCACAACGATTAACAACTGGTGCAACAAGGGATACATAAAGTCTTTTAAGAAAAACAACATCAACCATATTCCGAAAGTATATCTGGCGGAGTTTTTCTGTTCGACTCGTTTTCGCACCATCATCCGAAAATCATCATGGCATATCCGTACCTTGCAATTTTTTGCGAATTGGAAGAAAGTTTACGATCTGCGGATGATTAGCAACAAGGGAGGTGCGAAATTATGACAAATTTCTTGGAAGAACTGTATTTTGGAAACCTTGATCCACAGGCGAGAGGCTACCGGAAGGGCAGCCATATACGGAAAGTTTCAGAGAACATCAATGATCTGGAAAAAAACTCACACAGCGTTTGAACGACGAGGAAAAGAAGCTGTTCCTTGATTTTTGTAATGCTTATGGGGAATTGATGGGCGATACGGGACTGGATGCTTTTATCGTTGGCTTCCGCCTCGGTGCTAAAATGATTTTCGATACTTTTTGCAGCGATGACGCACCGTTTGAAAGCTTTCTGAAAGAATGAAAGGTTTGCCGAAGCGAAATTTAGTCAATTGCGATTGACTAAAATGTAGTTGACCAATTTTTCAAAATACAATGTGCGATCATCAAAATCACACATTCGCAAGCAGAAACCTCCTTTGGTACAATGAGTGTATCAAAGGAGGTTTTCTACTATGGATAAAACAATATTTGAACAAATGGGCGGCACATACACAATGCAGGGCGACTATTGTCTGCCAAATCTTATCCTACCTGGTAAAGAAGAACGCCCCATCGGTGTATGGGGACAACGCCGGCTGCGGTACTTGAAACACCACCATAAAATCCTGTACTATAATCTGCTCACCTCCGGCAAGCTTCAATCACACCTTGCTGATGTAGAGGAAGAAGCGCAGGAACTCTTTTTTCGGCTTGTAAAAGAATATGCTGAAAGGGAAGGTGTCTCCGAACAGCTTAAGGCTGAGAAGCCAATGGAGTGAGTAGGGAGGATGAATAATATTCGCAACCGTGTAGCAGAAGCCACCCATACTGATTTGATTTTTGTATAACCAATAGCAAATAAGATTATCTTTTCTTTGGTTCTCTATAGCTTTTAAAATTTACCCTTGATAGATTTTCTGACATAGTATGTACTGCCTCGTTTGTTTCGTTTTTTTGGTAAGACTTTAATCAGGATACAAAATGGGTAATTTCGCCAACATGAACTTTAGATTTCGTCCTCACGCATTGACGTTTCGCCAAGAACATGGTAAAATACTATAGTTTATTGTGCGCTTTTGTGCTACAGGAGGTTGATTCTATGAACGGCTATATGACTACAAAAGAAGCTGCGGAAAAATGGGGCATTACACAAAGGCAAGTGCAAAACCACTGTAAAATGAACCGAATACCCGGAGTACTAATGCATGGAACAACCTATATGATACCGGAAAATGCTGAGAGACCGGTTTACGGTTTTTTCTCTGGACAGTCATCGGAAAAAGGAAATACTGAAAAATAAGCATTACCTCGTGTGTTGTTGGCAGTCTGGGGGAGGAAGAAAAGATGCAAGCATGTAAGGATTCCGGAACTCCTTTAAATAAACGCCCATTTGACTTGCAGGAAGCAGTCATATTGTTGGATGTGTATCTCAGCATGGTTAAGAATGGAGTCTCTATTACTAAGGCTGCTGAAAAAGCATCCGTACGCTTGCGTAACCTCGCAAAAAGAAACGGATATGTAATCAGTGACAGTTACCGCAGTGCAGGTGGATTGGTAAATCGACTTCGTAGTCTAGGAGGTCTGTATGAGGGGCGGGAATTAAAATCTGCTCCGGGAACGCCTATGTTTGCTGAGGTAGTCTCACTCTACAAAAACGATAGTGTTCGTTATGAAGAAATCTTGAGCACGGAGAAGAGCTCTACATCTCAAAATACCCAGAAATCTTGTGAGCGTCTTGCTGCTCATGTCGAGACAGAAGCAATGGGAGAACGGAGGGAAAAGAACATGGCAGAAACAATCAATCCTGCTGAACAAGAATTTTTCCAGTGGCTTCCTAATGCTGTCACGCCCGCTATATTAAAAGATATGCGGAAATTATATGCGCACATAAATCTCCTCCTTATCAAATCACGGGCACTGTCTCAGGCGTTAACAGGTGTCACTTCCACAAAAGAGGTGGAGTTTGCTCTGCATCGCACGAAAAAGACGTTTGCAAATAAACGGCTTCGTAATATAGCTGTACAGCTCCTTGCAGCTTATATTGTCTACCTTCGGAAAAAAGAAAGTGCTCCTGTTGAAGCAAAAGCATCGCAAAAAACGGTCGAAATCCAGCCCGGCTGGATTAAATATGACTTTAAAAATGCTCAGAGTTTTGAACGCACCACTCCTGTTTATTGCTCAATAGCCGGAGTGCCTATTGAGGGGAAGAACTGGGCTCGGATTCTCATCGGCATTACCGAGCAGGAGCTTGCTAGGCATAATGCAGCAATGGATGGGCTTTATAAAGAGTCACTAATTGTAGCAAAAAAAGACCGCCCCTTTCTGTTGGAGGAGCGGCTTGATGGCCTTCATTGTGCACAGCTTTCAAATGGATATTGGGTATGTATTAACTATAGCATCCCACGCCTCATGGAAATGATACGGACATTGTGCGTAAGATGCAGATATACCGAAGAGCAGATTATTCTCTATGGTGAGGCTAAGGCATCTGCGTCGGGTCGAAAGGCCAAAACTACATCTGCCGAAAAGAAGGATGAAACTCAGACTTCAAATGGATATGGCGTTTCGATAGAAAAATCTGAAGCATACCTCCGGTCTGTTGGCCTACAAGGTGCAACAGCAAAAGAGCTGATAAAGGCTGTTCAGTCCGATGCGGCGGTTTCGTCCACTGCTTCTGCCTTGGACGGTAGCATGAACATTATTGCTATGCCTGGTAACCGATATGTTCATGTTGATAGCTTTGTTGACCTAGATGAGGCTGAAGAAGCGTTGGGGCGGATTCTGCGGACACATTTTGCTCAATTTGGAGGTTATAGCAATAACCAGCTTCTATTCGGGGCTGCCTCCCAAGAGCTGTCGATGTTTCTGAATGACAACGACTGTGAAAACATTGATGCGGTGTACGCCATTGCACGATTCCTTTTTGAGAAAAAGGCCGTGGCCGGGGCGCCATACAAATTCTCTACGCCGCATATTTTCGAGAAGGAACCGGACTACCCTATGACTCTGCGGGGCCTGATGATTCACCTTGCCAGAAGCAATGGCGGCCTTTTGTATGCCTCCGATGCTAAGGACTATTTGCAGAAGACCATGCTCACCTACGGCGGCATTGGTCAGCTCCTACAGCTCGGTTCATCCAATACCTTCCTCATTTACGATTCAGACCGCTATCTTCTTAGCGAGTCGTTGGGAATCGATGATGCTTGGTGTCTTCGGATGCACGACCGGCTGGATGACCTTTTCCGAAAGGCAAACGTGGCATATGTCATACCGAGAGATATTAACGCTGCATGGTTGACAACATTGCCGTCGCTGCCGCACGGTTTGGATTGGACGCACCTTTTATTACAAGAAGTGCTGGATAAGTATCCTGCCATCGGATTTAAATCTATCTCTCCGGATTTGAATCAGACGCATGATACACTTGCGGCTGCCTTTGTCCCGGTTGACTCACCGCTCCAGACCTTCCCAGACGTGGTCACACTTTTTATGGAAGAACATCACACTTTGCCGATGCGTATGCCCGGTGAGGACTTGCGGCTTGAGCTGCGGGATGCAGGAATGCTGGAAAACGGTGAAATGATTTATGCGCTGCCGAAGGCGTTGAACGACTATCGGTTTGCGTGGTCGAATGAAAATAAAACAGTATATGTGCGCGGGAATAAGTAAACGCGCCATATTTAGAATAGAGGCCAATCTATGTACGGATATGAGTGGACGGGTCAAAACGGTATTTACCGTCTGTCAGTTAACAGCAAAATTGAAAAAGAGATTCGTCCTGTGTTCAAAGAGGAGCTGGATTATTTCGGCTTTAACGAACATTGGACATACCCGGACACAGACGCCCCTTTACTGTGGGCTGAGGGGATTCGCCGTTATATCCTTAATGGTACTTGTGTCGCAGAGGCTACGGGCGGTGGATTTTATACGAAACCGACCATAAAAATATATACTAAAGGTCTGAATCTGGAACCGATTGATATCGATGCACTCTGGAAAGAAAATGAACGTTTGATGCTTGGCCTTGAAAAGACATCCATGGATTTCATTAGAAAGACCCATGATAAGTACAAAAAGCAAGGAATGGCTTTTGTAGTTGCGTTTAGTGGTGGAAAGGACTCTTTGGTGCTCATCGACCTTGTCAGTCGTACACTATCCCCGGATGAATTCTTAGTGGTGTTTAGCAATACAGGAATGGAGCTATCTACCACAATTCAGTCTGTTGAAAAGGCGAAAGAGCACTGGCCGTCACTTAAGTTTTATGAGGCAAAGAGCCACCTTCATCCGGCAGATAGCTGGGAGGAATTTGGCCCCCCGGGGAGAAGAATGAGATGGTGCTGTGCAGTGCACAAGTCCGTACCAACAATACTACTGCTACGAGAAATTACCGGGAATTATAATGTTAAAGCAGTTGTCTTTGATGGCGTGCGTTCCGAAGAAAGCGCTGTACGGGCAGATAGAGATGAGATCAGCGTTGGTGGCAAGAACATAAATCAGATTAATTGCAGCCCAATACTGAAATGGAATTCAGCGGAATTATTTCTATACTTATTGCATTACAGCATCTTACTCAATAACGCTTACCGTATGGGGTTCAATCGTGTTGGATGCACAATTTGTCCGCTTTCATCTGGTTGGAGAGACAGTATAAGTAATCATCTGTACCCTGATGAGATTTCAACCTTGCTCCATTATGTTGAAAAGTATACAGAAGATGTTGGAATTCAGCCATCTCAAAGGATAAAGTATATTGAGCAAAATGGTTGGCGTACACGAATGGGTGGTCGAGGTTTGCAAAATGGCGGAAACCGAGTGGTCGAAAAAATCTACAACGACAAGATAACTTTTGGCTTTACACGAAAGACTCAAAATTGGCTCGATGTGTGTGCCATTCTCGGCCCAATAGTGTATCGCGAAGGAGATGTTTATACTCAACTAATAAACAAACAACAGGTTCAATTTGTAATAGAAAAAGAGTCTGTTACCTATTGGCCATATTCTAAAATGGATAGGTTCATGCTTAGCCACTTGCGAGGAGTTGCGAACAAAACGGCTTATTGCTTTGGCTGTAAGGCATGTGAGGTGGAGTGTCCGGTAAATGCGTTTACTATTACCGATGGCAATAGAATTTATATTAGAGAAGAAAAATGTATTCACTGCTACAACTGCATTGAATTTACGAATGGAAAGGGCTGCTTGGTGGCAAAGTCTCTTTCCATTACTGGAGGGGGAAACGGTATGGATTTAAAGGGAATGAATAGATATCAGACGTTTGGATTTAGGAGACCGTGGCTGGAGCAGTTTTTTGAGCACAAAGAAAAGTTCTTTACTATGGATAAACTTGGAACTCGTCAGTATGACGCCTTGAAAGTATGGCTCAGAGAAGGAGGCTTGCTGACGGCTACAGGAAAAGGAGATAAATCCGGCGTTCCGACACAGCTCTTTAACAAAGTCCAGCCTCTTGGAGCCGGGAACCCTTTGACATGGGCTGTCATCTGGACAAACCTTGCTTATAATTCAATCATTTCAAAATGGTATATGCTGAATGCTCCTGCGGGAGAAATTTATGAGAAGAATGATTTGATTTTCCTTCTTGGAGATGATTATTCAAAGTCCACTCGAGACAACGCGGTAACCGCTCTACTTGAAACCTTCCGGCATAGTCCCATCGGCACGGTTTTGAAGCAGGGCATCCCGATTCCAAGTGGAAACAGCTATAAGTTTTCAAAGCAAGGATGGAATACTCCGGATGCGGTTGCTATTCTCTATGCGTTGTATATGTGGGCAGAAGCAACGGGCAGATATACCTTTACGCTTGGACAGATGGCTGCAGCGAGAGGAAACGCTGAGGCAAAAGGCGTAGACCCGGTGTCGATCTTTGGAATCAATCCTGACCGTTTCAAGGATATCCTGCAAGATATTTCCCTTCAGTTCGAAAAGTACATCCGCACGACCTTTGTCGCGGATTTGGACAATGTCCAGCTTTTTCCCGAATACAAGTCTCTTGATATTCTGAATTTAATCGCAAAGTAAGGAGGAGGAATCATGGCTAAGTATAATTCCTACATTGAGCTGAGTCCACACTACGAATCGGTGGTGGATATTGATTCTGAATCCCGTCATCCTGATATGTGGCAGGAGTACATTGTCCATGAAGATATGAAGGGAGCCATTGAGAAAATCTGTGACTCCATGAAATATGAAGATGAGGACAAGCGTCGCTCTTTTTGGATTCACGGTGCATATGGCACCGGCAAGAGCTATGCTGCAATCGTTCTCAAGCATCTGTTTGAGGATAACGTCGATTCTATCCGAAAGTTCCTCTCGAACCAGATGCTGATTCCGTACAGAGAGAGATTCCTTTCCATTCGGGAAAAGGGAGAGTTCCTTGTTATCTGGAAGAGTCAGGCTAACGACATTAAGAGCGGCATACAGCTCATGATGACAATGGAGGACGCCATCCGTGAAAAACTCAAGGAGAAATTTGGCGCATCCGCTTACTACGGTAAAAAGTCCCTGGTTGCTGCTGCACAAGACGCTGTCAACGATTCCTCCATCAATTGGGACGAACTCTTCACGAACCAGGCGTATGCTCTATATGAAGAGTATGGCTCTGTCGATGATTTCCGTGAGGAAGTGAACGCAGGGGACCTGAAAGCAGCAAATATTGTCGCCCGTATCTATCGAGATAAGGGCTGGGGTTTCTTCACCTCCCTTCAGATGTTTAAAGATTGGGTCGCCGATGTCATCGAAGGGAACAATCTGCAGGATACCGGTATCGTCTTTATCTGGGACGAATTCACCTCATATCTCCGTAACAATCCGACCGATGATGTTCTTCAGCCTCTCTCAGAGTTTTGCAAGGAGCAGCCCTTCTTCATGTTCCTGATTGTCCACAGAGCACCTAGCTGGGTCAGTCAGATTGGAGAAGAAGTCTACGAGCAGATTGTCCACCGCTATCATTCTCTTGACTTTCACGTGAGCGAAAGTGCGGCCTATGAGTTGATTGGCAGCTCCATCCTTACCCGTGCGGGAATGGAGGAGCAGTGGAATGCGGAAAAAGATAAGCTGATGAAATCCATCAGCAAAAACATCGCCGATTTCGATAACCTTGACATGAGCAGCAAGAAGGAACGCCTCCGTCAGCTTTGCCCGCTGCATCCGATGACGCTTTCGCTCCTTGCAATTGTTGCCCAGAACTTTGGAGCTTCGCAACGTACACTCTTCCGCTTTATGAAGGACACGAAAGAGTCCGAAGAGAATGTCGGCTTTATCTATTACATCAATAATTATGGCCCGGATGACTGGCGGTGGCTGACCCCAGATTTCCTGTGGGACTATTTCTTTACCAGAGAGAGCGACGTTCGTAGTTTTTCAGCAGAGGCCAAGAGCGCATATCAGCATTTTATGGCGAAGCGCGAATACATTGCAGACGATTATCACATGCATGTGTTCAAAGCGGCCATGCTGTTGATTGCGGTCATGTCCTCTGGAACTGTCAGCAATCTTTATAGTCAGGCCACACAGCGCAAGGTTTCTGCTACCAGAAGCACCTTGTATAAATGCTTTGCTGGTCAACTGACCAAGGAAGATGTGGAAATGTACCTCTCCGACCTTGAGCAGATCGGTGTGCTCCGGCTTGATGCTATGACCAACGGAGATATGCGTCTACAGATTCCCTACACCGGAAACGCAGACGTATTCAATGTCCGCAAAGAGATGCTCGTCAAGAAGTATACCCGCTACGAATTATTCAAGAAAAACGGGTGTTTTGCAAAGTCCATGGAAGCAAAAATCTGGGACAAGACAAGCGCATCTTATGGTAGAATGTTTATCGCGGCCTGTGATTCTGGAACAACGTCAATGAATGCTCGTTTTGGAGAGGTTCAAACGGAACTGAAAAAGTGCCCGTATAAGTTTGGAGTTCTTGTTATAGCGATTTCCGAATCCAGCCAGTTTGCAGCGATGCAAGAAAAGGTAAAGGTTCTCGCCGCGCAGGACGAAACAGGTCGCATGGCTATTTACCTTCTGAAGTCGCCGCTGACCGAAGACCATCTGGATAGGTGGTATAATGCTATGACACATTCTGAGCTTGCTGGCGAGGAAGGTAAAAGCGGTGATTCAGAACGGTATTCGGATGAGGCAAGCAGCATTATTGAGGAGTGGTCTGCTCCTGCAATGGATGACCAGCTTATGGTTGTTTGCGGAGATAAAGTATATCCGTCTGAATATGGCACCTCTTACTTTGCCACAAAACTGGAGAAGGATATAATCTTCGGTTCCATTTTCACCGCAGCTCCCGAACTTATCGTTTCGACGAATACTGCATTCAAAAAGATTCAGCAGAGCACTGCCTTGGCTGGTGTGCAAAAAACATCTCCTAATACTCAGGTCGGCAATATTGTAAATGGTTTGAAGCAGGCTGGCGTGTGGGATGTTGAGGGTCTTGAAGCACTCGCGCAAAGCAAAGGAAACGACGGCGCAGCCGCAGTTGCCAAGATTGCGAGCTTCATTTTACAGCGTTTCTCGCAAGGAACGCAGATTAAATTGGATGCTCTTTGGCAGGAACTTCAGGACGCGCCTTATGGCTACTATAATTGCATGGCCTGCGGATACATTCTCGGTTTCTTGCTGCGTTACTATGTCAACAGTGAATTTAGCTGGAACAAAGGAGATAACAATCCGTGGCCGCTGACTGACCAAACACTAGCCACGATGATTACCAGCCTCTGCAAAGAGGAAGTTATCAACAATTATCTTTCTCCTGGCTCCGAAGTGTGGCAGAAATTCAAACCCTATGTGCAGAAGGTCTTTCAGCTTCAGGACAGCGAAGCGGTCAATGAAACCGAAGCTCGTAAGTACATGTCCAAACAGTGTACAGAGAAGGCTGGCGCTCCATTCTGGGTTCTGAAATACGCTCCAGAAGAGAAATTTGGCGGCACAGCTGCAAAGCAAACGGCAGATGAGATAATTGACCTGTTCTGCGATTTTCTGTCTGAGAACGGTGACCAAGAGCAGGTAATGGGAAACATCACCGTAAAGTTCACTGGCCATGGGACTGTTCGAAAGGCGCTTGCAAGCCTTTACTTTGACCAGAATACAGTTTATGACGTGTTCAGTTCGTTCATTTCTCAGAAATGCAATGAACTTCAGAAACTACAAAGGACCATTGGCCTTACAAGTCATGACTTGTTTGATGCTATTCATCAAATGATGCAGGGGCAGGTTTCCACATGGACGGAGGCCCAGGTAGAGGAAAAACTTTCCGAGCTTTGCATAGAGTACCGGGTTGTTGCCATTTTGAACGATGCACTGACCGTGAAGCGAAAGAGCATCAAGCTTCTCAGCGACGATATTGCAAATATGTTCGACCACATGAAAGTTCCTGGAACCGTCATTGAGAAACTCGGCTTCAGTTGGACACCTGCGCTACAAGCGCTGAGGATTATTTCTACTACGCAGTGGTCGAAAATTGAACTTGCAGATAGAGAAAGCTATGCAGAGCTTTTGAAATCGGATGCACAGAAAGTGTGGGGCTTTGTTTCATCTTCGAAACCGCTTCTGCAACGGTATATGGAATCCCATGGGCACAACTGCACGGACGAGGAGCTAGACGGCATCTACAAATCTCTGAGAACTGTAAACTACAATTCTCCGGCTGCAGATTTTGATGCCCGAATCGACGCGCAGCTCAACAAGGTTGCCTATAACAGAAACAAAGTCCGTATTCAGGAACTTTGGAAAGAGCAGAGTGGCTTTGACTCCATTACCCTTTGGTGCGCAAACTATGCCGTACCCATCCAGTGGGTTGTCAGCGATGAAGTCCTTCCTCACATTATAGTGCTAAAGACTGTGCAAGACGAGAAAATTGCGGACAATACTGCTCTCCATAATGCTACGCAGTTTTTTGAGACACACACTGTCAGTGCTCTGAAGGACAAAGCATTTATCGCCAGTTGCTTTATCTCCCAGATTGGCGAAAGCTATCGTAGCGCTTTTGAATCATCTGGGCAGGTTTTGGTTTCTCGACTGAAAACTAACACGAAGTTAACCGCTGATGTTTATTCCTGGACCAATAAGGTAGGAGAAATTCGAAAGATCGTTGATGCTTTCCTGCGTGATAAATTCTGTGGAGAAGCAAAGAGGAAAGTAAAGTCAATGCCGGAGGTACAGCTGCGTGACAAGGTCGTACAGCTCCTCGACGAGAATCCCGACCTTTATACGCTGTTTATTAAGTGAGGAGGCTAAATCGTGACAATTGCTGAAATCAAGGAAAAGCTCAGCCAGGAACGTGGCTTCGGTTCCCGGTACCCTGCACGGATTATTTTCGTCGAGAACCTTGACGACTATTCTGCGCTTGAGCATCAGCTGAAGGGTATCTGCGATGTCACGATAAATGTGGCCGATTTTTGCCGTGCGTCAGATACTGTCCCTCAATTTGACCAGATTAAGAACAAGTTGAAGGAACGCGAGGGACAGCAGGTTTTGCTACTCTCTGTTGGTGAATACCTACGTTTGTGTACGAAACGTGAATTAAATCCTGACCGTTGCCAGTTCAGAGCATTTTGGGAAACGCAGCAACCGGAAGCGTCCAAGACCAGAGTCATCATTCCCGTCTTCAATTGTAGAGATATCTTTGACCGGATTATCGGAGCAATTGATGAGCGCCAAGAAGATTATGTCTGGACGCTCGATTCTGCGCCATCGCTTGAAAACTATACTGTATCTGTATATTCCCCCAAATTCAAGGATGCCATTAACCCGGATGCAGATAATTTGACCTCATGGTTCCGGGACTGGCAGATAATTCTTAGAAGAAATGTACCCTGTTCAGTCGTGACCATGCAGTACGGGAATGTCGAAACAGCTTATGGTACAGTAAATATTAAGCCCATTGATAGTCCATTCAGCTATCTTGCGGACATTTTGGCGGACGGCAATCTACTAATTGAAAAATGGCAAAGCAATGACTTCTGGAGTCGCGTTGTTAATTGTACCTCACATTATGCGGCAAAGACGGCATCGTTTGATAAAGTCGTACTCGATGCATTGAATGTAAATGAGTTTGACTTTGTTTCTGTTGCGGCAAGATGGGGAACTCTAAACGATTTTCAGAAGAATCTTGTTTGGCTCTGGTATAGGGTATATCCGACCGATGAGTACTATAGTTATGCTTGCAAAAAGGCATCATGTGTTTCTGAAATTCCGGAGAAGATTCGGGATGAGATTTTGCTCATTTCAAACAGGAGCGACCGCTGGATTGAAGAGCGGATGGCTGCTGTTCGAGCTTTGTCTTTTCATTCCTTTGATGACTCGTATTTTGCGCTCATGGATAAGCTACCGTTGGACGAGACAAAACTGAAGCTCCTTACTTATCAGACTCACGAAGAAAAGACATATGCTGTCAAGGTTATCAGTAATATGCTTCGTGATGGTGCTGAACCGAGCGCGATAGCTACTACCTTGTTAGAACGTGATTATCCATCTTTGGCATCGTACATGAAGGATGAAATGGGCTGTGATGATGTCATAGATGAGTATATGGCATGGTATCGTAAGAACAAAATCATCAATCGATATCCGGGCGACTATCCAGTCCAAATGACTTTTGACCGATTCGACGCTCGGTACAAGCTCATGCATAAGCTGCAAGGGCAAGACTGTGTGTCATTTTGGATTGACGGATTTGGAAGTGAATATACACCCTTGTTCCTACATGAGCTAAAAGTACGGGGCATTGTTCCAGAATCCGTAAAACTAGCCACTGCGCTTCTACCTACAGAGACAGAATATAATCACCAATGGGATGAACACGACTCTATGGCAATTAAGTGGGATAGACTGGATTCCTTCTCTCATAAGGGGATGCCAGATGACAAAAGCTATTACTCCTGCATTGTTCATCAACTTTCCGTGTTTTCTGATGCTGCTAAGAAGGTTGAAGAGCTCTTGGAGAACCACGAGTATGTAGTTGTGACTGGAGACCACGGAAGCAGCCGTTTTGCCGCACTCGCATTTCATCAGGAAAATGTCATCCCAATTTCTGCTCCCAAAAAGTCAACAGTTCGTAGCTTTGGAAGGTTTTGTGAGCTTGATGACAATACTGGTGATATCATCGCTTTGCCACACACGGTCTTAGCTACCTCAAATGGCAAGCGCTATCTAGTTATGGATAACTACCAGCACTTCTCGGTGAGCGGCAATGCAGCTGGTGGAAACACGGATGAACATGATGTTGTTGGGGAAATCCACGGAGGAAATACAGCGGAAGAAAGGCTCGTGTCTGTTATAGTAATCAAGAGGAAGCAGCCTCTTCCTCCTGTAACATGCAAGCCCAAAGGCGGCCTGTTTGTTACAAAGAAAAATGGGCATGTAGAAAAAAATCTGCAATTTAGCCGCCCCATATCAACGCTGGAAGTTTCTTATGATAACAAGGAAGCCACCTGTACGATGAATGCGGATGGGGCATGGCTTGTCATTTTGGACGGTGTTACTACTGATGACATTACCCTCTCAGTAATAGCTAACGGGCGTCTTCTTCCCAATGTAACTCTTAAGGTAAAGACTCAAGGCATCAGTAAAAACGATGATCCTTTTGGTGGGGTGGGCCTATGAGAAGAAAAATAGAATGCTGTGAGTGCGAAAAAGCTCTAAAAAAAGACGAGGTCGCTTTGTGCAAAAAATTGCTTGGTACGGATACAGAAGATTTTTACTGTATAGACTGCTTGGCAGAATATTTGGAGTGCACAAAAAATGACCTTGAAATTAAAATTCAAGAATTTAAGGAACAGGGATGTACACTATTCCTGTGATGGGAGGCGGAACCGATATGCTGGAAGAAAAAGTACGCGATATTTTTGCAGATATGGTGGTGCTGAAAAATCCAGAAAGGACGGAGTTCTTTTCCAATTTGAGCCTGCCTTCATATATGCGTGACTGGCTTGTAATGAAGTTTTCGGATGACGACGGAAGCATTGACTACGACAGCGTACTGAGATATATCCGCCAGTATATTCCAAGCCGCGAGGATTTTGAGCAATTCAAATTTGAGATGGTGAACGGAGAAACTGTCCGCTTTCTGGCCAGAATCCGTGTAAATGTCGATATTAAGTCCGGGAAGACCTTGTTTGAGCTTCCTGATTTTGGTGGTTCACGTTCCGGAGCATCTGGGGAGGTGGCAAATGATGTTGTCTCCCGATGGAAGGAGACACTCCTCAAAGAAAGTGAAAACTGGGGTATTGTTGAGCTGATTTGGGGCAAAGATTATTCCTCGCGCCAAGGAAAAGGTGTAATTAAACTCATTGAGTACAGTCCGTTTTGTCCATACACTGTAGACCTAGAATTTTATAAAGAAGCCAGACGAGCATTTTCCATCGAAGAATGGATTGATTTGTTAATCTCCGCTGCCGACTATAATCCCGATGGATATGATTCCGAACAGCAAAAACTGTGTGTTCTTCGCCGACTTCTTCCTTTTGTTGAGAAACGTCTAAATCTGATGGAGCTCGCACCGAAAGGCACGGGAAAAAGCTATGTTTATCAAAAAATCAGTAAGCGTGGTTGGCTGATTTCAGGCGGAACAGTTTCAAGAGCTTCTCTTATTTATGATAACCAGAAAAAGACTGGTGGCTTACTGACCCGTTTTGACTTTGTCGGTTTTGATGAGATTCAATCTATGACCTTTGATAAGCCAAGCCAGATTCAAACAGCACTGAAGGATTATATGGAATTCGGTGAGGTTCAAGGATTTGATGCTCAGGTCGTTGCCGATGCAGGGGTAATTGTACTTGGCAACATCAACGCCAGCCGGTTCAATGTTAATGAAAACATGATGGAAGAGGTAAGCCGCGTTTTTAGTGAATCTGCCTCACTTGACCGCTTCCATGGTTTTATCCCTGGCTGGGAGATTCCCAGAATGCATCAGGGCCTTGTAGCGAATGGTTGGGCACTCAACACAGAATACTTTGCTGAGGTGCTCCATCTTCTCCGTGACGATTTGACATACACTACAATAGTAGATGAATGCTTGGCAGTTCCAGCAAAACCTGATAAGCGAGACCTCACAGCTATTAAGAGGCTTTGTACAGCTTTCGTTAAGCTACTTTATCCTAATGCTACATGCAAGGATGACATACCTGCTGACGAGTTCATTAAGTATTGTTTAGAACCTGCAAAAGAGATGCGAGGCGTTATTAAAAAGCAACTTTGCATTATAGACCCGAAGGAATTTAATGTTCCGGGGAAAAAAGATATTCCGGACATACAGTATAACTATCTGTAAGGGATTAATATGAGCAGATTGATTTACGCTGATAACGCAGCTACCACACAAATGGATATTGCTGCGTTCGAGGCAATGAAGCCTTTTCTTACAAATGAATACGGCAACGCTTCACAGCTCTATGCATTTGCCCGAAAGCCCAAAAAGGCGTTGCAGGATGCGCGGGAAACGATAGCCTCTTGTATCGGAGCAGCACCCGAAGAAATATTCTTCACGTCGGGTGGCACCGAAAGTGACAACTGGGCTATAAAAGGTTCTGCCTTATTGAATGCGCATAAACATGCGACCGTCACGTCCGCGTTTGAACATCACGCGGTGCTACATCCTTGCAAATCGCTTGAACGGAGTGGGTATCCCGTTGCGTATATGTGGCCTTCGCGGGATGGCTATATCACGGCTGAGATTCTAAAGGAATATATCACTAGTCAGACTTATCTTACCTCGGTGATGTTTGCAAACAATGAAATAGGGACAGTTCAGCCGATTAAGGAGTTGTGTGCTGTAGCTCATGAAAACGGTTCTCTTTTCCACACTGACGCTGTTCAGGCGGTTGGTCATATACCGGTAGATGTTTACGACCTTGGCGTAGATATGCTATCTGCATCTGCACATAAATTTAACGGCCCCAAGGGTGTCGGGTTCCTGTATATACGAAGTGGCCTTAAGGTAATGCCCTATTCTGACGGAGGTGCACAAGAATTCGGATTACGTGCGGGGACAGAAAACGTTGCTGGCATTGTTGGGATGGCAGTGGCTCTGAAAAACAACTGTGACGCTCTTGAAGAAAATACTAGATATGTAGAGGGGTTGGCGTCCGAGCTCGTTGGCATGCTTAATAGTTCGGGTGTCAAATATGCTATGAACGGCGGAACAAACAGACTTCCTGGTCTTTTGAGTCTGTCATTTCCAGAATTCGATGGCGAGGCCATTTTACATCGACTGGATTTGGCTGGAATATGTATTTCTACTGGTTCTGCCTGTAATAGCAAAAGTACAGAGATTTCACATGTTTTACAGGCTATCCACCTTGGAGACAAATATGCCAAGGGAACAATCCGTATATCTCTAGGAAAAGATAACATAGAGGATGATGTCGAAGCGATATTCAAGGCTCTAATGAAAATCTTTCGAGTATAGCGGGTATTCCAACTTACCAATCGGAAGAAAAATAATTACGGTGTTGCTAGTTGGTATTAGAAGAATAGTTGACAAAATATATAGTTTATTCTTGCAAACATAGCTCTAGCGAAAACACAAGCACAGGAAGAGGCCGCACCCATTGATGCAGCCTCTTGCTCAATTTTTCTTTTTTCGGTTTGGAAAGCTGCTTTCCAGCCATTCTTCAAACTCGGACAGCGTGATTTTTCCATCGGAACACTCGTCTCGTTTGGTCATTGCCTGATACTTCCACTTCTTAAAATCCGTCTCTTTGATTTGTCGTACTTTGACACGGGCGGCATAGCGTTTATAATACTTCTGATATAACGGAATGGCGGCATTGTCCGCCATTTTCCTTTTGTAGTTTTCCTGCGCTGCAAGCTCCTGACAATTTCGGGTTTCGCCCTCCGCTACACGGTCGCAGTAGTTTGTATCATAATTGCCTTTCATGATGAAGTATTTTCCGCAGCGCTTGCACTTGCGCAGTCGCACGGACTTTGTAAGCATTTCCCAAAATTCAAACATCAGCATATCTTCTATGGAGGAGCATTGAAACCTTGTCATAGGATCACAGGTGCGTTCCGTGATCGCATCGATTTCTTCCGAAAGAATGTGGTGCTTCACACAAAAAGCTCGCAGTTCGTCGTTTTCGTATTCCTCATCTTCGACATCAATGAGTTGGGCTACACTGAAATATTTGCTAAGTGTTTTTCGTTCTAATTCTGGATAATCAAAAATGTACTGGTATTCATACCGGGCGGAGCAATCGTTGGCTCTGCAATAAAGCGCATATCGCTGATTGGCGCTCATTTTTTTCAAAATAGAGGGATGATACTCCTCATCAAAAACAAAAGTAATCAATTCCATCAACCGTGTTTGAAGGGCTTTCAGGTATGCAAGATACGCTGAAAGCTCTTTTTTTGTGCGCTTTTTCAAAAACGGTGGGAACAGCATCGTGTACAAAGAAGAATGGATCACAGGGCGAAAATGCTTAACTGTTTCGGCAAGGCACAGGTAATCAAAAACTTTCTGTTCTGCTTCGGATTCAAATGGAACAGGGCGAATTTTCTCCTCCGGCTCAAAAGTGATTTGCTCAGGATCACACGCTGTCTCAAAGTCAGTGTAGAGGAAGTTTAAAAGACCCTCTCCCAAAGGGAAGTCGATGTTACCACCGCTGAGCGGAATCAATCTTCCCACTTCAATTTCGTATTGATCAGCGTCCGGATCGGGGTTCGGCACAATCTGCATGGATGGAAAGCATTCAAAATGGGATGGAAACACTCCACAGGCATTCCAATAGTTTTTGAGTTCTCTGTCATTTTGGTCGGGCGGCGCAAGGAAGGAATGGTGCTTTCCGCAGGCAAGCATGGAGATCGTGGATAGCTTCTCTTTTGGAAATGTCCGAGAAGCGGCGTCTGCCTCAGCAAATTCATAGGTTTCCTGCACAGCAATACAAAGTCTTTTTTGTTCGGCATCACACCAGACGAGATTTTTTGTTTTTCCCTGGATTTCGTCGTTGGGTGAATCCAGAATTTGGAGCACTGATTTTTTATCCATCGTCTCACCTGCATTTTGGAAAATGTTAAATCATTATTATTTGTAAAATCAACATCACTATAAATAACATTGTACAAAAGTGTTGCCTGGATGTCAATACACCGATATAATAAATTTGCAAATATAAATTGCTTAAAACTTAATTATCTAAAACAGAATGACCGTCCAAAGGAAATAAACCGTCAAGATCTTACCAAAAGGTAAAGGAGCGCCTGCGTTTTTATAACTTAGGACTGCACAGCGCCCGCCGAAAAGCGGGAATGCCTGTAGGAATCCGGAGGGTGAAACGGCAGCAGATATCGGATGGCACGATGATCCTCACGCCGGTATCTGCCTTACATAGCCATAAAAAGGAGGATGGAAGCGCTATGAAAAAATCAGAGTTAAAAGAACTCTATAAAATGATGTTTCCGGAATACCCGGACATCGTGACCGTTACCCAGCTTCGTCAGATGTTGGGTATCAGCCGGCAACTTGCTTATGACTTGATCAACGACGGATATATCCAAGGGGTCAAGATCGGCAATGCTTTTAAGATTCCAAAAGTGAATGTCATTAACTATGTGATGGAAGAAAGAAGGGAGAAAAATGCAAGTTGAAAAACTCAAGACCATAGATGCGGACACGCTTTTGACAACACCGCTTCATAAAACTTTGTTTGTGGTGGAGGGGTTAATCCCGCAGGGACTTAGTGTTCTGTCAGGCTCCAGCAAAATCGGCAAGAGCTGGCTTGTGTTGTGGCTTGGTATCCAGGTTGCAAGAGGAAATCACATATGGGAGTTTAAGACTCACAAGTGTGATGTGCTGTATCTCTGTTTGGAAGATACCTACGCCCGCATTCAAAGCAGGCTGTATCAATTGACCGACGAAGCGCCACCCGAATTGCGAATTGCCACAACGAGCTATCAGATCGGATGTGGTCTGGAACAGCAGATCGAGCAGTATCTCGCCGATTATCCGATGACAAAGCTTGTGATTATCGACACCTTTCAAAAGGTACGGGAATCCAAAAGCATAAGCGGGAAAAACGGAATGTATGCGGGTGACTATGACGATATATCCGCACTAAAAGGTATTTCCGATCAGTACGGAATAGCGGTGGTTGTTGTTCATCATGTTCGCAAGCTGAGAGATGCAAACGATCCATTTAACGAAGTGACCGGCTCCACGGGGATTACTGGTGCAGCGGATACAAGCTTTATTTTAAAGCGTAGCCGTTCCAGTGAAACCGGTACGCTGCTTGCGACAGGTCGTGACATTGCATATCAGGAGCTGACCTTGAAGTTTAACAAAGGCTCGCATCTGTGGGAGCTTGTGGAACGAAAGGATATGGACAATATCCGTCGTGAGGAAATCCCTGATTTCCTGTTTCGGTTGGCAGAGTTTATCACTGCACAAAAATCTTGGCAAGGTACGGCGACAGACCTACTTGCCGAAATGAAAGAATCGGAAATCACTTCCAATGTGGTAACAAAGCTCCTTGCCCGTTTTTCGGCTGAGGTGTTAGAGCCACGGCACATACAGTACAGAACCAAACGCACAGGGGCGAACCGATTGATCAGGCTTCGTTTCTGTGACAGCGATGACGCAAATGACGGTGAACGCTCTATATAGAAAAAGCTGTCACAACCGTCACAGCCGTCATAAACAACAAACGAAAGAGAGGAAAATCAAATGTCAAAGAATTATGAGCTTGTAAAACGAATTGCAGTGATTGGAGGAAAAGAGGGCAGCGTTACCAAAGAGGTCAACCTGGTAAAATGGGGCGTTTTTGATCCAATGATTGATATCCGCCGCTGGCAAAACGGAGAGCCGAGCAAAGGTATTTCACTGAAATACGAAGAAGCCGAAAAGCTGCTTGCCGTGTTGGGAGCAGAACTCAAAAATAACGGGAATGGATAAGTGGCATGACAGGTAATGCCAATAGAAACGTATAGCGAGCATAGGTTTTGTGTTGCCCGAAAGCCCCACAAAACCGGCGGCATTGCCGAAAGGGGTTTTCACCCCTGTAACCCCCAAAAAAAGGAATGATTTTATGAGAACAAGAACGGTAGCAATCAACATTCGAGTGACCGAAGGTGAGAAAAGAAGAATGGAAAGCGCCGCCAAAAAGTGCGGCATTTCACTCTCTGCTTATCTTCGAAAGCTGGGACTCGGCAAGGAGGTTCAGGCGATTTCACCGCCGAGTTTTTATGAAGCATATCGGGAATTAACACGGCTTCGTGACTCCTGGAAGACGCTGCCCGATGAAACAATTGACCGGTATTTTAATGGCGTGATTCAAAAATTTTTGCAGGCTTATCACGAGCTGGAAGTGAAAGAAAGTCAGCGTGAAACGCCGTGGCAGTAACAAAAATATGGGCGGTTACCGACAGCATCAGCCGTGTGATTCAATACGCTGCCAACCCCGAGAAGACGGAATTTTCCGATATAAAAAAGGCACTGCACTATATTGGAAATCAAGAAAAAACGGTGATGGGAAACGAGAAAACAATCTATGTAACAGGCGTTAATTGCACCGCTGAGACAGCGTTTCAGGAGATGATTTCCGTTCAGGAACGCTTTGATAAAACTACCGGGAATGTGGCGTATCACGCTTATCAGAGCTTTAAAACTGGTAAGGTTTCACCGCAGCTTGCGCATCAGTTAGGCGTGGAGCTTGCCAGAAAGATGTGGGGCGATCAGCATCAGGTGTTGATCGCCACCCACTTTAATACCGGCACCTATCATAATCATCTGGTAGTCAATGCAGTGAATCTTTGGAACGGAAAGAAGTTTAACTGCAACGAGGGAGCGTACTGGAAACTACGCAGTTTATCCGATGCGCTTTGTCGGGAGCACGGACTGACAGTCATTCAAAACCCAAAAGGAAAAACCCCACGCAAGCTGTATTTTGCCGAGAAAAACGGCGAACCGACACGGTATAACCTGATGCGGGAAGCGATCGAAAAGGCACTAACAATGAGCACCAATGAGAAAGCTTTTCGCTATGTGATGAAGAAACTCGGCTATGTGGTGGAATGGAATCCCTACCACAAATACGCCACCATTCGTTCGGTGAACAGCAAAAAAGCAACACGCCTTTACCGGCTGGGTGAAGCATATAACCGAGATGCACTCTATCAGAAAATATACGATAACGGGCGGTACAACTGGCAGGAAACTTACCGTTACTATTGTGCATTTACCGCTAAAAAGCCGTATGGAACGACCATTCAGCCCAGGCAATACCGTATGAAAGGCAATTTTCAATCGGCAAAGAAAATCACAGGATTGCGGGCGCTCTACCTGCATTACTGTTATCTGCTGGGTGTGTTTCCAAAGCAGAAACAGAGCCGACCGCTGTCGCCTGAAATGCGGGAAGCCTACCGAAAGCTGGATCGGCATTCTGAGCAGGTGCGGCTAGTCTGTAAGCGAAAGCTGACGGATATATCCTCCGTGGAGCACTTCATCCAAACCGCTGAAAGCGAAATAAAGCTGCTCATCGATTATCGAAAAGTCCTGTATCGGCAAATAGATTCCTGTCACCGACCGGAAGAAAAGCAAACGCTCCTTGCAAAACGAAACGACTGCACAGAGGCGATCACACAGCTTCGCAAGGACAAGAAAACAGCGATGGGAATCCTCAAAGATTATCCAGAAATCAAAGAAAAAATCCGCATCGAGGAGCAGATGCGGCAAGGAAAAGACGCTCCAAATAAGAACAGAAAGAGGGGGCATGAGCGATGACAAAACGAAAATCCGATTTTACTTTGCCGACTTATTCGTTGGACGATCTGTTTTCCTCGCAGGAAGAAAGGGACGACGCAAAACTGGAACGAGTGAAAGACATTCCGCTTTGTGAGCTTCATCCGTTCAGGGATCACCCTTTTAAAATCCAAAACAATGAGGAAATGAAGCACTTAATCGAGAGTATCAAAAAGTTCGGAACTATTACGCCTGCACTGGCTCGCCCTTTGCCGGAGGGCGGGTATGAGCTGATTTCAGGGCATAGAAGATTGGCGGCGTGTCAGGTGCTGGGCATTGAAACCATGCCTGTCATCATTCGAGAGATGACCGACGATGAAGCAGTCATCGCAATGGTAGACGCCAACCTGCAAAGAGAAACCATCCTGCCCAGTGAGAAAGCGTTCGCTTATAAGATGAAATTGGACGCAATAAAACATCAGGGTGTATCTTCGTCCCAACTTGGGACGAGGTTAATAAGAAGTGATGAAAAGGTAGCTTTGGATGCTGGAGAAAGCAGAAATCAAATACAGCGTTATATCCGTTTAACGCACCTGATTCCCGAACTACTCTCTATGGTAGATGAAAACAAAATCGCTTTCAATCCTGCGGTGGAACTTTCCTATCTCTCCCGCTCGGAACAGTTCATACTGCTGGATGCAATAAAGCAAAATGATTGCACACCCTCCCATGCGCAAAGCATACGGTTAAAGAAGTTGCCACAGGAGGGGACACTCAGCCGTGATACTATTTTTGAGATCTTGGCAGAGCAGAAACCGAACCAGCAGGAACAGTACAAATTCAAGCGGGAAGATATCCGAAAATATTTTCCCAAAAGCTACACGGACAAGCAAGTATATGACACGGTTTTAAAGCTTTTAGAGCAGTGGCAGAGAAAGCGGGAACGAGACAGAGAGGCTCGTTGATTCGAGCCAAAGTGTTTGCAAAATGACAAATTGCACAGTGGCAGAACCCACACCGACGAAGTAAAATGACTCTGTCGGTGTGAGCTGTCCTGTGTATGCCCAAACTTAGGAGGCGAACAAAAACATGGTGTCAGGACACTTAGAGATTAAAAAGGGGTACTACTATGTGGTACTCATCTATGTGGATGTCAATGGGAAACGACACAGACCGTGGATATCCACTGGACTCCCCCAAAAGGGAAACAAGAAAAGGGCCGAAGCGGAGCTTGCCCGCATTCGCAGTACCTATGAGCCGCCCACGGAACTGGAGGAACTAAACTCGGATATGCCTTTTGCGGATTATCTGCTGCAATGGTTGGATATTGTGAAAGTCCGGGTGAAAATCGCAACCTATGCTTCCTATGAGGGCATGGTCAAAAGCAGTATTGAGCCATATTTTCGCAAGAAAGGCTGTACCTTGCGGGGGTTGGAGCCCCGGCACATTCAGCAGTTCTATACGGAAAAACTGAAAACCGTCAAGCCGAATTCCGTTATTCACTATCACGCCGTGATCCATCAGGCGCTCAAATACGCCTTGAAAACCGATCTGGTATCACAGAATGTAGCGTTGAAAGTAGATCGACCAAAGAAGAACGATTTTCAGCCGGTGTTTTTGGATGCGGCGGAGCTTCAACATCTTTTTGAGGTAATCAAGGGTACTAAGCTGGAACTACCGGTTTTGGTTGCCGCCTTTTACGGCCTGCGGCGCGGAGAAGTATGCGGACTGAAATGGGACGCTATCGACTTCGAACGGGGAACGCTGACTGTGAAACGAACGGTCACTTCTATTCAGCTTGATGGGAAAACCCAGATGATCGAACAGGAGTCGGCTAAAACAAAATTCAGTATGCGCACACTTCCCCTCGTGGGCAGTTTCAAAGAGTATTTCCAAAAGGTGAAAGAAGCGCAGACATTGAATAAAAAGGTCTGCGGCAACTGCTACAACTACGAATACGACGGCTTTGTATTTGTGGATGAAATGGGAGATCTTCTGAAACCCGACTATCTGACCACACAATTTCCCGCTTTTATTCAAAGGAACGGAATGAAAAAGATGCGTTTCCACGATCTTCGCCACAGCTGTGCCAGCCTATTGCTGGCTAATGGCGTTCCTCTAAAACAGATCCAGGACTGGTTGGGACACTCGGATTTCAGTACAACCGCAAACATCTATGCGCATTTGGATTATTCGTCAAAGATATCCTCCGCACAGGCCATGGTGAGCGGAATGTTTTTGCCGGACGCTGAAGGTTTTCAGAGTAAGTGGAGTGAGATAGAAAAATCTGACGATGAGGCGGCTGCAAGGTAAAAAACATCTGGGTTTGGCTGTTCTGTCCTGCAAAAAATGTTGGGCACAAACCACTTGGAGAAAAAAAGAAAAGTCCAGCAAACCCGCATGGTTACTGGACTTTTTGGCGGAGAGTTAGGGATTCGAACCCTAGGTTCCTTTTGGGAACACAGCATTTCGAGTGCTGCACCTTCGACCACTCGGACAACTCTCCATATGTTAAGCCTGAAATTCTGAAAAATACTGAGGACAGAACAACAGGGCAGAACAGCAAAATATTCACTTTTTTGAACTGAGACAAACCCGCATGACTGCTGGATTTTCGGGTGGACAAAACGAACAGTCTGGTCGACCATTTCGAGTGCGGACCCTTCAGCCACTTGGGTACATCTCTAAATAGTGATTTTTAAATGGTAAGCTAACTATTCTTGGAACAACCTGTTCCAAGGCCGTTGAGAGGTCTGCATATCATCACCAAGTTCTTTTATTCTAAAGAAAAAGGCGCAAAATGTCAAGGGAAAACATAGTATAAATAAGAACAAATCAAAGGCGGTGATTATTTGCCTTATACAACCAGAGAACTTTTGGCGAGATTGATAAAATGCGAGGCGGGCGGAGAAGGCGACGATGGAATGGCGGCGGTAGCCTCAGTGGTGAGAAACCGGGCTGATGTCCCCTACGGAGAATTTTTTCGGGTAAGCCAGGGAGGAGACATTCGAAAAATAATCGAGCAGCCCGGTCAGTTCGTATGTATGCGAAGTACAGTGGGAGGGGAATACAACTCTCAGAACGTGTGGAACATGGACCCGGAGGAAATTCATTACCAAATCGCGGACTGGGTTTTGGCCGGCAACACCTTCAGCGCGGTAGGAGACAGCTTGTTTTTCTATAACCCCTACAGTGAAACCTGCCCTACTTATTTTCCCCCGAACGGAATGGGGGTGGCCTATAACCGAATCAACCAGCATTGTTTTTATCGGCCTACAGAAAAATATGCCGAGTCATAAAGGAGGTACCTAATGAATAACGAACAATTAGATTTAGCCAGCATTTATGGAATTCCGTCCTGTGCAGGCGGCGATTGCTCACCAGGGGCGGTCTTTACTCCGACGAATCCTTCCCCGTCTACCCCAGGCAACCGAATTCCCACGTTAGAAGAAATCGCCGGCTATAATATTCAAAATCCGAAAATTCCGGCACCGCTTCCGCAAATTCAGCCCACACCGGGACAAAGCGTTCCCATGACAGGCTCTAACGTAGGGGAAAGCACCTCGCATATGCAAAGTCAGACTCCCTCTACAAATCCTCTGGCGCCGCTGACGCCTACCAACCAGCCGCCGCCTATCTCAGGAGAAAGCCTGCAATATTTGAATGGATTTCTGCGAACTCAGCTGGGAAGGACCGTCACGGTGGAATTCCTGGTAGGAGCCAATACCCTTGTAGACCGGACCGGCGTTCTTCTGGCGGTGGGCGCCAACTATATTTTGATCAATGAGATTCAAACCGATGATATCACGGCCTGTGATTTCTATAATATAAAATTTATTCGTTTTTATTATTAATGTGTTTTTTCATACATCGTTAAGAGCAAACAGGGAAAGAAACGCCTTCTAATTTGTTTAGAAGGCGTTTCTTTGCGCTTTGCCCTATCGTAAAATTACCATTCTGATCTTGCGGGAGAGAATATAAGTGTTCGGGAAACGGTCACGGCGGGAACGGCATCACGCAATGCGAATTCGTGCAACGAACCGTTTATGGATTTCCAGTAAGAGGAGGCGCGGACGGAAAGCTGAGGAAGAAAATTAGAGGAGAGCTATACCATTTCGGTTTAAGAGGCGCGAAAGGGACGAAGAAGCAGAGAAATGAAGAAAGGCGCGGAAAAAGGTTTTCAAAGATTCCAGCGGGCCGCCGGAGCGTAACTGCTTTTTCAAAGTGTAGAAGGAGCAGGCTTTGGAGATTAGCCTGAAAATATAATCTAAGCTTAACGTAAATTTAACATAGCGAAAGTAAGATAACAGCGTACTCGAAAATTAGGAGGAAATTGAAATGAAAAAATTCGCATCGATTTTGCTGGCCGGATTAATGGCCCTGTCGCTGTTCGCCGGCTGCAGCAGTGAGGTTACTTCCACCGATGACGGCAGCTCCGCCGTCCAGGCTTCCAGCAGCGGGACAGAATCTCAGGCGGAATCCAACGGCAGCTCAGAAGATGCTTACGCCGGTCTCTCCGGAACCTTAACGCTGAACGGCTCCACTTCCATGACCGCCGTGTGCAACGCACTGGGCGAGGCTTTTATGGCGAAATATGACGGTGTAACCGTAGAGAAAGCGAATACCGGCTCCGGTTCCGCTGTGACCGCGGTCAACGACGGGACTGCCTTAATCGGAGACTTGTCCAGAAAGGTAAAGGACGATGAGGATCCCGACGGAAAGTTCACCAAGGTCACCATTGCGCTGGATGGCATCGCCATCGCGGTTAACCCTGAAAACCCGGTAGACGCTCTGACCTCTGAGCAGATTGAAAAAATTTTTGCGGGAGAGATCACCAATTGGAGCGAGGTAGGCGGCGATGACGCCGCGATCACTGTGATCGGACGCGAGGAAGGCTCCGGTACCAGAGACGGCTTTGAAAGCATCTTCGGTTTCGGCGAGGATAAGAAATGCGCTTACGCTGCTGAGGTTCAGGAAACTGGTATTGTGGTTTCCAAGGTTGCCTCCGATCCTTCCGCCATCGGCTATGTGTCCCTGGCTTCTGTCAATGATGAAATCAAGGCTGTGTCTGTAGACGGCGTAGAAGCCACTGAGGAGAATGTTTCCAACGGTACCTATGTGGTACAGCGCCCCTTTGTTCAGATCTATACCAAGGGCACCGACAGCGAACTGGTAAAAGCCTGGTTTGATTTCCTGAAGTCTGACGAGGGCCAGCAGATTATCGCCGACCAGAAGCTGGTTACCGTAGACATTGACGAGAATACGGAAAACCAATAAGCTGATTCCCCAGCGGTCCCTAGGACGCGTATGGCAGGATCAAGGGCTCAGCCGGAAAAGCTGGCCGGACGGTCAGACGGCCCATTAACCGGCAGCCGCGGGATTAAGAAGAAACGCGGCCCGGCAGATGCAAGAGCCAAACCTGGCCGCAGGGATCCCGCCGCGGGCCTGCTGAAAAGTGCGCGGGAGCATACGGGGCGGAAGCTTTTACATAGATTTACTTTGCCTAAAAATTGCCTTTTACAAACTCCCCTTTAACATTTTACGCCCGGACCTCAATTGACGTATGTCATGAGGTCCGTTTGGCGGTTTTACCAATCGAAAGAAGCGCGGCCCAGCGGGGAGGAGGGGGCGCGCCAAGGAGGTTTCATATGGAAACGACCATGAAAGACGATGCCCATTTGAAAAGGGAACGGCAAAAGCGGAAGCTGAAGGTGATTTTTGCCGTTGCAATGGGAATCGTTCCTATCGCGACATTTTTTCTTCCTTATGTCAATTATACCTTTAAGGACAGCACCTTTGTGCTGTCCGCTTATCAAATTTTAACCAGCCCGGGAATCCGATTTCAGGGCTATTTGATTTCTATCCCCTTGCTTTCCAAAATCGCTGTGCTTTGCGGGGCGGTGCTGGCTTTGACGGGCGGAGCGCTGCTCCTTTTGAAAAAGCCTGGACTGGCGGGAACCGGCTTTGTGCTTTCTGCCGCCACCCCTCTCATTGTGCTGATGACCAGTTCCTCCATTCAAACGGCGGTGACATCCCTGGGGGTCAGCAATATTATCATCAGCTATCAGTGGCCTTTTCTCCTCACCCTGATTTTAGGCCTGGCCGCCGGTGTGCTGGCTATTTGGACCAAGGGCGGCGAAAAGCTGGCGGAAAGCATTTTCCGGATTTTTGCCTGCGTGTCAGTAGGCTCCGTGGTGATCATTACCGTATATATGATTGTTTCCGGAGCCCCTGCTATCGCGGAGATCGGCCTGGGAAATTTTCTCTTTGGCACCGAATGGGAGCCGAAAAGCGGCGTTTACGGAATTTTGCCCTTGATACTCTCCTCCATCGCCGGTACTGTGGGAGCAGTGATTATCGGTGTTCCCATCGGAATTTTAACCGCGGTTTTTCTGTCGGAAACCGCTCCGAAATGGGTGGCCAGTGTGGTCCGCCCGGCGGTGCAGCTGCTGGCGGGTATTCCCTCGGTGGTTTACGGCTTTTTCGGGATGCTGATCATCGTTCCCGCGATCCGGAGCATGTTTCCCGGACAGACCATCGGCGACAGCCTGCTGGCGGTAATTCTAATATTAGCGATTATGGTGCTCCCCACCATTGTCAGTGTGTCGGAAACCTCTCTGCGGGCGGTGCCGGTATCCTACCGGGAGGCTTCCCTGGCCCTGGGCACCACTCCGGTGAAAACTATCTTTAAGGTGACGGTTCCCGCCGCGAAATCCGGAATTTTGGCAGGCGTTATTTTAGGCGTGGGACGGGCCATCGGTGAAACCATGGCTGTGATCATGGTGGCCGGCAACGTGGTGCAGATGCCTTCCATTTTGGGTACTGTCCGGCTGATGACCACCGGTATCGTCATTGAAATGTCCTATTCCTCCGGCCTTCACCGCCAGGCGCTGTTCGCTATCGGCCTAGTGCTGTTCGTATTTATCATGATTGTCAATATCGCCTTTACCTATATTTCCAGGAAAGGAGTGCAGATGGAGCGTGACTAAATCCCTTTATCAAAAAAAACGCCGTCCCTCGGACCTTTTACTGAAAATCGCCATCAACGGTGCGGCGCTGCTGACTGTAATCGTGCTGGCAGGTATCATCCTTTATATCTTGATCAACGGCCTGCCCTATATCAGCTGGGAATTCCTCAGCACCTCCTATTCGGAGTCGCCAAGCGGCGCCAAGGGCATTTTGCCCATGATCATCAATACCCTGTATATCGTGGCCATTACACTTCTGATCGCCACGCCTATCGGGATTTCATCCGCCATTTATCTGACTCAGTACGCTAAGCAGGGGAGGCTGGTGCGGGCCATCCGGTTTACCACGGAGATTTTGTCCGGCATCCCCTCGATTCTGTTCGGCCTGTTCGGTTACACGGTGTTCTGCGTAATGTTCCGCATGGGAACCTCCATTTTGGCCGGCTGCCTGACCATGACCCTCTGTATCCTGCCTACCATCGTCCGCACCACCGAGGAAAGCCTCCTCGCGGTGCCCGGCTCCTACAAGGAGGGAGCCATGGCCCTGGGCGCGGGCAAGCTGCGGGTGATTTTGGGCATCGTGCTGCCCTGCGCCGTTCCGGGAATCCTCACCGCCGTGATTCTGGCCATGGGCCGTATCGTCGGGGAATCGGCGGCGCTGCTGTATACCTCCGGCATGTCCTACAATATGCCCAAGGATTTCTTCGGCCAGATCATGAATTCCGGACGAACCCTGACCCTGCACCTGTACCAGACCGCTATGCAGGCTACCTCTGATGACGCGTTCCATATCGCCTTCGCCACCGCCGCGGTGCTGCTGGTCATTGTGTTCCTTTTGAACCTTTTGGCCGGACTGGTGAGCAAGACCTTGAAAAAAGGAGAGCAATAACATGGAAAACAGCAAAGTAAGCATTCAGAATATGGATCTGTATTATGGAGATTTTCACGCCCTGAAAAATCTGAACCTGGAAATTCCGGCCAACCAGGTTACCGCCTTTATCGGCCCGTCCGGCTGCGGGAAATCCACCTGCATCAAATCCCTGAACCGGATGAACGACCTGATCGACGGCTGCAAAATAACCGGCACCATCAAAATCGATGGAGAGGACATTTACGACCCCCGCACCGACGTGACTCTGCTGCGGAAGCGGGCGGGTATGGTGTTCCAGAAGGCCAATCCGTTCCCCATGAGCGTGTACGACAACATCGCCTACGGCCCCCGGGTTCACGGAATCAAGAACCGGGCGAAGCTGGATGAGATTGTAGAAAATTCCCTGCGGGGGGCGGCGCTGTGGGATGAGGTAAAGGACCGGCTGAAAAAGTCCGCGCTGGGCCTTTCCGGCGGCCAGCAGCAGCGGCTGTGCATCGCCCGGGCCCTGGCGGTGGAGCCGGATATCCTGTTGATGGATGAGCCTACCTCCGCCCTGGATCCCATCTCCACCCTGAAGATCGAAGACCTGATGGAGGAGCTGAAAAAGGATTACACGGTGATCGTGGTGACGCACAATATGCAGCAGGCCGCCCGTGTGGCGGATATGACGGCATTCTTCCTGCTGGGGGAGATCATCGAGTTTGATAAAACCCAGCTGATGTTCAGCACGCCCAAGGACAAACGGACCGAGGAATATATCACCGGACGGTTTGGCTGATCGTAGACAAACCAAGCGGATTCCATTATAATAAAAGGAGAAAATTTCGAATGCCAAGAAAATATTTCGATCAAAAGCTGGCGGATTTAAACCGCAGCATGAAGGAAATGGGAGCCGTGGTGGACCGGAGAATCGGGGAAACCATGGAGGCTTTGAAAAACCTGGATAAGGACCTTGCCGCGGAGGTAGTGGGCGGCGACCGGGAGATCAATCAGGTGGAGCATGAAATTGAGTCGGTATGCATGAATCTGCTGGCGCTCCAGCAGCCTATCGCCACAGATCTGCGGGTGATCGCCTCCTGCTTAAAAATCATCACTGACGTGGAGCGGGTGGCGGACCAGTGCGCCGATATCTGCGATATTATACAGGCGGGAGAAATTCCCGCCCAGTCCAGCGTTGTGAACCATGTGGTGCAAATGCTGGAAACAGCTGGCGCGATGTTTGAAAAGGCCATGGACGCCTTTATCGCCCGGAACGTGGAGCTTGCCCGACAGGTCTGCGGCATGGATGACCAGGTGGACGCCATGTTCAGCAAGATCGTGCTGGAGGTCTGCGGCACCATCACCGAGAATCCTCAGAGCGTGATGAAGGAGGTTGACCTGATGTTCATCACCAAGTATATCGAGCGTATGGGGGACCACGCCACCAATATCGCGGAATGGGTGGTTTATATGGAAACCGGCGTTCATCCGGATTTGAACGATGGAAGGATTTAGAAGCTTAGGAGGAAACCGATTTGCCAGATTTAGTTTATATTGCCGATGACGAACCGAATATCAGAAAGCTGGCGGCCCTGGCGCTGAAGGATTCCGGCTTTGAGACCCAGGAGTTTGCCGACGGGGTGTCCTTAATGGCGGCTGTCCGAGTGCGAAAGCCCGACGCCATTGTGCTGGATTGGATGATGCCGCCTCCCGACGGTCTGGCGGTATGTCATAAAATCAGGGCCGATGAAAGCACCAGGCCCATCCCGATTTTGATGCTCACCGCACGGGGCGAGGAAGTCGACCGGGTGCTGGGATTGGAAATGGGCGCGGATGATTACATTACCAAGCCCTTCAGCGTGAAAGAGCTCTGCGCCCGGGTTCGGGCGGTGATCCGCCGCAAGGAATACCTTTCTCCGGTTCAGGACGAGGTTCTGACCTGCGGGCCGATCTCCGTGAATACGGCGGCCCGCCGCTGCCTGAAAAACGGGGAGCCGGTTGAGCTGACGATGAAGGAATTTGACCTTTTGGTCATGCTGATGCGGAACGCGGGCCGGGTGCTGACCCGGGACGCCTTGCTGGATAAGGTGTGGGGGCTGGAATATTTCGGGGATGCCCGCACCGTGGATGTGCATATCCGCTATCTAAGGCAGAAAATCGAGGACGAACCGGATAACCCAAGGCTTGTGGTCACCCTGAGAGGGGTGGGCTACCGGTTTGCCTCCGCCGAAGACTTGAAATAGCTTTGTACCCTAACAGGAAAGGGAGTGCGCCGTCCAGACCGAAGGGAATAAAGAGTGAAGGGCGGGGAAGCCCAGGAACGGAAGGGAATTTCCCGCCTTTCGCCTAACCCGGCGCGAGCGGGCGGCAGACTGTTCCAATGGGCGGGAAACTATGATTGATGGGAAAAGGGGGAAGCTGCCTTGCAGAAGCGCTTGGTGCTGATCAACGTGGGGGTGGTAATCATCGGCTTGATCGCCGCGGCCTTGCTGGCTATGCCCCTGGTGCGGAACCTGTATCTGGAGGAGTTTCACCGGACCTTGGACTCCGCTGTGATGCTTCTTACTACCGACGGCGATGAAATTCAGGAGGATCCGGAGGCCTTTGTCCAGCGGAAGCGGGAGGCCTTGCAGCAGGCGGGCCAGGATATCCGCCTGACAGTAATTACATTGGACGGCCAGGTGATTGGGGAAACCAGCAAGGACAATCCCACCGGCATCAATCCGGAGAATGAGAACCATCTGGGCCGGCCGGAGGTGCAGGAGGCGCTGCAAAGCGGCGTGGGCTTTGATACAAGAAAATCGGAAAGCACAGGAGAAACCTACCTTTATGAGGCCAGAGTACTGGGAGATTATGTCCTGCGGGCGGCGATGCCTGTGACCGAGATGGACGAGGCCACCCGAAAGCTGAGCCTCTTCATGCTGGCGGGAGTCTGCTTGGGGGGAGCTATTGTGGCGGTGGTATCCGTTGTCAGCTCCCGGAACATTGTGCGCCCAATGCTTCGGCTCACCGAGGCCACCCGAAAGGTCGCGGCCGGTGATTTCGAGAGCCGGGTACCGGAGCACTACCCCAATGAAATCGGCCAGCTGGCCCAATCCTTTAACCGGATGGCGGATCAGACCCAAAAGGCGTTCTCCGAGCTGACAGAGCAGGGCCATCAGCTGGAGGCGGTGCTTCAGGGAATGGACGACGGCGTGCTGGCGGTAGACCAGTACGACAACATTCTGCTGTTTAACGAGCGGGTAAAGGTGCTGCTGCAAAATAGCGGACTGAAAATTGGAGAAAAGCTGGACGGCTCCATCGTGCTGTCCCAGCTCGCCGGATACCTCAGAGAGGCTCTCGAGACCGACAGTGTGGTTCGTAAGGAAATTAAGCTGTCCAACCCGGAGCGGATTATGACTGTGTACGCCGCGCCCTTAAACGCGGAGGATGCAAAGGATGGCGGCCTGCTGGTGCTTTCCGATGTGACGGAAGTGAGAAAGCTTCAGCAGCTGAGAAGCGAGTTTGTAGCCAATGTGACCCATGAGCTGAAAACGCCCCTGACCTCGATTCGAGGGTTTATTGAGCTTTTAAAATCCGGCGACCGGGATGAGGAAACCCGTCAGTATTTTTATGACGTGCTGGATATTGAGGCGGAGCGCCTTCATCATCTGATCGACGATATGCTGGTGCTTTCCCAGATTGAAAACGCTAAGGATGACGTTCAGACGGTGCCTTGCAATTTAAATCAGGAAATCGAAACTGTGCTTCGGCGGGCGAAGCCCATCGCTGAAAAAAACGGTATTGTGCTGCGGCTGGAGGTGGAAGAGGCGTTTTTGGTGGCATCCTCGCCTACCAGGCTGCAGCAGCTTTTTGGGAACCTGGTGGAAAACGCGATCAAATACAATAAGCCCCAGGGCAGGGTAACGGTGACCTTGCAGCGCCAGCGGAATATGGTGCTGGTCAAGGTCAAGGATACCGGCATCGGGATTCCGCAGGAGCACCTGCCCCGGCTGTTCGAGCGGTTCTACCGGGTGGATTCCAGCCGCTCCCGCGAAATCGGCGGCACCGGCTTGGGCTTGTCTATCGTGAAGCATTTGGCCGGCCTGTACCACGGCGACGTCAGCGTGGAAAGCGTGGTAGGGGAGGGATCGGTGTTCACCGTCAGGCTGCCCTTATTAGAAGGGTAGGATAAAACGGTATTAAACAGCCTGCCTGTCGGGTAAAAAGGGACCCAGTGCTTATGCAGAGGGTGAAGCTGAAACGGCCGAAAGGGCGCTGTGCCAAAGAGTGCAGCGCCCTTTTTATATGAGCCGCTTATTGTTCGTAACAGAAAAAGGCCGTTTTTCCTAGACGGCAAAAAGCTTTCGCGGAAGAATGGGAAGAGGTGCCGCCGTTATGCGGCGGCTATACGCTTAGGGCAAAACAGAGCCGGCGCGCCGGCTCTGTTTACATTCTTCGGGAGTTTTTGGGAGGCGTTTTGACCGTCTCAGATGGATTTTATCAGTTCACATATTTTTTACAAAATACAGGTCAAAATAAATCGCTTGGTACCTTGCAATTTAAAATTTTATCCACTATAATATGCATAATGCATTCTGAAAGGGAGGAAGAAGCATGATGCCGGGAAGGATCACCGGGCCGATGCCGGAAAGGATCATTGAATATCTGGGGGCCTGCGGGCGCTTTCTGCACTATAAAATGGGCGAAAAGGCGGGACGAAGACGCATTTTCACCATTTTGAGCAAGGCAAAGGAGCTGCCTCAGCGGGAGCTGCAGGATATTCTGGGAATTTGCTCCGGCTCGCTCAGCGAAATCCTGGCGAAGATGGAGGCCGACGGCTTTTTGGAAAAGGCCAAGAGCAAAACCGACGGCAGGCAGCTGAATCTGCGGCTGACGGAAGCCGGCAAAAAGGAAGCTGTGGAGCAGGAAAAGGACTACCAGCGCAGAGTTCGGAGGATGGTAGCCTGCCTTTCCAGGGAAGAACAGGAGAGCCTCCTGAAAATGCTGACGGCCCTAGCGGAATGCTGGTGGGATTTGGATCAAAATAGGGAAGAACAGGGGGCCATAGTTTCCGGAGACAGTGGGAACGGAAAAAGAAGCAGCGAGTAATGTTTATCATTTTGGTATGCGGGTAAGCATTGCTCTCCTTTTATTCAAGATTGGAAAGAGGGAATGATATGACATGATAAGAGAGCTGGCAAAAAGTATCCGAGAATACAAAAAAGTATCGATCATGACACCGATTTTGGTTTCCATGGAGGTGGTCATGGAGTGCTTGATTCCATTTATCATCGCCAACCTGGTCAATCAGATTAAGGCGGGCTGTGAGTTTCAGGTTATCGCCGTTTATGGCCTGGTGCTGGTATTAATGGCGGGGATTTCTCTGCTGTTCGGCGCATGGGCGGGAAATACCTGCTCTACGGCCTCCTGCGGGCTGGCCAAAAATCTGAGAAAGGATATGTTTTATAATATTCAGAATTTCTCCTTTGAGAATATTGATAAATTTTCCGCGTCATCCCTAGTCACCAGGCTGACCACCGACGTTACCAATGTGCAGATGGCCTATATGATGATTATCCGCATCGCCATCCGCTGCCCGCTGATGCTGATTTTCGCCTTTATTATGGCCTTTGTCATGGGCGGTAAAATGGCGGCGATTTTTCTGTTCGTGGTGCCGGTGCTGGGCTTTGGCTTGTTCCTGGTGATCCGCAGGGTGATGCCGCTTTTCAGAAGGGTGTTCAAAAAATACGACGCCCTGAACAGCTCGATCCAAGAGAATGTCAAGGGCATCCGTGTGGTAAAGTCTTTTGTGCGGGAGGATTATGAAAAGGAAAAATTCGACCGTGCGGCGGAAGATGTGTGCAGCGATTTTACCCGCGCCGAGCGGATCCTGGCCATCAATAACCCGCTGATGCAGTTCTGTGTTTACGCGGTAATGGTGTTTGTGCTGTCCTTTGGCTCGTATACCGTCATCACCTCACGGGGGATTGATCTGGATGTGGGACAGCTTTCCGCCCTTTTGACCTACAGCTTTATGATCCTGATGAGCCTGATGATGATTTCCATGGTGTTCGTAATGATCACCATGGCGGAGGAATCGGGAAAAAGAATCGCGGAGGTGCTGACCGAGGGCAGTACTCTTCATAACCCGGAAAACCCCGTTTATGACGTAAAGGACGGTTCTGTGGATTTCGATCAGGTCAGCTTCAAATATTCCCAAGCCGCTGAGCGGATGGCCCTTGCCGATATCGACTTGCATATCAGGTCCGGTGAAACCATCGGCATCATTGGAGGCACCGGCTCATCCAAATCCTCCTTGGTGCAGCTGATCTCCCGGCTGTACGACGCCACCGAGGGCCGGGTTCGTGTGGGAGGCGTGGATGTGAAGGATTACGACCTGGAGACTCTGAGAAATCAGGTGGCCATGGTGCTGCAAAAGAACGTGCTGTTCTCCGGTACCATTAAGGAAAACCTCCGGTGGGGCAGCGAAAGCGCAACCGACGAGGAACTGGTTCACGCCTGTAAGCTTGCCCAGGCGGATGAATTTGTCTCTCAGTTCCCGGACGGATACGACACCTATATCGAACAGGGAGGCACCAATGTGTCCGGCGGGCAGAAGCAGCGCCTCTGTATTGCCCGGGCTCTGCTGAAGAAGCCGAAAATTTTGATTTTGGATGACTCCACCAGCGCGGTGGATACCAAAACAGACGCCCTGATCCGCAAGGCTATGCGGGAATTTATTCCGGAAACCACGAAAATCATTATTGCCCAGCGCACCGCCTCGGTGGAGGACGCGGACCGGATCATCGTCATGGAGGGCGGCAGGATCAACGGTATCGGCACTCATCGGGAGCTGATGGAAAATAATGAAATTTACCGGGAAATTTATACCTCTCAGAATAAGGCAGGTGATCAAGATGCGTAAGCAGGAAAAATCTCAGGGTACCGTAAAGCGTCTGATCAAAACCTTGTTTGGCTTTTATCCTAGAATGCTTCCTGTGACCCTTGTGTGTATTGTATTCAGCGCGTTGATTTCTTCTATCCCCGCTATTTTTATGCAGAATGTCATCGCCCTGATTGAAACCAGCTGGCAAAGCGGCGATTGGAATGCCGTAGGCGGACAGATTCTCTCTTTGGTGGGGATTTTAGCTGCGTTTTATGTGATTGCCCTGGCATCCACCACTGTGTTCACCCAGCTGATGGCGATCATTACCCAGGGAGCCCTGAAAAAGCTTAGAGAGAAAATGTTCAATACCATGCAGGGGCTGCCCATCAAATACTTTGATCAAAACAACCATGGCGATATTATGAGCCACTACACCAACGATATCGATACCTTGCGTCAAATGATCTCTCAAAGCTTTCCCCAGCTGCTGACCACGGTGATTACCTCTCTGACCGTGTTCTGCATTATGATCTACTACAGCGTATGGCTGGCTTTGGTGGTGGTAGCCGGCGTGGCGGTCATGCTGCTGATTACCAAGAAAATCGGCGGAAGCTCGGCCCGGCACTTTATCCGGCAGCAGCAGGCTCTGGGTAAGGAAGAGGGCTTTATCGAGGAAATGATCAACGGCCAAAAGGTGGTCAAGGTTTTCTGTCATGAAGAGGAGAGCAAGGCGGATTTCGACAAAATTAACGATTTGCTGTTTACGGAGTCGGAAACAGCAAATAAATACGCCAATACGCTGGGCCCGATTTTGAACAATATCGGCAATGTGCTGTATGTAGTGGTAGCCTTGGCCGGAGGTCTTCTGCTTCTTTCAGGGGTGCCGAATCTGAGTATTTCCGGCCTGTCTCTGAGCATCAGCGTGGTGGTGCCCTTCTTGAATATGACCAAGCAGTTTTCCGGCGGAATCGGCCAGGTTTCCCATCAGATCAACGCGGTGGTTATGGGGATCGCCGGCACGGAGCGGATTTTCGCTTTGCTGGACCAGCAGCCGGAAGCCGACAGCGGCTATGTGACCCTGGCCCAGGTAAAGGAAGAAAACGGAATGCTGGTGGAAACCAAGGAGCGAACCCATATGTGGGCCTGGAAGCATCCCCACCAGGCGGATGGAACCGTCACCTATACCCGTCTGACCGGCGATGTACGGATGATGGATGTAGACTTTGGCTATGAGAAAAATAAGATCGTACTCCATAATATCACCCTTTACGCCGAGCCCGGACAAAAGGTGGCGTTTGTAGGCGCCACCGGTGCGGGAAAAACAACCATTACGAACCTGCTGAACCGTTTTTATGATATCGCTGACGGTAAGATCCGATATGACGGGATCAACATTAATAAGATCAAAAAATCCGATCTGCGCCGGGCCATCGGCATTGTCCTTCAAGACACCAATCTGTTTACCGGCACGGTGCTGGACAACATCCGTTACGGCCGTCTGGATGCTTCGGATGAGGATTGTATCTCGGCCGCCGAACGGGTGGGCGCGGATGATTTTATATCCAGGCTGCCTGAGGGCTACCATACCCTGCTGACCGGAAACGGGGCAAATTTGTCTCAGGGCCAGAGGCAGCTGCTGGCGATCGCCCGGGCCGCCGTGGCGGATCCGCCGGTAATGATTCTCGACGAGGCCACCTCCTCGATCGATACCCGCACGGAAGCCATCGTACAGCGCGGCATGGACGCTCTGATGAAAGGGCGTACGGTGTTTGTTATCGCTCACCGGCTGTCTACGGTGAAAAATTCCGACGTGATCATGGTCCTGGAACACGGCCGGATCATTGAGCGGGGAACCCACGAAAAGCTGCTCGAGGAAAAAGGAAAGTATTATCAGCTTTACACCGGAGCCTTCGAATTAGAATAAGTCTCCTGAACCGGCAGCACGCCGGCCGTCAATCGGAGGCTGGCAGAGAAATGGAAAACGCCTTGCCGGGAGGAGCGGCGGCTGTCCGCCGGACAGCACTCCCTTCCGGCAAGGCGTTTTTGCAACGGGCTCCTGTGCGGATCAGGCTTTCGGCAGAGCCGGGAAGAATAAAAAATACCGGATTTTAAGTTGGGCGGACCGCAAGCTTTCGTCAAGCGGTTGGCCTCCGGAAAGTTCTGATAAAATGGCCGCCGCTGCATCCTGCTCCGAAGAATACAGCGGCGCGGGTGGTTCCTTGGTTCGTCCCGATAAAAAGGTTTGCCGGAAATCGGGCGGTTTCGTCCCGGAATAGGAGAGACAATATGCGGAAAAGAGAAATGACCGTTCAAAATTGGTTTCAGCTGTGGCTCACAGGAAAAGGCCCTGAGCTTTCCCGGATTTTTTCCGAGAACGCGGTTTATATGGAAAGCTGGGGGCCGGAATATCATGGCGTAAAGGCCATTGAGCATTGGTTCGCGGAGTGGAATACCCGGGGACGGGTGCTGGCTTGGGATATTAAGCAGTTTATCCACCAGGGGGATCAAACGGTGGTGGAATGGTATTTTCAATGCGAAATGAACGGACAGGGCGTTCAGGCCTTCGATGGGCTTTCCCTGATCCGCTGGTCGGAAGACGGCAGAATCACGTTTTTAAAGGAGTTTGGCTGCAACCTTGACCGGTACGATCCGTACGCCTGGGGTGCGGGCCCTAGATTCAAGGAGGAAACGGCCCGGTGGTTTTAGGCGAAGGCCTTTTCCCGCTTTTCTCTTGCGGAAATTCATGCTATAATAGCTTTATTAACGGTATATGCGGAGGAAAAGCGGAATGACAGCGCACGGGAGCTTGCTTTTCCTCCTCCCGTGTATTTTGGCGCTGCGGCGCTTCGAATAAAGCAAAAGAAGAAAAGAGGAATCCCCGATGGAATGGACGGAGATCATTATGAAGGTGCCGTCTGCCCAGCTGGAGCAGGCGGCGGATATGGCCCAAATGGCGGTGGACGGCGGTATTTACGTGGAGGATTATTCTCATTTGGAGGAGGAAGCCAGGGAGATTGCCCATATTGATTTAATCGACGAGGAGCTGCTGGCAAAGGACCGGGAACACGGACTGGTGCACCTTTACATCAGCCCGGAGGAGAACCCGAAAGAGGCGCTGGCTTTCCTCCGGGAGCGGTGCGCCGGCGAGGGCATTGACTGCGAATTTTCCGTGGAAAGCTGTGCGGAAGAGGACTGGATCAATAACTGGAAGCAGTATTTTCATCCGATCCCTGTGGGGGAAAAGCTTTTGATCCGCCCCACCTGGGAGGAAGCCTACGATCCTCAGGGCAGGACGGTGCTGCATCTGGAGCCAGGTTTGGCTTTCGGCACCGGTACGCATGAAACCACCCGGCTTTGCCTAGAGCTTCTGGAAAAATATCTAAAGCCTGGCATGAGTCTGCTGGATGTGGGCTGCGGCAGCGGCATCCTGTCGGTGGCGGGGCTGCTGCTGGGCGCGGAAAAGGCGGTCGGGGTGGATATTGACGCCTTGGCGGTGAAAACCGCCGGGGAAAACGCTCAGACCAACGGCGTGGAGGAAAAATTCCAGGGGATCTGCGGCAATCTGACGGATCAGGTGGCTGGAAAATACGAGTTGGTGGTGGCCAATATTGTGGCGGATATTATTATCCTGTTGACCAAGGATATCACGCGATACTTGAATCCGGACAGTATTTATCTGATGAGCGGTATTATCGATACCCGTGTGCAGGAGGTGCGCGATGCCCTGGAGCCTCGGTTTACGATCCTTGAGGAGCGTCAGGAAAAGGGCTGGTTCGCGTTAGCGGCAAAACAAAAAAGCTGACAAGATGCGTGCGGTCATATTTTTGTTAGGTGAATCTCTGCCCGCACAAGTGCTGAGCTTACGCGGAAGCCTGGAGCTGGTTTATTTCTGCTTTATGCTTTTTATCTGCCTCTGGTGTGAAAAGCAGGCAGGGGCGGAGAAAACAAAAACGATCATCAAAAAAGCCATAGGATGTAAAACCATCCTATGGCTTTTCCGTTATAGGTTATAGAACGCTTAAGTGAAGCGGCATCTCCCAGAGGAACCGAAAATCGTGACATTTTCTTTCCGTGTAAGGAGCGCCGGATCCTTTTCGGCTCTTTGTCAGCCGGATTTCCCGCGGCGCCTTTTCAGTGGGCTGAAGCCGGAGCGTAAGGATAGAACGCACAAACGCGCGGCGCCATAAACCGAAGAAGCGAAATCCTGGCTTTTGCCGAGCCTGGATACCGTCAAAGGTCTTTGAAAACCCAAGCGCCAGGGACGCCTGCCGCCGTTTAAGCGGAAATTACGCGGATACGGATAATTCCCTCAGAATCCACCAGGGATTCTAAAGCATCCTGGCCGACCTGGCCGGCGCAGTCCAGAACCGTGTACGCAACATCCTTGCGGGACTTGCTCTGCATGTTCTCAATATTCACGCCCTTGTCGGAGAGCAGCTTGGTCACCTGGCTGAGCATAGAGGGGATGTTCTTGTGGAACACGCACACTCTGGAGCAGCCGGCCGCTCTGGGAGAGGACAGGGCCGGGAAGTTAACGGAATTGATGATGTTGCCGTCGGACAGATATGCCATCAGCTCGTCGGCTGCCATCCTGGCGCAGTTGTCCTCGGATTCGGGAGTAGAGGCGCCCAGATGGGGGATCGCGATGACGCCGTCGATGCCCAGCAGGTCGTCGGAGGGGAAGTCGGTGACGTAGGCCGCAACCTTGCCGGCTTCAATCGCGGCGACTACGTCGGCGGAATTGACCAAGCCGCCTCTGGCGAAGTTCAGAATCCGTACGCCGTCTTTCATCTTAGCGATGGAATCCTTGTTAATCATATTTTTGGTATCCGGAGTCTGGGGAACATGGACGGTGATATAATCGCAGGTTTCAAAAATATCGTCCAGGGTCAGGCTGTGCTTGACCGCTCTGGAAAGGCCCCAGGCGGAATCCACAGAGATATAAGGATCGTAGCCGTGAACCTCCATGCCCAGGCTTCTGGCGGCGTTGGCCACCAGGATGCCGATGGCGCCCAGGCCGATAACGCCCAGCTTCTTTCCCTTGATCTCAGGGCCGACAAAAGCGCTCTTGCCCTTTTCCACGGCCTTGCCGACCGCATCCCCCTGGCCCTTCAGGCCCTGAGCCCAGGCCATACCCTGGGTGACCTTACGGGAGGAGATCAGCAGCCCCGCCAAAACCAGCTCCTTGACCGCATTGGCATTGGCGCCGGGAGTGTTGAAAACCACAATGCCCTTTTCCGTGCACTGATCCACCGGAATATTGTTGACGCCCGCGCCCGCCCTGGCAATGGCCAGCAGGCTTTGAGGCATCTCCATCTCATGCATGGACGCCGAACGCACCATGATGCCCTGGGGATTTTCAACCGCGTCGCCGTACTGATACTCGTCGGTAAAACGCTCCAGGCCGGTTTTGGAAATTTTATTCAAGGTTAAAATATCATACATAGTATTCTGCTCCCTTTCTGAAAGGAAATGGGAAGCGGCGGATCACCGGCTTCCCTTTCTTGGTTTCTGTTGGCTTATGGGTTTCCGCTTACAGGTTGGCGGCCTCAAATTCCTTCATGAAGGCTACCAGCTTTTCCACACCCTCGATGGGCATGGCGTTATAGACAGAGGCTCTCATGCCGCCGACGCTTCTGTGGCCCTTGATGTTGACAAAGTCGTGTGCGGCGGCTTCCTTGACAAACTTGGCGTCCAGCTCCTCGCTGCCGGTGACAAAGGGGATATTCATCAGAGAGCGGTCTTCCGGCACCACGGTGCCCTTGAACAGCTTGGAGCTGTCCAGGAAGTCGTAAAGGATCTTGGCCTTCTTCTCATTGAGCTCCTTCATCTTTTCCAGCCCGCCGATGTCGTTTTTGATCCAATCCAGCACCAGCTTGCAGATATAAATCGCGTAGCAGGGCGGGGTGTTGAACATGGAATCGTTGTCGGCGTGGGTCTGGTAGTTGAACATGGTGGGGGTGAAGTCCTTGGCGTGGCCGATCAGATCCTCACGGATGATTACCACTGTTAAGCCGGCGGGGCCCATGTTTTTCTGAGCGCCGGCATACAGCAGGCCGAACCTGCTGACATCAATGGGCTCAGACAAAATGCAGGAGGAAATATCAGCGACCAGGGGAACGTTCCCAGTTTCCGGCAGAGTGTTCCACTTGGTGCCGTAAATGGTGTTGTTCAGGCAGATGTGGAAGTAATCCGCATCCTTGGTAAAAGTGGAGGGGTCCAGCTTGGGGATGTAAGAGAAGGTCTTATCCTTGGAAGAGGCTACCACGTTGGCCTCGCCGTAACGGGCGGCCTCCTTGTAAGCCTTGGTGGCCCACTGGCCGGTGAGAACGAAATCAGCCTTGCCGGAGCCGGTCATCAGGTTCAGGGGAACCATGGCGAACTGGGAGGAAGCGCCGCCCTGTAAGAAGAGCACTTTATAGTTATCCGGTATGTTCATTACCTCGCGGAGAAGGCTTTCCGTTTCCTTAATAATACCGTCATAGACCTTGGAACGGTGGGACATTTCCATAACGGACTGCCCGCTGCCGTGATAATCCAGCATTTCGTCAGCGGCGGTCCGCAGAACTTTTTCCGGCAGCATGGAAGGGCCGGCAGAAAAATTATAAACCCGTTTCATTTCATGACCTCCAAAATGTAGTAGTAATTAACTTTTATTATAAAACGTTATGATGGGATAGTCAATTGACATTTTTAAGACAATCTCGCTTTTTTACGCCAAGGAAGCACATTTTTTCTGTTTTTTCTGAAAAACAGACTGTTTTTGTATGCCCTGGGAGGACAGTAAAATTGGAAAAATTTATTTTCATAGGATTCCACAAAAATTATAGTGAAAGGTTCCGAAAGTTATGGTATAATAACGCTGTTGGTAAGGACAGAGGGGAAATGAAAGGCCCTCTGTTAACTAGAGCAAAAATATGGGGGAAAAGAAAATGACAATCAGAGATATTATCAGCCTGCTGGACGCGGAGATCATTTCGGCCGCCGACCTGGACCTTGAGGTAAAAACCGCCTGCGGCAGCGACATGATGAGCGATGTTTTGGCGTTTGTGAAAGACCAGTCTGTCCTTCTTACTGGATTACTGAACCCTCAGGTAGTGCGCACCGCGGAAATGATGGATATGCGGTGCATCGTGTTTGTCCGGGGAAAGCAGCCGGACGACAGCATTGTGGAGCTGGCGAAAAAGATGGACATTACCCTGCTGAAAACAAGGTACCGCCTTTTCACGGCCTGCGGAAAGCTGTATGAAAACGGCCTTAGGGGAGGCTGCGAGTAAAGATGAGCAAAATGCATTTCCATTACATAGTGCCCGGAGACGACTTTACCCGGGCGGGAGAGGCCTCCAGCAGCGTGAAGAAAAAGCTGAAGCAGCTGGGCTATGATCCCGACGCTACCCGGCGGGTAGCCATCGCCATGTATGAGGGCGAGATTAACATGGTGATTCACGCCGGCGGCGGAGAGATTGACGTAGACGTGTCCCCGGCTCAGGTAGACGTGGTTATGGCTGACCAGGGGCCGGGTATCGCCGATGTGGAAAAGGCCATGCAGGAGGGCTACTCCACCGCGCCGGATAACGTCAGATCCTTAGGGTTCGGGGCCGGAATGGGGCTGCCGAACATAAAAAAATATTCCGACGATATGCGGATCGATACGGAGCTGGGAAAAGGCACCACCATGTACTTTTCCGTTTTTCCGAAAAACTGACCCAGGGCGGACTGGGTGCCGCCGGCCCTTTCAAGAGGACGGCTTGATGATAATCTTACGATAACTTAGCATGTCCCGAACGGGGGCACGCCTTAGGAGGGAGACGATTTCCTGTGGACCGGTTTTTTCATTCCGTGACCCTGGATAAGGATAAATGCTTAGGCTGCACCAACTGCATTAAGCGTTGTCCCACCGAGGCCATCCGGGTGAGAGAGGGAAAGGCCCAGATCATATCCGAGCGGTGCATCGACTGCGGCGAATGTATCCGGGTATGTCCTCATCATGCGAAAAAGGCGAGGTATGACCACCTTTCTGTTTTGGAGGGGTGGAAATATAAAATTGCCATTCCGGCGCCGGCGCTGTTCGGCCAGTTCAATAATTTAGACGATATCGACATCGTGCTCACCGGGCTGAAGCAGATGGGCTTTGACGATGTTTACGAGGTTTCCAGAGGAGCCGAGCTGGTCTCCGACGCCACCAGAAAGCTGATGGCGGACGGCAGGCTTCCTAAGCCTGTGATCAGCTCCGCGTGCCCGGCGGTGGTCCGGCTGATCCGGGTCCGTTTTCCGGATCTGTGCGACCATGTGCTGAATCTGAACGCGCCCATGGAGGTTTCCGCCATGATGGCAAAGCGGGCGGCCAGCGAGAGAACGGGCATCCCGGTAGAGGAAATCGGGGCCTTCTTCATCACCCCGTGCCCGGCCAAGGTGACGGATATTAAAATGCCCATCGGCACCGAGGGCTCCTGGTGCGACGGCGCCATCGCCATCAGCGAGGTATTCCCTCTGCTGTCTCACCGGATGGATAAGCTGGAAACAGTGGAGCCCATCGGCCAGTCGGGACTGATCGGCGTCAGCTGGGCCGGCAGCGGCGGAGAGTCCGCGGCGCTGCTCAATGAAAAATACCTGGCGGCGGATGGCATCGAGAACGTGATACGGGTTCTGGAGGAGCTGGAGGACGAGCGGATTCGGGAGCTGGACTTTGTGGAGCTGAACGCCTGCAGCGGCGGATGCGTCGGCGGCGTGCTGTGTGTGGAGAACGGCTATGTGGCTAAAGCCAGGCTTCAGCGCCTGAGAAAATATCTGCCGGTTTCCCAGAACCATTTGGACGGCGGCGTGCCCCGGGATATGGAGTGGACCGAGCCTCTGGAATTCGCCCCGGTGCTGAAGCTTTCTCAAAATCTGGAGGAAGCCATGCAGATGATGGAGGAGATCGACGTGATCTGCGAGGGCCTGCCCGGGCTGGACTGCGGCTCCTGCGGCGCGCCCAGCTGCCGGGCCTTAGCCGAGGATGTGGTGAAGGGTGTGGCCCGCACCAGCGACTGTGTATTCGTTATGCGGGAACAGGTGAAAAATGTGGCGGATACCCTGTCTTCCATCGGCGGCTATGTTCCCAGCTATCTGGACTCCAAGGAGAAGCAAGGGAATTAAAGGCGTGCCCGGCGGCATATGCTGGTAGGGGACGGGAGCGCCCAGAACCGGATCGGGCGCCGGGAAAGCACAGGGACCCGGTTCAAACAGCTGATGGAAGGAAAGAACAAAGATAATCCAGATCGCCTGCGGAAAGGATTTCCCCAAAGCATTAAGAGGGCTTTCATGATCATGTTTCTTATGGATAGAAGCCAGGACAGGCGGGAAATTGCAATCTTAGCTTCATGCTGGTAAAAAAACAAGGCTTTTATTCGTCCGGCTGAAGCGTTCCTGAACAGGCGGCAATACAAAACAGCTAACCGAAGAACAGCTTCCCGTGGGAAACGCTCTCAAGGGAAAAGAGTTCTCAAAAGCGGTTATCGGTAAAATTGAAGCAATTGGATGTGAGAATATGACAGTACAGCAGCTCAAGGAAGCCCTTTCCCTGAAGCTTTTGGCGGGGGAGGAGGGGCTCTCCCAGGAGGTCTCCGGATGCTATATCGGCGATTTGCTGAGCTGGGTGATGGGCAGGGCCAAGGCCGGCGACGCCTGGCTGACGGTGATGGGCAACATCAGCGCCCTGGCGGTGGCGTCCCTGGCGGATACCGCCTGCATTATCCTGACGGAAAACGCCTGGCTGGACGAGGACGCTAAGCGGAAGGCGGACCAGCAGGGGATCTGCGTGCTTGGCGCGGAGGAAAACAGCTACCGCCTGGCTTTGCAGATCGGCCGGCTTTTATCATGAGGGTTTATTACGATCTCCACATCCATTCCTGCCTATCCCCCTGCGGGGACAACGACATGACCCCCAATAATATTGTGAACATGTCCCTGCTGAACGGCATGGACATGATCGCCCTCACTGACCACAATAGCTGCAAAAACTGCCGGGCGGCGGTGAGGGCCGGTGAGGAGGCCGGCGTGACAGTGGTGCCTGGCATGGAGCTTACCACCAGCGAGGAAGCCCATGTGGTATGCCTGTTCCCCACCGTGGAGCAGGCCGAGGCCTTTGGGGATTATGTGGAGTCCCGTTCCCCGGAGATTCGGAACCGGCCGGAAATTTTTGGGGATCAGCTTATTATGGATTGGCAGGATGAGGTGGTGGGCAGGGTTTCCCGGCTTCTCATCAACGCAAGCAGCATCAGCGTGGGAGAGCTGCCCGGGCTGATGGCGGAATTCGGCGGGGCGGCGTTCCCAGCTCACATTGATCACGATTCCTACAGCGTGATCTCCTCCCTGGGCGCTATTCCGGCGGAGGCGGAGTTCCACGCCGCGGAGATCTCCGGCAAGGGAGACAAGGAGCTTCTGCTCAAGCGGTACCCGGAGCTTCAGGATATGATCCTTTTGCTGGATTCCGACGCCCATTATCTAGATTGGCTGAAGGAACGAAGGCCCTGGCTGGACCTGCCGGAAAAAACGGCCCGGTGCTTAGTGGATGCCCTGAACGGAAAAATTCAGGTGAAATGGGAAAGATAGGAAGCGGCTTGGCTCGGATTTTGATGATGTTGAAAAACTTTTGTCGGTTTTTCACAAAAAATAAAAATCAATTGAATTCAAGAAGTGAGTTTGCTGAGTGTTCTGATTTTGGAAAAAATCGTCATTGGTGCATTTCGCCAAAACCTTCCCCCTATTTTCTCTGGGAACTTTGTAGGATCGTATAGATTTTAGGGAAAGAATCCGATATAATCATATTTTGTAGGCAACCGCAGCAGTTGGTTTTGTATGCGTTTAGTTGTTATATTTTTAACAGGTTGCGTTCAAAGACAATAAGGAGGAAATCAAATGCAAAAGCGTATCAGCAATATCCCGTTCAGCGGGACGAAAGAGCAGGAGGCTCAGCTTTTTGAGATTATCGAGAAGCATAAAAACGAGCCGGGCGCCATCATGCCTGTTCTGCAGGAAGCCCAAAACGTTTACGGCTATCTGCCCATTGAAGTGCAGCAGATGGTAGCCGACGGTTTAGGGGTTCCCCTTTCCGAGGTGTTCGGCGTGGCCACCTTCTATTCCCAGTTTTCTCTGACTCCCAAGGGTAAGTATAATATTTCCGTCTGCCTGGGCACCGCCTGCTATGTTAAGGGCTCCGGCAAGATTTTGGAGGAGCTTTCCAAGGAATTGGGCATCGAAGCGGAGGAGTGCACTGAGGACGGCAAGTTCTCTCTGACAGCCTGCCGCTGCATCGGCGCCTGCGGACTGGCTCCGGTTATCACCATTAACGACGATGTTTACGGCCGCCTGGTTCCCGAGGACGTCAAGGGCATTTTGGCAAAGTACGAATAAAGCCATGCGGGAGCTGTCGCTGAATGTAATGGATATCGCCCAGAACTCCCTGTCGGCAGGGGCTTCCCTGACGCAGATCGTTGTGGTGGAAAGCAGCGCGGAGGACACCCTGACGCTGAAGATCATCGACAACGGCAGGGGAATGACCGCCGAGCAGGCGGCTCGCGTGACGGATCCGTTTTTCACAACCCGCACCACCCGAAAGGTGGGGCTGGGAGTGCCGCTTTTTAAAATGGCGGCGGAGCAGACCGGCGGAAGCTTTTCCATCGAGTCTGAGCCGGGGAAGGGCACCACGGTGACCGCGGTGTTTAAGCCTTCCCACATTGATATGACTCCTTTGGGGGATATTAATTCCACGGTGGGGCTTTTGATCTATTCCAATCCGGAACGGGATTTTATTTTCCGCCGGGAACGGGATGGAAGGAGCTTCGCTTTGGACACCAGGGAGCTGCGAGAGATTTTGGGGGAAGAGGTAAAGCTTTCGGCCCCTGAGGTCAGCGAATGGATACAGGGTTATCTAAAGGAACAAACCGATATGATCTTTGGAGGTGCACAAGAAGATGAAAACATTAGCTGAATTGCAGGCGATTCGAGATAAGGCCCGCGCCCAGATTGGAATCCGGGAGGAGGATAAGGACGCCGTCCGTGTGCTGGTCGGCATGGCTACCTGCGGAATCGCCGCCGGAGCCCGTCCGGTATTGAACGCTTTTGTGGAAGAGGTTGCCAAGCGCAACATGACGGAAAAGGTTGCCGTCACCCAGACCGGCTGCATCGGCATCTGCCAGTATGAGCCCGTGGTGGAGGTGCTGGTTCCCGGACAGGAAAAGGTCACCTATGTGAAAATGACCCCAGAAAAGGCTGTCCGTGTGGTTAACGACCACCTGGTCAACGGCAATGTGGTCACGGAATTTACCATCGGCGCCAATTCATAAGAAGGAGGAAAACCAAATATGTATCGTTCCCACGTATTGATTTGCGGCGGTACCGGCTGTACCTCCTCAAACAGTGAAAAAATCATTGAGAAGATGAAAGAAGAAATCAAGGCCAGGGGCTTGGAAAACGAAGTCAACGTGGTCCGCACCGGCTGCTTCGGCCTGTGCGCCCTGGGCCCGATTATGATCGTATATCCGGAGGGCGCCTTCTACAGCATGGTGAAGGTAGAGGACGTTCCGGAGATCGTGGAAGAGCATCTGCTGAAGGGAAGAATCGTCAAGCGCCTGCTGTATCAGGAGACCGTGCAGAAGGATGACACCATCAAATCCCTGAACGAGACGGCCTTCTACGCAAAGCAGAGAAGAATCGCCCTGCGGAACTGCGGCGTCATCAACCCGGAGAACATCGACGAGTACATAGCCCAGGACGGCTACGCCGCGCTGGGCAAGGTTCTGACCGAGATGACTCCCGAGCAGGTCATCCAGGTGATCAAGGATTCCGGCCTCCGCGGCCGCGGAGGCGCCGGCTTCCCCACCGGTGTGAAGTGGAGCCTGGCCGCCGGCAACAAGGCCGACCAGAAATATGTGTGCTGCAACGCCGACGAAGGCGATCCGGGCGCGTTCATGGACCGTTCCGTTCTGGAGGGCGATCCCCACTGCGTGCTGGAGGCTATGGCCATCGCCGGCTATGCCATCGGCGCCACCAAGGGCTACATTTACGTTCGTGCCGAGTATCCCATCGCTGTAAAGCGTTTGGAGATCGCTATTGGCCAGGCCCGTGAATACGGCCTGCTGGGCAAGAATATCTTTGATTCCGGCTTTGATTTTGATATCCAGCTTCGTCTGGGCGCCGGCGCTTTTGTGTGCGGCGAGGAAACCGCTCTGATGACCTCTATCGAGGGCAAGCGCGGTGAGCCCCGTCCCCGCCCGCCTTATCCGGCGGTGAAGGGCCTGTTCGGCAAGCCCAGCATCCTGAATAACGTAGAAACCTACGCCAATATCGCCCAGATCATTCTCCACGGCGCCGAGTGGTTCAACTCTGTGGGCACTGAGAAGAGCAAGGGAACTAAGGTGTTCGCCCTGGGCGGCAAGATCAAGCATACCGGCCTGGTGGAAATCCCCATGGGCACTACCCTGCGTGAGATCGTTGAGGAAATCGGCGGAGGCGTGCCGGACGGCAAGAAGTTCAAGGCCGCCCAGACCGGCGGACCCTCCGGCGGATGCATCCCGGCTTCCCTGATCGATACCCCCATCGACTACGACAACCTGATCGCCATCGGCTCCATGATGGGGTCCGGCGGATTGATCGTTATGGACGAGACCACCTGTATGGTGGATATCGCCAAGTTCTTCCTGGAGTTCACTGTTGACGAATCCTGCGGTAAGTGTACTCCCTGCCGCGTGGGCACCAAGCGCCTGCTGGAAATGCTGAATAAGATCACCTCCGGCACCGGCACCATGGAAGATATCGATAAGATGGAAGAGCTGTGCTACTATATTAAGGATAACGCCCTGTGCGGCTTGGGACAGACCGCGCCCAACCCAGTGCTGTCCACCCTGCGCTACTTCCGTGACGAATATGAAGCCCATGTCAAAGAGCACCGCTGCCCGGCCGGCGTCTGCAAGGCCCTGCTCCATTATGAGATCGTGGCCGACAAGTGCCGCGGATGCACCGCCTGCGCCAGAGTCTGCCCGGTGGGCGCGATCTCCGGTACGGTGAAGCAGCCCCACACCATTGATGTGAATAAGTGCATCAAGTGCGGCGCCTGCATTGAGAAGTGCAAATTTGACGCTATCATTAAGTTATAAGGAAGGAGTGTGCCAAAATGGAAATGGTAAATATTAAAATCAATGGTATGCCCCTGTCTGTACCTGCTGGATCTACAATTTTAGAGGCTGCCAGATACGCCGGAATCAATATTCCGACCCTGTGCTGGATGAAGGACTTAAACGAGATCGGCGCCTGCCGTATCTGTGTGGTCGAGGTTGTCCGGGCAAAGACCCTGGTTACCGCCTGCGTTTATCCGGTTAACGAGGGCATGGAGATCTACACCAACTCCCCCAGAGTCATGAAGGCCAGAAAGATGACCCTGGAGCTGATGCTCTCCACCCATGATAAGAAGTGCCTCTCCTGTGTGAGAAGCGAAAACTGCGAGCTGCAGAAGCTGTGCCGTGACTACGGCGTGGAGGACGTCGACGCCTTTGAGGGCGAGAATCCCCAGTCTCCGCTGGATGAGACCACCCTGCATATGGTTCGCGACAATAATAAGTGTATCCTCTGCCGCCGCTGCGTGGCCGCCTGCGAGGATCAGTTCGTGGGCGTGATCGGCCCCAACGGCCGCGGCTTCGATACCCATATCGGCTGCGCCTTTGAAAAGGATCTGGGCGACGTGGCCTGCGTATCCTGCGGCCAGTGCATCGTAAACTGCCCCACGGGCGCTTTGCGTGAAAAGGATCAGATCGACGAGGTGGTCGCCGCTATCGCCGATCCCAAGAAGCATGTTGTGGTTCAGACCGCTCCGTCTGTCCGCGCCGCTTTGGGCGAGGAATTCGGTATGCCCATCGGCACCAACGTAGAGGGCAAAATGGTTGCCGCTCTGCGCCGCCTGGGCTTTGATAAGGTATTCGACACTGATTTCGGCGCCGACATGACCATTATGGAGGAAGCCCATGAGTTTATCGACAGAGTGCAGAACGGCGGAGTACTGCCTCTGATCACCTCCTGCTCTCCCGGATGGATCAAGTTCTGCGAGTTCTATTATCCGGAGCTGCTGCCGAACCTGTCCTCCTGCAAATCCCCGCAGCAGATGCAGGGCGCTCTCATCAAGACCTGGTACGCCGAGACCCACAACATCGATCCGAAGGATATCGTGTCCGTCAGCGTTATGCCCTGCACCGCGAAGAAATTCGAGATCAGCCGTGACGATGAAAACGCGGCCGGCGTTCCCGATGTGGACGTGGTGCTCACCGTCCGTGAGCTGGCCCGGATGATCAAGCGGGCCAATATCGACCTGACCATGCTGCCGGATGAGAAATTCGATCCCACCATGGATGTGTCCACCGGCGCTGCGGTGATCTTCGGCGCCACCGGCGGCGTTATGGAGGCGGCGCTGAGAACCGCTGCCGATACCCTCACCGGCAAGTCCCTGGATTCCATCGATTACGAGGAAGTCCGCGGAACCGACGGCATCAAAGAGGCTGTCTACAACGTGGCCGGCATGGATGTGAAGGTGGCGGTAGCCAGCGGCCTGAGCAACGCCAACGAGATTTTGAAAAAGGTGAAGAACGGCGAGGCCGATTATCACTTCATTGAGATTATGTGCTGCCCGGGCGGATGCGTCAACGGAGGCGGTATGCCTATTCAGCCATCTTCTGTGAGAAACTTTGTGGACATTCGCAAGGAGCGTGCCAAGGTGCTTTATGAGGAGGATAAGAACCTGCCGCTGAGAAAGTCTCACGACAATCCGGTTGTGAAGAAGTGCTACGCCGAGTATCTGGGCGAGCCGGGAAGCCATAAGGCTCACGAGATTCTCCACACCACCTATACTCCCAGACCGAAAATGAAATAAGCTCAAAGCCATCCGGTGTTCCCCGGATGGCTTTTCTTCACCAGGCGGCGCCTGTTCCAAGAGCGCTGGAGTGCTGTGGCCGAAAGAAGGGAAACCTATTGGCCTGTCCAAGATTAAATAAAATAAAAGGCGGTCCGGACTTTTGAATTGGATAACAGATTATGGAAAAAGCGGCCGTCAAACCGTTCAATACCGGGTTTTGGAAGAAGAAACCCGGCAGTTCCTGGCAGAAGTCCGAATATTGACGCGCCGCGAAGCCGGAAAAGGCTTGCGGCGGTAAGGAGGCTGTTATGCCGAGAAACGAGGAGAAAAAAGCGTTTATGGGAATCGGGAGGCTTTGCGTCGTGCTGGTCATCGCCTTGCTGCTGGCTTGGTTTCTGCTGCCGGTGTTCCGGGGCATCGTGAATATCGGGAATGCGGCGGGAATTTTGCTTTGTTCTTTTGCCCTTTGGCTGGCGGGATATCCTGGCGCGGCCGGCTGCCTCTCCAGCCTGTGGGGGCATCCGGGCGGCAAGGTGCTTCTTTCCGCTGCCTCCCTGGCGCTGGGCGTGTTCCTTGTGTTTGGAGCGGTGATGTCCTGCCTGATGGCCGCCGCGATTCACCGGCCTCCGAAAGAAAACGGAACTGTGGTTATTCTGGGCTGCCAGGTGAAAGGAACCCAGCCAAGCCTAATGCTGACGAAACGGCTGGAGGCTGCTAAGGAATATTTGGACCGAAATCCGGAGGCGGTGTGCATACCATCTGGGGGAAAAGGCAACGGGGAATTGGTCAGCGAGGCCCAGGCCATGAAGGCCTGGCTGGTAGAGCACGGGATAGACGAAAACCGCATCTATCCGGAGGCTCAAAGCAGAGATACGGTGGAGAATATCAGAAACTCCAAGGAAATCATGGATAGCGAGGGCCTTCCCAAGGATATGATCCTGGTATCCGACGGCTTTCATCAGTATCGAGCAGGGCTGATCGCGCAAAAGCAGGGAATCGAGGCGGGCGCCGTTTCGGCCCAAACTCCCTGGTATACCCTTGCAACCTACTGGATGCGGGAAATTTTTGCTTTAGCTCAGGAAATTCTTTTCCACTGATGTGGAAATTTAACAGGAACCCATCTTGACAAAGAAGGGTTATTTGGCGCATACTATAAGTATTAGCAGATGTTATTTGAATAGCATCAAAAAATTTACATAGCAGGAGTGGTTTTACATGCAGAAAGGAAAGTATGGAGTTTGTCTGTGGTTTTACGCGCTGGTAGCGTTCATTCTGGCATTTTTAGGCCAGGTTTTATTGGGAGGCCTCCTCTTGGGCTTTGTCATTGTGGCGGAGAAAAATGAATGGCTCACCCGTCAGGTTATTCAGGCGTTCTTTTTAACCATTATTGTATCCGTCATCAATGCGGTGCTGGACCTGCTGAACATTTTCGGCAATGTTCCGATTGTCGGTACCGCTATCGGTGTGGTGTTCAACGTAATTTCCACCATTGTTTCCATTGTTGTGCTGGTGTTCGTCATTATCGCTATGGTCAAGGTGGTAAAGGGACAGGAAGCCAATATGCCCTTGCTGAGCAAGCTGGCTAACAGAGCTTACGGCATCATCGAGAAGAAGGTCTATACGCAGGCCGCTCCCGCCAACTATGCCCAGCCTCAGGCTCCCCAGGCCCCTCAGGTTCCGGTACAGCCGCAGGCTCCTCAGGCTCCCCAAGCCCCGGTGCAGCCTCAGAATCCTCAGAACCCCACCCAGCATCAATAAGCTGAATCAAAAAGAGATCAGACTAACAGGTCTGATCTCTTTTTTGTATCTCCGTTAGGAGGAAGCATCACAGATAAGGAAGCTGGCTAAAGGCTGAACAAGCCTCTAGGATATAGCGCCGCGGGGCAACCGGAGAAATGGGCCGCCTGCACCGCTGTTTACTCCACAGGACGGCACCGCGGGCAATCTGTTTAGGCTGAGCGGATGTGCGCCCTGATAAAATTTGAAACAGCAACAGGGGGCGGAGCAAAATTTAGAAAGAGCGAACGACGTTGCGACGCGTAAAAAGCCATAGATGTCTTTAAGGCGGATTAGAGCGACGATTGCCGTGGAAAACAGGGCGCTTTCAATCGGGGCAATTCCTTCCTGGGGCCAGGGAAGCTCCCAATGAGAGGGATTACCGCCCCAAAGCCTTTAAAATCACATCAGGGGTGTTGGTAATCACCGCGTCGCAGCCCCAGCCCTGGAGGGTTAAAGCCCGTTTAGGCTTATCCACCGTCCAAACATTAACCTGGATTCCCAATTCCTTGGCGATGCGGACCTGATTTTTGGAGAGAAGGGCGCTGTGGGGATGGATCGCCTGGGCTCCTTGCCGATGGGCATACCGGGCGGGGTTGAAAATAGGCTTGTCGTACAGAAGTCCGGCTGGAAGGCCAGAATTATGACATTCCAGGGCAACGCGGTGGTTGAAGCTGGAAAGAATAACTTTTTGAGTCAGCGCCATTTTTCGAACCAGCCCGCAAACCTTTTCCGTCAGGCCCGGATAAGGAGTTTGAGCGCTTTTTATCTCAATATTGATGAGCTTCATATTCTTAACGATCTCCAGGGCTTCCTCCAAAGTGAGGATAGACGTGCCTTTGAATTCTACGCCTTTCCAAAGGCCGAAGTCCAGCTGCTTCAGCTCCCTTAAGGTGTATTCCTCGATCAGCCCCAGGCCGTCGCTGTTATGATCTACGTCGAAATTATGGTTTACCACCATGTGCCCATCCTTGCAGAGATGGACATCCAATTCCACGCCGTCGGCTCCCAGTTCAATAGCTTTGCGGAAGGCGGGTTCCGTATTTTCGGGGGCGTAAGCGGAGGCCCCCCGGTGAGCGAGTACCAGCATGAGCAGTTCCTCCCAATCATTGAAGCGATAGATTTTTCCAGCCTTTTAGCCGCCCGTGTATCAGGGTTCAGAGCGCGGGCAACAGCGGCGCGGCCTAAAAAATGCCGAAAGCGTTTGCGAACGGGGCAGGGCCTATTTCCAGCTTAAGGGATCATCAGCACACGGATTTACCCTTGACAGGGCTAGACCGGAGCCCCGGGGCGGGAAGAAGGACTGATAGATTTCACAGTAAGGCTTCCCCTGCTTATTCTATGACAAATTCTTTGGAAACGCAAGACCAGAGCGGACAAGAAAAGGCCGGAAGCCCGGCCTTTTCTTGTCTTACAGCTTGCCTTCAATAGAATTGATGATCGTCCGCAGAGCCTTGATGCGCGCGAATTTTTTGTCCTCAGATTCGATGATGTGCCAAGGGGCGAAATCTGTAGAGGTATAGGCGATCATCTCGTCCACCGCCGTCACGTACTGATCCCATTTTTCCCGGTTGCGCCAATCCTCGTCGGTGATTTTCCATTGCTTTTCCGGCGTGTTTTGGCGAAGCTCAAACCGTTTCAGCTGCTCTTCCTTGCTGAAATGAAGCCAGAATTTGATGATTACCGCGCCCCAGCGTTCCAGCTCCTCCTCGAACTCATTGATCTCCTGATAGGCCCGCTTCCATTGCTCCTCAGAGGCGAAGCCCTCGGTGCGCTCCACCATAAGCCTCCCATACCAGGTGCGGTCGAAGATGGTGATATGCCCATCCTTGGGCAGCTTAGTCCAGAACCGCCACAAATGCTGGTGGGCCAGCTCGTCGGCGGTGGGGGCCGCGATGGGCACCACCTCGTAGCCTCTTGGGTCCAGGGCCTCAGCGACTCGGCGGATATTGCCGCCCTTTCCGGCGGCGTCCCAGCCCTCATAGGCGATGACCACAGGGATCTTTTTCCGGTAAATCTTATTGTGCAGCTTTTTTAAGGTGGATTGTTCCTTCTTTAAAAGCTCCCGGTATTCCTCCTCGTTCAAAGCCTTAGTGAGGTTTACCTCGGAAAGCTTCGGCTCCTTAACCAGCTTGAAATGGTCGGAAACTACAATAGGAACCGCCTTCTTAGGGGCAGACCTCTTTCCTTCCCGGGAGGCCTCCACCGCCGCGCCGATTCCGTCCACTAAGATATGGTAAATTTCCGCCAGGGCGCTGTATTTATCCTCGCTGCCAATTACATGCCAGGGCGCGTAATCAGTGTTGGTCTCCTCCAGGATGCCATCGATGATCTGATAATACTCGTCGTAGCGGCGGTTCTGCTCCAGATCGTTCAGGCTGACCCGCCAGGCGGTATCCTTAGAGGAGAGCAGCTTGTCAAACCGCTTTTTCTGCTCCCTTTGGCCGATGTGCAGAAAGAATTTCAAAATCAGATAGCCGTCGTCGTGAAGCTGGCGCTCAAAAATCTTGACGCTTTCCAAGCGCTCCCGCAGCTCTTTTTGCTCCAAATGAAGGGCGTGGGACGGGAAGGCCAGCTCCTGATACCAGCCCCGGTCGAATACGCCCATGGTGCCCCGGGCAGGCAGCTTTTTCCAAAAACGCCATAGATAGGGATGCCGCCGTTCCTCCAGAGTGGGAGGCGTGGTGGATTCCACGTGGAAGCCTCTGGGATCCATGGTCAGAATCACGTTGGACATCAGGCTTCCCTTGCCGGATGCGCCCCAGCCCTCAAACAGGACGATCACGGGAACCTTCGCCTGTTTGAACCTCTGTTGAAGCTCCCCCATTTTTTGCTTAAAGGGAGGAACCTCCTGTTTATATTCCTCCTTGAGCATGATCTTTTTTAAGTTGATTTTATCCAGCATCCTCAGAAACCTCCAATCTCTGGTGATTTTATAGTATTATGATACAATAAATCTGAAAAAGAATCAAATATTATTTGTCAATTGCAATAAAATCGAACGAAGCATTGTAAAAAAACCGTAAAACTTTTCTGAATAAATCGGGATATGCTTTTTCTTATCCCCAAAATAGATTATAATTGACCAGTAAGAAGCAGGCGGTTAAAGCCGGCTGGAAAAAGGAATTGGCCGGAAAAGACGGGCAACGGGATAATAAAGAAAGGCGGCGTTTTCATGTTTCCACTGTGCTGTCCTAAATGCGGACTGCCTCTGAAAAAGGAGGGAAACGGATGCCAATGTTCTGAAGGGCACCGGTATGACCTCGCGAGAAGCGGCTATGTGAACCTTCTGCTGGCTAACGGCAAGCATTCTCTTCAGCCCGGCGACGATAAACGGATGGTGAGAGCCAGGCGTTTGTTTTTGGAAAAGGGATATTATGAGCCCTTCCGGAGAGCGGTGTGCCAGAAGGCTCTTGAGCGCCTTCCGATGGAGAGGCCTGTGGTGCTGGACGCCGGATGCGGCGAGGGCTACTATACCGGCGGGCTGGCTCAGGCTCTGACGGAGCGGGGGAAAGCTCCGATGGCCGCGGGGGTCGATATCTCTAAAATCGCGGCTGATCAAGCTGCCAAGGCCCATAAGGGGATCCAGTTCGCCGTGGGCAGCGTGTTTCACTTGCCGGTGCTGGAGGCCTCCTGCGATTTGGCGATGAACTTGTTCGCTCCCTTATGCGCCGGTGAAATCCTGCGGGTGCTGAAGCCTGGCGGCGTATTTCTTCTGGGTGTGCCTGACCGAAGGCATCTATGGCAGCTGAAGCAGGCTGTTTACCGGGAACCCTATGAAAATGAACTGAAGGAGCCGGAGTTACCGGGCTTTTCCCTTCTGGAGGATTACCCTGTCAAGGATTGGTTATTACTAGATAATAACGAGGATATTCAGAATTTATTTCAGATGACGCCCTATTACTATAAAACCTCCCGCCAGGATCAGGAGAGGGCGGAGCGGTTAGAGACATTAAAAACCCAGGTAGAATTCCGGGTTTTTGTTTACCGGAAGCAGGGCGCATAAGCCTAAAAAAGTGCAAAACTTGCATTTTAGGCTGTTGGATGCTAAAATTAAAATAATTACGACCATTTTTATAGTGTGAAAGGCCATTGGGCCGGGTTGAAAACAACAAAGGCAGGTACAGCCAATGACACAGGATAAGGTCTCAAAATACAAGCGCGTGGTCATGTTCCTCATCGGAATTGTGATTCTGGGAGCGAATACCGCCATTTTTGGCTACGTATGGTACCAGTTCTACAGCGACGCTATCTTGCTGCCCTTTTACCGCAGGGGAAACTGGCTGGTAGTTGGCGTTTATTTGGTGATTTACTTTTTGTTTTCCAAAATTTACGGAGGCCTTAAGGTGGGAAACGCCAGGATCTCCGATATTATCTATTCACAGACCCTGGCGCTGTTATTCACTAACGCGGTCACCTATGCTCAGATCAGCTTGATTGCCCGCCATCTCCTATGGCCTATCCCGGTGATCGTCATGACCGTAGCTCAGATCTGCCTGGTGGTTCTGTGGGCCTGCGGGGCGAACTGGGTATATTTCCATGTATTTCCCGCCAGGAAGATGCTTTTGGTTTACGGCAGCCATTCCGCTACCCGTCTGGCGCTGAAGATGAGCAAGCGGTCGGACAAGTATCTGATCTGCGCCGCGGTAAACGCGGAGCTGGGCTATGACGAGGTTATTAAGCAGGTGGACAAGTTTCCGGCCATCGTTATCTGCGATGTAAAGGGAAGCCTGCGGAATCAAATATTGAAATACTGCTACGGAAAATCTATTCGGGTTTATATCACCCCTAAGCTTTCCGATATTATCATCGGCGGGTCGGAGGAAATCCATTTGTTTGACACCCCCCTGTTTTTATGCCGTAACTCCGGCCTGTCTCTGGACCAGCAGGTGGCCAAGCGGGCGCTGGATCTCATCTGCGGCGTTTTGGCTTTTATTGTCGCAAGCCCTTTTATGCTCATTACCGCCGCCGCCATCAAGCTTTACGATGGAGGGCCGGTGCTGTTTAAGCAGAAGCGGCTGACCATTGGAGGAAAGGAATTCAATGTCTATAAATTCCGAAGCATGGTGGTAGACGCGGAAAAGGATGGCGTGGCCAGGCTCGCTACCCAGCATGACGACCGGATTACCCCGGTGGGCAGGATCATCCGGAAGATTCGGTTCGACGAGCTGCCCCAGATACTGAATATCCTGAAAGGGGATATGTCGATTGTCGGCCCGCGGCCGGAACGGCCTGAAATCGCGGAGGAATACAAAAAGGATATGCCGGAGTTTGACTACCGGCTGAAGGTGAAGGCCGGCCTCACCGGATACGCTCAGATTTTAGGAAAATACAATACGCTTCCTTATGATAAGCTGAAGCTGGATTTGATATATATTGAAAATTATTCTCTCCTGCTGGACTTGAAGCTGATCTTAATGACCATCAAGATCCTTTTTATTCCAGAAAGTACCGAAGGGCTTGCCGACGGCGAGATCACTCCCTTGGATGAGGCTCAGAAAAAATAGAGATTAGAGGGTAATGATGGAGCTTTCGATTATTATGATCAATTACAACACGCCTGAGCTGACTGCCCAGGCGGTGGAATCTATTTTGAAAACCACTCATCAGGTTTCCTATGAAATTCTGGTAATAGATAATTCCTCCGAACGGGACAAGGAATACCGGCCTGAGGCGCTTCCGGCTCCGGTAAAGGTTTTTTACGGCATTGAAAACAAAGGCTTCGGCAACGCCTGCAATTTGGGCGCTGAAAAGGCGGAGGGATCAATCCTTCTGTTTTTGAATTCCGACACCATTCTGCACGAGGGCTGTCTGGACAGAAGCCTTGCCTATCTGCGTAGTGAGGAGCGGATCGGCGGTCTGGGCATTCGCACGCTGAAGGATGACGGCACCCTGGACCACGGCTGCAAGCGGGGATTTCCAACGCCCAGCGCCTCGCTTTATTATTTTCTGGGGCTGGATAAAAGGCATCCGGAGAGCCGGAGGTACGGCGCTTACCGGCAAACCTTTATCCGGGAGGACCAGACCGCCGAGGTGGACGCGGTATCCGGCTCGTTTCTGATGATGCCCAAGGAAGTATTTCAGAAGGTGGGCGGTTTTGACGAGGATTATTTCATGTACGGAGAGGATTTAGACCTTTGCTACCGGATTAAGGAAGCGGGCTGCCGGGTGGTGTATTTCGCCGGGGCCTCCATGACCCACCTGCGGGGACAAAGCGGCCTTTCCGCCCAGTCCAAGGAAATTATTTACCAGTTTCATTACGCTATGGCGCTGTTTTACCGCAAGCATTTCAAGAAAAAATATAATGTATTTGTTACCGGAGCGGTGTATGCCGGCATTTGGCTGAAATATGGCCTTACCCGTCTGAAATCAATGCTGAAAAGAGGATGATCTGGGGATTATGATCGATATACTCATGACCGTCTATAATGGGGAACAGTATGTGGTCCCTCAAATAGAGTCCATTTTGAATCAGACCGATTCCAACTGGAAACTCTTTATACAGGACGACTGCTCCACGGACCGGACGGTGGAGCTGATCGAGCCTTATGTCAGGCGCTATCCGGAGAGAATCACCCTTTTGCGGAACGAGAAAAACAGCGGGTCGGCCCAAAAGAACTTTTTCAGTATGCTGCCCCTGGTGGAGCACAGCTATTGCATGTTCTGCGACCACGACGACGTATGGAAGCCGAGAAAGGTCGAGATGACCGTCCGCAGAATGATGGAGCTGGAGCAGGCCAACGGACAGGATACCCCGCTGCTGGTTCACACGGACCTGGCGGTGGCGGATGAGAATTTAAAGGTGCTTTCCGACTCCATGTTCCGAAGCCAGAACCTGAACCGGAAGGGGAATAGGCTGAACAATCTTTTGGTGCAGAATAATGTGACCGGATGCACAATGATGGTGAATAAAGCATTGGTGGATATGGTAGGGCCGGCCCCGAAGCACGCGGTAATGCATGACTGGTGGATGGCGCTGATCGCCGCCTGCTTTGGAAAAATCGGCTTTGTGCGTCAGGCGACGATTTTATACCGCCAGCACCGCGCCAATGAGGTGGGTGCGAAAAACGCCAGAAGCCTGAGCTATAACGCCAGGAGGCTTGCCGAAAGGGAGCAGGCCAGAAAGGTGCTGAACGACACCTATCTCCAGGCCAGGGAGTTTGAGGAAAGGTATCACGCCCTGCTGAAGCCGGAGGATCTGGAGCTTTTACAGGTTTACCAGAACCTTCCCTATTTCGGCAAGCTGCGGAGAATCGCTGTTTTATTCCGCTATCACCTTTTCAAACACGGCCTTGCCAGAATTTTAGGCCAGCTTTTGTTCGTCTGATTTTGTCTATTTGTACAGGAACCAAAAGGGAAACCTGGGTTAATTTGGTTTTTCGACTCTTAACAAAGCGTAAAGAAATATGGTATAATAACCTCGCCCATAGGCGGCGGAGCCGCCTTTTCTGCTTGCGAAAGCCTTGGAATATCCAGAAAAAATAAGCGCTGTCAAAAAAGCGCGGGCTTCGCAGGCTCGATCTTCCGGAACCATGGCTTGCCGAGCCTGCCCGCGCGGATTCCTGTTCACACCGCGGGCCGGCAGAAATCCGGCGGCCGCCTGATAGCTTCTGCTGACGGCGAAACGATGAAGCTTTCATAAACAGGAATCGGCGGCTGTCATTTGCCGCTGCCTGCCTACTGGGAAGGCTTCCCTTTGAAATAGAAATCAATTTTATGGAGGTACCCGTATGAAAGGTATTATTCTTGCGGGCGGAGCCGGCACCCGGCTGTATCCGTCTACCATTGCGTGCTCAAAGCAGATTCTTACCGTTTACGACAAACCGATGATTTATTATCCTCTCTCCACCCTGATGCTGGCGCAAATCCGGGAGGTGCTGATTATTTCCACGCCTCGGGATGTGAAGGTTTTTGAGGAGCTGCTGGGTGACGGCAGCCAGCTGGGCATGGAGATTACCTATACTGTCCAGGAAGCCCCCAGAGGACTGGCCGAGGCCTTTATCCTGGGAGAAAAATTCATCGGAAACGACCATGTGTGCCTGGTGCTGGGAGATAATATTTTCTATGGCTACGGCTTTTCCGAGCGGCTGCAAAGGGCCGCATCCCATCAGGATGGCGCTACTATCTTCGGCTATCACGTGAGCAATCCCAAGGATTTCGGCGTAGTAGACTTTGACAGCGACGGCAACGTGCTCTCCATTGAGGAAAAGCCCCAGAACCCAAAATCCAACTACGCGGTGCCCGGGCTGTATTTTTACGACAACAACGTGGTGGAGATCGCCAAAAATGTGAAGCCCTCCGCTCGGGGAGAATTAGAGATCACCTCGGTGAATAACGCTTACCTGGAGCAGGGAAAACTGAAGGTGGAGTTGTTCGGCAGAGGAATGGCTTGGCTGGATACCGGCACTCACCGGGCCATGCTGGACGCCGCCAACTTCATCGAGGCGGTGCAGACCCGTCAGGGGCTTTATGTAGCCTGCCTGGAGGAAATCGCCTACCGCAACGGCTTTATCAATAAAGAGCAGCTGTTAAAGCAGGCGGACCGGTTCCAGAAGACAGAATACGGACAATACCTGTATCAAATTGCGGAAACGGTAAAACTTAAGAAATAAGAAGGTGCGTTCATGAACGTATTAGTAACCGGCTGTAAGGGACAGCTAGGCAACGAGCTTTATAAAATCATCACGGAAAAAAAGTCCGAGCTGGGGGAAATTCCTCAGTGCTTTCATGACTGTAAGCTTACCTGCATCGACGTGGAGGATTTGGATATCACCGATCTGGAAGCGGTGCGGGCTTATGTAAAAACTTTGAAGCCCGATGTGGTCATCAACTGCGCCGCATATACTAACGTGAACGGATGTGAAAGCGACCGGGACGCGGCGTTCCGAGTCAACGCTCTGGGCCCCAGAAATCTTGCTGTGGCCTGCGAGGAAACCGGCGCCAAGCTGGTGCACGTGTCTACCGACTACGTGTTTCCGGGAGACGGCACAGAGCCTTACGTGGAGTGGGACCTGTGCGGCCCCCAGTCTGTTTACGGCAGAACCAAGTATTTGGGAGAACAGTATGTCCGTGATTTCTGCTCCAGGTATTTTATCGTCAGAACCGCGTGGCTTTACGGCTATGTGGGCAATAACTTTGTAAAAACTATGCGCCGCCTGGGCACGGAAAAGGGGGCGGTGAAGGTAGTCAGCGACCAGGTGGGCACTCCCACGAACGCGGCGGACCTGGCCCATCACCTTTTGAAGCTGGCGGCCACCTGCGAGTATGGCGTTTACCACTGCACCGGAAACGGTCCGGCGTGCAGCTGGTATGAGTTTACCAAGAAGATCATGGAATACAGCGGCATCAGCGCCGCGGTGACCCCCTGCACTACAGAGGAGTATCCCACCCCGGCGAAAAGGCCCGCGTATTCCGTTTTGGATAATTGTATGCTGCGGGTAACCGTAGGAGACGAGATGCGGGACTGGCAGGAAGCCCTGAAGTGCTACATCGAGAAAATCGACGAGAAATAAGATTGATAGAAATGAGGAATTCGGAATGAAAACCTATTTAGTCACCGGCGGCGCCGGCTTTATCGGCTCTAACTTCGTGATCTATATGCTGAACAAGTACAGCGACGTTAAGATCATCAACGTGGACAAGCTGACCTATGCCGGCAATCTGGAAAACCTGAAGAGCGTGGAAAGCAACCCGAATTATGTCTTTGTTCAGGCGGATATCTGTGACAAAGAGGCGATCCAGAGCCTGTTTGACCAGTACGACATTGATTACGTGGTGAACTTTGCCGCGGAAAGCCATGTGGACCGTTCCATTACCAATCCGGAGATTTTCGTCCAGACCAATGTTTTGGGCACCGTCAACCTTTTGAATATTGCGAAAAACGCCTGGGCCGTGGGCGACGACCAGTACAAGGATGGCGTAAAGTTCATGCAGGTTTCCACGGACGAGGTGTACGGCTCCCTGGGTGCGGAGGGCTTCTTTATGGAAACCACTCCCCTGGATCCCCACAGCCCTTATTCCTCCAGCAAGGCCTCCGCGGACCTGTTCGTCAAGGCTTATTCCGATACCTATAAGCTGCCGGTGAACATCACCCGGTGCTCCAATAACTACGGCCCGTATCAGTTCCCAGAGAAGCTGATCCCCCTGATGATCAACAACACCCTCCAGCATAAGGAGCTTCCGATCTACGGAGACGGGATGCAGATCCGCGACTGGCTGTATGTGGAAGACCACTGCAAGGCCATCGATATGGTGGTGCGCGGCGGAAAGCTGGGAGAGGTCTATAACGTAGGAGGCCATAACGAGCGGCCGAATATTGTGATTGTCAAGACAATTTTAGAATATGTAAAAGAAAATGTGGACCCGGCGGTAGGGGAGCACATGATGAAGCATGTGGCCGACCGGAAGGGCCACGACCGGCGGTACGGCATTGATCCGGAAAAGATCAAGAGGGATCTGGGCTGGTATCCTGAGACCACCTTTGAGGTGGGCATCAAAAAGACCATCCAGTGGTACTTGAACCACAAAGAATGGATGGAAAACGTCACCAGCGGCGCCTATCAGGAGTACTATCAGAGGATGTACAGCAACCGGTAACAAATCAACCAGCAGAGGCTTGCGGCAAAAGGTGTTTTCTTTGGCGGCGACCTCTGCTTTGCATGTTTAAGAAAGCGGCTTCGCGGCTTAGCAGGGAATGAAAGCCTTTGCTTCTGCAGTCTGCGGCTGCCGTGCCGAAGGCAAACTCTTAAGCCTGCTGACAGCTAATCCAGTGAACTAAGCAGACGCACTTAAAATGTCTGCAAATATTTAGGATACGAGGAACGATTGCTATGGGACAATTTCAGTTTACGAAAACCGGGATCGAAGGCCTTGTCGTGGTAGAGCCTAAGGTGTTCGGCGACAACAGAGGCTATTTCATGGAGACCTATAATTATAACGATTTTAAAGCCGCCGGCCTGGATATGGTGTTTGTCCAGGACAACCAGAGCAAGTCTAAAAAGGGTGTGCTCAGAGGCCTTCATTTTCAAAAGAAAAACCCTCAGGGCAAGCTGGTGCGGGTGGTCAGCGGCGAGGTTTACGACGTCGCCGTGGATTTGCGCAGGGGCAGCGATACCTATGGAAAGTGGTACGGCGTGCTGCTTTCCGCTGAAAACAAGAAACAGTTTTACGTGCCGGAGGGCTTTGCCCACGGATTTGTTGTGATGTCTGAAACGGCGGAGTTCGTTTATAAATGCACCCGGTTTTACGATCCCAGCGACGAGGGCGGCCTGATGTGGAACGACCCGGAATTTGGAATCGACTGGCCGGTGCCGGAAAACGCGGAGCTGCTTCTGAGCGAGAAGGATCAGCATCACCAGCCGCTGAAGGATTTTGAAAGCCCCTTTACGATGGAGGGCTGACGATCCCATTAGCCTTTTGAAGAAAGCGCAGCGGACAGCGGGCGCAATAACAGACAGAATTAAAATTTTTCAGCGGCTGCGGCCAGTAGAAGATCGGCCGCAGCCGCTGCGCTATAAAGGTAGGGAGCTGCTTTGAAAGCATATTTGGCCACTTTTTTAAAGTATAAATACCTTTTGCATAACCTGATCAGCAGGGATTTGAAAGTAAAATACCGGCGGTCAACCCTGGGGCTTTTGTGGAGCGTCCTGAACCCCCTGCTGATGTCCATTGTAATTTCTATCGTTTTTCAAAACTTTTTTAAATTTGACGTTCCTAATTTTGCTATTTATTATCTTACCGGTTCCCTGATTTTTAACTTTATGAACGAGGCCACATCCTCCGCCATGGTTTCTATTGTGGGGAACGCGCCCCTGATTAAAAAGGTGTATATCCCAAAGTATATTTTCCCTTTGGAAAAGGTGATGTTCGCCTTTGTCAACATGCTTTTTTCCATGATCGCCCTGGTGATTATGATGGGCGTGACTAAGCTGGGAATTATTGGCTCTGCCGCTGATCTGAATATCAGCTGGACGATCGTGCTGTTTTTTATTCCCATGCTTTATACCCTGGTATTCAGCCTGGGATTAGGTCTGATTTTAGCGGCGGTCAACGTTTATTTCCGGGATGTGGGACATCTGTACTCCGTCTGGACCATGGCCTGGATGTACCTGACACCGATCATTTATCCTATCAGTATCGTAGAGGGAACTTGGGCAATGAATATTATCCGTCTGAACCCTATGTACTATTTTGTGACCTATTTCCGCGACGTGGTGACAGACGGGATCGTGCCCGGCCTGAAAATGAATTTGCTCTGCATGGGGATTTCCCTGTTGTTCCTGGTGCTGGGCCTTTTGGTGTTTAAGAAAAAGCAGGACCGGTTTATTCTGTTCATTTAAGGGGGGAGCGTCTTGGCCAACGCTGTTGAGGTAAAAAACGTAACCATGGAATTTAATATGTCCAAGGAAAAAGTGGACAGCATCAAGGAGTATTTCATCAAGCTGGTAAAGCGGGAGCTTCACTTTGAGCAGTTTTTGGCGCTGAAGGATGTTTCCGTTACGATCGAGCAGGGAGATGTCTTCGGCATTGTCGGCTTAAACGGCTCAGGGAAAAGCACCTTGCTGAAGGTGATCTCGGGGATTCTCAAGCCTACGAAGGGCACGGTGAAAACCGTCGGCACCATCTCCCCGATGATTGAACTGGGCGCCGGCTTTGACATGGATCTTACCGCCAGGGAAAATATTTTCCTGAATGGTTCTGTTTTAGGTTATTCCAAGCAGATGATGGAGGAAAAGTTCGACGAAATTTTGGAGTTTTCTGAGCTCCAGCCCTTTGTGGATGTGGCGGTGAAAAATTATTCTTCCGGAATGGTAGCAAGGCTGGCGTTTGCCATCGCGACCATTACTAAGCCCGATATTTTGATCGTGGATGAAATTTTAGCGGTAGGAGACTTTTTGTTCCAGCAGAAATGTGAAAAAAGGATTCGGGAAATGATGGACCGGGGAACTACGGTTATTATTGTGTCTCATACCATTGAGCAGATTGAGCGGCTGTGCAAGCACGTGCTTTGGCTGGAGCATGGAAATATGAAAATGCTGGGAGACACCAAGACGGTGTGCGACGCATATAAAGCAATTTAACTTCATTTGGGGAGGCATGTTATGAGCAAGCGCTACGAGGATATTTACACTCAGAATTATTATGACCAATACAGCGTTGGAAACGGTCATGAGGGTTATGAGGATTCCAAATATACAAAGGATTTTTTAAAAAATATCGCCGGACGAATCTATGAGGACAGAAAGCCGGAAAGCGTTTTAGACGTAGGATGCGCCATGGGATATTTGGTTGAGGCGCTGCGTGATTTAGGTGTGGAGGCTTACGGCGTCGATGTTTCCGAGTACGCAATTTCCAAGGTGAGAGAGGATTTAAAGCCGTTCTGTAAGGCGGCCTCCGCCCTGGAGGAGCTGCCGGAGGGGTTTCCCCGGCATTTTGATTTGGTAACGACTATTGAGGTTGCGGAGCATCTATATGAGGAGGACAGCGACCTGTTCTTCGACCATTTATGCAGCTGGGGCGACCAGGTGGTGTTTTCTTCCACAGACGACGATTATGACGAACCGACCCATGTCAATGTCCAGAAGATAGAATACTGGACGAAAAAATTTGCCCAAAGAGGCTTTTACCGCGATTTTTCCAGTGATTTAAGCTACCTGACAAGACACGCCGTATGCTTTGTAAGACAAGAGAAGCGGTCTCCCATCGCGCTGGCGGAGGATTATGAACGGCTTCTCCGAATAAAAGTGGATGATGAGGCGGAGCTGGCCGAGCGGATGGAGGAGCTGGCTCAGCAGCTGACGGTCTGCCAGGGTCAAATGGATACCTTAAGGGATATTTTTGAAAGATATCAAAGGGAAAAAGAGTCGGAAATCAGCCAGCTGGAGCGTAAAAGTAAAGAAAACGTAAAAAAACTAATGAAAGCGAGGCAGGAGCTTGATTTAGCGAACCGCGCCCTGCAGGAGTTCCACGGCTCAGTTTTCTGGAAAATGACCAAGCCGCTCCGGCTTTTGGTGGATCTATTAAAAAGGGGAATGAAGAAATTTAAGGTTACCCGGCTGATTTACAAAGGACTGGCCAGCGTTAAGGATGTGGGAATAAGGGAAACCTGCCGTCGGGTCAGAAAAATGACCTCCCGGTTAAATGAGACGGCGCTTTATGTTAAGAGCAACGCCTTGACAGAGAAGCAGAGAAAAATTGAAGAAAACACGAAGTTCCAAAACCCGGTAACCTTCAGCGTGATCGTCCCGGTTTATAACTGCCCTGAGCAGTTTTTAAAGGAGATGATCGAATCTGTGATCGGCCAGACCTATCCCAAATGGGAGCTGTGTCTGGCGGATGGCTCGGATCAGGAGCACGGCTACGTAGAAACGATATGCCGCGGGTATGCCCAGAAGGATCCCAGAGTGAAGTATCAGAAATTATCCAAAAACCTGGGGATTTCCGCCAATACAAATGCGGCTATTGAGATGGCTGCGGGTGAATATATCAGCCTGTTTGATCATGACGATTTGCTTCATCCCTCCGCCTTGTTCCAGGTGATGAAGGTAATCGAGGAACAGCACGCGGACTTTATCTATACGGATGAGTGTTCCTTTGAGGGCACGCTGGAGAATCCTACCTTTGCTCATTTCAAGCCTGATTATGCCCCGGATACCCTGAGAAGCAATAACTATATCTGCCATTTGTCCACTTTCAGCAGAGAATTGATGGATCAGGCGGGACGTTTTTCCACCGAACATGACGGCAGCCAGGATTACGATATGATTTTAAGGCTGACGGAAAAGGCAAAACATATTGTCCATATTCCCAGGGTGCTGTATTATTGGCGTGTTCATGCCGGCTCCGTGGCCAGCGGCGTAGGCGTGAAGCCCTATTGTATTCTGGCTGCGAAAAGAGCTTTGCAGGATCATATGGAGCGTGTAGGATTAAAAGGAGAGGTCACCGACTCCAAAGTGCCTTCCACTTACAAAATTAATTATGAGCTGGATGAGACGCCCTTGATCTCCATTTTGATTCCGAATAAAGACCATATTGACGATTTGAAAAAATGTATCGATAGTATTTTGGATTACAGCACTTATAAAAATTTTGAGATCGTCATCGTAGAGAATAACAGTACCGAACTAAGAACCTTTGAGTACTATCAGGAGCTGGAAAAGGATTCTAAAATTAAAGTGGTCACCTGGAAAGGAAAGTTTAATTATTCCGCTATCAACAACTATGGCGCCGGCTTTTGCTCTGGAAAATATCTTCTTTTGTTAAATAATGATATAGAGGTTATCACGCCTAATTGGATCGAGGAAATGCTGATGTTCGCCCAGCGCGAGGATGTGGGGGCCGTAGGGGCTAGGCTTTACTATCCTGACGGCACCTTGCAGCATGGCGGCATTATTTTGGGCCTTGGAGGAATTGCCGGACATGCACAGCTAGGAATCAGCCGGGAGGATCCCGGCTACGCTGGCCGGGTATCTTTTGTTCAGAATTTAAGCGCCTGCACAGCAGCATGTCTGTTAGTGAGAAAAAGCGTATTTGATGAAGTGGATGGCTTGGATGAAGAATTTCAAGTAGCGTTCAATGATGTGGACTTTTGCTTAAGAATAAGGGATAAGGGTTATCTAATTGTATATACGCCTTATGCTGAATTATATCATTATGAATCTAAAAGCAGAGGCTATGAGGATACTCCGGAAAAACAAGAGAGATTCCAGAGAGAAATTGCCCTGATGAAAACACGCTGGGATGGCCTGTTGGAAAATGATCCCTATTATAACCCCAACATGACGCTGAAAATCGGCGGATTTACGATCAAATAATAAAAAATGGAAGGGGAGTCCCAGATGAAAAGCTTTATCAAAAAGTTCTTTGATAAAAGCTTGCTTTTATTCTTAATCATTGGCGCCTGCAATACAGTGCTGAGCTTGGCCCTCCAATTCGCTTTGTTTAACTGGGCTCATTTCGGCTATTGGGGTTCCTCTGCCACAGCTTTCGCTATTTGCAGCATCAGCAGCTTTTATTTCAATAAAAAATATTCCTTCAAAAATACAGAAAAGGTTTGGATTACCGCTTTACGCTTTGCGCTGGTAATCGCCGTGTGCTATGTATTGGCCTATTATGTCGCTCAGCCTCTGACTAGCTGGCTTCTGAACGCCTTGGGCTGGACTCTGGAATCCAAGATCACCGACCAGATTGCCATGCTGGTCGGCCAAGTAATCTTTACTTTGTTGAATTATACCGGCCAAAAGTTTTTTGCTTTTAAAAACCAGGAGGATAAAAAAGAAGGATAACGGCCTAGGCCGTTATCCTTCTTTTTTAGGTTACAGCTGAATTTCTACCCAAGTCAAACATCAACCGCGTCACTAAGGTTAATAAATCCCCTGTACCGTGACTTCCCCGGAGCCAATCTCCACAATGCCGCCGTCAGTTTGAATCAGCAATTCTCCTTCTTTGCTGAGCCCGATGGATTGTCCGGTGATTTCCCGCCCGCCGCGGATGACGCTGACCTGACGGTTGAGGGAAACGCACAGCTCCTCGTACGGCGTGATAAAATCGGCGGTCAAATCAGTAACAAACCGGTCATAGCAAGCCTCGAATTCTTCCAGCACCGCCCGGATCAGAGCGGCCCGGTCTATTTTCTCTCCGGTTTCCAGCAGCAAGGAGGTCGCCTTCTTTTTGAGCTCCCCTTCAAATTCAGAAAGATTGGCGTTGACGCCGATACCAACTACTACGTAATGAATCTGTTCCATATCAGCAGCCAGCTCGGTCAAAATTCCGCATACCTTCTTTCGGCCGATTACGATATCGTTAGGCCACTTAATCATGGCGCCGCAGCCGGTGAGACGGCGGATCGCCCGGCACACAGATAAACCGGCGATTAAAGTGAGCAGAGTGGCTTCCTGAGGGGCCAGCTGAGGACGGAGCAGCAAGGACATCCACACGCCAGCACCAGGAGGCGAGGACCAGGACCGCCCCAGACGGCCTTTTCCACCGGTCTGACGTTCGGCTAAACAAAGAGTGCCGTCGGGAGCTCCTGCCGCGCCCTGGCGCTTGGCTTCCTCGTTGGTGGAGTCGGTTTCCTCCAGAACGACGATGTTCCGGCCCAGAAAGTGCGTGGAAAGTCCGGACTGGATAGCCGTGGCGTCCAAAAGGTCGGGCTGGGAGGAAAGGCAGTAGCCCCGGTTGGTGACGGAGTCGATTCCGTAGCCCTTTTCCCGCAAGGCCTTTACCGCCTTCCAGACTGCAGCCCGGGATACTCCCAGCTGCCGGCTGATCTCCTCGCCGGAAAGATAACCGTCTGTTTGCTTTAACAGGGATAATACTTGTTTTTGCATAAAAAGCCTCCCTCTCGCAGTGGCATTTGCTTTATTATAAACCAATTTACCGCCGTTTGTCCATGCGCCGGTAAAAAGATACAAAATGTTTATTGAATAGGGACGGGGAGAAGTGCTATAATAAATTGTTACAAACTGGGAATCTTTAGAAGTGATGAAACAGCCTTTCGGAAAAATGGAGGTGCGGCGTATGGATGTCCAGGTAGGCGATATTTTGGAAATGAAAAAGCCCCATCCCTGCGGGAGCAGGAGATTTTTGGTTCTGCGCTCCGGCATGGATTTTAAGATCCGCTGTACTGGCTGCGGCCATGAGGTGATGGTTCCCCGGGTAAAGGCGGAAAAAAACATCAAAAAGATTATCCGGCAGGAGCAAGATGAAAAATAAAATCCGGATTTAACGGAGCTATTATCCTAGAGAAAGCGGTGGCGTTATGTTTGACCGTTTAGAGGTCTTTGAAAAAAAATATGAGGAATGCAATCAAAAGCTTTACGACCCTGCGGTTGTGTCCGACCCGGAAGCGTATGCGGCGCTGATGAAGGAAGTTAAGGGGCTGGAGCCTGTAGTAGAAAAATACAAAGAGTATAAAAAGCAAAAAAACAACGAAGAGGAAGCAAAACAGCTGCTTGCAGAGGGCGGTTTAGAAAAGGACTTTAGGGAAATGGTGGAGCTGGAGCTGGAGGAAGCCAGGGAGTCCCTGGAAAAAATTTCCGAGGAGCTGAAAATTCTTCTGCTTCCCAAGGATCCCAACGACGACCGGAACGTTATTGTTGAAATTCGCGGCGGCGCCGGCGGCGAGGAGGCGGCGCTGTTCTCCGCCAGCCTGTTCCGGATGTACAGCATGTACGCGGAAACCAAGCGGTGGAAAACGGAAATTCTCAACGCCAATGAAACGGAGCTGGGCGGCTATAAGGAGATCAGCTTCATGATCACAGGCGAGGGGGCTTACTCTCGGATGAAGTATGAGAGCGGGGTTCACCGTGTCCAGCGGGTGCCGGAAACGGAGACCCAGGGCCGGATTCACACCTCTACCGTGACGGTGGCCGTACTGCCGGAGGCAGAGGATGTAGAGGTAGAGATCAACCCGTCAGACTTAAAAATCGATACCTTTCGTTCCGGCGGAGCGGGAGGCCAGCACATTAATAAAACAGATTCCGCCATCCGGATTACCCATCTGCCCACCGGCTTAGTGGTGGAGTGCCAGGATGAAAGAAGCCAATATAAAAACAAGGATAAGGCCATGAAGGTACTGAAATCCCGTCTGCTGGAGGCGGAGAGGGAAAAGCAGCAGAACGAGGTGGCTCAGGAGCGGAAGTCCCAGGTAGGCACCGGCGACCGCAGCGAACGAATCCGCACCTATAATTTCCCCCAGGGCAGGCTTACCGACCACCGGATCGGCCTGACCCTTTACCGCCTGGAGGATGTCATGAACGGAAATCTGGACGAGGTGATCGACGCTTTGATCACCGCAGACCGGGCCGCAAAGCTGGAAAGCACCATTGAGGGTTAATGCCTTCGAAAAGGAGGCTCCGCCAGGCGGCAGAAGGAGAGCCTCGGCAGAGGCTTGGCGGAACCTCTTTTTAGAACAGGCACCGCCTTCCTGGCCGGCGGCAGGAGTGCGGGGACCATTCGCTCTGGAAAAAGCTTTTTAGCCCGTCGGAGGCGATTAGGCCATTAGGCCGGCGGCGCTGACGTTTTTCTGCCGGGACCGAAAGTGATAAACCTCTGGCTGTGACGGAACCGGACCTAAAAAGCTGTGGGATTTACTAATTGATAATTCACGGCCATTTTGTTTTGAGCAGATCTAAGGAATAGGATGAGAAAAATTGCAAACGCTGATGTTACAAGCGGACGACAAGGGAATCCGGCGGGCCGCTGAGATCATTCAACAGGGAGGCCTGGTGGGAATCCCGACGGAAACGGTGTACGGCCTGGCGGGGAACGCCCTAAACGGCTCGGTATCCCGGAAAATTTTCGCGGCGAAGGGACGGCCTTCGGATAATCCCCTGATCGTCCATATCGCGGCGGAGGAGGAAGCGCGGCCCCTGGTCAAAGAGTTCCCGGAGCCTGCGCGGAAATTGGCTGCGGCTTATTGGCCCGGCCCGCTGACCATGGTTCTGCCCAAATCCGAGCTGGTACCTATGGAAACCAGCGGCGGCCTTTCCACCGTAGCGGTGAGGCTTCCAGCCCATCCGGTGGCAAACCGGCTGATCCGGGCCTGTGGATGTCCCTTGGCCGCACCCTCGGGAAACCTGTCCGGAAGGCCCAGCCCCACCACAGCGCGGCATATGCTCCACGATATGGATGGCAGGATTGACGCCATTCTGGACGGCGGCCCCTGCGGCGTAGGGGTGGAGTCCACGGTGCTGGCCTTGGCGGAACAAAAGCCCAGGCTGCTGCGCCCGGGCGGCGTTACCTTGGAAATGCTTCAAAGGGTTGTCGGCGCCGTAACGGTAGACCCGGCGGTGCTCCATAAGCTGGCGGATGGCGCTCAGGCGGCATCACCCGGCATGAAATATAAGCATTACGCCCCCAAGGCCAAGGTAATCCTGGTGAAGGGAACTGCGGAGCGGTACCGGGAATTTGTCAACAGCAAAAAGGCCCCCGGAGTAGGCGCTCTGTGCTTTGACGAGGATCGGCATCTTTTGAAGGTGCCTTCTGTGCCCTACGGCAGCGGAAACGACAGCGCCGCTCAGGCCAGAGAGCTGTTCGACGCTTTACGGGAACTGGATGAACGGCAGGACATCCAGCTGGTATATGCCCGGTGCCCGGAGCCGGAGGGCGTGGGCATGGCGGTTTATAACCGGCTGATCCGGGCCGCGGGATTCGAGGTGATCACCCTTTGACAGAGCCTTTGATTATCGGCCTTACCGGGCCCACCGGTTCTGGAAAAAGCACGGTGGCCCAGTCCCTGGAGGAGGCGGGATGCGTCGTGATCGACGCGGACAAAATCGCCCGGGAGGTAGTGGCTCCCGGTGCGCCGGCGCTGAAGGAGCTGCAGAGAGAGTTTGGAGATACGATCCTGGATGATTATGGGAATCTGCGGCGCCATACCTTGGCAAATCTGGCGTTTTCCTCTCTGGAAAAAACCAAACGCCTCAATGAGATCACCCATCCACATATTTTGCGGAAAATGAAGGAAAATATAGAGGAATGCAGGCAAAAGCGTAAGAAAGTGGTCGTTCTGGACGCGCCCTTGCTGTTTGAGGCGGGGCTGGAACGCATCTGCACCGTAACCTTGGCGGTGCTCGCCCCTCGGGAACAGCGCCTTCAGCGGGTGATGGCGCGGGATTCCATCACCAGAGAGGAAGCGGAAAAAAGGATGTCTGCCCAGCAGCAGGATCAATATTATAAGGACCGGTCGGATTACGTGCTGGTCAATCAGGAGACCAGCGGCGCGCTTTATTACCAAACCAGGAGACTTTTACAGCGTCTCAGGGAGGAGCACAATGTCTAAAACGGCAAAAAAGGGATTGCTGGCATTGCTGCTGCTGGCCGTTTTGGCTGTTGCGGCGGCAGGTGCCTATTTTTCCTATTCTTTTTTCATGAAGCAGGCTTATCCCTTGAAATATAGGGATATTATTGAAACGCAGGCGGAAAAATATAGTATTGACCCGGCGTTTCTTTATGGGATGATCCGTACGGAGAGTAATTTTAACCCTGACGCGGAATCCTCGGCGGGCGCCAGAGGGCTGATGCAGATCATGCCCGCCACCTTTGACTGGCTTCAAACTCATAAGGGCACGGAGCCAAAGCTGGATGCGTCGGCTTTGTACGACCCTCAGGTAAACGTGGAATACGGTGTGTATTTTCTTTCGATCCTCTGGGAGGAATACGACGATGAAACCGTGATTCTGAGCGCTTATAACGCGGGAATGGGCAACGTGGACCAGTGGCTCAGCGAGGAGGAGCACTCCTCTGACGGCGTGACCCTGCACGATATCCCTTACGGGGAGACCGAGCAATATGTTAAGAACGTCCTGGAAAGCCAGGAAATGTACCGCCGTTTATACGGCGAAGAATTTAAAAATTGGAGGTAACGATTATGTCAAAGAAACCGGAAAAGGAGACTTCCTCAGTAGAAAAGCTGAAAGAGGCCCTCTTTATTGACAAAAAAAGCGGCGCCGCTAAGATCAGCGACAGCGAGCTGAAGAAGGCCGACGCCTTCTGCGAGCCTTACAAAAAATTCCTGAACAAATGCAAAACCGAGCGGGAGGCTGCGGCTGAGGCGGCAAGACTGGCTCAGAAGGCAGGCTTCACGGAGTTTGATGTGGAGAAAAAATACGAACCCGGAGACCGGGTGATGGTGAATAACCGGGGCAAAGCGATTATCCTGGCGGTGATCGGCAAAAACGGCGTAAAAAACGGCGCGCGTATTGCCGCTGCCCATATCGATTCCCCGCGCCTGGACTTAAAGCCCAATCCCCTGTATGAACAGAACGACCTGGCCCTGTTCAAGACCCACTATTACGGCGGCATCAAAAAATACCAGTGGTCCGCGATTCCCCTTTCCCTTCACGGCCGGGTTGTGAAAAAGGACGGCTCTTATGTAGATATCGTTCTGGGCGAGGATAAGGATGACCCTCAGTTCTGCGTCACCGATTTGCTGCCCCATCTGGGCGGTGAGCAGATGAAAAAGCCCGCCGCTAAAATTATTGAGGGAGAGGACCTGAATATTCTGGTGGGAAGCCGCCCCTTTAAAAGCGATAAGGGCAGCGAGCTGGTAAAGCTGAATATTTTAAAGCTCTTGAACGAAAAGTACGGCATCACTGAGTATGATTTTCTTTCCGCCGAGCTGGAGCTGGTGCCTGCGTTCCAAGTGACGGATATCGGCTTTGACCGGAGCATGATCGGCGGCTACGGCCACGACGACAGGGTGTGCGCGTATCCGGCGCTGATGGCTGTTTTGGACCAGAAAATCCCGGATGACACGGTCATCACCATCCTGACCGACAAGGAGGAAACCGGTTCCGACGGCAACACCGGCCTGAACTCGGATTATCTCCGGTATTTTGTAGCTGACCTGGCCATGCAGGAGGGCCTGGAGCCAAGACATGTGCTTTCCCGTTCCGCCTGCCTTTCCGCTGATGTGAACGCGGCCTTTGATCCTACCTTTGCCAGCGCCTATGAGGCCAATAACGCCAGCTTTTTAAATAATGGCGTAGTGGTGACCAAATACACTGGTTCCGGCGGCAAGGGCGGTACCTCTGATGCCTCCGCCGAGTTTATGGGCCGGATCCGCTCGCTGCTGGATAAGAAAAAGGTCCTTTGGCAGGTAGGCGAGCTGGGCAAGGTAGACGGCGGCGGCGGCGGTACCGTGGCCAAATACATTGCCAATATGAATGTAGATGTGGTGGATGTAGGCGTACCCGTGCTTTCCATGCACGCGCCCTTTGAGGTGGTTTCCAAAATCGACGTATACATGGCCTATCGCGCGTTCTATGAATTTTTTAAGGACTAACCAAGGCTGTTTTTTGATTAAGAACCAATCGCGCGGCGGGTGCTGGAGCAGGTCATAGCCGCCAGCAGGCCCTTTTAGAGTGCCTATTGACGCGGGCGTTTCAAAATGCGCCGCGCGTTCCTGCTTTTGCGCCGCTTGCCCCACAGCCCGTAAACGGGAATCGCCGCCTTAGCGGCTGTTTTGGTTCAAGCATATTGACCGCGGTATTGAAAATCCCCCAAAGAGAAGCTTCTCTTTGGGGGATTTTTTGAATAGGAAACCAATGGCACAGCCGAAAGAAGCACCCGGTAAAAAGACTTGCGCGGCAAGCATCGAACGAAGCGGGCTCTTAACAGCGATTTTTACGATGCCAGCCAGGCTGCCGCCCGCGGAACGGGGAGGAACAAGGGCGCTTTCATTCGGGAAAACGCCGCCGCGCTTTGTGAATAAAAGCCCGGAAAACGCCGGGCTTCGGCACGTTTTATCAAGAGAAAGGAGCGCCGGGACGGCCGATTACCGATTCGGTCTGGGGAGATGGTGGCTGGTACCGGAGAATACAATGCCCCGCTGGCAGTCCAGGGTCACGGTAGTGCCGCTTTTCAACAGCTTGGTGGCGTTTTCCGCGCCTACCAGAACCGGCAGATCCAGCGCCAGGCCGACGATGGCGGCGTGAGAATTGATTCCGGGAGTCTCCGTGATAATGCCGGAGCAATCCTTGAGGATGTCCAGCAGGCGGTTGCTGGTCTGGGGCACCACCAGGATATCGCCGGGCTTAAAGCATTTCAGGGCTTCCTCCTCGGTGGCGCAGACGCACAGGTTACCGCAGATGGAAGCGTTGTTTACGCCGATGCCGGAAACCAGCGCGTCCCCCACCAGATGAACCTTCAGCAGGTTGGTAGTGCCGGAAACTCCCAGCGGGACTCCGGCGGTGATGACCACCAGGTCGCCGCTGTTTACCAGGTTCAGAGAGCTGGCGACGGAAACCACATGCTCAAACAGCTCGTCGGTATTGGTTTTTTCCTCGATCATAATGGGGGTGACGCCCCAGGAAAGGTTCATCTGCCGCCAAACCATGGCGTCGGTGGTGCCGCAGATGATGGGGCACTTTGGCCGGTATTTTGAGATCATCCGGGCGGTTTTTCCGGATTTAGACACTCCCATAATGGCCACGGCGCCCAGGTCGTGGGCGGTGGTACAGGTAGCGTGGGAAATGGCCGAGGTCACGTTGGGACGCTCATACACATCACGCTTCTGAAAACGGGATACATAATCGATGTCCTCCTCCGTGCGCTCTGCGATCCGCGCCATGGTCTGCAAGGCGATGACCGGGTAGCTGCCGGCGGCCGTTTCCCCGGACAGCATAATGGCGCTGGTGCCGTCGTAGATAGCGTTAGCAACGTCAGTGGATTCGGCTCTGGTGGGGCGGGGGTTCTTCATCATGGAATCCAGCATCTGAGTGGCGGTGATCACCTGAAGGCCTGCGTTATAGGCTTTTTTGATCAGCTCCTTCTGGATAATCGGAATCTCCTCCAGAGGAATTTCCACGCCCAGGTCGCCTCTGGCAACCATGATGCCGTCGGCCACATTGATGATCTCGTCGATGTTTTCCACACCATCCTGATTTTCAATTTTGGCGATGATCCTAATTTTATCGTTATGGTTTTTCTTCAGCTCGGTACGAAGCTCTAGAATGTCGGAAGCGGAACGGGTAAAGGAGGCGGCGATAAAATCAAAGCCCTCCTCTACGGCGAAAGCGATATCAGCCTCGTCCTTTGGGCTGATGAAGGGCATGGACAGGGTGACTCCCGGCACGTTGATGCCCTTATGAGAGGAAATTGTGCCGCCGTTGATCACCGTACAGACCACGTCCGTATCGGTGGTGCTCTCCACCACCATTTCAATCAGGCCGTCGTCGATGAGAATTCTATCGCCCCGTTTGACATCCTGGGGCAGGCCCTGGAAGGTGACGCTGGAGACGGTATTGTCCCCGACCACGTCGTTAGTGGTCAGCGTAAAGATCTGCCCCTCCTCCAGCTCAACCTTAGGAGTGGAAAAGTTACCGGTACGGATTTCCGGGCCTTTGGTGTCCAGCAGCAAGGCGACCGGAAGATTCAATTCCTCCCGCAGCTTTTTCACCGCGCCGATGCGGACCCGCTGGGCGTCGTGATCCTGATGGGACATGTTCACTCTGGCCACGTCCATACCGTTGAGCATGAGCTGTTTCAGCACCTCCGGATCGTCGGTAGACGGCCCAAGGGTACAGATGATCTTTGTTTTCCTCATGGAAACACACCTCTTTTTTGGATTTTGCTATTTATTTTAAAAATTTACCCATTTTATAGTATCACACAAATATTAGAAACAAAATAGGTTTTTGGGGAATTTTGAAAAAACAGGAAACTTCATGAAAAGCATTGGGACGCTTGAAAATAATGTGGAAACGTTATACAATATTTTTAAACCGGCTTTGCCGAAACCCTGAGAGGCGGGATCTGATGCCGAGACGAAAAAGAGAAAAAGCGAAATCTGCTTTTGACAGCGAAAAAAGACGAAGCGAAGCGGCTGCGTTTTTTATTTCTGTAAAGGGGATTGACCGTGGGAATAAAGCGGTCCGCGTGGATTACAGCGCCAAAGAGAAAAAAGGAAGCACTAAAAAGCTGAGGGTCTTAATGGCAGTATTGGCGGTGGTTATGGTGGGGGTTATCTCCGCGGGCGGTTATTTAATTTATCAGGAATTTTTGAAGCTTGGACCGCCAAGCCAGCCGGTGTCGGCAAGCGCGGCCTCCTCTGGGGAGGATTCCGGAAGCTCTGTTCCGCCGGTGGATCCGAACGACCGACTGCTGGTGGTGGGCAACAGCAAAACCAGCCTGCCGGATACCTTTGCCCTGGACCTTCAGGAGTATGAGGGGATTCCCGTGGACAGCCAGCTTCTGATCCAGCTGAAAAGCATGGTGCGGGCGGCGGCCGCGGAGAATGTAACCCTTCAGGTGGAACAGGGGTATGTGGCAGAGGAGGCCTTGCAAAAAAATTTTGACGATACTGTGTCCAGATTGGTTTCGGAGGGCAGAAGCAAGGCAAAAGCGGAAGCTGAAGCTCTGAAAACTACTCTGCCCGCCGGAAAAAACGAGTGGAGCACCGGCCTTTTGATTCGATTTGCCAACCCTGGCGGCGGGGATTTTTCCAATTCCGACGCCTACAAGTGGCTCAGCGACCACAGTGTGGATTACGGCTTTGTCATCCGCTATCCCGAAAATAAAACGGAAGTCACCGGAATTGAGACGGCTCAGCCGCAGGTATTCCGTTTTGTTGGAGTGGAAAATGCGAAAAAAATGCGGGCCTTGGCCTTTTGCGTGGAGGAATACGCCGATTATATCCAGGAGCAAAAGGCAGGCTATTAATCCAGTCCGCTTTCGGCGGGATCCAGCGGGGCCCCAAGAAGGCCCGCCGGAAGGCTCTATCAAGCAAATGTCTGCGCGGCGGTTGTGTTTTTCTAAAAAACCCCATACAACCGCGAAGGCTTCCTCTGCCTTTGTATTCTGCGTGCCGAATCGCTGCGGCCTTCTTCCGCCGCGGCGGCCGGATGACGACGATCCATGAGATGAAAATGAAAGTTTTTAAAATTAAGGCTTGCTTTTTGCATAGGCCAATGATATAATTCAAATGTTAATGTTACGGTTTCAGCGAAAGAGGTGACAACTGCAATGAAAGAGAATATTCATCCTAAATATGAGGACGCGACCATTACCTGTGCTTGCGGCAATGTAATCAATACGAAGTCCACTAAGGGCGATATCCGTGTTGAAATCTGCTCCAAGTGCCATCCTTTCTTTACCGGAAAACAGAAGCTCGTTGATACCGGCGGACGTGTGGATCGGTTTAAGAAGCGTTACAATCTGCAGGAAAAATAATTTGTGCAGAGCAAAGCTAATAGCGTAATGGAATGTTAAGGGCGGCGCAGCTTCTGCGCCGCCTGTCATTTTTTTCCGGAGGGGTTGCTATGGACCAGTACCGTACGGTAAAAAACGAGGCGGAGGATGAATTTGTGGAGCGTCGCTCCCGTTTTATCGGCCGGGTAAAGCCGGTGAAAACGGAGGAGGACGCTGTTTCTTTTATACGGGCGTGCAAATCCAAATATTGGGATGCTTCTCACAATGTTTACGCCTATTCTCTGAGAGAAGGCAGTGTTCGGCGGTATTCGGACGACGGGGAGCCGCAGGGCACCGCCGGGGTGCCGGTGCTGGAGGTGCTGCAAAAAAGCGGCGTCACCGATTTGGTGGTAGTGGTCACCCGGTATTTCGGCGGCGTGCTGTTAGGAGCCGGCGGCCTGGTGCGGGCCTACTCCCACGGTGCGAAGATCGCCTTGGACGCGGGAAGGATCATCACTATGGCCCTCTGCCAAACCGCAGAGCTTGTCTGTGATTATAACCAATACGGGAGGCTTCTGTCTCTGATTCCAGAGGCCGGCGGCGTGGTGACGGACACACAGTTCACCGACGTGGTAGAAATCTCCTTTCAAATTCCGGGGGAAAGCCTGCCTGCGTTGAACCGAAAGCTGGCGGATGCTACCAGCGGAAGCGTTCAGGCGCAGGCTGCCGGAGAATTATTTGTGGAGTGGAAGGACTAGGGAGAATAAGGATTGGAAGAGATATGAATCGAAATAAAGTGATCTGTAAGTGCCGCAAGCTGACCAAGGGAGACGTGGCGGACGCGGTGGAACAGGGAGCCGTCTCGTTTCGCCAGGTAAAAAAAGCGACCAGGGCGGGGGATGCCTGCGGCCACTGTAAAAAGAAGATAAAAAAGCTAATCCGAAAGCTAACGGAGGATTATAATCAGGCGGAGGAAAAGCGGCGCTGACAGCAAAAGAGTGCAGAGAAGCAGGAATGGCGTCGGATAGCGGCCGCTTGGCGGAGGCCATCGGGAAATAGACGAAAAAGTGAGAGAACAGGGCGTGGATTTTGTCTAAACCGGAAATTAAAAAATATTTTTTAGAAAAAGCAGGATTATTTACCTTTTTGGCGTATATCCATAATAGAAAAACAAGAGAGGCTTGTCAGGAAAGGAGCGGAAAGCATGACGATTCGGGAACGTACGGAGGAACTGGAAGAACGGATGCTGGCTCCCTATGCCGCATTGTCGAAAAAAAGCCTGGGCCGGGACGCGGCGGAGGAGCCTTGCGATATCCGCACCTGCTACCGGAGAGACTGTGACCGGATCATCCACTGTAAGGCGTTCCGCCGCCTGAAACGGAAAACCCAGGTGTTTCTTTCTCCGGAGGGGGATCATTACCGTACTCGGCTGACCCATACCCTGGAGGTTGCCCAGATTGCCCGGACCATCGCCAGGGCCTTGCGGTTGAACGAAGATCTGACAGAGGCGATTTCTCTGGGCCACGATTTGGGACATACCCCTTTCGGCCATGCGGGGGAACGTGCTCTGAATGGAATGATACCGGGCGGCTTCCGGCACTATGAGCAAAGCGTCCGGGTGGTGGAAAAGCTGGAAAAGGACGGTAAGGGCCTGAACCTGACAAAGGAGGTTCGGGACGGCATTTTGTGCCACACAAGAGGGAAGGAAGCCTCCACCCTGGAGGGCAGGATTGTGAAGATTTCCGACCGGATCGCCTATATTAACCACGACATCGACGACGCGCAGAGGGCAGGCGTGCTGCTGGAAAAGGAAATTCCGGAGAAGGCGGTTAAGGTCTTGGGGGCCAGCCGTACCGCCAGAATCAACACTTTGGTACATTCTTTGGTGGAAAACAGCCGCGGTGGAGAGCTGGCTATGGAGCCTCGGGTGCAGGAGGCCTTTGACGAGCTGCACGCCTTTATGTATGAGCATGTGTACCACAATCCCTGCGCCAAGGGGGAAGAGAAAAAGGTTCCGGAGCTGGTGGAGCAGCTGTTTGATTTCTTTATGAACAATCCCCAGCGGCTTCCGGACCAAATGCAGCTGATCGCTTATCAGGAGGGCTTGGTCCGGGCGGTTTGCGACCATGTGGCCGGCATGACGGACCATTTCGCGGTTCAAACCTTTACCTCTATTTATATCCCCAATTCCTGGACAAGCTAGACAGGATCAGCGGGGAAAGAGAGAAAACTGGAATCGGCTCATTGCTCTTGAGGCGGAACCATTCTTCAGCCGTGCGGCTCGTTGGGAGAGCCGGTGAGGCCCGCGGAAGGGCTTTTCTTTGAGCACCGGATGAAACAGGCCTTACTGGGGCGTTCCAGGGTGAAATCACGGGAGGGATCAGCTCTGCGGTTTTGGAATTTGCGGCTTCCCGCCGCAGAGATTTTCAAATCCGCAGGAAGCTTATGGAAGAAAGGAGGGCTGACATGCGTCTGCCGGACAGCTTTTTACAGGAACTGAAGGATAGAAACAATATTTTAGACGTGGTCTCAGGCTATGTGAACCTGAAGCGCTCGGGCAGGACCATGTCCGGATTGTGCCCCTTTCATGGGGAAAAGACCCCGTCCTTCCATGTGAACGCGGAGCAGGGCTATTTTCACTGCTTTGGCTGCGGCGCCGGAGGAGACGTTATTACCTTTATCCGGAAAATTGAGAATTTGGATTACATAGACGCGGTGAAATTCCTTGCCCAGCGGGCGGGAATGGAGCTGCCGGAGGACGGCCGGGACGAGGCCGCCGCCCGTATCCGGGGCAGGATTTACGAGGCTAACCGGGAAGCTGCCAGATTTTTCCACAGGTGCCTTTACAGTGAGGAAGGGAAAAACGCTTTGGCCTATCTCAGGGGCCGGGGGCTTACCGAGCGGACCATCAAACACTTCGGCCTGGGATACTCTCCTAATTCCCGTTACGCTTTGGTGAGACAGCTCCGTTCCCTGGGATTCCGGGATGAGGAAATTATCCGGGCCAATTTGGGGTTCCAGGGGAGGTACGGCAGCAAGGGGGCGCTGGACCGGTTTGCTGACCGGGTCATGTTCCCCATCATCGACCTGCGGGGAAACGTGATCGGCTTCGGAGGCCGGATTATGACCGACCAAAAGCCTAAATACCTGAACACCTCCGACACCATGGTGTTTAATAAAAGCCAGAACTTATACGCGCTGAATTTCGCGAAAAACGCCGGCGAAAAAAGGCTGATTTTGGCGGAGGGCTACATGGATGTCATCGCCCTGCACCAAGCGGGCTTTCCCACAGCCGTGGCGACTCTGGGCACAAGCCTGACCACAGAGCAGGCGCGGCTGATCGCCCGGTACGCCCAGGAGGCGGTGATCTGCTACGACAGCGACGGCGCGGGCCAAAAGGCCACGGCCAGAGCGATTCCCATGCTGCGGGAGGCGGGGCTTCTGGTGAGGGTGCTGACAGTGACTGGGGGAAAAGACCCGGATGAATTTATCCGCTCTCACGGAGATCAGGGCCCGGCCAGATTCAAGCAGCTTTTGGAAGCATCTGGAAACGATGTGGAATATCGGCTGCAAAAGGCCGCAAACAGCCTGGATTTATCCCAGCCTGATGGGAAAATCGCATATTTGACCGCTTGTGTGAGTATACTAGCCACGCTTGATAGTAAAATTGAGCAGGAGGTTTACGCGGGCAGGATAGCCGCGGAGGTGGAAATTGAGAAAAGCTCCGTAATGGCCCAGGTCGAAAAACAGATGAGAAAGCGCAGGCGGGATCAGTCAGTCCAGGAATTCCGGGAGATCCAAAAGGCGACCTCGGGCTTTGGGGACGCGGTAAATCCGCAGAAAAGCCAGAATCTGCGGGCCGCCAACGCGGAGGAGGCCCTGACCGCTTATGTGATAAATAACCCGGATATGGCTAACAATATAGAAAAATGGATCCGTCCGGATGATTTTGTCACTGATTTTAACCGGCGGGTGTACGAAACGGTGACAGGAAGAATCCGGGAGAACCGTCCCGTGAGCCCGACGGATTTGACCCAGGATTTTTCCGAGCAGGAAATGAGCCGCATTGCCGGCATGCTATATAAGGCCTCGGTAGGCGGGGAAACCCTGGAGGCCGCCAAGGATTACTGTAAAATTATCAAGCAGGAAAAGAGCAGCGCCAAGCTGCGGGAGCCCCTGGAGGATGACGAAGCCAAAAGGCTGTTTGAAGAAATTCAGAAGAATAAATTGGGGAAATAGATAGGGAGGAGCTTTGACTATGACCACAGCTACACCAGACAAGAAAACCGTGATTAGGGATTTGACCGAACAGGCCAAAGCCAAGGGCCAGCTGAGCAACAAGGAGATTTTAGACGCCATCGGAGAGCTGGATTTTGAGCCTGAGCAGCTGGAAAAATTTTACGATACCCTGGAAGCCATGGGCGTGGAGATCGTGGAGGATTTTGAGGAGATTCCGCTGGATGACATCAATTTTGACCTGGTGCCCGACGATGAGGATGACGCCGAGGTCCCCGCCGTGGAAAGCGTGGCCATCGATGACCCGGTCAAGGTTTATTTGAAGGAAATCGGCCGGGTGCCCCTGCTGTCTCCGGAGGAGGAAATCGACCTAGCCATCCGGATCTCCGAGGGAGACGAAAGCGCTAAGAAGCGGCTTTCCGAGGCAAACCTGCGGCTGGTGGTTTCCATTGCCAAGCGGTATTTGGGCCGCGGTATGCAGTTTCTAGATCTGATCCAGGAGGGCAACCTGGGCCTGATCAAGGCTGTGGAAAAATTCGATTATACCAAGGGCTATAAATTTTCCACCTACGCCACCTGGTGGATTCGCCAAGCTATCACCAGAGCGATCGCGGACCAGGCCAGAACCATCCGGATTCCGGTGCATATGGTGGAAACTATCAATAAGGTGAAGAAGGTGAGCAGCCAGCTGCTGCACACCAACGGCCATGAGCCTACCGCCGACGAAATCGCCTTAGAGCTGGATATGCCGGTGGATAAGGTCCGGGAGATCATGCGGGTGGCCCAGGAGCCGGTTTCCCTGGAAACCCCCATCGGCGAGGAAGAGGACAGCCATCTGGGGGATTTTATCCCGGATGACGACGCGCCGGCCCCGGCGGACGCGGCCTCCCATATTCTGCTGAAGGAACAGCTGGCCGAGGTGTTGGATACCCTCACCCCCAGGGAGGAAAAGGTTCTTCGCCTGCGGTTCGGCCTGGAGGACGGACGCTCCCGCACCCTGGAAGAGGTGGGCAAGGAATTTAACGTCACTCGTGAGAGAATCCGTCAGATCGAGGCGAAAGCTCTCAGAAAGCTGCGCCATCCCAGCCGCAGCAAAAAGCTGAAGGATTTTTTGGATTAATCTGACCCATTTTGTTGGAAAGGAGGGCGCTGCCAAATGCATATGACGCTGGAAGCGGATTACGCGGTGCGAATTGTGGAGTTTTTGGCGGAGCAGGGATGTAAAACCGACGCTCACACCATCGCGGAGCAAACCCGGGTTCCCTTGCGGTTCGCCCTTAAAATTCTGAGAACCCTGGTGTCCCAGGATATTATTGTCTCCTATAAGGGCGCCAAGGGAGGCTATCAGCTGGCTCATCCGGCGGAGGAAATCACTCTGAGACAGGTTATCGAGGCGGTGGAGGGGCCTTATGTGCTGAACCGCTGCCAGCATGACGAATACACCTGCGGGCACACTGCCTGCCGGTTTCATCATGTGTATAACGAGATTTCCCAGCTGGTTCGGGAAAAACTGGAATCGGTGAATTTTTCCGCGGGAGCAGAAAAGAAAAAGGATACATAAAGCAGGATTTGCTTTTGGGAGGAGAATGGATGTGGACTTAAAGCGGGGGGCCGCCTACTGGGCTTCCAGCATGGCCGGGCTATTTCTTCTGCTGGCTTTCCCCGCGCTTTTTGATGGGATAGAAGGCCTGCGCTGGCCCGCCTTTTTCGTGCTTATCCTTAAAGCCGTCTTCTATGCGGTTCTGGGGGCGCTGCTGCTGGCCTCCTTCCATTGGCAGCCTGCTGTCACCTCTGGGACGGCAGCTCTGGTGGAATTGATTCGGATCTTCAGCTGTGTGATATTTTTAATGGATACCTGGGATTTTTCTCAGATCCCGGTGTTTATCCTATGCATCATGTTTTTTATCGCAAGCCTGATTTTTGCTGTGATTCATTATGGCAGGACCCAGGGATAAAAAGGAGGTCTAGGAGACCGTTTTTTATCCCTGGGCCAATGGCCCCGACTGTGTGATGAAAGGGAAGCGCTGAGGGCCTGGGCTGCTTCTGGCAATTTGAAGCTTTTTATGCCGAACCTTCAAATAGGAGAAATCTAAAAAATCATTTGCAGAGCTTTGACAAGATGCCCAAAGGGCCGGCGTTTCAAACGCCGGCCCTTTGCTCTGTTTTGGTGGCGCCTGCGCTGGGTCAGAGGTGTTTTCGCTTACTCCGCCGAGAGCCGAAAAAGCGCCTTACTCCTGGGGAAGCACCTGTACCTTAATGGAATCGGAATCCATCTGCTTGAAAAGCGCGGCCTCCAGCTGGGCTAAGGGATACTGATGCGTGATCAGGGGAGCGGTCTTGATTTTTCCCGAATTGATCAGATTGACCGCTTTTTGATGGGTATCCGGGTTGATAAAGGAGCCTTTGACAGTCAGCTCCTTCTGATAGACCTCAAACAGCGGCAGACCGTATTCCGCTCCGGCTTGAGGCACGCTGAACAGCAGAACCGTGGCACCCTTATCCGCCGCGGAAACCGCCTGCTGAGTGGCAAAGGTTTTTCCTACGCATTCGATTACAACCTGAGCGCCCGCAATTCCGAGAGTATCCCGCAGCTGAACGTCAAGAGGCTTTTCCAGTGGATTGAAAGCGTAGTCCGCGCCCAGGGTGAGCCCGATTCGGCGGCGGTTTTCCACTGGTTCGCTTAAAATGACCCGGGCGGCGCCCTTCAGCCTGGCAAGCTGTACCATCAGCAGGCCGATCGCGCCGCCGCCGATGACGCAGACCGTATCGCCCAGTTCGATTCCGGCAAGCTCCACACCGTGGATACAGCAGGCGAGAGGCTCCGCCATAGCGCCCTCCGCAAAGCTGACTTCCGGGTTTAAGCGGTACACCTGCCCCTCCGGCACCACGCTGTATTGGGCAAAGCCGCCGTCAAAGTTAACGCCCACGGCCACCAGATTGCTGCACAGCTGCTTTTTTCCGGCCTTGCAATAGGGGCATGTTCCGCAATAGATGTTAGGATCCACCGTCACGTGGTCCCCGGTCCGCACCGTGGTCACGCCGCGGCCGGTTTCCACCACCACGCCGGCGTATTCATGGCCCAGCACCACCGGAGGAGTAACCTCCGCGGAACCCTTTTCCCCATGATAGATATGAATGTCGGTCCCGCAGATTCCCGCCGCCATATTCTGGATTTTCACCTCAAAATCTCCTAAAGGCGGAAAGCTCATTTCTCTCACTTGGAACTGACGGCTTCCCAGAAAATAGTTGCCTTTCATAGGACATCCTCCTGTTTGAATTGATATCTATGGAGCTGTTTTTCTCAATTATATTGCAGGCTGAAATGGATGTAAATAGATAGCCTGCGCCCTTGCCTAAATATTTTTTTATTTCCTTCAGATGAAATAAAGTTGCAGTAAAATCCTGCGGGCTCTTGTATTTTAATAGAGAAAAGAATAGAATGGGGGTGAAAGGTTAAGCGAAGCTTAGGAAAGGGCGGGATTTTGACTGTGAAACGTTCCTATGAGATCGATATGTGCAATGGACCGCTGTTAGGAAAGATTCTTCAATTTTCTATTCCACTGATCTGCTCGGGGATCTTGCAGCTTTTGTTCAATGCCGCCGATATCGTGGTGGTAGGGCAGTTTACAGGAAGCGACGCGCTGGCGGCGGTGGGGTCTACCAGCGCTTTAAATAACCTAATCGTCAATGTGTTCCTAGGTTTCTCTATTGGCTGCAGCATTATGACCGCCCGGTACTATGGCGCCCAGAAATGGAAGGACGTCCACGAGGTCGTCCATACTTCCATGCTGGTCAGCATGATCTGCGGGGCAGCGCTGATCGTCATTGGGATTGCGTTGGCCCGGCCTTTGCTGGAGGTCATGGGGACGCCGGAAAATGTTCTGGACCAGGCGGTGCTCTATATGCGGATCATTTTCGTAGGAATGCCGGCTCTGATGGTATATAATTTCGGTGCGGCTATTCTAAGGGCGGTGGGCGACACCAAGAGGCCGCTGCTGTTTCTGCTGATCGCCGGTGTGATTAATGTTGTGCTGAATTTGGTGTTTGTTATCGTGTTCCATATGGGCGTCGCCGGCGTGGCTGTTGCTACCGTGATTTCCCAGTGCGTGTCGGCGGTCATGATTGTGGTCTGCCTGATGCGAAGCGAAACCGTCTATCAGCTTTGCCTTAAGGAGCTTCGCATCTACAAGGATAAGCTGATTGAAATCACAAAAGTAGGGCTGCCTGCCGGAATCCAGGGGGCGGTGTTCAATGTTTCTAATGTGCTGATCCAGTCCTCAGTCAATTCCTTTGGCTCCTTGGTGGTTGCAGGAAATACGGCCGCTACCAACCTGGAGGGCTTTGTGTATACCTCCATGAACGCTATTTATCAGGCATCCCTGAGCTTTACCAGCCAAAATATTGGCGCGGGAAAAATGGAAAGGATCAAACCGGTGCTCTGGCGCTGCCTGGCGGTGGTGTTTGTGGTAGGGGCCGGTATGGGCGGGCTGGGGCTTTTGTTTATGAACCAGCTTCTGGGGATTTATTCCGGTGAGCCTGAAGTGATCAGCTACGGCGCTTTGCGGATGGAGCTGATTTTCTCCACCTATTTCTTCTGCGGCATGATGGATGTAGCCTGCGGCTCGGTGCGAGGGCTGGGCTATTCTATTACGCCTACGGTGATCTCGCTGACCGGCGCCTGCGGCCTGCGGATTTTATGGATTTATACCGTTTTCGCTTTGGACCGTTCCTTGTTTACCTTGTATTTGTCTTATCCCGTGACTTGGGCGGTTACTTTTTTAGGCCATCTGGTATGCTTCTTTATTTTTCTCAGAAAGGTAAAGCGGAAAGCCGCCTGGGAAATACGGCCGCAAGGGCCTGAGCCTGGCGTGAAAGAAGAGCGCGCCGAAGAAATTTACAATCAACGTGAAACGAATGAAGAATTGTAAAAAAGCGTCTGGTTTACAGCTGTGCGTAAAAAGGATAAAAAGCGCCCTGTCCGGAAATTTGTTTCGGACAGGGCGCTTTAGCAGCTTTTTAACGCTTTCAACTTTTAGGGATAGGCGCCGGATGCGCTATGTTTTAAGACCGTGATGGAAAACCTTGATTAACAGGAAGAAAAAGGGAATAAAATAAAAAAGGGGTAAAAGAAAAAAGAAAAACTTTCCTAGTTTTCCTTGACAATCCCCCGAAAGTATTATAAAATAATATACTGCATCATAATGGAAACATATACCCTAACTCCACTTAATATTATCATCATTGCGACAAAAATGCAAGGGGAAATGTGAAAATTTTTGGTGGCTGGAAAGCGTTGCGTTGGTACCGCCGCACGGCGGTAAATAGATAAAGGAGTGATTGAGCCTATGGTGAACGTCAAACCGGTGCACTTGGGAGAAACGGTGCGAATGAGTTTTTCCCGCATTGATGAGGTTCTGGAAATGCCGAACCTGATCGAGGTACAAAAGGATTCCTACCAGTGGTTTCTGGACGAAGGACTGAAGGAAGTCTTTAAGGATGTTTCCGGGATTACGGATTACACTGGCAACCTGGTTCTGGACTTTGTAGACTACAAGCTGGATGTAGACAAGCCAAACTACACGGTGGAAGAGTGCAAGGAAAGAGACACCACCTACGCGGCCGCCCTTCGGGTGACGGCCCGGCTTCTCAATAAGGAAAGCGGCGAGATCAAAGAATCCGAAGTGTTCATGGGCGATTTTCCTCTGATGACCGACAGCGGCACCTTTGTGATTAACGGTGCCGAGCGCGTAATTGTTTCCCAATTGGTTCGTTCTCCTGGCGTTTACTATAAAATGGAATACGATAAAACCGGTAAAGAGCTGTTCAGCTCTACCGTGATCCCCAACCGGGGCGCCTGGCTGGAGTATGAAAACGACGCCAACGACGTGTTCTATGTCCGTATTGATAAAAACCGCAAGATCCCGATTACCGTGTTTATCCGCGCTTTAGGCTTGGGCACCGACGGGGAGCTTTTAGATTATTTCGGCAACGACCAGAGAATCAAGGCTACCATCGAAAAGGATCCGTGCAAAACCACCGAGGAGGCCCTGCTGGAGGTTTACCGGAAGCTCCGCCCCAGCGAGCCCCCTACTATTGAAAGCGCCCAGTCCCATATAAACGCCCTGTTTTTTGACGCACGGCGTTACGACCTGTCCCGGGTGGGACGCTATAAATACAATAAAAAGCTTGGAATCTCCAACCGTCTCCAGGGTCAGAAGCTGGCCGCGCCTATCGCAAACCCGCTCACCGGCGAGGTGATGTTCGACGAGGGCAAGGTGCTGAGCCGTGAGGAAGCGGTGCAGGTGGAAAACGCCGGCGTGACCGTGGCCTATGTCATGGCAGAGGGACAGGAGGAGCCGGTCAAGATCATCTCTAACGGTATGGTGGATATTTCCTGCTACGTGGATTTCGACGCGAAAAAGGAATGCGGCATTAACGAAAAGGTCCGCTTCAGCGTGCTGGCTGAGATCCTGGAAGCCGCCCGCACCCCCGAAGAGCTGAAAGACGCCCTGCGGGAGCGGGAGGACGAGCTGATCCCCAAGCACATTATCGTGGATGATATTTTCGCCTCCATCAACTATATGAACTGCCTGGCCTGCGGCATCGGCTCTACCGATGATATCGACCACCTGGGCAACCGCAGAATCCGCTCTGTCGGCGAGCTGCTGCAAAACCAGTTCCGTATCGGCTTTTCCCGCTTGGAACGGGTCATCCGGGAAAGAATGACCCTTCAGGCTCAGGATCTGGAGGTGCTGACTCCTCACGCTTTGATCAACATCCGCCCGGTTGTGGCGGCGATCAAGGAGTTTTTCGGCTCCTCTCCACTGTCTCAGTTTATGGATCAGAACAACCCGCTGGCTGAGCTGACCCACAAAAGAAGGCTTTCCTCTCTGGGCCCCGGCGGCCTTTCCAGAGACCGGGCCGGGTTCGAGGTCCGTGACGTACACTACAGCCACTACGGCCGCATGTGCCCGATCGAGACGCCGGAAGGCCCCAACATCGGCCTGATTTCTTATTTGGCCACCTTCGCCAGAATCAACGAGTACGGCTTTATCGAGGCTCCGTTCCGCAAGGTGGATAAGGTTAACCACGTGGTGACCAACGAGGTGGTTTACATGACCGCCGATATGGAGGACGATTACATCGTGGCCCAGGCCAACGAGCCGCTGGATGAAAACGGGTATTTCCTCCACGCCAAGGTCAACGGACGTTTCCGCGACGAGTTCGTGGAGGTGGAGCGGGACCGGGCGGATTATATGGACGTTTCTCCCCGGATGGTAGTTTCCGTGGCCACCGCCATGATCCCCTTCCTGGAGAACGACGACGCCAACCGCGCACTGATGGGCTCCAACATGCAGCGGCAGGCGGTTCCCCTTCTGAAGACAGAGGCGCCCATCGTGGGCACCGGCATGGAATACAAGGCCGGCGTTGACTCCGGCGTATGTATCCTGGCGAAAAAGGATGGCGTGGTGGAAGCCGTCAGCGCCGACGAGATCCGAATGAAGAATGACGACGGCACCACGGACACCTATCATGTGATTAAGTTTATGCGCTCCAACCAGGGCACCTGCGTCAATCAGGTTCCGGTGGTCTCCAAGGGACAGCGGGTGAAGAAAAACGCGGTGCTGGCCGACGGCCCCGCCACCTGCAACGGCGAGATCAGCCTGGGTAAAAACGCCTTGATCGGCTTTATGACCTGGGAAGGCTACAACTACGAGGACGCGGTCCTCATCAACGAAAAAATCGTCCGCGACGACGTTTATACCTCGATTCACATCGAGGAATATGAGACCGAGGCCCGGGATACCAAATTAGGGCCGGAGGAGATCACCTGCGACATTCCCAATGTCAATGAGGATCTGCTGAAGGATCTGGATGAAAACGGCATTATCCATGTGGGCGCCGAGGTCCGCGCCGGGGATATCCTGGTAGGCAAGGTTACTCCTAAGGGAGAGACGGAGCTGACCGCAGAGGAGCGGCTGCTGCGCGCCATCTTCGGCGAGAAGGCCAGAGAGGTGAGAGATACCTCCCTGAGAGTGCCGCACGGCGAATACGGCATCGTGGTAGACGTGAAGGTGTTCACCAGAGAGAACAGCCACGACGAGCTGCCTCCGGGAGTGAACAAGGTGGTGCGCTGCTATGTGGCCCAGAAGAGAAAGATCTCGGTGGGCGACAAGATGGCGGGCCGCCATGGAAACAAGGGCGTTGTTTCCAGGATCCTGCCTCAGGAGGATATGCCGTATCTGCCTGACGGCACCCCGCTGGATATCGTATTGAACCCCTTGGGCGTACCTTCCCGTATGAACATCGGCCAGGTGCTGGAGGTTCACTTAGGCTATGCCGCCAAGGCTTTGGGCTGGAAGATCATGACGCCGGTATTCGACGGCGCCAATGAAGAGGATATTTTCGAGTGCTTCCGGGAGGCCGGCCTTTCCGAGGACGGAAAGACCTGGCTGAGAGACGGCAGAACCGGACAGTTGTTTGATAATCCCGTCACCGTGGGCTATATGTATTATCTGAAGCTGCACCATCTGGTTGACGATAAGATCCATGCCCGTTCCACCGGGCCGTACTCCTTGGTTACCCAGCAGCCTCTGGGCGGCAAGGCTCAGTTCGGCGGCCAGCGTTTCGGCGAGATGGAGGTTTGGGCCCTGGAGGCTTACGGCGCGGCCTATACGCTGCAGGAGATCCTGACGGTGAAGTCCGACGACGTGGTGGGCAGAGTGAAGACTTACGAGTCCATCGTCAAGGGCCAGAACATTCCGGAGCCCGGTATTCCTGAGTCCTTCAAGGTGCTCATTAAGGAGCTTCAGTCCCTGGGTCTGGATGTAAAGGTGCTGGATAAGGATGAGCAGGAGATCGACCTGAAGCAGAACTTTGACGACGATGACGATATCGGCTTGAACGACGGCGGTACCATTCTGGAGGAGGATGAAGTCATGACCTCCATGGATGGCTACACCCTGGAGGACGATCCGGACGATAACAATATGTTTGACGATTCCGGCTTTTTTGACGAAGACGGAGACGATCTTTTGGATTTTGATTCCATTGCAAGTGATATTCGTGAAGAATAAGGAGGGGCGATAGGATGGAGTTTAACGTTTTTGAGTCAATTAAAATCGGACTGGCCTCTCCGGATAAAATTCGAGAGTGGTCCTACGGCGAGGTAAAGAAGCCGGAAACCATCAATTACAGAACCCTGAAGCCCGAGCGGGACGGCTTGTTCTGCGAGCGCATTTTCGGACCGACCAAGGACTGGGAGTGCCATTGCGGCAAGTATAAAAGGATCCGCTATAAGGGTAAAATCTGCGACCGCTGCGGCGTAGAGGTTACCCGCTCCAAGGTGAGAAGAGAGCGTATGGGCCACATCGAGCTGGCCGCGCCGGTTTCCCATATCTGGTATTTTAAGGGGATCCCCTCCCGGATGGGCCTGATTTTGGATATCTCTCCCCGGATGCTGGAAAAGGTGCTGTACTTTGCCATGTACATCGTCACCGACCCCGGCGCCGCCAGAGAGCTGACCAAGCAGCAGTTCCTGAATGAAAAAGAATACCGGGATATGCGGGAAAAATATGAGGACGATTTCGAGGCCGGCATGGGCGCGGAAGCCATTAAAAAGCTCCTGGAGGAAATCGACCTGGATGCCCTCTCCAACGAGCTGAAGGAAGAGCTTGCTACCGCCACCGGGCAAAAGCGGGTCCGCCTGCTGAAGCGCCTGGAGGTCGTGGAAAGCTTCCGGCTTTCCGGTAACCGCCCGGAGTGGATGATCCTGGACGTGGTGCCGGTCATTCCCCCGGATATCCGTCCTATGGTTCAGCTGGACGGCGGCAGATTCGCCACCTCTGACCTGAACGACCTTTACAGAAGAGTCATCAACCGGAACAACCGCCTGAAAAGGCTGCTGGAGCTGGGCGCCCCGGACATCATCGTCCGCAATGAAAAGCGCATGCTTCAGGAAGCGGTTGACGCTTTGATCGATAACGGCCGCCGGGGCAGGCCGGTAACCGGCCCCAACAACCGTCCGCTGAAATCCCTTTCCGATATGCTGAAGGGTAAGCAGGGGCGTTTCCGCCAGAACCTGCTGGGCAAGCGCGTGGACTATTCCGGCCGTTCCGTTATCGTGGTAGGCCCGGAGCTGAAAATGTACCAGTGCGGCCTGCCGAAGGAAATGGCTCTGGAGCTGTTCAAGCCCTTTGTCATGAAGCGCCTGGTGGAAACCGGTGCCGTCAGCAATATCAAGGCCGCCAGAAAAGCGGTGGAGCGGGCGAAGCCAGAGGTTTGGGACGCCCTGGAAGTGGTCATCAAGGGGCATCCGGTGCTTTTGAACCGCGCTCCCACCCTGCATAGGCTGGGTATTCAGGCCTTTGAGCCTGTGCTGGTAGAGGGCCGGGCCCTGAAGCTGCATCCCCTGTCCTGTACCGCTTATAACGCCGACTTTGACGGCGACCAAATGGCTGTTCACGTGCCGCTGTCCGCTGAGGCCCAGGCCGAGGCCCGGTTCCTGATGCTGGCGGCCGGCAACCTGCTCAAGCCCTCCGATGGACGTCCGGTAACCGTGCCGACGCAGGATATGGTTCTGGGTTCCTATTACCTGACCCTGGATAAGGACGGGGAAAAGGGCGAGGGCAAGGTGTTCCGCGATTTTGACGAGGCGCTGATGGCGTATGACGCCAAGGCGATCAGCCTTCACGCCAAGATCAAGGTGCGCCGCACTCTGGAGCTCGGGGAGGAAACCATCTCCAAGCTGATCGAAACCACCGTGGGCCGGATCATTTTCAACCAGCCGATTCCTCAGGATCTGGGGTTTGTGGACCGTTCCGATCCGGAGCACCTGTTTGATTTGGAGATCGACTTCCTGGTGGGCAAAAAGCAGCTGGGCAAGATCATCGACCGCTGTATCAAGGTGCACGGCACCGCGAAAACCTCTGAGGTTTTGGATAACATCAAGGCCCAGGGCTATAAATATTCCACCCAGAGCGGCATCACTGTAGCCGTCTGCGACGCCACCATCCCGCCGGAGAAGAAGGAAATCCTGGCGGAAGCGGATAAGCAGGTCGACCGGGTGGGCGCTCAGTTCCGCAGAGGCTTGATCTCCAACGCGGAGCGCTCCGCGGCGGTTCTGAAAATCTGGGATAAGGCCACCAACGACGTTACCGCGAAGCTGCAGTCCGGCCTGGACCGCTACAATCCCATTTATATGATGGCGGATTCCGGCGCCCGTGGCTCCATGAGCCAGATCCGTCAGCTTGCCGGCATGAGAGGCTTGATCGCCAATACCTCCGGTAAGGTTATAGAAATCCCGATTCGGGCCAACTACCGTGAAGGCCTGAATATTTTGGAATACTTCATCTCTTCCCGCGGCGCCAGAAAGGGCCTGGCGGATACCGCCCTGAGAACGGCGGACTCCGGTTATCTGACCCGCCGTCTGGTAGACGTTTCCCAGGATGTGATCATCCGGGAGGATGACTGCGGCGCCGCCACCGGCCTGGAGGTTTTCGACATCCGGGACGGCAAGGAGGTCATCGAGTCCATGCACGAGCGCCTGATCGGCCGATATCTGTGCGAGGATTTTGTGGACGCTGAAACCGGCAGGGTGCTGGTGTCCAAGGATAAGATGATGACCGACGAGGACGCAGATATCATCGTTAACGCCGGCGTCAAGAAGATCCAGATCCGCTCTATCCTCAACTGTAAGGCCAAGCACGGCGTCTGCAAAAAGTGCTATGGCTCCAACCTGGCCAACGGCATGCCTGTCACGGTAGGCGAGGCGGTAGGTATCATCGCCGCCCAGTCCATCGGCGAGCCCGGCACTCAGCTGACCATGAGAACCTTCCACACCGGCGGCGTCGCCAGCGCGGAGGATATCACCCAGGGTCTGCCCCGTGTCGAGGAGCTGTTCGAGGGCAGAAAGCCGAAGCACTTGGCCATCATCAGTGAGATCGGCGGCAAGGTCCGGTTTGAGGAAATCAAAAAGAACCGCCATGCCGTTGTATTTAACCAGGAAACCGGCGAGGAGAAATCCTATCTGATCCCCTTCGGCTCCAGAGTCCATGTGGAGGAGGGCGATGTGATCGAGGCCGGCGATATGATCACCGAGGGTTCCGTGAACCCCCACGATATTCTCGCTATCAAGGGCACCGACGCTGTCCAGAATTACCTGATCCAGGAGGTTCAGAGAGTATACCGGATGCAGGGTGTTGATATCAACGATAAGCATATCGAGGTTATCGTACGCCAGATGATGAAGAAGGTCCGGGTGGACGATGAGGGCGACACGCTGCTGATGCCTAACTCCCTGGTGGAAAAGAGCGAATTCGATACCGCCAATGAGGAAATCCGTGCCAGAATCGCAGCCGGTGAGCTGGATCTGCGGGAGGCCACCTGTACGCCGACCCTGCTGGGTATCACCAAGGCGTCTCTGGCTACCGATTCGTTCCTGTCAGCCGCCTCTTTCCAGGAGACCACCAGAGTGCTCACCGACGCCGCTATCAAGGGTAAGGTTGACCCGTTGCTGGGCCTGAAGGAGAACGTAATCATCGGTAAGCTGGTGCCGGCCGGCACCGGAATGCACCGGTATAACGACGTCGAGCTGGAGGAGGTCCAGAATACGCCGAATCCCTTGACAAATGAGGCGTTTTAGTGCTATCATAAACAATTGTGGGCGGTAATTTCCACTTTCGTGTCCGGCTGGGAAGGTCAAGCTTGAAAAGGCTCCTGAAAACCGCTGAAAAATAGAATTTTCCAGGCCGCCGAAAGGAAAAGCCGCCGGCCGGTTCCCTCGTCTCTTCGATTCCGGAAGGGCGGGGAAAAGGAGAGGATTCATCAGCTTTTTGCTTCTGAATCCGAAAACTGTTATTTTGCTGTAAACAGGACAATACTTTTATTGTCCTGTTTCACATAATAAATTTTTGTGAGGAGGTGTCATATGCCAACCTTTAACCAACTGGTCCGTAAGGGACGTGAGGTTTCCGAGAAAAAAGCAAAGGCTCCGGCTCTCTTAAAAGGATGGAACTCTAAAAAGCGTGTGGCGATTGATCAAAATTCACCGCAGAAGCGTGGAGTTTGCACATCTGTTAAGACTGCTACCCCCAAGAAGCCCAACTCTGCTTTAAGAAAAATCGCCAGAGTCCGGCTTTCTAACGGAATTGAGGTAAGCTCTTATATTCCGGGTGTGGGCCACAACCTGCAGGAGCATAGTGTTGTGCTGATTCGTGGTGGACGTGTTAAGGATCTTCCTGGTGTGCGTTACCATATTATCCGCGGAACATTGGATGCCCAGGGCGTTGCCAAAAGAATGCAGGCCCGTTCCAAGTACGGCGCGAAGCGTCCGAAGGCCGGCGCAAAGAGTTAAGATTGTGACCAAACACGTATGGGCTTGCGCTTAATGCGCAATTTAATTGCATGTAACATCTGCAAAACAATGCAGTGATATATACTAGATAGATATGTCTCTGTATTGGCCCGCGGGAGTTTGTCGCTTTCGAGTACCGATGATATCATCTATATGAAGGAGGGAAGCGAAGTGCCAAGAAGAGGCTCAATTGCAAAACGTGATGTTTTGCCAGACCCGCTTTACAATTCAAAATTAGTAACCCGCCTGATCAACAACGTTATGGTTGACGGCAAAAAGGGTGTGTCCCAGAAGATCGTATACGGTGCTTTTGAGATTATCCAAGAAAAAACAGGCAAGGATCCCCTGGAGACCTTTGAACAGGCTATGGAGAACATCATGCCCCTGTTGGAGGTAAAGGCCCGCCGTGTCGGCGGCGCCACCTACCAGGTTCCTATGGAGGTCCGCCCGGAGAGACGCCAGACCTTAGGTCTGAGATGGCTCACCAATTACGCAAGACTGAGATCTGAAAAGACCATGAAAGAAAGGCTTGCCGGAGAAATCCTTGATGCGATCAATGGCGTCGGCGGCGCTGCTAAGAAGCGTGACGACACCCACAAGATGGCAGAGGCCAATAAGGCGTTTGCACATTACAGATGGTAATTTGAGACCAATTAAGGAGGACCCGACACTATGCCAAGACAGGTTTCACTTGAGAAAACCCGTAATGTCGGCATCATGGCTCACATCGATGCCGGTAAAACAACAACAACGGAACGTATTCTGTACTATACGGGCGTAAACCATAAGATCGGCGAAACCCACGACGGTGCTGCTACCATGGACTGGATGGCGCAGGAGCAGGAGAGAGGTATCACCATTACCTCCGCCGCTACTACCTGCTTCTGGAAGGAACATCGTATCAACATCATCGACACCCCCGGCCACGTTGACTTTACCGTAGAGGTGCAGCGCTCCCTGAGAGTGCTGGACGGCTCTGTAACAGTTCTGTGCGCCAAGGGCGGCGTGGAGCCTCAGTCTGAAACCGTATGGCGCCAGGCTGACGAATACCACGTGCCGAGAATGGCCTATGTCAATAAGATGGATATCATGGGCGCCGATTTCTATCGGGTCGTCCAGATGATGAAGGACCGTCTGCAGTGCAATGCCGTTCCGATTCAGCTGCCTATCGGCTCTGAGGATACCTTTAAGGGTATCATCGACCTGGTGGAAATGAAGGCTGATGTTTATTATGACGAAATGGGCACCGACATGAAGGTGGAAGAAATTCCGGACGACATGAAGGAGCTGGCGGAAAAATACCGCGCTGAGCTGATCGAGCACGTCGCTGAGCAGGATGACGAGCTGCTGGAGAAATATCTGGGCGGCGAGGAGCTCACTGTCGACGAGATCAAGCGCACCATCCGCAAATCCTGTATCGCTAACACTATGGTTCCTGTCACCTGCGGTACTTCCTACCGCAACAAGGGCGTACAGAAGCTGCTGGATGCGATCGTGGATTATATGCCCGCCCCGACGGATGTAGCGGCGATTAAGGGTATTAACCCGGAAACCGAAGAAGAAGTGGTCCGCCACTCCTCCGACGACGAGCCGTTCTCCGCTCTGGCGTTCAAGATTATGACCGACCCCTTTGTGGGCAAGCTGTGCTTCTTCCGTGTGTATTCCGGTACCATCAACGCCGGTACCACGGTGTACAACGCCAACAAGGACAACAATGAGCGTATCGGCAGAATCCTGCAGATGCACGCGAACCACCGTCAGGATATCGAATGCTGCTACGCGGGCGATATCGCGGCGGCGGTAGGACTGAAGAACACCAGCACCGGCGATACCCTGTGCGATGAAAAGCATCCGGTTATCCTGGAGTCCATGGTGTTCCCGGAGCCGGTTATCCGTGTAGCCATCGAGCCTAAGACCAAGGCTGGACAGGAAAAGATGGGCATCGCTCTGGCTAAGCTGGCGGAAGAGGATCCCACCTTTAAGGCTTACACCGACGAGGAAACCGGCCAAACCATTATCGCTGGTATGGGCGAGCTTCACCTGGAAATCATCGTGGACAGACTGCTCCGTGAATTCAAGGTGGAGGCCAACGTTGGTAAGCCTCAGGTTGCCTATAAGGAGACCATCCGCGGTACTGCGGACGTGGACAACAAGTATGCCCGGCAGTCCGGCGGTAAAGGCCAGTATGGTCATGTTAAGATTAGAATCGAACCCAATCCCGGTAAGGGCTATGAGTTCGTGAACGCAATCGTCGGCGGCGCGATTCCGAAGGAATATATCCCGGCGGTTGATCAGGGTATCCAGGGAGCTATGCTCTCCGGCGTCCTGGCCGGCTACAATGTAGTCGACGTAAAAGTTACTTTGTACGACGGTTCTTATCATGAGGTTGACTCCTCTGAAATGGCGTTTAAGATCGCCGCTTCCATGGCCTTCAAGGAGGCAATGAGAAAGGCTCAGCCGGTTCTCATGGAGCCGATTATGAAGGTTGCGGTTATTGTGCCTGAGGAATACATGGGCGACGTTATCGGAGACTTGAACTCCCGCCGCGGTATGATTCAGGGCATGGACGCTCTCCCGGGTGCCCAGCGCATCAACGCCATGGTTCCTTTGTCTGAGATGTTCGGTTACGCTACCGATATGCGCTCTAAGACTCAGGGACGCGGGCAGTATACCATGGAGCCCAGCGATTACGCGGAGGTTCCCAAGTCTGTTGGCGAAAAGATTATTTCCAGCCGTACAAAGAAAGCCGAATAACTTATCCAAAACTATTGCAATTTAGGAAAAGAATTGCTAAAATGAGGATTATAGCCCGGCTTATGAAATTAAAAATTATTTTCTGATTAAAAAGGAGGAAATCCCAATGGCAAAGGCTAAGTTTGAAAGAACAAAACCCCATGTTAACATTGGCACCATCGGTCACGTTGACCATGGCAAGACCACTCTGACCGCTGCGATCACCAAGGTTCTGAACCTGGAGGGCGACGCGGAATTCGTGGATTACGCCAACATTGATAAGGCTCCCGAGGAGAGAGAGCGTGGTATTACCATTAATACCGCTCACGTTGAGTATGAGACCGCAAACCGCCATTATGCTCACGTTGACTGCCCCGGCCACGCCGACTATGTTAAGAACATGATCACCGGTGCCGCTCAGATGGACGGCGCTATCCTGGTTATCGCCGCTACCGACGGCCCTATGGCTCAGACCAAGGAGCACCTGCTGCTGGCCCGCCAGGTAGGCGTGCCCTATATCATCGTATTCCTGAACAAGGTTGACCAGGTTGACGACGAGGAGCTTCTGGAACTGGTAGAGATGGAAGTCCGCGAGACCCTGAACGAGTATGAGTTCCCGGGCGACGATACCCCCATCATCAAGGGTTCCGCTCTGAAGGTTCTGGAGTCTGACTCCAAGGATCCTAACGCTCCCGAGTATGCCTGCATCAAAGAACTGATGGAGGCTGTTGACAGCTATATCCCCACTCCTGACCGTAAGGCTGACCTGCCCTTCCTGATGCCTGTTGAGGACGTGTTCACCATTACCGGCCGTGGTACTGTTGCCACTGGTAGAGTTGAGCGTGGACAGCTGAAGACTGGTGAGGAAGTTGAAATCGTTGGCTTGGCTGACGAGAAGAAGAAGACCGTTGTTACCGGTATCGAAATGTTCCGCAAGATTCTGGACTATGCTGAGGCCGGCGATAACATCGGCGCTCTGCTCCGTGGTATCCAGAGAAATGAAATCGAGCGCGGACAGGTTCTGTCTAAGCCCGGCTCCATTCATCCTCACACCAAGTTCAAGGGCCAGGTGTACGTTCTGACCAAGGAAGAAGGCGGACGTCATACTCCTTTCTTCAATAACTATCGTCCTCAGTTCTATTTCAGAACTACTGACGTTACCGGCGTAATCACTCTGCCCGAGGGCACCGAGATGTGCATGCCTGGCGACAACGTTGTGATGGACGTTGAGCTGATCACTCCTATCGCTATCGAAGAGGGTCTGCGCTTCGCTATCCGTGAAGGCGGCCGTACCGTTGGTTCCGGCGTTGTTACCGCCATCAACGAGTAATTAAATTATCTTTGAGCGTGGAAAAGGCCCGGACAAATCTGTCCGGGCCTTTTTGCATGTTTCTTTATGCGCTATAATTAGTATCTTCCTTAGCCAGAAGAATGTTTTTGTTTCCGCAGGCAAAACAATTTTAATGGGAAAGGAAAAGGCTTCTGTCTATAGTTATGGGCATATGGAACAGCGAGAAGATTTATAAGCCGGATTGGAGTTCTTTTCACCAGATAATGGGAAGAATTTGTTATGGAAGAAGGAAAATAAATTGAAAATTCGAACTGCCGGTGTGCAGGATCTGGAAACGGTGAGCAGGATTCATGCTTTAAGCTGGAAAACCACATACCGTGGAATCCTGCCGGATGATTTTTTGGACCAGCTTTCCTATCGACGCTGGGTCGCACCTCTGAAAGACATGATGGAGCAGGGGCTTGAAATCAGAGTGATCGAGGAAGAAGAAAAAACCTTTGGCTGCATTACCTTCAGCGCCGCTAGGGATCAGGCGTTTGCCGGATGGGGTGAAATCGTATCCTTTCATTTGCTGCTGGAGGCCCGTGGAAAAGGATACGGCAGGTTATTGATTTAGGATGCCGTGAGACAATTAAAAGAAAAGGGCTATTCAAAAATTTACCTATGGGTTTTGGAGAAAAACGAAAGAGCAAGAAGATTCTATGAGAAAAATGGCTTTACCTGGAACGGGGATCGTCTGGAAGGGGAAGAAGGCGGGCGAAAGGTCACGGATCTTAGATATGTTTTATCTTTCCCTAAAACAAATTTATCTTAAGCACAAATTCTAAAAGCAAACAAAGGCTGTTCAAAGCTTACCGCCCATGGCGGCGATTTTGAACAGCCTTTTGTTATATCGAAAACTGCCGGTACTGCCGGCGGCCCGACAGCCTGATGGTTGCGATTCCATTTTACCTAAGGCATCATCAGACCGCAGGGCTGGCTCTTTGCGTTTGTTTTAAAGGAACAAAATCAAAAATCAAGCGGTAGAAATTGAAAAGCATACCAGTTATGGCTTGTCAACACCATCAATCAGAGCTTCGTAGGAAACGCCGAAAATTTTCGCTAACGCTTGAAGCTCTATATCGGTTACATACCTTTTGTTGGTTTCGATTCGGGTAATCACATTTTTATCCATATCTACGCCTAATAACTGCAACTGATTTGCCAACTCACGCTGTGACATATGATGCTCTTTCCTCAGAGCCTTTAAATGACCGGAAATTAAATTTTTATCGCCGGTTTCGCTCCTTGGCTTTGGCATAATTTCGTTCACCACATTTTCACTGTTTGTATCATTTTTTGCACTTTTTATTGATTTTACTCTAAATCAATGCTATAATCGGTTGTAAAAGTGAGACAAAATGGAGGGGAACCTATGAAAATATGTAAAGAACTTTTATATCAGGAATTGGGCAGGTTTTTAGTCCGTAATTTTAATGAGTTTCAGTTTGATTACCAGCAGGTTATCATGACGAAATCCGTACGGGCTTTAAACCGAATTCAAGAAATATTGCAGGATGATACGCTGGACGATTTCTATAAAATAGAGAAAATCGAACGAATTTTTGAAAGCTGTGGCGTCAGTCTGAAAAATCGCCGCGAATAGAATCGAAAGAAAATTTTTTCCGGCAAGGCTGAATAACCTTAAATTTTTTCCCGCGATAACTACCGGAAACGGAAGATCCCTTCGCACAGCAAACACTGGACAGCACGAATCGTTTTATGCGGTAAATGCAGGAATAGAAAAAGCAGGCTGGTTCACAAATGAACCGGCCTGCTTTTTCAGCAGCCCTATATTTTTTTGTTTATTGTTGGAAAAGAGAATACAAAAGGCAGAAAACAAGAAAATAAAAAGGATATGATATAAAAATCAGAGGGAATCAGGAAAACATGGACAGCCGCAGGTTAACCTGCGGCTGCGGCCGGCTGTCTGTTCGTTTGCAGCACACAGTCGAGAGACGCTGGCAAACGAAAGAAAGGAACGGCTTCTGTCTGCCGCGCCTGTTGTGAGATCAATCCGGGGAGGAGGCTAAGTCCAGCCGCATAATGTGGTCATCCATCACATAGCCTTGACCGATATCGGTCACCTCGTCGTGATCCACATAGAAGCCGGCCTGCCGGTAGAAAGCCACGGAACCGAGATTATCCCGGTTAACGGTAAGCCAGATGTAGCCCAGGCTTTTCTCCCGGCAGATTTTTTTCAGTTCTTCTAAAGCAAAGCTGGCCAAGCCTTTGCGCCGGAATGTTTTCTCAATATAAAGCTTGCTGAGGAATAGGGCACCGTTTTCAATTTTGTAGCCGCAAAAACCGGCGTTTTGGCCATCGCAGACCAGCCAGCAGTAGGTATAGCCCTGATGCTCGATCTGATTAGTGACTGCCTTGAAGGACTGAAATTTTTCCACCATGTAGGTGATCTGGTCGGCGGAAAGAATCTGTCCGTAGTGCTCTCTCCAAATACGGGAGGCTAAAAAGCACATCTCCTTAATTTGCTCTGGGGTTTTGATTTGTTTCATTTGAAGCTCGCTCATGGGTTCTAACCTTGCTTTCTGTTAAAATGATTTTATAATTTTTTACTTTTATATACTTATTGTTTATTCTTAAGAATAATATACAAATAGAACGGTTTTTAAACAATTCTTTTGCTTCGCCGCTCAGCCGGAAAAAGACTGAGCCAAAGGCGTGTTTAAAATTTACGGTATTTTTTCACCTTGCGCTTTCTGCGGTCGCGGCGGTTGTAAATGGTGGCGATGATCAGATAGATGATAAAGAGTAATACAAATAGGCCGCAAATTCCGAGAAACCAGGGAGAAGATATGATATTCTTTGCGCCCTCCCAATAATACAGCAGATCGCTTCTCTGTACGTCCTCGCTGGCAACCAGGTTAATGGTGGCGAGCTCGTGATTGGCGTAGGAAAGAGTGGCCTTTCCTAAAATTTCTCCCTTCGTAATAGGCGCGTTGACGCTCTCAGGCTTTTCCACCTCGGATACGACGATGGAGTTTAAATCCACGTCATTAGGAAGCAGGGCGGTGACATCCTTTTCCGGAACCAGCAGGAGAGTGTCCTTTTCCCAGGCCAGGTTCAAGTTTACTTCCGCCAGAGGCTTTTCCATATCTACAATGGATTTCAAGGTGAAGGTGCGGAACGCCCAGCGGTACAGCGCCTTGGAATCAATCATGGCGCCGTTGTCAGGAACAGGGTCCTGCCCCGCCACGTGGGGAGAGCCCATCGCCACGCACAGGTAAGCGTAGCCCTCGGCCTTGGCGGTGGTAACAATACAGTCGCCGGCTTGGTCGTGCCAGCCGGTTTTGATGCCGGTGACATATTGATAATAATAATCCGGATAGCCGGGCAGCATCATTAAATTGGTAGTGTCTAAGCGCCGCTCTTCCTGCATATTGGTGGCGGGAACAATATGATAGGTTTGGCTCACAATGTCCATAAACCGGGGCAGATCCATGGCGTATTCCGCCATGATTCCCATATCACGGGCGGTGGTATAGTGGTTTTCGTCATGAAGTCCGTCCGGGTTGGCGAAGTGGGTGCCGGTACAGCCGAGCTCGGCGGCCTTGTCGTTCATCATTTGAACGAACCGGTCTATATTGGAAAGCTTTTCCGGGTTCCCGGTCTCCTGGTTTTTCCTGCCTCCCACATAGTCAGCAAGGATAACTGCGGCGTCATTGCCGGAGGGAACCATCAGGCAGTTCAGCGCCTCGTAGATTGACATGGTTTCCCCAACCATAATATTGGCGATTGAACTTCCCGTACCCTCTAGGGAGTCCTTCAGCTCTTGCGTCAAAGTTACGGTGGTGCCGTCTAAATCCTCCACATTCTCACTGACTACAATATAGGTCAAAATTTTCGTGGTGGAAGCAGGCTCGATCCGTTCATCCGCGTTTTTTGTGTAAACCACAGTGCCGGTATCCAGATTTTTCATGAAAATAGCATTGCAGTTGGTTTCAAAATCAATCGTAAAACCCTCATCCCCCGCCGCGCTGGCAGGAAAGGCGAAAATTGAGGTAAACAAAAAAAGACAGGAAAACAAAAGGATTAACTTTTTTTTCATAGAAGTTTTTCCTCCGATATGGTATGATAAAATTACTGAAACAGATCAGCGGGTGCGCGCTTTTATTTTTATGCCGTGTCGTCCAGCCTGGTTCTGGACAGCCTGCGGGAAATTTTCACAGTGAGCGCTTGCGCCGTACTGCAAATGGATTTCTACCGCCGCCATTGGAATACTGATTTTAAAACGGGAATTTCCTATGGCTTGGAATCCAAATAGGAACGATAAGCACTGCCTCTTTCTTGAAAAGGAATCAGAAACCATATTCACCAATTGGAATTCCGCTCTCTTGCCGCGGAGGTACCCAGCCGGCGGAGGATGGCCCTGATTCCCGCTGCTGCCGGTGCCCCGCTATGGATGATTTTTGATCGTCTAACGATGCCATCACGCCCCTTTTTGCCTGTAGAATAGAATGGATTATGTATACCATTTTACCTTATTTATCCGGGAAAGGCAAATTAAAAATTTATGACAATTATAACAGTTTCCTAACGGGAGGAATTGAAATGATATTTATTACGGGAGATATGCACGGCCTTATGGAACGCTTTCAGGATTCCGCGTTTCGGCACATCAAAAAGGGGGATACCCTGATTATCTGCGGAGATTTCGGCTTTCTCTGGGAAGGCACCGAGGAGGAGAAAAAGGCGCTGAAAAAGCTGGAGAAGAAAAAGTACGAGATCCTGTTTGTAGACGGCATCCATGAGAATTTCGACCTGCTGGAAAGCTATCCGGAGGAGGAATACGCCGGGGGAAGGGTTCACCGTATCGGTACGAATCTCCGCCATCTGATGCGGGGAGAGCTGTTCACCATCGAGGGAAAAAAGATCTTTGCCTTTGGCGGCGGGGAGAGCATCGAAAAGGAGGACCGGGTCAAGGCGGGAAAATGGTGGGAGCGGGAAATGCCCACCCTGGAGGAAATGCAGCACGGCGTGGACCGGCTGGATGAGGTGGACCGCAGGGTGGATTACATCGTGACCCACGAGCCCCCTACTAGGGTACGCACAATTATTGATAATACTCTGAGAAATTTCAATATGCTGGACGCTTATTTGGACGAGCTGTCCACTAAGGTAGCTTATGAAAAGTGGTTTTTCGGCAGTCTCCACTTAGACCGGAAGATTACCGCTAAAAGCTACGCGGTGTTTAATGATTTGGTTCCGGCGGAAATCCCTCAGGGAAAAAGAAGAAGGTAAGCTATGAAATTTATCCATACCTCCGACTGGCACTTGGGAAAAATGATTTACGGCCGCTCCTTGCTGGAGGATCAGGAATATTTTATCAAACAGGTTTTCTTGCCCGCCGTGGACCGCGAGCAGCCTGACTTTGTCATCCTGGCCGGGGATATTTATGACCGCCAGATCGCCCCGGTGGAGGCTATCCGGCTTTTCGACTGGACCGTAAGCGAAATGGCGGGAAGGGAAGTGCCGTTTTTTCTGATTTCCGGCAACCATGACGGCGCCGACCGCCTGTGCGTGGGCGCCAGGCTGCTGCGGAAAAGCGGTATTTATCTTACGGCAAGGCTGGAAGACGCGTTTGAACCGATCCTCCTGGAGAAAAACGGGGAATCGGTTCAGATTTTTTTGCTGCCCTATTTTGAGCCCGCAGAGGCCAGGGACGTCCTGGGGGACGACTCGATCCGAGGCTTTTCAGAGGCCTATGAGGCGGTGCTTTCCCGTTTAGAGGAAAAGAGAGATCCGGCGCTGCCCAGCGTTTTGGTTTCCCACTGCTTTGTTGCGGGAAGTACGGCGTCCGATTCGGAAAGCACACTCTATGTAGGCGGCAGCGGGGAAGTCGGAGCCGGCTGCTTCCGTAATTTTACTTATGCGGCGCTGGGGCATCTTCACGGCCTTCAAAAAGCCGGCGCAAACGGATGGTATTCCGGTTCTCCCCTGTGCTATTCCTTTGACGAGGAAAAGCAGAAAAAGGGCTGTACGGTGGTTACTCTGAAGGGTTATGAGACGGACTGCCGGCAGGTTCCTGTGGTGCCTATGCGGCCGATGAGAACCCTGACGGCCGCCTTTGACCAGTTGATGGAGGAGGGAAAAAAGTCTCCCTGCCAGGATTATGTGTTCCTGACCCTGACCGACGACAAGCCTGTGTATATGCCGGTGGACCAGCTGCGGGAGTATTATCCAAATCTGCTGGGACTTACCAGCCAATGGCTGCAAAACGGCGGCCTGGAGGGCTTGACCGGTGAACAGCAGGAGAAAAGAGAGCTTCTAAAACGCGGCGGGGAAAAAGAGATTTTCAGCGCCTTTCTCACCAGCGTATGCCAAAGCGGCGCGACTGAGGAGGATCAGGCGCTGTTTGACCAGATTCTGGCTCAGGTAGGAAGGGAGGCGGAGCAATGACGCCGATTCGTCTAAAAATGCAGGCGTTCGGCCCCTATCAGGGCGCTGTGGAGATTGCCTTTTCCGGCCTGCGGGGCAAGCTGTTTTTAATTACAGGCTCCACAGGGGGAGGAAAAACCACCATTTTAGACGCCATTTGCTTCGCGCTGTTTTGCCGGGCCACCGGCGGGCGGAGAACCTGGCAGGATATGCGGAATCTGTCTGCTGGGGAAGATGTGCCGACGGTGGTAGATTTTGAATTTTCTCTTGGGGAGGAGCAATACCGTTTTCAGCGGTCCTGGCGCTGGCATAAGGTCCGGGGCAGCGGGCGGATGGAGATGCGGGATGAGCACCAATGCAGCCGGAGAAACGGGGAGCAGTGGGAGCTGCTGGCTTCCGGGGCTGAATCCAGAGTGAGGGAATACGCCCAAAGGCTTTTAGGGCTGACCTGCGAGCAGTTTTCACAAGTGATCGTTTTGCCTCAGGGGGAGTTTAGAAAGCTGCTGCTTTCCAACTCCACGGAAAAATCCAAGATCTTTCAAACTCTATTCCAGACCGAAAAGTGGGAACGGATCACCAAGTGCGCCCAGAGCATGGCGGAGGATTTGGAACAGCGCTGCGGCGGGCTTCTCTCTGCCCGGCAAGCGGTTTTGGAGAGCGAAGGCGTTCAAGCCTCGGAGGAACTGGAGCTTTTGCGGAAGGCTACGGAGGAGGAGTATGAGAAAAGTATCGCTGCGGCGAAAAAAACAGAAAACGATTTAAAAAATATATCAGATATTATACAAAGAGTAAACAGATTAAAGGAAACGGAAACTGTTTTCCGAAGACTTCAAAAGCAGCTTGCGCAAGCGGCAGCGGAGAAAAGGGCTTTGGAACAGAAGCGGCAGGAGGCTGTCAAGGCCGCGGCTGGGCTTGCCCGGCTGGAGGAGGAGAAGGCGGCTGGCCTCCAGCTGGCCGCGAAGCACCAGGAGCAGATGGAAACTCTGACGAAGCTGAAAAGCTTAGCGGCGGAAAAGGAGCGTTTAGAAAAGGAAATTGCCAGCCAGAAGGAGCAGCGGCTGGAGTGGGAGCAAAAGGCTCTTTCCGCGGCGGAAAATGTGGAAAGGGGAAGGGCTTATTTGAGGGAACTGAATGACAAGCTGAAAGCCTTGCCAGAAGCTTCCCGAAGCTTTCAGGAATTGAAAACGGCCTTTGAACTGTTGAAGCAGTGGGAGGAAGGCAAAAGACGCTTGGCCGGGGAACAAAGCGCCCTTCAAAAAGCGGAGGAGATTTTAGAGCAGTCCAGGGTAAAGCTTTCGGCCTTGCAGGAAAGCTTAGAAAGAGCGCAGCAAAAGGCACGGGAGGATATGGCGGGGCATTTGGCCTCCGGCCTGCGGGATGGGGAGCCCTGTCCTGTGTGCGGTGCGGTTCACCATCCCAGTCCGGCCAGTCTGGAAATAGGAGTAACTGTTACCCCAGAGGAGGAAAAACGCCTGAAAAGGCTGGTAAAAGAGGCCCAGGAGGCCTTTACCTCAGCCCAGGGAGCGTTCACCAAGCACCAGGGCCAGCGGGAACTGCTGGAGAAAAATGTAAGGGAATCAGAGCGCCGGATAGCGGACTTCCCATACCCGCCTGAGAAGCTCCCAGCCTTGCTGGCGGCGGCGGAAAAGAAGCTTGCCGGATTGCAAAAGGCGGGAGAATTGCTGCCCCAGGGGGAGAAGCGTCTGGCTCAGCGGGAAAACGAGGAGAAAACCGCCAAGCTCCAGGCTGACCGGAGCAAGGAGCGGCAGGCGCAATGGGAAAATAAGCTGTCCGCAGTGAGCGCGGAGATTAGCTCCCTTTGGGGCACCTTGCCGGAAGAAAGACAGGGGCAGAGCCTTGACCAGGCTGAGCAAGGATTGCGGAATTCCCTGACAGAGGTTCAAGCCCGGTTAGAGAGCTTGCGGAAAAAAATCCAGGAAACCCAGGAGGCGTCTGCAAAAACCGGAGAGGCTCTGGCGGCAGCCGCGGCGGGGGAAAGGGCTCTGCGGAACCAAACCCATGAGGCAAAGGAGCAATGGGAGGCTGCAGGGAGGGAAATTCCCGGAGAACTGAATCAGGAAGCGCTGGAGCAGGAGTATGCCAGTCTTCAAGAGGAAAGCCGGGAAAGCCTGCAAAAAACCGGCCGGCTTCTGCAGAAAAGGAAGTCACTGGAACAGGCTGCGGAAAAAATCAGGGATTTAGAGGAGGAAAGCAAGGCGGTTCAGGAGGAATATTCCAAAACAGAACGGATCGCCAGATTTTTCAGCGGTAAAAATCCTATGAACGTGCCCTTGAAAATGTTTGTGCTTGGGGTTATGCTGGACGATATCTTAAGCCGGGCTAACGTGTACTTTACTACCCTGAGCGGCGGTCGGTATCAGCTCAGCCGAAAGCGGGAGGGGGCAAGCCGGGGATACAGCGGCCTGGATTTGGAAATCTATGACGCTTATTCCGGCGGCGGCAGAAACGTCGACACCCTTTCCGGCGGAGAGCTGTTTTTGGCGTCCCTGTCTCTGGCTTTTGGACTTTCCGATGTGGTGCAAAGCTACTCCGGCGGTGTCAGGCTGGAATCTATTTTCATCGACGAAGGCTTTGGCACCTTGGATGAGGAAACGCTGAACACAGCCATGAAAGCCTTATTTGAAATTCAGAAAAGCGGCAGAACGGTAGGGATCATTTCTCACGTGGCCGAGCTGAAAAGCAGGATCCCCGCCCAGATCCGCATATTAGACGATCACAAAATTAAAGTGGTTCTGCCTTGAAAATCCTCCTGGAATATCAAACGAAAAACTGCCGGCTGCGCGCTGTAAGGAAGCTCTCTGAGGCGGTGCTGGCGCCGAAACGATGGGGCCGCCGGCTGGCAGGCAAAAAGAGCAAATGTGAGGAGGCATATCATCATTTATTGGATTTGCGCAGAAAGAGCTGAATGGATATTTGAGGAACAGAATTTTATACCTTTCAACAGAAAAAGCACCGTACAAACACGGTGCTTTTTTCCTAAATTTCCGCTTGCCATAAAAAGGCTGGGAGTTTGTTTTTGATAAATGTAAACGATTCTCTATGACCTAATTGAACGCAGTTTCACCGGCCTGGGAAAATAACCGGCGGATTTCTCCTTTGATTCCGCGGTGCTCCGGAAAGGATAGAGCAGGATCTTTTTTCAGCAGGATTTTGGCTGCCTGCTGGGCTTGGGACAGTATATCCATATCTCCGAGCATATCGGCGATTTTCAGCTCCGGCAGACCATGCTGTCTGGCGCCGAAGAAGTCTCCGGGCCCTCGAAGCTTTAAATCCTCGTCAGCGATCTGAAAGCCGTCGTTGGTGCGGCACATTGCCTTGAGCCGATAGACGGCTTCCTCGTTTTGAGCGTCGGAAACCAAGATACAATAGCTTTTTTCCTTGCCCCGGCCGACCCGGCCCCGCAGCTGATGAAGCTGGGAAAGGCCGAACCGCTCGGCATTTTCAATCAGCATGATGACCGCGTTAGGGACATCCACGCCCACCTCGATTACCGTGGTGGAAACCAACAGATCCAGTTCCCCGCGGGAAAAGGCCCGCATTACCGCTTCCTTTTCAGCGGGCTTCATCCTCCCATGGAGCAGGCCGACCCGATAATCCCGGAATTCCCGGGCCTTTAGGCTCTCGGCATATTCTACCGCGGAGGCCAAGCTGGCCTCGCCGGATTCATTTTCTACCAGGGGGCACACGATGTATCCTTGCAGGCCCTGGTTTAGGTGCTTCTGCAGAAAGCCGTAGGCCCGGCCGCGTTTTTTACTGTCAATCCAAAAGGTATCTATTTTCTGGCGCCCCGGGGGAAGCTCATCCAATACGGAAACATCCAGGTCGCCGTAGATCATCAGGGCGAGAGTCCTGGGGATCGGCGTGGCGGACATGACCAAAAGATGAGGATTTTCCCCCTTGCCGGCTAAGGCCGCCCGCTGGGCAACGCCAAACCGATGCTGTTCGTCGGTAATAACCAGCCCGAGCCTTTGAAATTCCACCGGATCCGAAAGCAGGGCATGGGTGCCGATGAGCAAATGAATTTGTCCGGCTTTTAAAGCGAATAACAGTTCCCGGCGCTCCCTTTGCTTGGTAGAACCGGTCAGCAAGGCTACGCTTACACCGGTGCCTTCAAACAGCTTTTCCATGGTGTGATAGTGCTGTTCCGCTAAAATCTCAGTGGGCGCCATAAAAGCGGACTGGATGCCCTCTCTGGCGGCGCAGTAGCAGAGCGCGGCGGCCACAGCGGTTTTTCCCGAGCCTACGTCGCCCTGAATCAGCCGGTTCATGGGCGTTTTCCTCCGCATGTCGGCCACGCATTCCGCTACCGCCCGCCTCTGGGCGCCGGTAGGTGGAAAGGGGAGACAGGAGAAAAATTCTTGGGAACGGTCGGCAGTGAGAAAACAGCTGGTTTCCCGGCGGTTTCTCGTTTTGAGCTGGCAGAGCCCAAGCTGGAGAACGAACAGCTCCTCAAAAATCAGCCTGCGGCGGGCAGCGTTCAAAGCCGGCTCCGACTGAGGCAGATGGATATCCCGAATCGCCTGTCCCAGCTCCTCCAGCTGATGGGAAGCGCGGAGCTCCTCCGGCAGCGGATCGTTGACGCGTTCCGGCAGGAGGGAGAGGGCTTGCCGCACCGCCGCTTCAATCTGACGGGAGGAGAGGCCCTCGGTTTGTCCATATACAGGATGAAAGCCGGAGCTTTCGGCGGAGGTGGTGAAGCTGGGTGAGGTCATTTCCCGTTTGGTAAAGGTTCCGCCGACCTTTCCGTAAAAAAGATACTCTCCATTTTGTTTTATTAAATTTGGAATATACCGGTTGTTGAAAAAAGTAAGCCGCATCACCGAGCTGCCGTCGCTGGCCTGGCACCGGTAAAGAGTCATGCCCTTGCGGATTCGGGTTTCCGTCACCTTAGAAATAACAGCAGCCCGGATGCAAACCGGACGGTCAAAGGGGGCGGCGTCGATTTCGAAAGGATGGCTCCAGTCCTCATAGGCTCTGGGGTAGTAGCGCAACAAAGCGCCGACGCTGTCGACGCCCAGCTTTTCAAACAGCTGGGCGCGTTTGGCACCGACGCCTTTTAATGATTGCAGCTTTTGATCGAATAAAGAAGCCATACTTATTCCACAGAGATGATAAAGTAATAGATCGGCTGCCCGCCCCGTACCAGGGTGATATCCACATGGGAGCCTACCTTGCGCTGGATCGCATCCTTTGCCTCGCTGGCCTGCTCCTCGGTGATATCCTGGCCGTAAATCAGGGTAAGGAAAGCGGTATGATGGTCGCATAGGGATTTGGTCAGCTTGACAGCGGCTTTTACCGGATCCTTCTCCACGGAGGTCAGCTTACCGTTTTTCAGGGTGAGGATTTCCCCCTCTTTGATCTTAAACCCGCCGTACTCGGAATCCCGGGCGGCAAAGGTGACCTGGCCGGTGGTGACCTTTCCGGCGGCCTGCATCATCTGCTCCACTGCATCTTCGCCGTCCAGCTCAGGATCGAAGGCCAGCATTGCGGCAATCCCCTGAGGAATCGTCCTGGTGGGAACCACCACCACGGTGCGGTCCTTCGCCAGCTCTGCCGCCTGCTCCGCAGCCAGAATAATATTTTTATTGTTGGGCAGCACATAAACCTTCTTTGCGGGGGTAGCCATAACCGCCGCCAAAATGTTCTGTGTGCTGGGGTTCATGGTCTGGCCGCCGCTGACCACTGTGCTGCAGCCAAGATCCTGGAACAAGGCCTGCAGGCCGTCGCCGGCGGCAACGGAGACAAAACCGATTTCCTCGGTAGGCTCCGCCGGCTCGAACTGGTTGGCGGTTTCCATGGCGGCCTTGGCCTTTGCCTGCTCGTTCTGTTCAGCGGCGATCCGGTGCTGTTCCTTCATGTTCTCCACCTTGACAGTCAGCAGCTGGCCAAACTTCAAAGCTTCCTGTAGGGCCTGGCCCGGGTTCTCCGTGTGCACGTGGGTTTTGATGATTTCGTCATCATCCACAACAACCACGCAGTCGCCGATAGTTTCCAAATAAGCCCGAAGCTCCAGCGGACTGGCAGTGACCTCCGGATTACGGCCTACAATAAATTCCGTGCAGTAGGTAAAGGTGATGTCCTGGTCAAATTCAGCCGCGGCGTTCCGGAAGAAATCATCGGAGCTGACCGGCTTGGAAACCGCACCGGAGGCCGCCTCCTCCTCTTCGTTGGGAATAATATAGCCGTCCTTGAATACGGACATCATCCCTTCAAAAATCAGGCACAGGCCTTTTCCGCCGGCATCCACCACGCCTGCCTTTTTCAAAACAGGCAGAAGCTCCGGCGTAGTCCGCAGCGCGTCGGTAGCGCCCTGGCAGATGGCGGTCCATACGAACACAGGATCCTTGTTTTCCTCTGCGGCCGCGCGGCCTTCCTCGTAGGCGACCCTGGCGACCGTAAGGATCGTGCCCTCAGTTGGCTTCATCACCGCCTTATAGGCGGCCTCCACGCCGATGCCTAAGGCGGTGGCGATATGGGAGCCATCCATCACGTCCAGTTCCTTCAGGCCCTGAGCGAAGCCCCGGAACAGCAGGGAAAGGATTACTCCTGAGTTTCCTCTGGCTCCCCGCAGCAGAGCGGAAGCGCAGGCAGACGCCACCTGGCCCACCGCGTCGCTCTCATTTTTTTCCAATGCGGCGGCCGCGGACGACATCGTCATGGACATGTTGGTACCGGTATCCCCGTCGGGGACGGGGAAAATATTCAATTCATCGACAGAGGTTTTATGCTTGGCAATATTATTCGCGCCGGATATTATGGCGTTACGCAGACAAGTTCCGTTAATCAAGATCAGCACTCCCTTGGTTCTTAGTTTATAACGATTTTTTCAAATCATGCAGATATACTTTTTTTCATTATATCACATAATATTTTTAGAATCAAACAAAAAAATAACGGCAGCAGTCTCTTTTTTAAGAGATTCCGCTGCCGAAGCTTGCAGATATGCTATCTAGGCTCAACAATCAATTTGATAGCGGTGCGTTCCTCCCCGTCAATCACGACGTTGGCAAAGGCCGGAATACAGACCAGATCTACTCCGGAGGGCGCCAAATAGCCCCGGGCCACGGCCACCGCTTTGATCGCCTGATTGGCGGCGCCGGCTCCCACAGCCTGGACCTCCACACAGCCGAACTCCCGAATAACGCCCGCAATGGCCCCCGCGACAGAGTTAGGTGCGGATTTTGAAGAAACCTTTAGAACTTCCATTAGTCAGTCCTCCTTTTAGAACGAACTTGAGAGATAGGGCTCTCCTAGTATCTATTCTAATAATAGTAGAAAAATCCACTAATAAAATTCCAAAATAGAAATATATGTTAATTTATCATAAATTTTATTTTTAATTAAGTGTTTTTATAGGGGAAATGCTGTTTTTAAATGATTTCTAACCGTTCCACTCCTTGGGTTAGGCCGGTTTTAGGATCTACAGAGAATAAAACGCAGTCCATTTTGCAAGGGCCGCCTGCTAGATCGAAGCGGATCGGCAGCTTATTCTTCATTTTCTCAATGGTCAGCTCTTTTTTCACCCCAAGCACAGAGTCGATCGGCCCAGTCATGCCCGCGTCAGTGAGATAGCCGGTGCCCCGGGGTAAAATCGTTTCGTCGGCCGTTTGAACGTGGGTATGAGTGCCGAACAGGGAGGAGACCCTGCCGTCCAAATAAAACCCCATAGACCGTTTTTCTCCGGTGGCCTCGGCATGGAAATCCACGACGGTGATTTTTGGCCGGTCTGGTTCGGCCAGAATCCGATCCGCGGTACGGAAGGGGCAGTCCAGGCTTTCCAAATAAACAGTGCCCATCAGGTTGATCACCTGCACTTGGAGCCGGCCCAGGTCGACCAGGCAGGAACCCCTGCCGGGCGTAGTCCCTTCCGGGAAGTTGGCGGGCCGCAGCACATAGGGATGCTCCTCGTACAAAGCATAGCTTTCTCTCCGCCGGAAAGCGTGGTTCCCGGTAGTAATCACATCCACACCGCTGTGGAACAGATAACCGGCGGAGGCGGGGGTAAGCCCGTTGCCGTCGGCGGAATTTTCCCCGTTGGCGATGACCAGGTCAACGCTTTTCAGCTTTTTCAGAGACGGCAGACGCTGTCGGAGAAACTGGCAGCCAATGCTGCCAACCACGTCGCCGATACAAAGAATATTCATAGCGGTTTCACCTTTCTCTGGCGGTCTTCCGGACGGCATTGCCCAGGCTCTAGACGAGAGAATTAAAAATGGGGCAAAGCGCCGGCCGGAAAAGCCTTTCTCCAAGAAAATAAGATCTGCAAAAAAGGCACAGAGCGTTTCAGCCCTGCGCCTTTTCGTTTCTTCGGACTCCGTTTATTTCGCGTATTCGATCGCGCGGCTTTCACGGATGATGTTGACTTTAATTTGTCCGGGATAATCCAGGTCGTCCTCAATCTTTTTGCAGATCTCCCTGGCCAAAAGAACCATGCGCTCGTCATTGACAACCTCGGGCTTGACCATGATGCGGATTTCCCTGCCGGCCTGAATAGCGTAGCAGCTGGAAACGCCGTCAAAGGAAGAAGCGACCTCCTCCAGCTTTTCCAAGCGCTTGATATAGTTCTCCAGGTTTTCTCTGCGGGCGCCGGGCCTTGCGGCGGAAATGGCGTCTGCGGCCTGCACAATGCAGGCGATTACGGTTTTCGCCTCCACGTCGCCATGATGGGCGTGAATGGCGTGAACCACAGCCTCTCCCTCTTTATACCTGCGGGCTACATCCACGCCGATATCTACGTGAGAACCCTCAATCTCGTGGTCAAGAGCCTTACCGATATCATGGAGCAAACCGGCCCGGCGGGCGATGGTGGGATCTAAGCCCAGCTCGGAAGCGATCATACCGGAAAGGTAAGCCACCTCCAGAGAGTGATTCAGTACATTTTGTCCATAGCTGGTGCGGTAACGCAGCCGCCCCAGCAGCTTGACAAGCTCAGGATGGATTCCGTTAACGCCGGCCTCGATAATGGCCCGTTCACCCTCCTGCTTGATGGTAGCGTCTACCTCCCGGCGGGCCTTTTCGACCATTTCCTCAATCCTGGCGGGATGAATCCGTCCGTCGGAAATCAGCCGTTCCAGGGCGATCCGGGCAACCTCTCTGCGGACCGGGTCGAAGCTGGACAGGGTGATAGCCTCGGGGGTGTCGTCAATAATCAAATCAACGCCGGTCATGGTCTCGATGGCCCGGATATTACGGCCCTCGCGGCCAATGATGCGGCCCTTCATTTCGTCGTTGGGCAAGGGCACAACCGAAATGGTGGCTTCCGCCACGTGATCGGCGGCGCATCTCTGAATGGCCAGGGAAATGATCTCGCGGGCCTTGTTGTCCGCGTCATCCTTTGTCTGCTGCTCGATTTCCATGATTTTGATCGCTTTTTCATGAACCAATTCGTCTTCCAGTTTTTTCAGCAAATAATCCTTGGCCTGGTCAATGGAGAATCCGGAGATTCTTTCCAGCATTTCAAATTGGCTTTTTTTGACGGTTTCCGCTTCCGCGAGTCTTTCGTCGATTTTTTTGGTCTTTGCGTTAATGGCCTCTTCTTTTGCCTCTAAATGCTCCAGCTTTTTATCCAGAGTTTCTTCTTTCTGCTGGATTCTGCGTTCCTGGCGCTGTACATCCTTGCGGCGGTCGGCGATTTCCCGTTCCGCCTCCAGACGCTGGCGGTGAATCTCGTCCTTTCCCTCCAGGATCGTTTCCTTTTTCTTAGCCTCCGCTGTCTTGATGGCTTCATTGACAAGACGCTTCGCTTCCTGTTCGGCAGAACCGATTTCCGCCTCAGCCGTATGTTTTCTATGATTAGAGCCCGCAATAAAGGCGATAACAGCGCAGACTACACCAACTGCGATGGGCAGGAGGATTTGTAGTACTAATGGCAAGTGAATTGGCACCTCCTTTTCTTCATTCTGTTTTCAAGTATTTCAATCAAAAAAATAATAGAAAGTAGAGTTTCTCACCTAACAGGTGCGTTAATCCTGAAAATGAGCATAATAACCCCGCGAATACACAGTTTTGCGTATCCTTAACAACTATTGTATTACTTTCAGGGGGTGTCTGTCAAGAAAATTGTACATACTTTGCTATTGACAATTCAAAACCCCGGTGTTACGATAATAATCGAAAAAGAATCATCTCAAAAGCGTTGAGAAGGAAGGAAAAGCCATCAGTTTTCCTATAGAGAGCGGACGTCACCGGCTGAAAGCGTCTGCGGTAAAACCGGCTTCTTCTACCGCCTTCGAGTGTGCCGCGAAGAGAGCAGCGTTCTATAAGCGGCGCCGGCCGGCCCCGTTACAGGCCAGTTGAGGGCAAAGGGAGATTTTCCTTTTGCTGAATTTGGGTGGAAACACGGAGCGCAAAGCCTCGTCCCTTTTTGGGATGAGGCTTTTTCTAATTATTTTAGTGAAGGAGCGCATAACTATGGTAAAGGTTACACTGAAAGGCGGAGCGGTAAAGGAATATGACGATAATGTCACCGTCGCGGAGATCGCGAAATCCTTAGGCGGCGGCTTGTATAAGGCGGCCTGCGCGGGAAAGCTCAACGGCCGGGTGGTGGACCTTCGAACCCCGATCACAGAGGACAGCGAGGTAGAGCTGCTGACCTTTGATTCCCAGGAAGGGAAAAGGGCCTATTGGCATACGACCTCCCATATTATGGCCCAGGCGGTAGGCCGGCTGTTCCCGGATGCGGTGTTCGCCATCGGCCCGTCTATTGATCAAGGCTTTTATTACGATTTTGACCTGCCCAGGAACCTGACTCCCGATGATCTGACCGCCATTGAGAGCGAGATGAAGAAGATTATCAAGGAGGATGAGCCCCTGGAGCGGTTTGAACTGGAGCCGGAGGAAGCCGTCAAGCTGATGGAGGAAAAGGGCCAGCCCTATAAGGTGGAGCTGATTCAGGAGCATTCCGGCAAAGGAGAGAAGATTTCCTTCTACCGCCAGGGTGATTTCGTAGACCTGTGCGCCGGCCCTCACCTGATGAGCACCGGTAAGGTAAAGGCTGTGAAGCTGACCAGCTGCACAGGGGCCTATTGGCGGGGAGACTCCAAGAGCAAGATGCTCCAAAGAGTGTATGGGATTTCCTTCCCCAAGGCCAGCGAGCTTACCGCTCACCTGGAGGCTATGGAGGAAGCCAAAAAACGCGACCATAATAAGCTGGGCCGGGAGCTTGGTTATTTTACCACCTGTGATATCATCGGCCAGGGCCTTCCGATCCTGCTGCCTAACGGCGCCAGAGTGATCCAGCTTCTCCAGCGGTTTGTGGAGGATGAGGAGCAGAAGAGGGGATGGCTGCTGACCAAAACCCCGTATATGGCGAAAAGTGATCTGTATAAGCTGTCCGGCCACTGGGATCACTATAAGGACGGCATGTTTGTGCTGGGAGATGAGGAAAAGGATGACGAGGTGTTCGCCCTCCGTCCCATGACCTGCCCGTTCCAGTATCAGGCTTATTTAAATAAAAAGCGGTCCTACCGTGATCTGCCCTTACGGTATAACGAAACCTCCACCTTGTTCCGCAATGAGGCAAGCGGAGAAATGCACGGTTTGATCCGGGTACGCCAGTTCACAATTTCTGAAGGCCACCTTATGTGCCGTCCCGACCAGCTGGAGGAAGAATTCAAAAGCTGTTTGCAGCTTGCCAACTATATGCTGGAGACCCTAGGCTTGGCCGAGGATGTTTCCTATCGCTTCTCCCAGTGGGATCCGGAGGATAAGGACAAATATATCGGTACCCCCGAGCAGTGGGATGAGGCTCAAAGCGCCATGAAGAGAATCTTGGATCATCTGGGCATTGAGTACGCAATTGGCGTCGGAGAAGCGGCCTTTTACGGCCCAAAGCTGGATATCCAGATTAAAAATGTGTTTGGCAAGGAGGATACCCTGATTACCATCCAGATTGATCAATTATTAGCGGAGAAATTTGGTATGGAATATGTGGACGCGGATGGCAAGGCTAAAAACCCCTATATTATCCACCGTACCTCTATCGGATGCTATGAGCGCACCTTGGCGCTGCTGATCGAGAAGTACGCCGGCGCGCTGCCTATGTGGCTGATGCCCGAGCAGGTCCGTGTTCTGCCCATCAGTGAAAAATTCCTGGATAAGGCTCTGGAAGTGGATCGAGAGCTGAAAGCACAAGGAATCCGCTCTACCGCCGACAGCCGTAACGAAAAGATCGGGTATAAGATCCGGGAGGCTCAGATGGAGAAAATTCCTTATATGCTGATTATCGGCGAAAAGGAAGTTCAGGAAAATGTGGTTTCCGTGCGTTCCAGAAAGGACGGCGTACTAGGTTCCATGTCCTTAGAGGCATTCCTGGAGAAAGCGCTGACGGAAATCAGAGAAAAAACAAAATAAGACAGCCGGTAGGGAGTTTAAGCTAAGCGGACAATTCATGTCCGCTTAGCTTTTTGCCGGTTTTAGCAAGAGGGCTTCGGTGAAACCGGGGAATAAAAAGGCTTAATAGGCCGAAGTCAGTATCAGGGTCAAAAATGATCTATTACTCAACAATGATTCTTTATCTTTTCCGTATTTCCTTTTTATTGGTTGCCTGGCTTACCAGTTGTGGGGTGAGCGATGCCACGGGATTTTTAGCGCCCTTACCGGTGGGCGGCAAGTACTCTCTGGAGCCTATGAAACTCACTAGCTTACTGGCAGGCTTGATAGTTGCTTGAAAAAGGCTTTTTCCGTTATATTCTGGGGAGAAATTGATGACAGTTGGAGTTCATTGAGACAGGAGTTTTATGATAAAGGGAAAATTATTTAGGTGAAGCCGAAACGAGATGTGCTTTTTCCTCGATGAAAAGTATTGAATCGGCAATAAGAAGATGAAGAAAATTTTATGCGGAACAGACTGGCAGTGATAGGCTTTACAGTGATCGTATAGAGGCGTAAGCAGAGGTTTTTATCAGGAGTTCCCTTTTTGCAAAAAGAAATCAAAGGCACCACTTGATTTTAAAAAAAATATCTGGTAAAATAAGTATTACTGAATTATGAAGATGCGTGAGTAGTTCAATGGCAGAATGTCAGCTTCCCAAGCTGAACACGCGGGTTCGATTCCCGTCTCGCGCTCCAAGAAGGGGTGACGAAATAGATGTCACCCCTATTTTTTTCAGTATTCATGCGGGTTTCCGGGCTTTTTAGGGTCGATTTTTCAAAACCGCCCTACCGTGGATGTCCAACCCCCAAAAGAGCAAAAACAGCAAAAAACCGCCTTCTTGTTACTGCTCAGGAAGGCGGTTTTGTCATTTTTTAGACACTGGCAGGGAAATAATTTTCAATTGTCCGTCCGGGCTGTCCTGGGTTTTGACAGGGGAAGGAGGCGCTGGGGGTCGACCTGCAGCCGGGACGGAAGAAACGATTAAGCAGCCATCCTTTTCTTCAATGGAAACAGACATTTTCCCTTTTTCCCAATTTAAGTGGTGGAGAAGTTCAGCAGGGAGAACAATTCTTCCTAACCCGTCAATCGTGCGAAAATACTGCACAGCCATTACCTCCAGAAGATTAAATTTTCAATTCCCGCCTGGTTTGTTCCAGCGGTTCCTAGATAGATTGTAAACCCGGATTCACCGGGCCAGTTTAACAGCCTAAAGGTACATGGGAGAAGTGCGCCCTTTTTTAGAAGCGCCCCGGCAAAGCAGCCGGGGCGCTTTTTCCATTAACGCTTAAGCGGAAAAGAACCCCCGGTTATACCGGGGGGTAGAAAAGCTTTAGCAAAAGAAAAAACCAGCTGATGTAAAATAGTAAATGGTTTGGCGACCGTATTACTAAAGAACATCAGGAGGTTTTTGGCATGGGAGAGATAAAAGAATCAGCACATA
>OJKQ01000013.1_pt1 | contig 215666 bp, 206 predicted proteins | sample 1596641 | NCBI WGS metagenome assembly OJKQ01 (sample SAMEA4350167, study PRJEB24818) | metagenome | biome: human; feature: gut; material: faeces | place: Denmark | collected 2013-09 | reverse complement strand
AAACGGCGGCGCATAGGTGCATACATCATATTCCGGCAGAGTGATCAGCCTCACATCATATCCGGCCTCTTTGTACGGCTTTGACCAGGAGCCCGTGCCGCCGCATAAGTCCAGAATAATTTTGTCCCTGTTTTCCGCTGCTGGCTCCGTGTCAGTGCTTGGTTTAATCATTGCTTTTGTCCTCCGTTCCCGCCTGTTTGCGGCGGGGTTAATCTCTTTCAAAATCGAGTTTCATTTCATCAACGATCACCCGGTCTAAATGTTCCCAAAAGATTTCGTCTTGATCGTGTTCGGCGGAAAGCCTGCTGATTCCATTGATTACCGCTAGGCATCGCTTCGAACCAAAGCCGAAGTTACGGTTCAGCACATAGCACATCAATTTAAAGTACCGGCGCAGAAGCCTTTCCTGATCCGTTTTTACTACCTGCCGAGAATAACTTTCAGCGGCTTGTAATTGTTTTTTTGTAAGCTTGGCTGAATTAGGAATCCTGGCCTTCACTTAAATTCCTCCCGTCCAAAATCTCAATGAGCTTCCTGCATACAGGGCAACCGCTCTGTTCCACCTTCTTAAACCAGCCTGCCAGCGCTGTACGGATTTGATCGACGTATTGGTGAAGCTTTAGGCCGTCCTTCTCTTTTTTCCGCGCGTCCTCGTACTCTCTCCTAAGGGCTTCTTTTTCCTCAGCGGCTTCGTCCTTGGAAAAAGCACCGTGCCGGTAAGCATGATACAGCCAGGCAAGCCCGCGGTATGCAACTCGCTCTAAAGGAAGCGCGGAACGGGGAAGAGGCTTCCCGTTTCCGGCGAGAGAACAAAGCTCATCAAAGGTCATGGCTGATCTCCTCGATCGTTACCTTTACGCAGGGATCCTCCGTGTACCGCTTGATAACCGTTAAATCGGCGATCTGCGCGTCGTCGTCATAAGCGATCCCGTTTAAAGCGTCCGCAACCACTTTCGCGATATTATCGGAATCAGGCTTTTTTGTGGGGAGAAGGTCTCCGCTTAACGCCGCGATCCTGTCTTTGTTGGAAAATGATTTGGGAACTTGAAATCCCGCGTAAATCTCCATCTTCAGCGCGGGCTTTTGTTTTCCCTGAGCCCTGATTTTACCCCGGGCCCCATACCGTTCCAGAAATGAAGTTTTAATCAGATTTTCGTACAGCACTGTGTTTTCCGGCGTGTAGCTGTGCCCGGTTTTGCATGTCCTGGCCCTGGCTTTTCCCTGCGGCTTGCCAGGGATATAGAGCGTAACCAAGTTGTTCCCTCCTTTGTTATTTCAGCCTGTGATTTTTATGTGGGTCTTTGGCAATATCCCAGTGATATTCTTTCGTTCTCTGGTAAATCCTGCTTCCCACCGCCTCGTCAAAAAATAGAATTTGATCGACAGTCAACTCACTGGACAGAATCGTCACCAGGTTGTTATTATACCGGTAATTAATGAGTTCAAAAGCTACGTTGATATCGCCTTGCGTGGGGGCTTTTTTCCTGCCTGTCTCATCGTTCCCTGTGCGAAAAAAATCGTCTATGTAAAGCACAGGAACGGTTTTCAAGGGTTTAATCAGGTTTGAATATGCCATGTCATCATTGGCGACGGCTTTCAGCTTCAACGCATCGTCCCGCCACAGCATATATTTTGCGCTGATTCCACGCTTTAAGAATTCACCTACCATAGCCGTACACAAATGCGTCTTCCCAGCCCCAACCTGACCGCCGATAAAAAACCATTTCCGGTCGTGATCCTCCAAAAATTTCAAAGCGCTGTTTTTGACAGCCTCCTGCCAGGGGGATTCCGTCTGAAACTTATCGAAGGTATATTCGTTCAATAGGTCACCCAGGCCGCTTTGCCGGATTCTCCTTAAACTATCCCGAAGCTTCATACACTCACAGGGTTTCGCAAATTCGTATCCGTCCTTCAGGTAATGTATCACGCCTTTGTTTTTACAGATGGGGCAGTCATACCCAGTTAGGGTTCCTTTAACTTCGTTCATGATCTGAATACGCCGTTCCTGGATATCCTCAAATGTAATTTCCGTATTTCTGTTTTGAAGTTTCCGCCGTACTTCCGGAGGGGCTTTCCTGAGCAGATTTTCGAACATTGGAAAAGCCTCCTTTCTTGTTCAATTTATCCCAGATAATTCCACGCCAGCCGTTAGCCATACACTCGTCGATCAGGGAAATAACCGCTGTCTCCTGGTACAAAGAGAGTTTGCCTTTCACTTCGGCAATAAGCTTTTTTAAGCCGGTGGGCTTATAGCTTTCCCGGCGTTCCGCTTTGTATTTCAGCCATTCCCGCAATGTCTCCTGCATAGGCTCAGAAAAATCACAAAAGAGGTCAGTTTCTACTTCCTTTAATTTTTCTTTCTCTTCCTCTTCTTTTCCTTTCTTTTTAGGGGGAGACAGATCATCGACTTGTCGCCGATCTTTCGGTAATTCGTCGGAGATTGATTTTTCGTCTGTTGGCGGCGGGAGCTTTGACGGTTTGGGCCGGTCTATAGTCTGCGATTTTTTCCAGTTATCAAGCGCATAGTATTTTCTTCCGTCATGAGTGTACAGCGTCACGGACATGAACTGACCTATCTCCGATAGGGCTTTCTCTATGTCGATGACCCGCATTCCATCGTCATAAGGGAACAGTATGGACTTGATATATACCGGATTCGCTATTCCTCGGCCTTCGTCGTCTGCGTTTGAAAACAATCCAATAAACACCAGTTTTGCCAATATGGAGAGTTGAGCGAAACTTTCACTCTGCCATATTTCTGGGACTATCATTCGCCTTCGTGCCATTTATTCACCGCCTTGAATATCGGTTTGGCCTGATGCCCGTTTATGTATCCTGCGGTAATGCGCTCTTACCGGAATTAAATCTTCACCTTTTGACTTGGCTACGAAAAAACGAAGAGGTTCAACATTTAAAGCCTCTGTTGTGCGGCGGTTATCGCTCTCTTTAAGGAATCTATCGATTTCGTCTGGATCATCGCTTCTCCAATAGCCCTTGGCACTGCTGGAAGATAAAATCCGTTCGCCGTTTCTCATTAGCCGCTTGATTTCCTCCCTTACCTTTCTATCGTCCCAGCCGGTAAGCTTGGACAAATCTTCCCGGCTTATGGCGTTTTCTTTTCCATAAGGGATTAGATTTAACAGCTCCACATTATCACCGCCTTTCTGTTGGTTGGTTAAAAGGTAAGTCGTCATCCGAAATTATTTCTTCGAAAGCATCATTTCCTGGTATAGTTACAATCGGCTCATTGCTCTTATCCTTTTTGGGCTCCGCGAAATGCACGCTTTCCGCAACTATCTCAAAAGCTTTCCGTTTATTGCCGTCTTTGTCCGTGTAGCTGCGTGTTTGAATGGAACCTTGCACCGCTGCCAATTGGCCCTTATGAAAATACTTGCAGACAAATTCAGCGGTTTGCCGCCATACCACTACGTCGATGAAATCCACTTGGCGGTCTGTGCCCGATTTTACATAAGACCGTTCTACCGCAAGGGTGAAGCTGGTAACTGCGGTGTCGTTAGGTGTGTACCTCAGTTCTGGGTCTGAGGTTAACCTTCCCATTAAAATTGCTGTATTTAACATGTTAATCCTCCAAATAATTTCTTCCGAACTCCCGGATAAAATCCACTGTGTCCCATTGATAGGCTTCCATCGCCTTCATTTGGGCGATCCGCTTTATGTGCAGGTCGGATTCCCGATTTTTATGTACGCTGCCGTTTCCCTCCTGATGGCACCGGTAATGGCAGAGGGAAACCCATAAGCCTAAACGCTTTGACTTGTCCCGGAATGGGCCGCCAAATGCCTCGTGGCGGTTGAGAGGGTCATAATATCCATTCGCATAGCAGATAAAGCAGCTTTCATCGGCTTCGTCCTGTATGATGCTTGGCGCGTAGCCGTTCCGGTCAAGCTTTGCTCCGTATTCGTTAACCACTATGCCACTCTCTTTCTATCTGCGCGTCCATTATCCTGATTTGCAGTTTATAACTGTTGATTGCCTCCATTGCAGACTTATATACCACCTCGGCGCAATCACGTTGAAATCTCAGTTTTGCAATATCAGATTTTCCTTTGCAGATATCGGAAATGATAGTTACTGGAGTGCCGTTTGCACGCTCTTCCAGAATTGCCTTTGACAGCGCCATTCTATAATTGCTTTCGGCCTCGGCATAAGCCTGTCCGCGTTTTCCAAGCTGACGGATTGCGGCGTCAAGTAAAGCGGTCTTTTCGCCTACCGCATTAATTAAGTCATTCATTAGTGCCTCCCTGCCAGACAAATACACGTTTGCGGTCTTTATCCTTATTGGCAAGCCTCCAAATAGCAAGCCCCGAAATTTTTCTGTCATCTGTATAGGCTATTTTTGTTACTTCGAATTTATCATAAGTTGTAGCCTTACCATTTTTAGATACAATGGAAATTTCAGAGGACGGAATCCAAATAAATGGAGCCGTGTAAAGTTCCCGGCCAATGCCCCAATTTACACAAGCCCGCTTAAAGCTGTCAGAGGCTTCGCCTTTTTCTTTTTCGGCTTGACTTTCTGCGCCCGCGTCGTCCTTCCATACCCATTCACCATCAATCTTGATACCAACAGAGCAGAATAAATTTCCCTTGCATTCATAATGCCTGCGCTGCCAGTTTCCCGGGCCGATTCCAGGAGTAGTGTCTAAGATATTCATATCGACACGGGCGTCTTTATATAGAAGCAGGGAACAGCCGAATTCCTTAACTTGAGCTACTCTCACGTCAATTTCATCAGCTTTCAGCAGTCTGAATTCCATTTGCTACCTCCAATTTTCTGACCGGACAGTTCCACCCAATGGAATCTCTAGGGCTGACTATTTCCTCATGGGTAAGACCACACTCAATATGCCGTTTCATATTCATAAAGCTGCGATTGCACCATTCACAGCACTCGATACCGTCCTTGAATGTAATTTCTATAGGTACGGTATATCTGGTAAACTCAACGATATTCTTGGTAGGCATAATATACCTCCTTCAGCCACTCCAGGGATTCGTATTCCGGGCTTTTATCAGTTTCCGGTTCCTTGTTATCGGTATCGTACAGGTACTCAAATTCCGCACGAGAGAGGCCGTTATCATTGCTTCTGTTCATTTTTCAGCCTCTCACATTCCCGGAACCAATAGTCTCCGGATAACTTTTGCTTTTCGATTTCTTCCTCCAGCTCTAAACATCTTTTCATCAGACAGATCATTAACTCTTTATCGTCCATTTGACAAACCTCCTGTTTTGGTTTAATATGTGATTAGGATATTTTATTTTGCCGCCCTTCGTGATGCCAGTCGCGAGGGCGGCTTTTCTTTTTGTTTTTGTGGCGTTCTTCTATGTACCCAAATGTAATTAATCCGCCGTAAACGCATACTATGATAAACGCCACCGTCATTTCTGTGCTCATGTGCTTGTCCTCCTTTATGGTTTTACGCCTCTTTAAGAGATTTACGCCATGCAATGCACCGACCCATTTTTGCGCCGTCAGATTTTCTCTGAAAATATGGGTTATGGTAAAATCCGCTTTTGTCATAGGTATAAATCGCATAGCAAATACAAGGCTGGCCGTTCATATCCTCATAGAGAAGTTCAACCTCTTCATCAAAAAACTCACATGGCATTTTTGCACCTATCCAAATGATGTTCCAACCGTCCTGATTCACTATTTTCCGAACTCTTTCTATGTCGTCTGCGTTCATGTGCTTGTCCTCCTTTACTGAAAATCCTTAGTTTTCGAAAGTCTTACGATCCATAGAGCTATTGCATCAATTGGAATTACATAGGTTCTTCCGTCTTTAAACCCCGGCAATTTACGTTGACTGATTTTGGCACAAACATATTCGCTTTCTCTGCCTAAATATTCAGAAAACTGTTTGGCATTGAGAGTTTCGCAGTTAAATCTGGTTCTTATTTCGGTAGCAATTTCTTTGACCAGTGTTCGGTCTTCAAGTGTCATGTATTTTTCTCCTTTCTATCGCCTGAGTGCGGCTATTTTATTAGAAGTTTTATTGCCTTTCTCTAATGTATTCAGGTTCACTCGGTTTCATATTTTCGTCGTATATAAACTCGGATCCAATTTCGACTGAATTATAGACGTTCTCTGTTACGCGATATGTTGCTGTTGAATTTTCCCCGGTTTCTTCATCATAGCTTTGAATTGTTATCTTCCATGAATCCGAATAGGAATAGATAAAAGGCACAAGAGTTGTATATGATGTTTTTCCGTTGCTGTGAACAAGTGGGACTAACATTACCTCTGTATGTGATGGAGTAAATTCTTTTTCGATTACTTCCCCTTGGGTAATTGAATTCTGACAACCAGATAGTAGAATTGGAATTAATAGCAATAACAAAAAACAGATAATCGATTTTTTGAGTTGTTTCATTTTTTTCATTCATCACCTTCTTACTTTCAACACAAGATCTTACTCAGATATTGAAAAATAACGGATTGCTGGTAAATAATATCAATGATAAAATCACGAAAACTATTAAATCTATAGGACAACAATAAAACAGTTACTGTGAGAGTGTTGACCAAAATGCATAATATAAAAGTCAAGAATTCCAAATGCTCGATTTGCTCCTGTTGTGTCCCAATAGGAGCTTTTCTTTTGTTTGTCCTCAATTTTTCACCCCGCTTCCTTTTCATCGTGCAGTAATTTTGAAATTACCTATATTGCTATTTCTAGTTATTTTCTTTATAATCAAATTGCAACCAGAGGTAGCACCGATTAATTATGAAAGGAAAAAACGAAAATGTTATCTAAAGATGCGAAAACTGTTTTGTACACCTTATATAAGGAATATTTATCGCGTCGCAAACAGGGAATTTCAAAATCGAAAGCCAAAAATTTTGATTCAGCTCAACACATACATTCGACATTCTTTTCTGATTGGAGTTTAGAAGATATTGAAGATACTCTTCGTGAACTTGGGCGGAATAAATTTTTAAACAATTATTATGCCGATCAAACAATTTATCACTGCGAATTATCTGACCCTGCCATTGTTACTATGGAGAATCAAAAAAAGGAAACATTGCTAAGCATCGCAGATTTTATTTCTAAATTCATTCCTTAATGACTTCCCAATCCTCAGCCAAAAGGTCATCGGCAGTAGGATTCCAGCATTTGATTTGCTGCCGTTTTTTTGCGCTGTCTCTTCGAAAAACAACAATGCAGCAGTCCGATGAATCAGTTGGTTTTATTAATGTCCGTCCTTCTCCAAAATCTAAACTTGTTCTGGCTATAAATGAATCTTCATCTATGGCTTTTTTTATCGCTGTTAAAATGTTCATGCGCTCACCCCGCTATTAAAGTAATATTGCTAAAATAACAGCGACAACCCCTACAGCTATTCCCAACAATGCAAATTTGTTAGATCGGTCTATCCGACAGCTTTGTGCCTGCATTTGTTCAAAGACCCAGTCTGCGCTAAACAGTTGAACACCGTCAACCTTGACAATATGTGGAGTGTTTTTTACTTCGCTGTTGAGGTCAAATGAATTTTTGTTCTGGCTCATTTTTATTTCCCTCGTTTTAAGTGAATTACGCGGACAAAGCGGTTGAAAATTTTTTGCGTATTCTATATGAGTTGTATATCCACACTCCTCACAAAAACTTTTTTCACATTGTGTGTTTTTTGAAGGATCGCATTGATAAACAGCTCCTTTGCATTGTGGACATAGGGGCTGATTACTATATGTACATATTGTTTTTTCCACCTATTTCACCCCGCTTCTTTTTCGTCTCCCGGCAACTCTAAAATATCCCTGATAGCTGAGACGATTTTTGGCGTTGCTAACTGTCCGGTTTGAATCTTATATAAATAAGAATCATCAAAATAGAGCCCAGTTGTTTGTCTTACTTGTTCAATTAGCCACACTTGTGTATGCTCTAAATCAATTAGCCTCTTTTTTATATCTTTACCAAATACAGTAAATTGTGCCATCTTGTCGATCACCTCCCATATAATGCGATTGACATTTACGGAAACTAGTAATATAATTTAAATGCAAATAAAAATTATTTATAGATTTCCGTATGTCCTGTTTTAATATTACTACCTATTTCGGTAATAGTCAAGGTGTTTTATTACGGAATTCTATATTTGTTCGTGCTACACAAATATGGAGGTTGTAATATGTCTGATTTGTATAATAGAATTATGTCATTATGTGATAATGCAGGGATATCTGGATATCGTCTCTGCAAAGATGCAGGCATACAACCCAGTGTATTAACAGATTTAAAAATGGGAAGACAATTAGGTTTATCTGCGAAAAATGCAGATAAGATAGCGTCATATTTTGGAGTATCAGTTGGATATCTACTTGGAACAGAGCAAAAAAAAGAGCCCACCACTAAAAGCGATGAGCTTGATTTGCAGCTAGAAGGAATAGACTTCGCCTTATTCGGTGAGGTCAAGGAAATGACGGACGAACAAAAACAAGACGTGTTAGACTATATTAAATTTAAGAAGTCGCAACAGAAGAGGGAGTAAGAATGACACTTTTTCGTCTTTGCCAGCTTGCTGAGCAATTCGGAATAGAGATAGATTACTTTACTATGCGTGATACAAAATCTCTGGCTCTGCCTCAAGGGTGGATTGCATTAGATACAGATCATATCGAGAGCACTACAGAAGCAAAAGTGTGCTTAGCTCACGAAATGGGGCATATAGAAACTAATTCATTTTATAATGTACATAGTCCTTTAGATGTGAGACAGAAGCACGAGAACAGAGCGAATAAATGGGCCATTAAGCAGTTGATTACAGAGGAGGAACTTGATGAAGCTGTTGCAAATGGGCATACAGAGATATGGGATTTAGCGGATTACTTTGACGTGACAGAAGAATTTATGAGAAAAGCCGTTTGCTTGTATACTTATGGAAATCTAGCAACGGAATTGTATTTTTAATGTTATGGATTAGACGGTAAGACTTCTAAACGAGGAGGTTCATCTTATGGGGTTGTTTAAGTCGAAAGAAGAAAAGAAAGCTAAGAAAGAGGCTAATGCATTTTTTCTGGGGCAAACCTTACAGGCAATCGGTAGAATCCCCGCTGGCAAAAACGTAGGAATTTCATTGGAACCCGAAAGACAAGTGTTGAAAATTCAATATGAAGAAACCGCAATAACCTTGCCTTATAGCCGAATTATCAGTTTCATGTTAGAAGACGAAACAAAGTTATCTGACAAAGGAAATGCTGGATTACGTGCATTAGCCGGTGGCGCTTTATTTGGGGTTACAGGAGCTATTGTTGGAGCGGCTTCTGCCAAAAATAAAGCTACAAAAAAATGGGTGGGTATTCTTACTTACAAAGACAAAGAAGGACAGATACAAAGTTTAGCGTTTTTGCAAATGGCTTTGACTAAACCTTATGATGGCGAAACAAAACATTATGGAGCAAGCCAATTTGAAAAGATGGTAAATGAAATTGCTTCCAGAAATAGCGAAAATATAACAGAACTATAAAGGAAAAATTGTGAGGGATATTATGTCAAAAAATAATGCCCATAAACAGAAGCACAAAACAGTATTTGTTATCTTACTGATATTAGGAATACTCATATTTTTATTTGGAATAACCGGCCTTTTTGCGGCTCCACCGTTTGGTATTGCTTTTATGGTGGTTGGAGTAGCTATAACAATACCGTTTTTTGTAAGCGGAAAGAAACAAAAAACTGTAACAGTTGCAAAGAATGAATCTGACGTTTTCAATTGTGAAAACATTTCAATTGATGAGGTTGTCAGCAAAAGAGTGGAAACGGGCATAAAAGGCGGACTAGCAAGTGCTAGAAGTGCTAAGCAAAGCCTAGCAAATAAAGCTGATCCCATTATAAACACTTCACTTGAGAAAAATACTCCTCGGTATAAAACTGAAAATCACCATGTTACGGGGACATCTTACCGTCAAAAGGAAATTGAATCTTTGGGTGAAGAAAATCCCATTTATGAGTATTCAAAAAGAGAACTTATTGACGAAGAATACGAGGGAGAAAAAGTTTATTATTATGACTTCAATCCATCTACAGTCGAATTAATTGAAGAACCAGATAATAAATTTGATCCAAATGCAGTTAAAGTAGTTATTGATAGTGTGCATGTAGGATATATAAAAAAGGGAAGTTGTACCCATGTTAAAAATCTATTGAAGTCCGGTAGAATTGCTAAGATTGATGCAGAGATCCACGGAGGGAAGTATAAGATTCTTTATAGTGAGTATGACGAAGACAAAGATAAAGAAGTTTATGAGGTGGAAACAGGAGAATCAAATTATTATGTAACAGTAGAAATTAAATACTTGTTATAAACAAAAAAATCCCCCACCGGTTGCAGCCGAAGGGGGATAAAATAGAACAGCTTACCCAAAGTGGATAATGCGTCCGAACAATGAAATTATACCACTTTCGGGGTAGGCTTGGCAAGTCTTACTTTGGAGGTGGTTTTTATTATGGCGGGACGCAAAAGAAAAACGACACATACATCAGGGTTATATAGAAAAAGAATCACTTTAGGACGAGACGAAAATGGAAAAGCTATTGTAAAATCTGTTTATGGACATTCCAAGGAAGAACTTGAAGAAAAAATAGCCCAGCTAAGGATCCAGAAAGGCATGGGATTGGCTGTAACCGATGAAAAAAGCACATGGAAATACTGGGCTGATGTGTGGAAAACTTTAAAGTATCCTTCCATCGGGAAGTCGGCGCAAGGTGTATACAATGGAGCATTAAAGCACCTAGCTGTACTAAATCCTATTAAGATAACTAAGCTGACATCTATTGACTTGGTTCAAATTGTTACTAAAATGGCTGAAGACGGTCTATCCAGAAGAACAATAAATTTAGTCATTCAAACGGCTTCACAAATATGCCGTTTAGCTCGAAAAAATCACGCCATGATGATCAATATTGCTGATGATGTCAACGCGCCTCAAAACGCCCCCAAAACGCAAAGAGAGGCTATATCACCGGACGAAGAAAGACTTTTATGGAATGTTAAACCCATTGATGCAAATAATAAACTGGATAAAAATCGGGCAGAGCGGCTTCCATTAGCGCGAATGTTTGCTTTGATGCAGCTAAATTGTGGCTTGCGGAGGGAAGAAGCGGCGGCACTGCGCTGGAAAAATGTTGATTTAGACAATCTCGTTTTGACGGTGATGGAAGCTTATGATTTTAAAGGAAAACGAGTAAAAGAACCCAAAACGGTTTCCGGTATTCGCCAGGTGCCAATTCCAATCAAATATGCGTCTGAATTAACTGCTTGGAAAGAGCAAAATAAAAATTCAATTACAGGAAGGATATATGTGTTCCCTGGAGCTAAAGGTATCTTAACCGAAGGAGAGTTTATTCATTTGTGGGAATGTCTTTTAGATGCAGTAAATGGGATATCTGTTGCAGCAAAAGTATCGGCGGGGCGGATGCGAAAAGGAGTGAAACCAGATGTGACTAGGCAATATAATTTTACTAGCCATCAGCTTCGGCACACTTATGCTACTAACGCTATCGCCGCAGGAGTAGATGTTAGAACTGTTCAATACTTAATGGGGCACGCAACGCCTGAAATGACTATGCGATACACTCATTTATCCCCTTCCGCATTAGAAAGCGCAAGGGAAAAATTAGGTGCAAAAGTACCGAAACAAAAAGCGGAACAAGCGTTTTAAAATGTCCACTCTATGTCCACTGTTGCACAATTTTCGAGCGGTTTTCAGCCGGTTTAGACGGTTTCGTTTCGGATTTATTAAATACGTATAAAACGGAAAACCCGCATGAACACTGAGTTTTTCAGCAGTCATGCGGGTTCCAATTTGGTCGGAGTGAAGGGATTCGAACCCCCGGCATCCTGCTCCCAAAGCAGGCGCGCTACCAACTGCGCTACACCCCGGTTTTAAAATGCTTACGGCTAAAATAGTTCCTGCACACGGAGAAGCCTTGGCACGTTTGTATCTGAAACAGATGCTTTAGTCAAGCCGCCGTGAAAACTACTTTTTCTAAAAAAGACGGCGAAGGAATGTAAAAAGAACTTCTTACAGCAGGCTGATTAGCCGAAACAGCCTTTTTATTATATGCAATTCCGGCGAAATTGTCAAGAGATAGGCATAAATCCTAGGGATTTCATTGACTTTTTGCCCGGGCTGGATTACTATTATATGGTATCGAAAAATTAAGTTTAGGGGGAACTTCCTTATGATGCCCAACAGTGAAAAAACCATGGAAAAAGTCGTTGGCCTTTGTAAAAATCGCGGCTTTGTTTATTCTGGTTCCGAAATATACGGCGGCCTTTCCAATACCTGGGATTACGGCCCGTTAGGCGTAGAGTTCAAAAATAATGTGAAGAATGCCTGGCACAAAAAGTTTGTCCAGGAGAATCCTTATAACGTGGCTCTGGATTCCGCTATTTTGATGAATCCGCAGGTGTGGGTAGCCTCGGGCCATGTAGGAGGCTTTTCCGACCCGCTGATGGACTGTAAGGACTGTAAAACCCGTCACCGCGCGGATAAGCTGATCGAGGACGCCGGCGGCGACGCCAACGGTATGACCTTTGAGCAGATGAGCGATTACATCAAGGAGCACGGCATTACCTGTCCGGAATGCGGCTCCGCTAACTTTACCGATATCCGTAAATTCAACCTGATGTTCAAGACCTTTCAGGGAGTGACCGAGGATGCGAAAAACGAAATTTTCCTGCGTCCGGAAACTGCCCAGGGCATCTTCGTAAACTTTGCCAATATCCAGCGCACTACCAGAAGAAAGCTTCCTTTCGGCGTCTGCCAGATCGGAAAATCCTTCCGCAATGAGATTACTCCGGGAAACTTCACCTTCCGCACCAGGGAATTCGAACAGATGGAGCTGGAGTTTTTCTGTAAGCCGGATACGGACTTGGAATGGTTCTACTATTGGAAGGATTACTGCAAAAACTGGCTGCTGTCCTTGGGAATCAAGGAAGAAAACATGCGGCTGAGAGACCATGAGAAGGAAGAACTATCCTTCTATTCAAAAGCTACTACGGATATTGAGTATCTGTTCCCCTTCGGATGGGGTGAGCTTTGGGGGATCGCCGACCGGACTAATTACGATTTGAAGCAGCATCAGGATCATTCCGGAAAGAGCCTGGAGTATTTTGATCCTTCTGATAATACCCGTTATATCCCCTATGTGGTAGAACCCTCACTGGGCGCTGACCGTGTAGCGCTGGCGTTTTTGTGCGAGGCCTATGATGAGGAAGAGGTTGGAGAGAAGGATACCCGTGTGGTTATGCATCTTCATCCGGCGCTGGCGCCGTATAAATGCGCGGTGCTGCCCTTATCTAAGAAGCTGAACGAAAACGCTGAAAAGGTCTATCATATGCTGCAGAAGCGGTTTATGGTGGAATACGACGATGCAGGCTCTATCGGCAAACGGTACCGCCGCCAGGATGAAATTGGTACGCCCTTCTGCCTGACCTATGACTTCGATTCTGAAACTGACGGCTGTGTTACTGTCCGGGATCGGGATACTATGGCGCAGGAGCGCGTTGCCATCGATAAGCTGGCAGAATACATTGAGGCCAAGCTGGAATTTTAAAGCCTGCTTCTGCCCCTTTATGATGGAAAAAGCCTATCCGTACAACGGATAGGCTTTTTATAGCTGGCCCTGGAGCATCAAGGCTTGTCCGGACGGTAGACGGACTAAGGCGTTACTGTATCCGCGGACTCCATAACGAGCATGATGAGATCCCTTAATCTGAAAGCGCCATTTCCAGGTATATCATATCAATCAGCCGCTTCCCGCCTTCAAAAATCGGATGGTCGTAGTGATCCAAAAAGAAATTGGGCACCCGGTGAGAAATCTGAAAACCGCATTTTTCATAGAAGGGGATTGTCAGCGGGCTGTCGCCTGTGCCAACCAAAAGCCTGTCGCAGCGCCCTCGGTAATGGCGGCAGATAAACTCCACCATCCTTTTCCCATAGCCCTGGTTTTGCGCCTCGGGGACTGTGGCTAAGTTTTTAATCTCAAACACCCGGTTTTCCTCCTGGGTGACTACGCACACGGTTTTAAGCTCCGGGTCCATGAGGGCGAACAGCTCCCCACGGTCCAAATACCGGTTGATCATGGCTTCCTGCTCATCCGCCAACAGCAGAAGCGGTAAATAATTTCTTTTATGGTTTTGGATATTTAGAATCTCCATCAGCGCACCTATGACAAATTAAAAACTAATTAATACTAATAGTAATATATATCATATTTAAAACAAAATTTCCCAGAGTTTTCTCAGGAACCCGAGCCAAAATATAAGCAAGCCCGGCGAATAAAAAAACGAAAGAAACTGGGAACCGCCGGTATGGTACGGGGAAGTAAGCTAAAACAGCCTGGAGGCAGGCCGGGCATTTGGCGCGTTGGGCCAGACTGCCGGGCAAATATTTTTTAAGCGCGGGGGTCCGCGCCAGCGGTTGGGGAACCGGAGGCGCTAAAAACCAGCGTGATGAAAAGCTGGCCCTGCGTGGAGCTGGAGCTATGATAAAGCTTGATAAAAAGAAAGCTGCTGTGGTGTTTAGAATGTATTTTCATGAAGATTTGTAATAAATATTAATATTATTACAAATAGGATAATAGGATAGCAAAAACGCGGAAAGCCTCCTTTCCGCGCGTTAGGGCTCCATATTGCCGGAGGCATACATGATCACGGATAACGCGGCCAACGGGGCGGTTTCCGTTCGGAGAATCCGTTTTCCCAAAGTGACGGGCACGCCGCCCGCCTTCCGCGCGGCCTCAGCCTCAGGCAGCGAAAAGCCTCCTTCAGGACCGATCAATACGGAAACGGTTTTAGTTTTCTGAGTGATAAGCCGGGAAACACTCTCTCCGCCGCCCTCATAGCAAAATAAAAATACCTCGGCCTGAGCTGCCTGAATCAGTGCTTGGTGAAAATCCGCGGGAGGGCAGACCTGGGGGAGAATCCCCCGTCCGCACTGCTTGGCAGCTTCCACCGCGATTTTTTGCCAGCGATCCGTCTTTTTCTGGGAGGCTTTTCCATCCGGACGGGAAACGCACCGTTCCATCCGCACCGGAACGATCTGCGAAACGCCAAGCTCCACGGCTTTCTGGACGATCCAGTCCATTTTTTCTCCCTTGGGCAGCCCTTGGTATAAAATTACGGACAGGGACGGCTCATTTTCGCACTGGTGTTTGTCTATAATAGTAAGAGCGGCTTCCTCGGGAGAAAGCCGCTGAACAACGCATTGGTAATCAAATCCCTGGGTGTCGCATAGGGTTACAGTGTCGCCCGGCTTCATCCGCAGGGACCTGCACATGTGGGCGGCGTCGGGTCCGGTCAGTATCACCTGTCCGCCCGAGACCGATTCAACAAAAAATCTAGGCATTGACCTTGCAGCGCTCCATTTCTCTTACCCGGCGCTTCCGCAAAGTCAGCAGCCGGATCCGGTTATACCGCTGGATCGCCACAAAGGGCAGGTTGCCCAGCAGAATCAAAAAGCCGAAAATCAGCCCCAGCGGGAAGGGATTGAAAATCACCACGGGCACCGCGCAGAACGCGCACAGGGAATGATCCCATTCTCCCCGGCAGGTTTCCAGAAGGAAAGCGTCTAAATAATGGATGGAAAGATCCTCGGTATCCAGATGATCCTTAGAAAAGCCCTGTTTTCCCACATGGGTGGGAACGAGATCCTTCCAAAGCTTAATTTTCAAATACTTCACATACCACTTGCCGTTCTTTTCCCATTTGAACATCTGATAGCGCTTCCGACGGAAGTCGAACCAAGAGGGGCTTCCATAAACGCAGAGCACAAAAGCAACCACATGCCAAGCCCCCACGAAAGCGATGTTGTATAAAAGGATTTCCCAAAAATTCTTCATATCCGTCTCACCTAATTCCCATTGTAAAATGACAATTTTCTTACAAAATCCTTACAGCTATTGTACCTCAACTTTCATTGAAAAACAAGCCCTGTTGTGGTATTGTTAAACTAAACCTATGCGAAAACACATGGAAAATAGTACACAGAAAGAGATGACACATTCATGCGGGCAGAAATTTTATGCGTCGGAACGGAGCTTTTACTGGGGGACATTGTAAACACCAACGCTGCTTACATCGCCAAAGAGCTGGCCGCCATCGGCGTTAACGTATATCACCAGGCCGTAGTGGGGGACAACGCCCAAAGGCTTAGAGAGCAGCTGGAGCGGTCCTTCTCCCAGTGCGATTTGGTGGTGCTCACCGGAGGGCTGGGCCCTACCTACGACGATCTGACCAAGGAAACGGTGGCCGAGCTGTTCGGCCGGGAAATGGAGTTTAACCAGGAAGCCTACGACGGTATTCTCCGGCGTTTTCTCCACTCGGACCGGCAAATGACAGAAAATAACCGGAAGCAGGCTTACCTGCCGGTGGGGGCGGTTCCCCTGCAAAACCAAAACGGCACCGCGCCGGGGCTGATTTTGGAGGATGAAAGGGAGCACAGAACCGCGGTGCTTCTGCCCGGTCCGCCCAGAGAGATGGAGCCGATGTTTTCCAATCAGGTGGTGCCATATCTGAAAGAGAAAACCCATTCGACTCTGGTTTCCCACAGCATCCACATTTTCGGCCTGGGAGAATCCTATGTGGAATCCTGTCTTCACGATTTTATGGAGGAAAGCCGGAACCCCACCCTGGCGCCCTACGCCAAGGAGGGCGAGGTGCTGCTGCGGGTGACCGCCTCGGCCGGAAGCCGGGAAGAGGCCGACCGAATGATGGAGCCGGTGATCGAAAAGGTCAAGGAGCTCTTCGGCGACAACGTTTACGGCGTGGATATCGGGAGCCTCCAGGCGGCGCTGGTAGCGGAGCTTCAGAAAAAAGGGCTGAAGGCGGCCACGGCGGAAAGCTGTACCGGCGGACTGGTGTCCAAGCGGATTACCGAGGTGGCGGGCGCTTCCCAGGTGTTCGACTGCGGGATCTGCTCTTACGCCAACCAAATTAAGGAGCGGGTGCTGGGGGTCTCCCATGAAACCCTGGAAGCCCTGGGAGCGGTGTCCAGGGAAACCGCGGCTCAGATGGCGGCGGGCGTGAGAAAGCTGGCTCAGGCGGATATCGGCGTTTCCACCACCGGCATCGCCGGGCCGGACGGTGGAACGGACGAAAAGCCGGTAGGCCTGGTGTACGTGGGGGTGGACAGCGAAAATTATTCCACCGTCCTGGAGTGCAGGCTCTCCCGGGGCTACCGGGATGAGCGGGAGCTGATCCGCTATCTGGCGTCCAGCCATGCCTTGCGGCTGGCCCTTACCGCGGCGAGAAAGGCCTGACAGCCGCCGGCCGCAAAAGGCGAAACAGTTTTTTTGACAGGCTTTTGGGAAAGCGCCAAAAGCCCGCGCCTGCCGGATTGGCCAAGGCGGAAGCGGGGCTTTCCTTAAAAGGCCGTAAACGGCGGGCCGGGAAAAGCCCTCACGGCCCTGATAAAACGAAAGTAAAGGAGTGAATACGTTTGGCGCGAGATGCCGGCGTTTTAATGCATATTACCTCCCTGCCTTCTCCCTGCGGAATCGGCACCCTGGGAAGGGAAGCCTACCGGTTCGCGGATTTTTTGAAGGCGGCGGGGCAGAGATACTGGCAGATTCTCCCGGTAGGGCCTACCAGCTACGGAGATTCTCCCTATCAATCCTTTTCCACCTACGCGGGAAATCCCTACTTGATTGATTTAGACCTGCTTCAGGAGGAGGGCCTGCTGGAAAAGGAGGAATACGAAGCCCTGGACTGGGGCGGAGACCCTCTGCGGGTGGACTATGAGGCGCTTTACCGCAGCCGCTTTCAGGTGCTGCGGCTGGCCTATGAGCGGGGCGCATCCCGGGACCGGGAGGAATTTGAGCGGTTCCGGCGGGATAACGAGAGCTGGCTGGGAAATTACGCCCTGTTTATGGCGGTCAAGGAGCATTTCGGCATGATCTCCTGGCTGGAGTGGCCTGACGAGGGGATCAGGCTCCGGCGGAAAAGAAGCCTGGTCCAGTATGAAAAGAGGCTGAAAGCCCAGGTGGAGTTCTGGGAGTATGTCCAGTTTCTGTTTTTCAGGCAGTGGCGGCAGCTGAAGGCCTATGTGAATTCCCTGGGGATTCTGATTTTTGGGGATATGCCGATTTATGTGGCCATGGACAGCGCCGATACCTGGTCCAACCCGGAGATCTTCTGGCTGGACAGGAGCCGCAGGCCGGTATGTGTGGCGGGCTGTCCGCCGGATTACTTTTCGGAAACCGGGCAGCTTTGGGGGAACCCCCTGTATGATTGGGAATTTTTGAAAAAGACCAAATACAACTGGTGGATGAACCGGATCGATTTGACCCGCCGGCTGTTCGACGTGACCCGGATCGACCACTTCCGCGCCTTCGACACGTATTACGCCATCCCTTACGGGGAGGAGACCGCTGTCAACGGCCAGTGGATGGAGGGGCCGGGCATCGACTTTTTCAAAACGCTGCGCCGGTCGCTGGGAAACGTGCCGATCATCGCCGAGGATCTGGGGCTTTTGTTCCCGTCGGTGCAGAAGCTTTTGAAAAAAACCGGGTATCCTGGTATGAAGGTGCTCCAATTCGCCTTTGACTCCAACGAGGAAAACGATTATCTTCCTCATCATTTCGACAACCATTGCGTGGTGTATACCGGCACCCACGACAACAACACGGTAAACGGCTGGCTGGAGCAGGCCAGCCGCAAGGACCGGAAATTTGCCGTGGATTACTGCCGCCTGACCAAACGGGAGGGATATCACTGGGGCATGATCCGCACCGCCCTGAGCAGCGTCAGCGACCTGGCCATCGCCCAGATGCAGGATGTACTGGGGCTTGGCGCCGAGAGCCGCATGAATCTGCCCTCTACCCTGGGCGGAAACTGGCAGTGGCGGATGGCGCCGGACGCCCTGACGCCGGAGCTTGCCGGAAAGCTGCGTTACTACACGGCGCTGTACGGCCGCCTGCCGAAAAAAACAGCGGGAGAATAAGGAAGGACGCTTGGCGCCGCCTGCTGTTGGACGGGTGTTCCCCGGCGGACAGGAGGCGCCGTGGAATACAGCCAGGGGTTTCATTTGACTTTTCTTGAGGCTTTTCCAACCCGAAAAGGGTGCGGGAAAGCCTTTTTCGCTTTTCACAGGCGCCCCGGCTCATGCCGGGCGGCATAGCGCCCAGCGCGGCGGCTCTCCCGCGCTGGGCTTGGCCGCCTGCTGCGCCGCCGCGCGGCAGGGCTTAAGCCGGGCCTGCTTCCGCTTTTGAGCCTTGCGAAAAAGAGCTGTCATGAATTTGTTTTTTGGACAATATAAAAATAAATGAAAAAGCAGATAAAAAAGCTATTGACAAATGGGAAAATAAAATGTATCATTGTACTATGATATTAATACAATGATACAAAGGAGATGTTACCATGTCATGGCAGCTGACAGCGGACAGACCCATTTACTTGCAGCTGATTGAAGAAATTGAGCTGCGGATTGTGTCTGGGATGTACACCGTGGGCGAAAAGCTTCCCGGGGTGCGGGATCTGGCAGCGCAAGCGTCGGTCAACCCAAACACGATGCAGAAGGCTTTAACGGAGCTGGAGCGGCAGGGGCTGGTATATTCCCAGCGGACCGCCGGCAGGTTTATAACGGAGGACAGCAAGATGATTCAAAATTTAAAAAACCAGTTGGCTACGGATCAGATTTTGGATTTTTTTAAAAAGATGAACCAGCTGGGCTTTACGAAGGAAGAAACGATAAAGCTGATGCAGCAGCTTGGGAGCAAGGAGGATGCCAAATGAACCCGATCTTAATTTGCAATAATTTGGTAAAGCGGTATTCTTACCAGCAGGCCCTCGGCGGGGTGAACTTAACGCTGGAAAGAGGCCGGATCATCGGTTTGCTGGGGCCGAACGGCTCGGGAAAAACCACGCTGATTAAGCTGGCCAGCGGTCTGCTGGTGCCTACCGGCGGCGAGATTCTGGTAGGCGGCATGGCGCCGGGAGTGGAAACGAAAAAAATAGTCTCCTATTTGCCGGAGCGCACCTATTTAAACACCTGGATGCGGGTTTCCGATCTGCTGAACTTTTTCGAGGATTTTTACAAGGATTTTGACAAGGTTAAGGCCTATGAGATGCTTCAGCGGCTGAATATCAACCCGGCGGACCGGCTGAAGAATATGTCCAAGGGCACCAAGGAAAAGGTGCAGCTGATTCTGGTGATGAGCCGGCAGGCCCAGCTTTACCTGCTGGATGAGCCTATCGGCGGCGTAGACCCGGCGGCGAGAGATTATATTTTGGATACCATCATCAGCAATTATACGGAAAACGCCACGGTGGTGATCTCCACTCATCTGATCGCCGACATTGAGAAGGTGCTGGATGAGGTGGTGTTTATCAGCGCGGGACAGATCGCGCTTCAGTCCAGTGTGGACGATATTCGAGAGGGTCAGGGTAAATCTGTGGACACCCTGTTCAGGGAGGTATTCAGATGCTAGGAAAATTGATGAAATACGAGTTTAAGGCTACCAGCCGGATGCTTCTGCCCATCAACGGGGCGATGCTGCTGTTCGCGCTGATCAACCGTCTGTTTATGGAGCTGAACTTCTTCCAAACCGGCAATATGGCGATTTCTGCCCTTGCCACCGTCATGGCGGTCATGTACGTCATGGTGATCATCGCCGCCTTTGTCATTACGCTGATCGTCATTATTCAGCGGTTTTATAAGAATCTGCTGACTGACGAGGGCTATCTGATGTTTACCCTTCCGGTCAAGGCTCACAGCCATATCACCTCCAAGGGGATCGTCGCCTTTGTGTGGTACCTGGCCAGCTTTGTGGTCTGCGCCCTGTCTATCTTCATTCTGGTCGTGGATCAAAATGTGATAGACGGCCTCTCCCAGTTCTTTACTGTGGAGCTGCCCCGGTATTTCCAGCTCGCGGGAGGCGACGGAATCGCCATTCTCTTCGAGGTGCTCGCGCTGTTCCTGCTGTCCTTTGTGTCAGGCATCCTGATGATCTACTGCTCGATCGCCTTGGGCTCTCTGTTCCATAACCACAAAATCCTGGGAGCCTTCGGCATGTATCTGGCGATCAACTTTGTCATGCAGATCATCGGTACGGTCGGAATCCTGGTGGTGTTTGCCTCTTCCAATGACGCTGCGCTGTGGAGCACGATGGATTCCATCCGTCTGGTATCTACTGTGGTGCTGCCGCTGTGCATCGCCTACTACGCGGTTTTCTCCGTGGTTTTCTACTGGGTTACCAACTTTATCTTCAAGAAAAAGCTGAACCTGGAATAAAAATGCTTACACCTAAATTCCCATATCAAAAGGAAGAACGCCTCTCATTCTTGAGAGGCGTTCTTTCCGTAAAGCGGGGAAAATAGCGGTACAGGATTGAGAACCGGGATTAGAGAACGCGGGAAAGGGAAAGAAGGGGAAAGAGCAGCTGCAAAGGCAAAAAGGGAGAAAAGAAAAACGGGGTTAAAAAAGAAAAAAGTTGAAGAATAAAGAAATTTTATACATTTATAACGAGGCTTTAAGAAAAGCGGAATATCTTTATAGTGCTTAGAAAAAAGAAAGATATTTAGGCAGATTGCTTATATTTTCCAAATAGAGTTGTACCTTTTGTTAGTTTTTACATAGGTTGTTGAATTTCATCCCATGATTTGCTATAATTTCAATCAGGTATTATTATCAATTTTATAGGAGGTTATTGAAATGGATCTGTCCATCCTTGCTCCTGTCGGCGCGGTAGTGGCTCTGCTGTTCGCGTTTTTCCTTTCCCGCAGGGTTATGAAGGCTGACGAGGGCACCGACCTGATGAAGAAAATCGCCGGCGCTGTCCGGAAAGGCGCCAACGCTTATCTGAAGCGCCAGTATACCGGCGTGGCTATTTTCTTCGCGGTTATGTTCGTTATCCTGCTGATCCTGGCCATCGCCGGGTTCCTGACCCCCTTTGTGCCGGTTGCGTTCCTGACCGGAGGCTTCTTCTCCGCCTTGTCCGGCTTTATCGGCATGAAGATCGCGACCTATGCCAACGGCCGCACCGCCAACAGCGCCAGCAAAAGCCTGAACGCGGGCCTGAGAATCGCTTTCTCCGCCGGCGGCGTAATGGGCTTTGTGGTGGTAGGCTTGGGCCTGCTGGATATCTCTATCTGGTATTTCTTCCTGAAGTTCTGGTACAGCACTGTCGACGTGATGCAGAACGAGGCCGCCCAGGTGCAGGCGATTACTTCCGCCATGCTTACCTTTGGTATGGGCGCTTCCTCTATGGCTCTGTTTGCCCGTGTGGGCGGCGGCATCTTTACTAAGGCCGCCGACGTAGGCGCCGACCTGGTTGGTAAGGTCGAGGCCGGCATCCCCGAGGACGACCCCCGCAACCCCGCCGTTATCGCCGATAACGTAGGCGACAACGTAGGCGACGTTGCCGGCATGGGCGCCGACCTGTACGAATCCTATGTGGGCTCCATTATTTCCACCGCCGCTCTGGCCGTGGCCGCCGGCTTAGGCTTTAAGGGCGTGGTGATCCCCATGTCCATGGCCGCTGTCGGCATTCTGGCTTCCATCATCGGCACCTTCTTTGTACGCACCAAGGAAAACGCCTCTCAGAAAAACCTTCTGGGATCTCTGCGGCTTGGAACCTGGATTTCCGCCGCTTTGATCGCTGTGGCCGCTTTCCCGCTGATTTACTTCGGCCTGGGCGCGGAAAAGATCGGCTTCTATTTCGCCATTCTTTCCGGCCTGCTGGCTGGTATCCTCATCGGCGTGGTCACCGAATATTACACCTCCGATTCTTATAAGCCTACTAAGAAGCTGGCGGGCACCTCCAGCACCGGCCCCGCTACCGTCATCATCGGCGGCCTGTCCCTGGGAATGCTTTCCACCGTGCTTCCTGTAGTCATTGTCGGCGCTTCCGTTTTGGTCAGCTATTTCCTGTCCGGCGGCAGCGACTCCTACAATAACGGCCTCTACGGCGTCGGCCTGTCCGCCGTCGGTATGCTGGCTACCCTGGGCATTACCCTGGCCACCGACGCTTACGGCCCGGTCGCCGATAACGCCGGCGGTATCGCGGAGATGGCCCACATGGGCGAAGAGGTCCGCAAGCGCACCGACGCTTTGGATTCCCTGGGCAACACCACTGCCGCTACCGGCAAGGGCTTTGCCATCGGCTCCGCCGCTCTCACCGCCCTGGCCTTGATCGCTTCCTATATCGCGGAAATCCAGGTGCTGAAGCCTGATTTCAACTTTAACCTGACCATTACCAATCCCCCCGTACTCATCGGCCTGTTCATCGGCGGCGTGCTGCCGTTCCTGTTCGCCGCCCTCACCATGGATGCGGTCGGCCGCTGCGCCCAGAAGATCGTGGTGGAGGTCCGCCGCCAGTTCCGTGAGATCAAGGGACTGATGACCGGGGAAGCGGATCCTGATTACGCTTCCTGCGTGGATATCTGCACTCGTTCCGCCCAGAGGGAAATGATCGCTCCCGCTATCGTGGCGGTAGCCGCCCCCATCATCGTGGGCCTGATCCTGGGCGTAAACGGCGTTGCCGGTATGCTGGCCGGCGCCACAGTCTCCGGATTTATTCTCGCCGTTATGATGGCAAACTCCGGCGGCGCCTGGGATAACGCTAAGAAGTACATTGAAAGCGGCGAGTATGGCGGAAAAGGCTCCGATAACCATAAGGCCGCCGTTGTGGGCGATACCGTGGGCGATCCCTTCAAGGATACCTCCGGCCCGTCTATCAACATCCTGATCAAGCTGCTGAGCATGGTTTCCATCGTGTTCGCCAGCGTGGTGCTTTCCTTCAGCCTGATTAAATAAAGAAGCTGAAAGAGCGTCTCTTGTTTCTTACCCGCGCGGCTGTTCCGTGTTCCACGGTTTTGGATGCCTGCGGGAGACGGGCGCGGCAGGCTGGAGCACCTCCTGCAGGTTACATTTAAGCATAAGAAAGGCCCGGGAAAGGTATCTTTTCCCGGGCCTTTTCCGTCAGGCGGACGGCGCCGCTCCAGGGCGCTCGCAGCCTTGCTGAAGTGATATCTGAAAAAAGGAAAATCAAAGACGCGCCTGTCTTTACGGCAGGCGCGTCTTTAGCAAGAGTAACAGTGCGGTTAAAGTTCTATGGAGGGGTTGGCCCCTGTATGGATACCATCCCGACAGCCTGCCGGCTGAGAAGCCTTCCGCCTCGCGGCCGAGGGGCTGTCAATCTGACGGGTACTGCTGCGAATGGCGGCGGCACTCCGGCGGGCCAGCTTACTTTGGCTTCCGCTTTCTCCGGTACATGTCCCACAGAAGCTTGCCGAGGAACAGCAGGGAAAGCAGGTAGCCCACCCCGGCGGGCCAGGGAATTCCGCCCCACTTAGGCTCCAGCTCAATGGAGCACAGCAGGCTGGAGCCAACCGTCAGCCCTGCGGTGATTATGCACAGCGCCAGCTTGTTCACCATACGGTCTATTTTTTGCAGCGGCTCCTCAGAGCCGACGATTTCCAGATTCAGCTTAGTTTGGCCCTTAGCGGCCATCCGCAGCACGTCGGAAAACTGAGCCGGCACGGTGACGCCCTTGTTTAGAAACCCCTGCAGGGCTTTCCACAGGGAAACACCGGCTTGTCTCACGTCGAATTGGTCCTTTATGCCGCCGGCTAGGTGGTTCACGATAATTTGAATGACGCTGACCTGGGGACAGCAGGCGGTTATGACCCCTTCGATGGTCATAACGCCCCGGCCCAGCATGCTCAGGCCGGCGGGCAGAGAAATACCGTTGGTTTTCGCCAGATCCATCAGCTCCTCCAGCAGCTGCCCCATGTTTAGGCTGCCGAGGTCCAGATCCCCGTAGCGGGTAACGAAATCATCTAAATCGGTATACAGCCTGGTATGGTTGACCTTGCCCTTGACCACGCCCAGGGTTAAAATTACGTTTTTCAGCTCGTAAACATCCCGGTTCGCCAGCGCCGCGATGGCCTGGCGGAACAGGCTCTTATCCCGGGCGGTGAGCCGCCCCATCATGCCGAAGTCCAGCCAGACGATCTTACCATCCCGAATCCAGATGTTTCCCGGATGGGGATCGGCATGAAAAAAGGCGTCGTCGAAAATCTGCTTGCAGTAATTGTCCGCCAGCTTTTCCCCGATCTCCGTCATGTCGTAGCCCATTGCCTCCAGAGTCTGGATTTGGTCAATAGGGATGCCTTCGATGTATTCCATGACCAGGATTTTCCCGGTGGAAAGCTTCTTTTCCAGCTTGGGCGCGGCGATATATGCGATTTCATGGTTCAGGTCTTCAAATTCCAGCAGGTTTCCAGCTTCCTTTAGGAAATTCATCTCCTCCTGGGCGACTGCCCACATTTCTGTCAGAACCATGTCGAGATCCACAGGCTGATCGCCGCCGCTCAAAAGCTTTAAAAGGCCCGCGGCCTTCCGCAAAAGCAGAATGTCGTTGGCCATGACCTGCTGGATGCCCGGACGCTGAACCTTGAGCACCACCTGTCTGCCGTCGGGCAGAGAGGCCTTGTGCACCTGGGCGATAGACGCGGAACCAAGAGGCTCTTTCTCTATATGAGCAAAAACCTCTTGGATTGGAAGCTTATATTCTTCCTCGATTACCCCTTTGATCTCTGAAAAGGGCAGAGGCTTCACATCCGCCCGCAGCTTGGAAAGCTCCTGGCAGTATTCCTTGGGAAGCATATCCGGATGCATGGACATGATCTGGCCAAGCTTAATAAAGGTAGGCCCCATATCCTCCAGGACCGCCCGCAGCTTTTCCGGGGTCAGGCCTCGGACCAGATCGTGCCTGCGGAGAATGCCCAGCAGCTCCCGGAAACGGCTGCCCATGGCGGTATTGTCTGAACCCCCTGCCTCTTTGACAGAGACAGGGGGCGTTTTCCGGTTCTCATGATTTTGGTTTGACGTCTGGGTCATCCTTTTTCTCCATTTCGGCAAGCTTGCTCCGCAGAAGCTCCAGCTCCTCCGGGCTCATCTGCTCCAATTGCTCCAAAAGGCTTTTCCGGACCAGGGGAGCGTCGGAATCCACAGCGATTTCCACATGCCTTTTCACCGTGTCCTCCGCTTGGCTCACCGTTTTCTTCACATCCCGTTTTAGTTCCTCGTTGATGATCCTGCCTTGTTCCACGGTAAGCTCGCCCTTCCGGACGAAAGCGTCCACGATTTCCTTGGACTTCTCCGCCGTCGTGGCCATGGCGCCGATACCGGCTAAAAAGAAGCGTCTCAGTTCCTCGCTGTAGCTCATAGGGTTTCCTCCCCTCAGTTCTGATCCTCCGCGTCCTCGTCGTCAAAGGTGATGCCGCTGCACGCGGCGCAGTCGCCGTCCTCGCAGCCGTCGCAGTCGCTGAAATCGTATTCATCCATCACGGGTGTGGAGCTGAAAACGATTTTGCGGTGATTCGTGATCTTGACCAGAAAATAGGCCAGGCCGGCTAAAGCGCCGATCACCAGCAATGCGATTCCGAATTTACCCTTTTTATTTCCATCCATTTTGAAAGAACCTCCTTTAATAATACGTTCCGTCTAGGGTTATTATAACACGCGGAAAGGGAAAAAGTCACTAGTCTAGTGTGAATTTACTATTAACAATCGGGCCGGTCCAAAAGATACCGGTAAATCGCGTGGGCTACGCCGTCTTCGTCGTTGCTTTTGGTCACGGCGTCTGCGGCCTGAAGCACCTCCGGAATCGAATTGGCCATCGCAACCCCGAATCCGGCGTATTTTATCATAGGAATATCATTGTAGCTGTCCCCGAAGGCGGCCAGGCTGTCCCGGGTTAATCCAAGATGCTTGAGCAGGACTTCCAGGGTGGCGGCCTTGTCTATGCCCTTTGCCACAAATTCCAGATAAAAATCCTCCGACCGGAAAACATCCACCCGGCTGCCAATGGCCTCCCGGGCCTGCTTCTCCAGCGCCAGGATCTGCTCCGGCGCGCCGCAGGCCATCAGCTTCACCACTGGAAAGGTGACGTAAGCCGCCAGGTCGGGAACCTCCTTATATTCCATCCGGCACACCGACGCCTCCCGGTCGAACCACAGCCGGTCCACATGCTCTAACAGCACGTATTGATCCTGATAGCTGATTGCTTCCATGCCGGCATCCCGAATCATACGGATAATGACGGGCACCAGGTCCTGAGGGATATCTTTTTCATATATTGCCGCACCGGTTTTGCAGTTTACGATTTTTCCGCCGTTATAGGACAGCAAATAGCCGCCTTTTTGGGCCAGCCGCAGCTCCTGGGCGGGCCACAGGCCCCGGGTGGGCCGGCCGGAGGCCAGAGCCACTACGCCGCCGGCGTCGATATAGGACCATACAGCTTGTTTCGCGGCTTCTGTGATGCCGCCGTGAGAGGTCACCAGGGTTCCATCCAGGTCTAACGCCAATAACCGATATTGCATAACCACACACCTTTTTTGATTACTCCGGGGAAATTCCCGTCTGCTTCATTATATCATATGGACCGGTTCCTGGCTATGCCTAAGCTGAGAAAGCCGGAAGCCGGAGAAAAAAGGATACCGGCCGATTTCTCAAGGCTTTCAGCCGCTTAGGCGGCCGTTTACACGCAACAATCCGCCCGCTCCCTTAGAACAGGGAACGGGCGGATTCACTTGTGAGGCTTGGCAGAAAAAGGGGGCGCGCCCAGGGAACCCCAATTTTGCTCAGCGTACCTATGCGGGCAGGCCTGATGAACGGAAACAAAGCCGGTGATAGGAATTTTTTTTGAGGGCTATGCCTCAAAGACGGAACGAAAATGAGCGAGGAATCCATCGGGATTGATGGTGTCGGCAACCTGATGCCTGCCGTCCGGAGCCTCATCGTAAAACACAAAGCCGGCCAGACGGGGACTGGTGGTTTCTACAGTGACATTCACATTGCGGTAGGTAAGAATCCCATCCGGCATGAAGATGGAAGCGGTGGGAACAGGGTCGTGGAAGGAAACGTTGTTGGATTCCCGGAACCACAGCTCCGCCATCGCCTTCACTGGTTCCAGCACCGGATGGCGGTAGGTATCCCGGAACACCTGGGGGTCGAGACGGACCTGCCGGGTGATATCCATGCCTACGCTGCGGTGCAGGGCGACGGGAGCGTCATAAACGATTTTGGTGGCGTAGGGATCCACAATGGAATTCATGTCCGTATAGCCCTGGAGTACGGTTTGGGTCCGGGGGTTGGGGATAAAAGCCAGAAGGTCGGCGTGGGGCCGCTTTTCCTCCTCAAAGGTGCCGAACCGCCCGCACATCAGGCACAGCCGCTTTAACAGATGGGGAATTTCCGGGTCGGTCAGAAACAGCAAGGCGATATTGGTCATAGGGCCTACGGCGATAAGAGTGACCTCTCCGGGATTTTCCCGGATGGTTCTGCGCATAAACTCAATGGCTTCGCCCTGGGGGAACACCGTGTCGTGGTCGAAATCGGACAATATCTGATCCTGCGGTACGTAAGGCTCGATTTGAGGCGTGGCGATGCAGTCAGAACACCCGGGATAAATGGGAAGATTTCTGCCCGCCCTTTTGCATACGGCGCTCACCAGCTTAGCCCGGGCGGTCACATCACCGGATACGGTGGTAACGCCCAGCAGGTCGCATTCAGGCTGGCACAGCAGGTAAGCTAACGCGAGGGCGTCGTCAATGTCGGTGCCGATGTCGGTGTCAAAAAGTACTTTTTCCATGAAAATCTCCTTCTTTGTGATGTATTTTACAAAAAGTATATTTAATAAAGCTTATTACAAAAATCAGGCTGCCGCGGGCTGGCTCCCCGGCAGATAATCGCGCGCTTTCGTATCAGATATCCCTTTCACACACAAAAGAGTGCTTACCTGGGAGTACCCTTAGAGTAATAGCCTGCTGAGACATGGGGAAGCAATCCTTTTTTTGCCATACAATCCGGCCGTTGTGGACGATACGGCAAAAGCCTGATGTCTCTAAGGTTACGTCTCCCGTGGAGTTAAAGGGGATTTCAATATTCAAGGACAGCTGTCCTCCGCTTTGGGCCCAGCAGGCAGCGACGGGGCCTCTTACTGTTTCCAGCGTCCCAGACGCGGAAGACAGGTTTTGGGGCACGCGGGGACGAATCAGGATGTTTTCAAATCCCGGCGCTGAGGGGTCGGGCTGGATCCCCAATAGATATTTGTAAAACCAAGCGTCAATGGAGGCGTTCATAGGATGGCTTTGGGAACAGCATTCCGTTACTAAGCCGGTGCTGGCCCTCTCCCATCGTTCCCAGATAGTAGTCCCGCCGTTTTCCAGCATATAGCCCCAGCTTGGGTATGAGGTTTGGGAGGCTAACGCGAAGGCCACATCTATATGGCCGTATAGGGTAAGCACATCCATGACATATTTTGTGCATTGGTTCCCTGTTGTGAGGTGCATCCCTTGCCGGTCTTTGATATCAGTTACTAAATTTGCGAGAACCTGATCCGATTTACCCGAAGGAACCATGCCGAGGAGCAGAGCGCAGACATTGGAGGCCTGGCTTCCGGCCGCATACTGATTTTCATCAGCGTGAAAAAATTTTTGGTTAAAGCGGCTTAAAATTCTGCGCCTCATTGCATGGTAGGAGCTGACGTCTTCCCCTTTTCCCAAAACCCGGGCGATGCTTTCCAACAGCACACAATTTAAATAGTAAGCCCAGGTAGAGATAAAATCTGGAGGCGTAACAGCGGAATACGAGCCGCTGGCGCCGCTTTCCGGGTCGGAGGCGGTGACAGGCCCGGCCCAATCTCCGAAATAGCTGAACCTTACGATATCCTGATCCGAGACCCGCTCCAGATAGGCTTCCCAACGCTTCATACCGTCATAGCATTTGGCGAGGATTTTTTTATCGCCGGTATGAAGATAAACCAGCCACGGGACCACCAGCAGGCTAGAGCTGACGGGATCGGCGGGCCGCCGTCCAAGCCGGAAGAAGGGCGCCACATCCGGCAGCGCCCCTGTTACGGGACCCTGTCCATCCAGAATATCGTCGGTCCATTTCTCGTAAAAGGCGCTCATATCAAAATTATAAACTGCCTCCTCCGCCCGAACCGTCATGTCATTCAGCCAGCCTAGACGTTCATCGCGCTGCGGGCAATCGGTGGGAATGCTGTGAAGGTTGGAAAGCTCAGTCCACAGCACCGCCCGATGGATTCTGTTTAAGATCTCACTGCCACAGGAGAACTGGCCCCGGGGAGCTACATCAGAGCAGACCAGGCAGGCCTTTAGAGCCTCCGGGCCGGGAATTCCTGGATAGCCTCGCAGCCTCACATAGCGAAAACCGTGATAGGTAAACCGAGGCTCAAACTGCTCCACACCCCGGCCCTTCAAAATATATTCGTCCTGGGCCTGGGCGTTCCGTGTGGTTGTAACGTCGATAGAACCATCTGGATAGACATTTTCCGCGAATTTCAGTTCTATTTTTTGGCCGCGCTGCCCTTGTACTCTCAGCCTTGCCCATCCGGCCAAATTCTGACCAAAATCAAACACATATTCATCCGGTCCAGTCTGATAGATCTCTACCGGATCCAGCGTCCTTCGCACGCGGATGGGCTCCATTACCTGGGGACGCAGCCTGCCCTCCGGCGGCTCCGCCCATAGGGGTTCCTCCCAGCCGTCCTTTTCCTCCGGAAGATAGCCAGGCTGGTCCCAGCCTGGTTTTTCCATGCGGGCGTCATAGGCTTCCCCGTGATACACGCTTTCCCGGCGGACCGGTCCCTTGCTGGTGGTAAGCCAGCCTTGGTGCGGGCCGCTGAAAACCGTAATCCTCTCCCCATTTGTCCGAACCATCACCAGCTGCAGCAGGAACTGTCCGCCCATGGAAGCGGTGTCATAGCACAGATTTCCGTTGGAATACCAGCCGCTTCCCATCATAACGCCCACCGCGTTTTCACCGGCGCGCAGAAGCTCAAAAATGTCATAGGCGGAATACAGCACGGTTTTTCGAAAATCTGTCCAGCCTGGCTCTAAGACCCGGCCGCTGACCCTTCTGCCGTTCAGCGTCACCTCAGCGTATCCCACAGCCGCCAGATAAAGCTTGGCAGAAACCAGGTCCCCGGGCGCGGAGAATTCCTTTCGGAATAAAGGCGCTGTATCTCCGGCCATATAATTGGCGCCGGCCAGCCAAGAGCCCTCCCAGCGTGTGATGCCTATGCTGAAAAAAGCGGGCTGGCTTTGGGCAAGGGCTCCCTGGTCGTCCTCCACCGTTACGGTCCATTGATAATCTCCGCCCTCCAAAAGCTCAGGCCCTTGGTACGGGATCCCGTAACTCGCCCTGGATAAAACAACGCCGGAATCCCATACAGGGCTGTTTTTCCCACTGTTGTGAAATACCTGGATACGGTAGGATTTTTGCAGACGCCCCGGAAGCGTGTGACGGGCCTTCCAGCCAAAGGAAACAGCTTCCGGCTCAATGGCCAAAGGATTCGCTGCGTGGCCGCAGGTGAGCCCATAAACTTGGAAACAATTGTGCATAATCTCATGCTCCTTATTGTTTTAGAATAAGAGCCGCACTGAAGTACAGTCAGTGCGGCTCTCTGCTTGCCGAAAACTTGAAAACGGGGAATTGGCTTAAGAGTCCAGAGAGGACTGCATTTCCGCCGCGGCGTCGTTCACCGCGGTATCCACATCCTTGGCGCCGGAAAGCACGTTGGTCACAGCGGACTTCCAGATGGTCTCCAGCTCAGCGTAGCTGGGCGGATTCTCCATGCCAACAGCACTGTCAGCAATGGAATGGAAAATTTCCTGACCATCCCAGTCAAACAGGTAATTGTCGGGAGTGTTCACATCGGTTCTGGCGGGGATATTACCGTTGACTTCAGAGCAGTAACGCTTAGAGAAGTCATATCCCGCAGTCCAGCAAGCCAGAGCGGCAGCGGCATCGTAATTGTCTGTCTGAGAAGAAACGCCCAAGAATCCCCATGCAGACACTTTCTGATCAGAATATTTTGTGGGCATATACGCGGAAGCTACGTTGGTCATATCGTTATTGTAGCAGGTAGAAGCAGTCCAACGGCCTGCAGAGGTCATGCACACTCTGCCGGAAGCCATTTCCACCGGGCCATCCAAATTAAAAGGATCTCCGGGGCACCAGCCCTTTTCATAGGAATCCAGCCAGAACTGCATTAATTCCTTGGATTCATCGCTGTCAAAAGTAACCTCGGTGTAATCATCATTGACGAAACCGGTGCCGAAGGAATAATACCAGCCGTCCGCGGTGAAATAAGTGGTCGGAATGCAGTAAGCGAATTTGTCAGTATTTGCCGCGATCGTTTCGCAGTAATAAACAAAGTCGTCCCAAGTCCAGTTAGGATCCGGAACCTCCAAACCCGCCTCTGCTAAAATATCCTTATTGAACCACATGGTGCACGTTTCGTAGCAGTTTAACAGGCCATACAAACCATCGTCATACTGTCCGCCATTTCTCAATGCTTCAGCCACATTTTCCTCATAATCTTCTACGATCTCCGGATGCTCGTCCAGATAAGGATCCAAGGGTTGCAGCATATCATTCTGGATAAAGGCTTCCTGGTTTTCTACCGCCACATAAATGACATCCGGGGCGGTGCCGGAGGCGAACAGGGTCTGTACCTTGGTGGTATAGTCCGCCCAGTCGCTGTTGGCGATGTAGGTAAGCTCCACATTGATCCCGGTCTCATCGGTGAAGTCCTGGAAAATGTCCTTCATGACGTCGTTTCCGTCCGCATCCTTCACATAGGTGTCGCCGTGGTAGCAGACCGTAACGGTATCGCCGCCGGCGCTGGCGCCTCCCTGAGAGCTTTCCGCGGTGCTGGAACCGTCCCCGCTGGGAGCGGCGGTGGAACTTTCCCCGCCGGAGGAGCCGCAGGCCGCCGCGGACAGCAGCATCGCTGCCGCAAGCAGAACGCTTCCGATTTTTTTCATGGTTTTCATAATCATACTCCTTTCGTGATCTCCATTATAATGATTGCCTTGGGGCGGTGGCCGGCCGCCTGAGGCAAACGTGCGCTTGATTAAGATTTCAGACCCGAGGTGATGACGCCCTGCAGCAGAAATTTCTGACAGGTGATGTAAACAATCGCCGGAGGAATGACGCTGAGCACCACTGCGGCCAGCATGACGGTCTGGTCGATGGTCCAGCTGTCCTTCAGAAACTGCATCCCCAGGGTTAAGGGATAGTTGCCCTCGGAATTCAGGAAGACCAAAGGCACCAGGTAGTTGTTCCAGTTCACCACAAAGCACAGCACCGCCGCTACAATCATGGTGGAGCGGGACATGGGCAGGATAATAGACCAGAAAATTCTCAGGCGGCTGGCGCCGTCTATGTAGGCAGCCTCATCATAGCTTTTAGGAATGGTCATCATAAACTGCCTGAGCAGCAATAGGCCGATGGGATAGTAGATTCCCAGCAGGATCACCGCAGCCTGGGTGTCCATCAGGTTCAAGTCCCGTATCGTGAAAAACAGGGGTACCAATGTGGAGGAGACCGGGATCATCATGCCGGAAAGCAAAATGGGGAACGCGATTTTTTTGAAGGCAAAGTTGATTCTGGCGAAAGCGTAAGCCGCCATCGAGGTTACCACCAGCATAGCCAGGGTGGCGGAGGCGGAAATAAAGAAGCTGTTCCAGGTGAATTTGAGAAAAGGGATCATATCAAAAACCTTCTGATAGTTTTCGATGTTCCACTGCTCGGGCCAGAAAGCCGGAGGCAGGTTGAAGGAATCGATTTCCCGCCTCATACTGGTGCCCAGCATCCACAAAAAGGGCAGAACCCAGATCAGGCAGATCAGCAGGCAGCCCAAAACGATAAGGCCCTGGGAAACCGCCCGTTTGGCGGCGGCTTTTTTTCTTTTCATGCTGGCTGTTCCTTTATTCATAGTCATACACCACCCATTTCTTTTGGCTCCACAGCTGCAGAAGCGTGAGAAGGAACACGATAATGAACAGTATGGCAGCCACCGCCGAGGCATAGCCCATGTCGTAGGCCTGGAACGCCTTGCGGTAGATATACAGCGCCGCGTTGGTAGTGTAATAGCCCGGCCCGCCGTTAGTGACGAAGAAGGGCTCGTCAAAGGCCTGCATGGTGCCGGTAAGGGAAACCATCAGGATAAAGAAGATCGTGGGAGTAATCAAGGGAAGAGTCACCTTCCAGAACATTTGAAGGCTGTTGGCGCCGTCGATTTTAGCGGCCTCATAGTAGGTATCCGGAATGTTTTGCAGCCCCACGAAATAGTACAGAAAGTGCTGGCCGATGAACTTCCAGGCGCTGAAGATGACAATCGCCCACATAGCGGTTTCCGTGCTGATCAGCCAGCGCACGTTTTGGTCCGGCCCTAAAATTCCGACCTGCTGCAGCAGCCAGTTGATCACGCCCCGGTTTTCGTTGAACATATAGTTCCAGGCGATGGCCACCGAAGCGGTGGTTGCCAGTACGGGAAAATAAATGAGAGTGCGGGTAGCGTACTGGACCGCTTTCAGGCGGCAGGAGTGGACCAGAAACGCGATGAGCAGGGAAAGCCCAACGTGCAGCGGGATCAGATACAGGGGAATCCGAAAGGTGGCGCCCCACATGTCTGCCGCGTTAGGGTCCGAGGTAAACAGCTTTTCATAGTTGGAAAGCCCAACCCAGGCGGGATCCTTCATCAGGTTGTAATCGGTAAACCCCAGATAAAAGACGGTTCGGAATACCGGGATGCCGATAAACACCAGGAATACCACCAGAAGCGGCAGCACAAACAGCCAGCCGGAGAGATGGTCTCGCATCCGGTTTTTTGAGGGCCGCCTGCCATGGGCTTTCGTCATTTTGCTTGCTGCGGACGACGAATTCATGTACATACCTCCCAAAGAATATATTGTCAAATTGTTAAATGAAACGCACTATATTGCACAAGGCGCCGCTGGGGAAAACTGGAGAAAAAAGGGAAAAATCCGCGGCATAACCCATGGAGGTTTGATCAAAGCATCCTCTTTTCCACAAAATAAAACCGCGGCCTTGAAAATTATGTGTTTATTATAATTGACATCAGATACTGTGCAAAGTGAGCGGTCTGCACGTTTTTAGCACTATACTGCTTGAAGGCCTGCTGCTTATTGCATATTAAGCCGCGAAATAATAAATTAGTTTCAGCGAGCCGGCGCGGAAGGCAAGGCTGGCGAATGAAGCTTCACGGAGGACGCGGCCTATGGGAACTATATTGGATTTTGAGAGGATCGGGATTCTGCTCAACAGCTTTTCCGTGATCAGCGGCTTCTGCGCAGATATGCTGGACCGGAATTACTTTGGGCAGTGCATCCATTTTGGAGGCCTCTATCCTTTCTGCGAGCTGGTTCACAGCACGGCGGAGGGCTACCGAAGGTGCCTTGCCAGCGACCGGGGCGGCTGTACCAGCGCCCGGCTGTGCGGCCAGGACTATTATGTTTACCGCTGCCATATCGGCCTGACAGAGATGTGCTTTCCGGTAGTATACAACGGCGAGCCTTGCGGCTATATCATTTTCGGCTCTATGCTTACCGACGAGGACCCGGAGGATATCCGCCGGGTGGTTTTGGAGCGCTGCGCGGATTTTATGCCTCAAAGGGATAAAGAAAAATGGCGGGCCGCTCTGGAAGCGATCCCAACGGTGAGCGCCGACCGGCGGGAAGCCGGCGCGCGGGTGATGCTTTCCTGCATCGAAACCATCACCGCCAAATACATCCGGATCCAGGACGACCCGATCTGGGAGCGGATTGACGGCTATATCGGCGAGCATATTCACGACAGGATCACCGTGGAGAATATCAGCGCCGAGATCTTTATCAGTCCGTCTACTATCTACCACCGGATCAAGCAAAACACAGGGATGTCCCTGAGCAACTATGTAGCCCGCCGAAAAATGATCAAGGCCAGCGAGTACCTTTATCTTACCGACTATAAAATCAATTACATTTCCACCTTGCTCGGGATCGACGATTATAATTACTTTTCCCGCCTGTTCCGCAGAATTTTCGGCATGTCCCCCACCCAGTACCGCAGCGCAAACATCCACCGGCTGGGCCTGGACCCCAGCCGGTACCGGCCGAGTCCGTCTATTTCCGTTTCCGAGCATCCCAAAAAATTGTAGCAGGAGGTATTTTGAATGAAAAAACTTCGCGCGACCATCGACCCCCTTCAGGAAAAAGGCAAAATCAACAGGGAACTGTACGGCCAGTTTATCGAGCAGGCCGGCAGGATCGTCTACGGCGGCCTGTTTGTGGGAAAGGATTCCCCCATCCCCAACGAAGACGGCGTGCGCCTGGATGTTATCCAGGCTTACCGGGACATCCAGGTGCCGCTGCTCCACTGGCCCGGCGGCGGGGTGGCTGATTCCTACCATTGGATGGACGGCGTCGGCCCTCAGGAGGAAAGAAAGCCCCTGATCAACCGCTGGACCCACCAGGTGGAGGACAACAGCTTCGGCACCCATGAGTTTTTCAATTTATGCGAAGCTCTGGGCTGCGAACCGTATCTGGTATTCAACGTAGGCAGCGCCACCGTGCGGGAGACAGCCTCCTGGCTGGAATACATCACCTTTGACGGCGATACTGAAATGACCAGGCTGCGGAAGAAAAACGGCAGGGAAAAGCCCTGGAGGCTGAAATACATCTGTATGGGAAATGAATGGTGGTTCTATGAGACCGCCCAAGGCTACGCGGAGGATTACCGGAGGTACAGCCAGTTTGCCCGGGAGTATGGGGACAACAAGCTGGTACGGCTGCTGAGGGGGCCCCAGCATTTTTCCTATGAGCATACGGACCAGCTGGCGGGGCTGGTGGAGCCGGGAAGCTTTGACGCGATGACCCTTTATCAGATCATTCCCTCTGTTCCGGAAGGCGGCGGCCAAAGTATGCAGGGCGGGCCGATTGTCAGCGGCGGCAGCGTGGAGTTTACAAAGGAGGAGTATTACGCCGCCTTGCAAAACGCTTTGAAAATCGACGGCAGCATCACCCGGCATCTGGGGATACTGAACCGCCGGACCGGTAATCAAGGCGTGAAGCTGGCAATTGACGAATGGGGCACCTGGTACCGCCAGGAAAAGCCGGAGGAGCTGTGGTCTATGCACATGACCATGCGGGACGCCCTGATTGCCGCCGCCGTGCTGAATATTTATAACCAGCGGTCTAAGGATTTGCTGCTGTGCAGTCTGTGCATGTCCATTAACGCCCTATGCAGTATTTTGGAGACCAAGGGAGATCAGCTGGTGAAAACCCCGGTTTATTACGTGTTCCGGATGTACCAAGGGCATCAGGACGCGGTCTTGGTTCACAGCTTTGTGGAGGAGGATACGGTTTCCTTTCAGGGACAGGAGCTTCCTTGCGTATCCTGCTCTGTATCTAAAAAAGGCGAAACTCTGCTGGCGACTCTGGTGAACTGTTCCCTGGAAAGGGACTACGCTCTGGAAATCGAGCTTCCCCATTGGTCCTGCCGCCAGTGCGAAGGGGAAATCCTCACGGGTGAAATCCACAGCCGCAACACCTTCGACGCGCCCTGCGCCGTGCTTCCCCAGGCGTTTACGGATTTTCAGATAGAGGACGGACGCCTGCGCCTGACTCTGCCCAGGGCCAGCGTGGTTTCGCTGACGCTCGCGCCTTAGAGCCGAAGCCTTGGCCTGAGATTTTTTTTTACCCTTGAGGGGCAGCTGAACCACAAGCCGCGGAACCGAACAGCCGCAGCCAATTCGCTCAGGGGGAGAAAGAGAAGATGCCCTTTTTCGTGCCGCCTCTTGTCCGGGAGCTTAGCGTAACCCGATTGCCCTAAGCCTATGCCCGGTTTTTGCGGCTGAAACCGCTGGCCCTATCAAAACACAAAGGCCGGAGAGAGAACCTCAATTGGTTTTCTCTCCGGCCTTTAAAAGAGTCGGCTTGTTAAAAATTTCAGGCAGTCTAATGGGAATACCTATCCTCCAGGAGCTGCTCCTAAGGAGCCGGGCGCCCGGTTATTGCTTTTGAAAACGGCTGGACAGCGCCTCAACACATTTGGAATTGGAAAACTCCGGGGTCCCAAATTGATCCAGGGGCAGCTGAATCAGAAACTCCAAAATTTGATCCGGGTTTCGCTTGGTTCCCAAATACCGCGCAAGCTTTTCGATGTTTTTCACGATGCAGCGTTCCTCCTGAAAAATATTTGACTTAGAAGCTATTTTTAATTATAGTACATTTGTTCTGTTTTTCAAGAGGTTTTGGAAAAATTTACAAAATAGCTTTTTAAAAATCGGGCCGGAACAGGCTGGCCAGGGGAAAGAATGGGAAAGGACCGGCAAAAAATGAAAAACAGCGGCAGCGGTTTTCTATGCCTTATGATTTTGAAATTGAGTATTTTGGAAAGGCTGGCTTATCATAAGTCGATAGAGGAAAGGAAAACATTTAAGAGGAAGAGAAAAAAGGATAAAGGAAAAGCCCGCTGCGGATCATAAAAAAGAAAGAAGAATCAAATAGAGCCTGCGGCCGTCCTGGGCAGGCGGATAGGGCCGGGCTGTATCGTACAAGCTAAAGCGGAAGAAACCGGCGGCAGGGATCAAAAACCCAGACGTAAAGCGTGAAAAAGGATCGCCCTCCATGGAACCCCCAAAAACCGTTTTGCCCGCGCCGCTGTTTTTTGACGCTGTAAAAGCCCCAGGAAGCCGCAAGGCTTCCTGGGGCTTTTACGTTTTGCCTCTGTGTGCTTAATTCAACAACATTAGTTTAAAACGTCGCTGCTTATCCCACAGACGAGGTCTTTTGGAAAACCCTCGGACGGTAGTTGGGATAAATATGATAAATTTTCCCTGATACGGAAACCATAGAAATCGGGAGAGTAGGGGCTAAGCGGTGAAGAGCTTCGGCAAAGGTATCCGGCCCGCCGCTTTCGCTGCTGAAAAGCTGGGTTACCACCTGTTTGGCGCCCGTCTTTCGCGCGAATTTTGCGGTAGCGCCCGCGAAATCATCGTCGAATAGGATGGTAAGCTCCGCGCCGGCTTCCTTGCATTGCTGATAAAACAGCTCGATTTCATGGCCACGCGCACAATACCCATTGGCGCTGGGCTGTATGTTGACGACTTGCAGGGGAAGATTCATTTCTAAGGACAATCGCTTCCCGTAGGCAATCAGCTCTTTGCTGAAATCGGGATGATTCACGCAAACGAGTATGGACTCTGTGGCTTTTTTGTTCACAAGAGAACCTCCTTTCTGTCTTTGTCGCTTACTATTATAGAGAGCAAAAGTGACGTTCCTAGAAACAAATTATAGCTGTTTTGTGAATAATCTATAAATTATCATAGGACAAACACAATTCGAATGGAGAATTATTACAAGAAACGCCACGGTATTGCTAGGTTATGCGGGACGGAGGTAAAAAAGAAGCAAAAATTAAATCTCAGCCAACAAACGGTTTGGGCGGGCCTCGGCTGTGAATCGGAAGCCTCTGGGAAAAATAAAGGGAAAGGCTCCCTTTTCGACAGAAAAAGCCGTCCGGCGGATGCTTTCGGGAAATACCGATAAGTTTTCTCCGATTCATGAAAAGGCGGCGGTACGCCGGGCTTTCCGAGAGTAACCGTGCCGGCTTTGGGGTAAAATAGGAAAACAGCGGCAGGCCGGCCCGGGTTTAACAATTAGTTTACAATTCTCATATTGACATTTCGGGCAATCAATGGTAAATTAATAATTAGATTAGCACTCTATCATTAAGAGTGCTAAAATGAAAATGACGGGGGTGAGGATATGGAGCTGGGAGCCAGAAAATTAAAGATTCTCCAAGCGGTGATTGAGGCCTATATTCAGACCGGAGAGCCGGTGGGCTCTAAGGCGCTGTGCGAGCTGCTGGACGTCTCCGTATCGTCAGCCACCATACGGAATGAAATGGCCAGCCTTTCCGAGCTGGGACTGCTGGAGCAGCCTCATACCTCGGCGGGCAGGATTCCCACCCAGTTTGGCTACCGGCTCTATATCAACGAGCTGATGAAGCCGAAGCCCTTGTCCGACGAGGAAATGCGGTATATCGACGGGTATCTGTCGGAATACGCCGACGATCCGGATTTGCTTCTGGAAAAGGCCGCCGAAATGCTGGCGGAAATGACCAAATACGCCGCCATCTCCACCACGCCCACCAACCGGGACGCCACCATCCAGCGGATCCAGCTGGTGCAGACCGGCCCCCACACCGCCATGCTGGTGCTGACCACTTCCACGGGGGCGGTAAAAAGCAAGCTGTTCCGGACGAATTACCTTTTGAATTCAGATATCCTGCGGATGTTCTCCAACGTGCTCAACGAAAAGATGGGCAGCGTGCATCTGCTGAACGTCACGCCGGACTTTATCAAATCCACCGCCTTTTCCATCGGGGAGCTTTCCCTGATGATGGCGCCGGTGTTTGTGGCCCTGGGCCAGGCGTGCCGGGAGGTTCTAAAGACCAACGTGCTGCTGGAGGGCCGCACCAACCTGCTGTATCTGCCGGAGTACGAGGTGGACAGCGTGAAGCGGCTGCTTCATTTTTTGGAACAGCGCGGCGAGCTGGCGAAGCTGATCGGGGCCCAAAAGGAAAAGCTGGGGGTGCTGATCGGCGGGGAAAGCAACCAGCCGGAGATGATCGACACCAGCGTGGTGCTGGTCCGGTACTCCATGGGCCGGCAGACCCGGGGAACCCTGGGCGTAATCGGTCCCACCCGGATGGATTATCCCAAGATTGTTTCCAATCTGCAGTATCTGGCCCAGTCTGTGGGCGGTATGCTCAACGAGATTATGGACGTAGGCGTTTAGCCGCGCTTTAAGATACAGAATTCAACCGAAAGGAGACATAGATCTTGAGTAAGAAGGAAAAAAGAGAGAAGGACCAGGAAAAAAATATTCCCCAGCAGGAGACGGCCTGTGAGGAAGAAACGGAAAAGCAGCCGGAAGCTGAAACTAAGGCCGGGGATCAGGAGGCAGCGGCAGAGGAAGCCCAAAGCAGCCCGCTGGAGGAGCTTCAAAAGGAGCTGGGCAGGCAGAAGGACCTGCTGCTGAGAACCGCGGCGGAATATGAAAACTTCCGGAAGCGGACGGAAAAGGAAAAGCGGGCGATTTACGCCGACGCCACGGCGGAGGCGGTGAAAGCGATTCTCCCCATCGCCGACAGCCTGGAATACGCGGTAAAGGCCGAGGATGGCGCCACGGCGGAATATCAAAAGGGGCTGGAGCTGATTCAGAGCCAATTTAACGCGGCGCTGGAAAAGCTGGGAGTTTCCCCGGTAGGCGAGGCCGGCGAGGAGTTCAACCCGGAGCTTCACAATGCGGTAGCCCACGTAGAGGACGAATCCATCGCGGAAAACACCATTGTGGAGGTGTTCCAGAAGGGCTATATGCTGAAGGAAAAGGTCATCCGCCATGCTATGGTCAAGGTAGCGAATTAGCAAGGCAGTTCCAGGGTTTTCCCTGATTTTATAAATTGCACATAACCAAAAAATAAACGCGCGAAGCGCAGCGACAATAGGAGGAATTTTATTATGGCAAAAACAATCGGTATCGATTTAGGTACAACCAATTCTTGCGTAGCGGTGATTGAGGGCGGCGAGCCGGTAGTCATCCCCAACGCTGAGGGCGGCAGAACCACCCCGTCCGTAGTGGCGTTCTCCAAAACCGGCGAGCGTCTGGTAGGCCAGGTGGCAAAGCGCCAGGCCATCACCAACCCGGAGAAAACCGTTTCCTCTATCAAAAGAGAAATGGGCTCCAATTACAAAGTGAATATCGATGGAAAGGATTACACTCCCCAGGAGATTTCCGCGATGATCCTGACCAAGCTGAAAACAGACGCGGAGGCCTATTTAGGCGAGAAGGTGTCCCAGGCGGTCATCACCGTTCCGGCTTACTTCACCGACGCCCAGCGCCAGGCCACCAAGGACGCCGGCAAGATCGCGGGCTTGGATGTCAAGAGAATCATCAACGAGCCTACCGCCGCGGCTTTGTCCTACGGCATCGATAAGGAAACCGACCAAAAGGTTATGGTATACGACCTGGGCGGCGGCACCTTCGACGTTTCCATCATCGAGATGGGAGACGGCGTTCAGGAGGTTCTGGCCACCGCGGGCAACAACCGCTTAGGCGGCGACGACTTCGACCAAAGAGTTATGGATTGGATCGTGGGTTCTTTTAAAGCGGAGACCGGCGTGGACCTGAAGGGCGACAAAATGGCTATGCAGAGGGTAAAGGAAGCCGCGGAAAAGGCCAAGATTGACCTGTCCGGCATCACCTCCACCAACATCAACCTGCCCTTTATCACCGCCGACGCCACCGGCCCCAAGCATTTGGATCTGAACCTTTCCAGAGCCAAGTTTAATGAGCTGACCGCCGACCTGGTGGAAAAGACCATGGGCCCGGTCCGTCAGGCTCTGTCCGACTCCGGCCTGAGCATCGATAAGATCGACAAGGTCCTGATGGTGGGCGGTTCCTCCAGAATCCCCGCTGTTCAGGAGGCTGTGAAGAAGTTTACCGGCAAAGAGCCGTTCAAGGGCATCAACCCCGACGAGTGCGTGGCCATCGGCGCCGCTATCCAGGCCGGCGTGCTGGGCGGCGAGGTGGAAGGCTTGCTGCTGCTGGATGTTACGCCCCTTTCTTTGGGCGTGGAAACCATGGGCGGCGTGATGACCAAGATCATCGAGAGAAATACCACCATTCCCACCAAGAAGAGCCAGATCTTCTCCACCGCCGTGGACGGCCAGACCCAGGTAGAGGTCAACGTGCTCCAGGGTGAGCGTGAGTTTGCCCGGGATAACAAGCAGCTTGGCCTGTTCAAGCTGGATGGCATTGCGCCCGCTCCCAGAGGAATTCCTCAGATCGAGGTTACCTTCGATATCGACGCCAACGGCATCGTGAACGTGTACGCCAAGGATCTGGGTACCGGCAAGGAGCAGAAGATCACCATTACCTCCAGCTCCAACATGAGCAAGGAGGATATCGACAAGGCCGTGAAGGAGGCCGAGCGGTATGCCGATGAGGATAAGAAGCGGAGAGAGGAAGTCGAGCAGAAGAACGAGGCTGAGAACCTGTGCTATGCCACAGAAAAGCTGATTTCCGATAACGCCGACAAGATCTCCGAGGATGATAAGTCCGCCCTGAATCAGAAGGTAGCCGCCTTGAAGGAGGCTATCGCGGCCAACGATATGGACCGGATCAAGAACGGCAAGGACGAACTGCAGAAGACCATGTACGAGGTGTCCGGCAAGATGTACCAGCAGGCTGCGCCCCAGGGCGATCCCAACGCCGCGCAGCAGCCTGGCGGAGATCCGAACCAGGGCGGCGCCAACGGCAACGTCTACGACGCTGACTACAAGGAAGTGGACGACGACCATAAGGAATAAGGTTGCCGTCCCGCCCGAGGGGCAAAGAAGCTGTTGCAAACAGGCAGCTTGGGCGATATAATAAAAAATAGGCTTTGTAGCTTAGCAGACTCTATTAAATGAGCGGTTGAATCGGCGCGGCCATTCTTTGGCCGCGCCCTGTGCGTGTCCGCAGGCGGTTTCCTGCGGGCGGCGCACAGGGTACGGGCAAGCCGGCGGAATTTCAAGTTCCGGCATCCGGCGGTCCGCGCGCGACCCATACCAAGGAACCGGGCCTCAGCGCTCCGGCTCTGAACAGAGGTGAGAAGTTTGGCAGAAAAAAGGGATTATTACGAGGTGATCGGTGTTCCTAAGACCGCCTCGGAAGATGAAATAAAGAAAGCGTACCGCAAGCTTGCGAAAAAATACCATCCGGATCTGAATCCTAACAACAAAGAGGCGGAAGCAAAATTCAAAGAGGTTAACGAGGCCTATGAGGTCCTGTCCGACCCTGAGAAGAAGGCGAAATACGACCAGTTCGGCCACGCCGGGGTGGATCCCAATTTCGGCGGCGGCGCCGGAGGCTACGGCGGTTATGGAAGCCCCTTTGGCGAGGATATTGATTTGGGGGATATTTTCGGCAGCTTTTTCGGCGGAGGATTCGGCGGCTCAAGACGGCGGGCCAACCCCAACGCCCCGCGGCGGGGCACCGATACCGAGGCGGTGCTGAATATCTCCTTTGAGGAGGCCGCCAAGGGCTGCAAGAAGTCCATTACTTATCAGAATATTATCAACTGCACCGAGTGCGGCGGCACCGGGGCGGAAAAGGGAACTTCACCCAAAACCTGTCCCACCTGCAACGGCACCGGCCAGGTAAGGATCAATCAGAGGACTCCTTTCGGCGTGATGCAGACCAGCCGTTCCTGTGACCACTGCCACGGCACGGGCAAGATCATCGAAAAGCCTTGCCACGTGTGCGGCGGCCAGGGCCGGGTGCGGAAAAGCAAGACCCTGGAGGTCACTGTGCCCGCGGGAATCAACGATGACCAGGTGCTGAACGTCAGCGGCCAGGGCAACGCCGGACAGAACGGCGGCCCGTCGGGCGACTTGCACGTTTACGTGTCGGTGCGTCCCCACGCGGTGTTCGAGCGCCGGGGCGACGACGTTTGGTGTGAGATGCCGGTGACCTTTACCCAGGCGGCTTTAGGCGCCGATGTAACGGTGCCCACCCTGGATGGCAAGGTGACCTACGCTTTGCGGGAGGGCACCCAGCCCGGCGACGTGTTCAAGCTGAAGGGCAAGGGAATCGCCCATTTGGGAGGCCGGGGCCGGGGCGACCAGTTCGTCCAGGTGACTATCGAGGTGCCCAAGAACCTGAGCCAGAAGCAAAAGGATATTCTGAAGGAATTTGACAGCAGCGCCACAGACCGGAACTACCAGAAGCGGAAGGGCTTCCGGGATAAGCTGAAGGATATGTTTCAATAAAAAATAATCTTGAAAAAATAAACTGGAGCATAGGTCCCCCGCTGGGAGTGAGAAGGCGCAGGAGAACCGGAAGGACTCACGCCTTCCGGTTATTTTTATAGCGCCCCGCGGTTTCCCGAAAGCGAAAGGAAGCCTCAGCGCTCAAAAAAATAATTCCGTGTCGGTTTTAGTGGAAAGAGCAAAGGCCCGATACCCCGGAAAGCTATTTTTTATAGCGCCCCACGGTTTCCCGAAAGCGAAAGGAAGCCTCAGCGCTCAAAAAATAAATATCTGCCGGCATTGAGAGAATCACCTGCCATTAGTAATAGAAATATAAAGCCGGGTTTTGACAGGCTGTTGAGATACCGCCGTCATTCCTGCGAATAACCACTTAAAATAAAAGGAGGCAATGCAAGATGAAAATGGTCAAAGACAAAAAGGTTCTGGTCGGCGCGGATTTCGCCGGGGTTCCGCTGAAGAACGCGGTAGTCGCCCACCTGGAAAAGAACGGATGGGAGGTCACCGACATCGGCGTGAAATCCGTGGATGAGGAAAATCCCGAGATGTTCCACCGCATCGGCCTAAAGGTCGGAGCAAAAATCGCGGAGGGAGAATTCGAAAAGGCCCTGATTTTCTGCGGCACCGGTATGGGGATCCATATCGCCGCCAGCAAGTGCCCGCATGTTCACTGCGCGGTGTGTGAAAACGTGCCCTCCGCTTTGAGATGCGTTACCGGCAACAACTGTAACGTAATGGCGATGGGGGCGTTTTATGTAGCTCCCGCCACTGGCATCGCCATGGCGGACGCGTTCCTAAACCATAGCCTTGGTGAGGGCTATGAGTATTGGGAGAATTTCTATGAGTTCCATAAGCTGGCCTATGACGAGCTGGAAGCCTTTGATTACGAGGAATTTAAGAAAAACGGCTTCGAGGTAAAGCGCCTGGGTGACGTGCCGCTTCCGCCGGACCCGAAAATGTAAGCCTGTAAAAAAATGTCCGCTGGCCGGAAAGGAAAGCTTGAAAGCGGAATAAGCTTAAGATAAGCTGAAAAACGGATATTAAAAAAGCGTTTGCGGATGAAAAATCCGCAAACGCTTTTTTGCAAAGAATCGGCTGGGGATTCAGTAGAGCACGGCTTTTGTGAAATTATTTCACAAAAATCCTCGCTTTAAAATCTAAAACCGGATAGCACTGTTTAGATTTGAGGCTGAAAGCTTTGTTTTCAGATCGAGGCAGAGAGCCGCTAGGGATTTCTCAGCAGTTCTACCACCAGCCGGCGCTTTTGAGGAGGAAGGGCACACCATACGTCCAGCATATCCCGTTCTTCTCTGGTCAGGGAAACCGGGTCTCCATCTTCGGCAAAAAATTGAGACAGGGTGATCCCAAGCCCCCGGCATATCTTATCCAGGGTCTGTATCGTAGGTGTTTGATGGCTGCGGTACCAGCCGCCTATGGTGGATTGGGAAAGTCCGCAGTTTTTTGCCAGCGTGTATTCGGACCAGTTCCTCTCTGTACGGAGCCTGACAATTTCGTCGAGAATATTTTTCATAGGTTCACCTCCCGCTTATTCTGAACACTATAATAGCAGGTGGGAAGCCTTATTTTAAGGGGATATTATCCCCATATTTGTTAAAATTTAGAGGTCTGAGAATGAAATGGAAGGATTTATTCCTCCCGATGGAAAAGGCTGGTTCTTTAATTTTTTGCATAAGATTTGGTTTTAAATAAGGGGCTTTCGTCCAGACCCGTCTTTTTCTGCCAGGCAAATTTATTTGCCTGGTTTTTATATTTGTTGTATAATAAACCTGTCTTTAGAAATTCCGGGCCGTCGAGCCCGGAAAATAGACTGATCAATTCGTATCGGCTGGAGGGACTCTCTTGGAGGAAATCTATTTGGACAACAGCGCCACCACCCGGGTGTGCGAAAAAAGCGCGGAAAAGGTGCTGGAGCTGATGACCCAGTGCTATGGCAATCCGTCCTCGCTGCATAAAAAGGGGCTGGAGGCCCAAAGAGAGGTCGCCCATGCCAGGCAGGCGGTAGCCGTTTCCTTGGGCGCCCAGCCTAGGGAAATTATCTTTACCTCCGGCGGCACCGAGGCGAATAACCTGGCGGTGCTGGGCGGCGCGGCCGCGGGCCGCCGGCGGGGAAAGCGAATCGTGACCACGGCCATCGAGCATCCGTCGGTTCTTGAGCCGATGAGACAGCTGGAAAAGGAAGGCTTTGAGGTGGTGTTCCTAACTCCAGATGCGGACGGACGTGTTCCGGAAGAAGCGGTTTTGAAAGCGGTGACCGGCGATACGATTTTGATAAGCGTGATGGCGGTTAATAACGAGCTTGGCTCGATTCAGCCTATCGAGGTCTTGAAAAAGGCGGTGAAACGGGCCGGCGCGCCGGCGCTGGTTCATGTGGATGGGGTTCAGGCTTACGGCAAGCTTCCGCTTAGGCCGGAGAAGCTGGGGATCGACCTGCTGACGGTCAGCGGGCATAAAATTCACGGCCCAAAAGGCGTCGGGGCTTTATATGTAAGTAAAAATGCCAGGATTCTACCCAGAACCTTCGGCGGCGGCCAGGAACGGGAGCTGCGTCCAGGCACTGAGGCCGCCCCCTTGATCGCCGGGCTTGGCGCGGCGGCGGAGGAGCTTCCGGATTGGCGGCAGGCCTATAGCCGTATGGAGAAGCTGCGGGATTACACGCTCCAAAAGCTGTCCGGGCTGGAAGGCGTGGAGGTCAATTCCCCGGTGGAGGGGCTCCCCTATCTGCTGAATTTTTCCGCTTTGGGGATCCGCAGCGAAACCATGCTGCATTTTCTGGCTCAGCGGGGAATCTATGTATCCTCCGGATCCGCCTGTGCGAAAGGAAAGCAAAGCCATGTGCTGAAAGCGGCCGGCCTGCCGGACAGCCGAATTTCCTCGGCAATCCGGGTAAGCTTTTCCCGGGAAAACACCGAGCGGGACGCGGACGCCCTGGCGGAAGGCGTGCGGGAGGGTCTGGCCTGCCTGGCCAGAGCCAGGAGATAGCCGCCGGATCCTGGCCTGCGGCCTGCCGGACAGCCGAATTTCCTCGGCGATCCGGGTAAGCCTTTCCCGGGAAAGCATCGAGCAGGACGCGGGCGCCCCGGCGGAGGGGGCCGATTCGGTTTGGCTGGCCCGGCCGGTATCAAGCGGCAAGCCGCTGTGTTGCCGGGCTTGAATTTGGGTCCGGCGCCAACCGAAGGCTTTTGCGGCCGGAAAAAGGAAAGCATGAAAGAGGCGGTAAACGGGTTTTGAGTCTGCCGGCCTTCGGCGGAGCTGAGCCGGTGTTTTGGTGTTTTGCCTGCGCGGTAAAAAACGGAAGAACTGTTGAATATAAGGAGCCTGAGTATGAAGCAGGAGTTAATTTTAATCAAGGTTGGAGAGATCGCCCTGAAGGGGCTGAACCGGCGCACCTTTGAGGATGTGCTGATGAAGAACATTAAGAGGCATTTAGCGCCCCTGGGAAAATTTGAGGTGAGGAGCGCCCAGTCCACTATCTATGTGCGGCCCCTGGAGGAGGGCGTGGATTTAGACGACGCCTGCGAAAGGGTCGGCAAGGTGTTCGGTATTGCGGCCTATTCCCGGGCCTGCATGGCGAAAAAGGACATGGACGATATCAACCGGACCGCGGCGGAGTATTTGAAAGAGGCGCTGGAGGAGGCGTCCACCTTTAAGGTAGAGGCCAAGCGCTCCGATAAGGCTTTCCCACTGAAATCCCCCGCCATCTGCGCGGAGACCGGCGGGTATCTGCTGGAACGGTTTCCGAACCTGTCGGTGGACGTCCACGAGCCGGATATTACCGTCACCGTGGAGATCCGGGATTTTGGAGCCTATGTCCGCGGAGAAGCCGAGCGCGGAGCCGGAGGAATCCCGGTGGGAACCGGCGGCAAGGCGGCGGTTTTGATTTCCGGCGGCATCGACAGCCCGGTGGCGGCCTGGATGATGGCTAAGCGGGGCGTTGAGCTGACGGCGGTGCACTTTGCCAGCCCGCCCTATACCAGCGAGCGGGCGGAGGAAAAGGTTAAGGAGCTGCTGGCCAGGGTTTCGGAATACAGCGGCCGGATGCGGCTGTTCACCGTGCCCTTTACCAAAATACAGGAGACGATCCAGGCCCGGTGCCCGGAGGAGCTGTTCACTATCATCATGCGCCGCATGATGATGAAAATCGCTTCCCATATCGGGATGCGGGAGGGCTGTGCCGCCCTGATTACCGGGGAAAGCCTGGGGCAGGTGGCGAGCCAGACGATTCACGCCATTGCCTGCACCGACGCGGCGGCCGGCCTGCCGGTATTCCGGCCCTTGATCGGTATGGACAAGGAGGAGATCGTTCGGATTTCCCGGAAAATCGAGGCCTTTGACATTTCCATTCAGCCCTATGAGGACTGCTGCACCGTGTTCACGCCGAAGCATCCCCGCACCAGGCCGGTGCTGAAATTTGTGGAGCTGGCGGAATCCGGCGTGGAGTGGGAGGAAATGCTCCGGGAAGCGGCGGATCAGGCCGTGATGACGAAGATCGGATATGCGAAGGAATAACCTGATAACTTGACAAGCGAGGTGGATGGCGTTGAAGCACGCGATGGCAAAGCCGAAAAAAAGCTGGAAAGAAAGGCTGAGAATTTTTCTGCTGGTGCTCTGCTCTGTGGTGTTTGTGGTTTCGGCGGGTATGCTGGTGTATTACCTGCTTTGGGAGCCTTATCAGCATAACCAGAAGAGTGTTGAAATCCAGCAGATTTATCCTACCCGGGGGGTAGAGGATACTACATCCTCGGAGGAAGTAAACAGCGAGGGAACCCTGTCAAAATTTGATGAACTGCGGGCGCTGAACCCGGATATTAAGGGATGGATCACCGTGCCGAATACCCCCATTGATTATCCGGTGCTGCAGTCGGCGGAGGGAGAAGACCCGGAATTTTACCTTTACCGGGATTACCTGAAGAATGACGACCGCTACGGCAGTATTTTCCTGGACGCCTCCTGCGTCAACGGGGTAAACTCGAAAAATGTGATCCTGCACGGGCACAATATGAACGACGGAAGCCAGTTTGCGGCAATTCTCAAGTATGGGGATCTGGAGTTTTATAAGCAGAATCCGGTGATCATTTTTGACGATATTTACCGCAGCGGCACCTGGAAGGTTTTCGCGGTGATCAAGGTGAATACTCTGGCGAGCCAGGGCACGCCGTTCCCCTACCTGCAGGGAGAGTTCGCGTCTGAGGAAAGCTTCCTGGAATATGTGGAGCAGGTCAGAAGCCGCTCCCTGATTGATTGTCCTGTGGAGGTGGAGGGCAGCGACCAGATTTTGACCCTTTCCACCTGTTCCTATGAGCAGGAGAATTACCGTACCGTGGTGTATGCCCGCCGGGTGCGGGAAGGGGAGAGCAGCACTGTGGACATCGCGCAGGCGGAAGTCAACCCGGATCCCGTTATGCCGGGGGATAATTGACCGGAGAGGAAACAGAAACGATCTATGAAATGTGAGCTGATATTTTATTTGGCGGGCCGTACGGGCCAGCTGGAGGAGCTGCTGGAGGAGCTGCTGGGCGGCCTGGGCGTAATCATCGCCGAAGTAACGGCGGCCACCAGCCCGGAGGAGCTGGCGGCCGCTCTGGAAAAGGGGGTATCCCGGCGGAATCTGCTGCTGGTAGTCGGCGGACTGTCCAGGCCGGATGAGCGGAACGCCGCCCGGCAGGCCGCCAAGCTTTTGTCGCAGCCTCTGTCCAGCGTGAACCCGCCGGTGTTCCGAAACGGCGTTTCCCTGACAGCGGATCACGGCCGCCCCGAGGGTTTCTTTTTGGAAAGCGGGCGGCAGTCCTTGCTGCTGCTTCCGGACGACCCAGGGGCTGTGGAAGCGCTTTTTGACCGGCAGGTGACAGAGCTGCTTCAAAAAAAGTACGGCCTTTCCCTGGCGGTCGGCCGGCTTGAACAGAGAAAGGACCCGCAGCGGCGGGCCAGGGAGCTTCAGGAGGAAATCAAGCGGAGTGAGGAGGCGGCGGGAGCCGCAGCCCGGCCGGCCTCAGAGACAGCCTTTGGCGCGGCGCCGGGAAAGCCTTCGGCAAAAAAGGGAAAAAACAGCAAAAAGGCCTTGCCGGCCTTTTTGCTTCTGCTGGTTTTGGCGCTGGCGCTTTTGGCGGGCCTTCTGCTGACCCACAGGCTTCCGGAGGCGGAAGCCTGGCTGCGGGGAAGCTTTCCAGGCCTGAACTGGTGACGGAGGGATAGCGCTGACAGCGGGAGCCCGTTTTTTAGTACAAAAATTAAATACCTTCTCAAAAGCGGCGTAAAAGCAAGGGTTTAAGCTATTTTGAGAGAGAAAACACCTGAGTTTTTTCAGAAATAAAAAAGACGATTCCAACAGGATTTTTGCGGTCGTATGGCGCGCGGATAAATTTTATAAAATATATGGGCGATTACGCTCAAAGCCGGGGCTGTGCTTTTGGCCTTCGCTCAAGAGGCCCGGAACCGGCGGCATACTCCGGCTTAGCCCGGGACTTGCCGCCAGAGAAAAAGCCGGCGGGAAAAGGGGAAATCCCTTTCCTGCCGGCTTTTTCTCTGGAGATTCATATCAGGCCGTCCGCCCTTTTGCTGAGGGGCAGTCGGCGCCGCGGTGATTATGCCCAACGCCCGCGCTGATTTTAATAGAAGAGGGCTGCTTTCCAGCCCTGCCCTTCCCATGGGAACCGTACGTCCGGGAAGCGCTTTTAAGAGTTATTCATGACGATGCTTTCGATCACATTGGCGGCGTGCTCACAGGCGTCGCAGCAGCGCTCCATGTGGCGGAAGGTCTCTGTCCAGGCGAGAACCTCGATAGGGTCCTTACAGGTAGTGAACAGGGAGCGGAGCGCCTTTGTGTAAAGCTTATCCCCCTCGTTTTCCAGGCTGTTAATCTCAATAATGGCCTGGGGGATGATTTTCGATTTCTTATAGTTGTCAAAATCCGCCAGGGCGGTCTTCAATTGCTCGCAGCAGCCGATGATTACCTTAGCGAAATCAAAGGCCTCTTCCCGGATGGACTGAATGTTAAACATATACATGCGTAAAATAATGTCCTCGATGTGGTCGGTAATCTCGTCCAGCTCTTGAGCCAAATGGGCGATATCATCCCGCTCAATGGGGGTGATAAACTCCTGAGCCAGCTTTTCCATCATCTCATGCTTAGAAATATCGGCGCTGTTTTCCAGCTTATGCATCTCCTCCATCACCTTGGGAAGATTCTCTGGCTGGAAGCCCTGCAGAACGTCATACAGCATGAGCGCTTCCTGCCGGGAGAACTCGATCGCCTTGGAAAAGGAGGCGAAATAAAAATCTGTTTTTTGTTTACGGCGCATAAAAGATTTCCCTCTCGTTTTATAATTTACGGTGATTGGAAAAGGACACCGCATGAAACCAGCGTTTGATCAGCCGTACAGGATTGGGGGAACCCGGGCGAAGGTTCCGCCCGCCTGTCATGCCGAGATCCCGCAGCGGCTTTGCGTACAGCTTAGAAGATAAACAGGAACAGCCGGGCCATCAGATAACCGATCAGCCCGCAGGCCGGGAAGGTCAAAACCCAGGTGAGCACCATATCCTTTACAACGCCCCAGTTGACGAAGGAGCGGCCCTTAGAGGCCCCGACGCCCATGATGGCGGTGGTTTTGGTATGGGTGGTGCTGACCGGCAGGCCGCTGACTGAAGAGATCAGCAGACAGCCGGCGCCGGCTAAGTCCGCGGCAAAGCCCTGGTATTTTTCTAGGCTGACCATATCCATGCCCACCGATTTGATGATGCGGTAGCCGCCGATAGAGGTGCCTAGGGCCATTACCGCGGAACAGAGGATCATCAGCCAGATAGGAATGACAAAGCTGGTGACATTGCTTTCTCCCTTGGAGAGGAACAGGCCCAGCATGAAAACCCCGATGAATTTTTGCCCATCCTGGGCGCCGTGCATAAAGGCCATGGCGCCGGCGCTGGCAATCTGGGCTCCTTGAAAGAAGCCGGTAGTCTTTTTCCGGTTCATTCTCCTACAGATCAGGCCGGTCAGCTTCACCGCGAGCCAGCCCATGGCAAAGCCCAGAAAGGTGGAAAGCACCAGGCCGTAAATCACCTTGATCCACTCCATGCCGTTAATGCCGGAAAGGCTGTTGTGGATAGCGATAGCGCCGCCGGAGATACCGGCGATCAGAGCATGGCTTTCGCTGGTGGGGATACCGAACCACCAGGCCAGGGTGGCCCAGACCACAATGGCGAACATGGCGGCGCAGAGGGCGACCAGGGCATCCTGGGCGTTGCCGCCGAAATCCACCATGTTGTAGATGGTTTCCGCCACGGACTTGTTGATGGCCGTCATCACCAAAACTCCAAGGAAGTTGAAAACCGCCGCCATAATGATCGCGGGACGAACCCCCATGCTTCTGGTGGAGACGCAGGTGGCAATGGCGTTGGGAGCGTCGGTCCAGCCGTTAACCAGGATTACTCCCAGAGTCAGGAGCACTGTAATAAACAGGGCTGGATTCTGCGTCAGCTCAGCGATAAAATCGGGCAGCGCAATGGTCATAAACATCCCTCATTTGCTCAGCCGGGCTTGTCTAAATGGGTCAGCCGGCCGGAAAAATTTTAATATTGATTTAATGGTAGCATAACAAAAATAGATTTTCAATCGGTATTCTACAAAAAAACAAAAAATACCCCCGGCCCTTCAAGCCGGGGGTATCAATCAGAGGCGGTCTTAGATGGTAATGATGCCCAGGCCGCTGAGAACGGAGCTTACCAAAATTGCCACGATAAAAATAGGAGCAATATATTTGATAACCACCACGAACAGCTTTTCCCTGCTGAACTTGGAGGAGGATTTCACCTCGTCCACAACCAGCTGGGTCTTGACCACATAGCCGATGAAAATGCAGGTGAGCAGCGCCACAATCGGCATAATCACCGAGTTGCTGATGAAGTCGAAGAAGGTGAGGAAATCCATGCCCAGAATCTGAATATGGCTCCATACGCCGTTGCCCAGGGAGGATGGCAGCGCCAGCAGCATCATGCCGATAAACACGATAATGCAGGCGACCGCACGCTTGACATGGAATTTGTCGATGACGATGGATACCACGGTTTCCATCAGGGAGATGGCAGATGTCAGCGCGGCGAACAGCACCAGCAGGAAGAACAGCGCTCCGACGATCTGGCCGAACTGGCCGCCGCCCATGCTGTCAAATACCTTGGGCAGAGTTTGGAACATAAGCCCGGGGCCGGACTGCATGGCGGACTGGTCGCCGCCGGAGAAAACGAACACTGCGGGAACGATCATCAGGCCGGCCAGAAGGGCGACGCCGGTATCGAAGATCTCAATTTGGGAAACCGATTTTTCAATACTAGTTTCCTTTTTCATATAAGAGCCATAGGTGATCATAATTCCCATGGCCAGAGACATGGAGTAGAACATCTGCCCCATAGCGCCCAGCACCGTGTTGATGGAGAACCGGGAGAAATCGGGGATCAGATAGAATTTAACACCCTCCAGTGCGCCGGGCAGGGTGCAGGAATATACGCACACAGCGACACACAGCACGATCAGAATAGGCATCATAAACTTGTTAGCGGTTTCGATGCCGCGCTTTACGCCGCAGAGGACGATAACAAAGGTAATGACGCCGAAAATAGCCAGCCAGAGCACCGGCTCAAAGGTTTGTCCGATAAAGCCGCCGAAATAATCGTCGCTGGAAGCCTCCATGTGATGGCCGGACAGGAAGGTGACGAAATATTTGGTCACCCAGCCGCCGATTACGCTGTAATAGGGTAGAATGATGATCGGGACCAAGGCGGTCAAAATTCCCAGGAACCCAAATTTTTTGTTCAGCTTTTTATAAGCGCCGATAGCGCTCAGCCTGGTATTGCGGCCCAGGGCGATTTCCGCTACCATCAGGCTGAAGCCGAAGGTTACCACCAGCACGACATACACCAGCAGGAAAATACCGCCGCCGTACTTTGCGGCAAGATATGGAAAGCGCCAAATGTTTCCCAGTCCCACGGCGGAACCGGCGGCAGCCAGAACAAATCCCAGCCTGCCTGAGAAGCTGCTTCTTTCTTTCATAACTTACACCTCAAACAAAAATTTTAGCCGGCACATTCCGCGCAGCGCCGGCTGAAAAAGTACATTTATCTTATCATATCTTAACAGATTAGTCAAAATTTTTTTTGCTTTTTCTTTATTTAGGAAAAACACCTTGCCCCCGGCGGCAGAGGCGCCGGCTGGCTCCGGGTCAGCACCGGCTTTTCCATAGCGGCGTTTTAGCGATTTGCAGGCAAAAGGAGAGAATATGAAAGGGCCTCTGAAAAATTCAGAGGCCCTGAGCAGCACAGGCTTCCGCACCGGCTGGTGAATACCCGCGGAAGTGAAACTGTGAAGGTACAATTCAGACGCATGGGCTTTCGGCCGGTTCGTGAGGAACCGCTTTTAAAATTCCGGCTTGTCCGGATCGGCGCACCATCCGCCGCCCTGGAGGGAGTCGATATAGGCCATATCCTCCGGGGTAATTTCGAAATCGAAAATCTGGGTGTTGGAAAGAATACGTTCGGGATTCACCGACTTGGGAAGAGGGATGACACCATGCTGGAATATCCACCGCAGCGCCAGCTGGCCGGGATCTTTCCCGTATTTTTTCGCCATTTCGCTGATTTCCGGCATACGGAACAGCTCGCCGCTGCCGAAGGGGCTCCAGGCTTGAACCGCGATATGATGGGCCTTGCAGTAATTGACGGTTTCCATTTGGGTCCAGCCCGGGTGGAACTCGATCTGGTTCACCATGGGCATGACCGTGGCTCCCTCCATGATTTCCTCCAGATGGTGGGGCTTAAAGTTGCTGACGCCGATGGCCTTGATTTTTCCCTCGTGATACAGCTCCTCAAAGGCTTTCCAGGTTTCGCGGTTGTTTTCAATATAGTTTTCCTGCTCGTTTTTGGGAATGGGCCAATGAATCAGATAAAGGTCCAGATAGTCCAGGCCGAGCCTCTCCAAAGATTCCTGGAAGGATTTTTTCGCTTTTTCATAGCTGTGGTCGTAATTCCACAGCTTGCTGACCACAGTGATCTCCTCCCGGGGGACTCCGCTTTCCCGGATCCCTTTCCCCACGCTCTCCTCGTTCTTATAAAACATGGCGGTGTCGATCAGACGGTAGCCGGCTTGCAGGGCGCACTTCACGCTGCGGACCGTGACCTCTCCGTCAGTGTCGCAGGTGCCGTAGCCGACGCAGGGAATGGCCACGCCGTTGTGCAAAAGATAGGTGTCTTGCACGCTTTTCATAGGGATTCTCCTTTCTTTATGTTAAGCTTTTTCAGCCGCGCAAATTTTAAGCGGTCCCAAAAATTGATAAAATGCTTCCCGTGGCTTCTGTTTGTGTTTTTCGCTTTTCCTTAATCTAACGCTTCTGAATGAGCGGGACAACGCGCTTTTTAGATTTGATGTAAAGCTGTACAATAAATATTTCAGGTGTTCATGCCGCCCACAGCGCAAAGGACAGAAAGCTGCGGGCGTATTTCAATGACCGGCTTTAAAGGGGAAACGCCGGAAGAAAGGCCGGCCCTGGAGGAAGGCTCGCCTCAAGCCAAGTCCAATAGGACAAAATCGTGCAATGATTTGTCAATTTTAGTATAGCAAAGGAAAGAACCGGTAACAACAGGGCTTTTTGCAGATTTTTCCCGGATAAATTATAGAAAAGCAAGGAGGCCTTCGGAAAAGCCGGCTTTGCCGCCCTCTTGCGGAATCCAAAATTTTCGTCTAAAATAGAAAAGAAAAGACACATGGATATGCGCGTGCCCTTCAGCGGCGGTACCGTGGGCAGGCGTTTTTTAAGGAGGCTGTTTGTTATGAAAGTATCCCCATCGGTACTGGCCTGCGATTTTGCCCATATGGCGGATGAAATTCAGAAGGTCACCCAAGGGGGCGCCGATTACATCCATCTGGATGTGATGGATGGCAATTTTGTCCCCAATATCAGCTTTGGCCCGGCAGTGATCAAGGCGATCCGGCCTTATACCGACGTGCCCTTTGACGTCCACCTGATGGTGGAGAGGCCCAGCCGGTACTTCCAGGATTATTTGGATGCCGGCGCGGATAATATTACCTTCCACCTGGAGGCGGAGCCCTATATCGCTCCGGCTCTGGATCAGATCAGGAAGGCGGGATGCAGCGCCAGCTTGTCCATCAAGCCAGGAACGGAGGCCGAAGCGGTTTTTCCTTATTTAGATAAGCTGTATATGGTGCTGGTGATGACGGTGGAGCCTGGCTTTGGAGGACAAAAGCTGATTCCCGAGTGCCTGGAAAAGGTAAAGAAGATAAAAGCCGAGGCAAAGCGCCGCGGCTTGAAGGTCTTGGTAGAGGTGGACGGAGGCATTAACAGCGAAACCGCTCATGAGGCCGCCGCCGCCGGTGTGGACGTATGCGTGGCGGGCACCGGCGTGTTCAGGGCGCCGGATGTGGCGGCCGCGATCAAGGAGCTGCAAAACGCTTGATCCGCAGCCCTGGAAGGAGCCGGCGCCCTGCCGTCGGACGCAGGCAAGCCAGTATCCGGCTTGCCCGGCAGCCGCGCCGATAAGGCGGCCCGGGAGAGCTCCGGTGGTCTCGGCTTCGGCCTGGGAGCGCTGGAAAAGCTTTTGTCAGGCGCTGTGAGAAAACGGGCCCGTGAGGATCCCGAGTTTTTTGGCTGTTCGCTGCGGTTCGCTTTGGTTTAGACGGCACGCAGCCCGCTTTATCGGCAGAGCACCGGCGGCCTGGAGCCTGGCCGTCCGCTCCAATCAGGCGGCCCTGAAAGCCGTTCTCCGGCGCTTAGCACCGGGCAAGCTGAAGACCTACGGTGGTGACGGCGTCTTCGCCGGCCAGCAGCTTTCCGTGCTCCAAAACCTGGGCCGCGGCCTGCTGGCCCTTGCCCACATAGGAGCCGTATTCCGTCAGCAGAATCTCCACCGGGCAGGGGAGCCTTTTGCCGCCGTACATAATCAGATAGTAGGCGCGGTTTAAAAGGTAAAGCCTGCTGCTGCACGCCGCCTTTTGCGGATGGTAAAATTGGCGGTAAACCCGGTCTACCGCTGCCAGCAGGTTCTCTGCCTGGTCGAATCGGAATAAAAACGGGGTCAGTGAAGGCTGGTTTTCCTTAATCCGGTAGACCTTGCGTTTGGCCTTTTCCTCGGGAAGCATGGTTACCAGAAGCACACAGCCCTCCTCGTCGGGCACAGCCTCGATCAGCAGGCGGCTGTCTCCCGGGCAAAACCCCTTCTGGCGGCAGGCCATCCGGAGAAATTCCTTGATGACCGAGCGGGAGTGCCCGTTCTGCCAGTCCAGAGAGTCGAAGGTGAGCTGGTAATCCTCCATGTCTTCCGGTGATAATATAATCAACAGTCTGGATTCATCGACTAGTTCAAGTATCAATGTCAACCCTTCTTCCTAGAACTCTATACTTTCATCATATAGAAGAAACCCGCTTTGGAAAAGCAGTAATTTTTGACAATGCAAAGAAGGTCTTTTTATGGTCATCGATTTTCATACACATATTTTCCCCGACGCTCTCGCCGCCCGCGCGATTGGCGGGCTGGAACAGTCGGGAAATGTAAAATCCGTCCTGTCCGGCCGGCGGGAGGATCTGCTGGCCTCGATGAAACGGGCCGGGGTGGATTATTCCCTCAATCTGCCCATCGCTTCCCGCCCCAAGCAGGTGGAGTCCATTAATAGCTTCGCGATCTCCGTCAACGGGAGGGACGGCCTGTTTTCCCTGGGAGGGATCCATCCTCTTTACGAGAATTACCGGGAGGAGCTGAAACGGATTCGGGCTGCCGGCCTGATCGGCGTAAAGCTTCATCCGGATTTTCAGGGCCTGTTTATTGACGACGAGCCCATGGTGGAGCTGATGGAGGCTTGCCGGGATCTGGGGCTTTTGGTTCTGGTTCACGGCGGCATGGACGTGTCCTTCCCTCACTGCCATCATTGCACGCCCGAGCGGATCGCCAGGATTCTTCCCCGCTTGGAGGGGCTGACCTTGGTGCTGGCTCATTTGGGAGGCTACAATTATTTGGATGATGTGGAAAGGCTGCTGGTGGGTAAGGATCTTTATCTGGACACCAGTTTTACCTTGGGACGGTTCGGCCGGGAGCAAATTCTGCGGATCATCAGGAATCACAGACCGGACAGGCTGCTGTTTGGAACCGATTCTCCCTGGGACGACCAACAGTCCGCTGTATCGGCCGTCAAGGACCTTCCTATTGACGCTTCGCTGAAGGATAAGATTCTGTATGAGAACGCCGCCGGCTTGCTGAAGCTGGAATGACGGCCTTTCAGAACGCTACCCTTACTATGTAAAATATGAAGGGGACAAAAGAAGGTTTCCTATTTTCTTTCCAAACAACCTGTCTTTTTCTCCTTTTTCCCCGATTTATAGGAGTACCTGTCCCGGACAGGCTGATTTTGACAAAAAAAGGACCGGCCCCGCGCTGTGCGGAGCCGGTCCTTTTCCATAATTTAATTTCCCCTTGAGAAGAATTACCGGAGCTGGCCGGCTGCCAGCCGCCGGGCCAGCTCCGCGGCCCCCAGGAGGCCGGCTTGGTTGCCGAGCTGAGCAGCCTGGATTGAGACGGAACGGTAGGCGGGCATCACGCTTTTAGGAACCAGCGCTTTCAGCTGTTCGACGGGGTAGGACTGCTGCATGACGCCGCCGCAAAGCGCCAGGCAGTCGGGATCCCAAAGATGGATCAGAGAGGCTAAACCGTACACAATCTCCCGCAGCCAGCTGTCCACCACAGCTTTTACCCGGGGCTCCCTCAGCCGGCGGAAAATCGCCCTGCCGCTGTCCAGAGAAGGATCCAGCCTTTGAGCCTGCCGAACCAGGGCCGAGGCGGAGGCATACCGCTCAAAGCAGCCCCTTTGGCCGCAGCCGCAGGGCAGGCCCTCGGCGTGAGTGACCATGTGGCCGAACTCGCCGGCGCCGAAATGAGAGCCGGTGTAAAGCCTGCCATCCAGCACCGCCGCGCCGCCGACGCTGGTGCCGAAGCCTACGCATAAAAGGCTTTTGCAGCCCTTGCCCGCGCCGAAGGCCGCTTCTCCCACTGCGGCTGCGTTCAAGTCGTTCTCCACCGCGGTGGGCAAGGAAAAGGCATCCTCCAGCAAAGCCTTCACCTGTATGCCGGTGTACCCCCGGATACAGTCCTCTGCGAAAAGAACGGAGCCGCTTTTACTGTCTACCACCCCGGCGGTGCTGATGCCGATGCCATCCGCGCCCTCCGGCAGATAAGCGGCGATCAGCTTTTTGGCCAGTGCCACAACAGCCTGCCCGCCCTCTGCGGCGGGGGTAGGCGTTTCCCGGTGCTCCTTGAGAACGCCGTTGTCCACCAGTCCGGACTTGACGGCGGTGCCGCCGATGTCTAAAGCGATAATTTTCACAGCGAAACCCCTCCTGCTTACAAATTTTGCCAGTGCCGGTTATTGTATGGCTTTATTCAGCTGTTTTCCAGCTTTACCTTGATTACCGCTTTTTTTACGGTACCCGGTACGCCGTCCGCCAGTCCGGGGGCGTGGGCGTCGTGAGGAAATAAACCCAGAACCCGCCTAGGATCGGGGAAAGGTCTTATAGCGGGAAAGCTGGTGCGGAGAATCGTAGCACATGCAAAATACCTGCTGTGCGGTTTCATTCTATTCTACTCTATATTCGGGAAAAAGAAAAGCGGAAAAGGGAAAAAGCCCCGCAGCGAGGGCACTCGCCGCAGGGCTTTCCCCTGAACTTTTTGTTACTCCGCGTCATTTAGGCTTACGGAACCCATAGAGGAGGCGATCTCCACCTGGTAAAGAGGGCCGGAAGCCTGACCGGAGCCACTGTGCTGGAGGTTTCTATGAATCTCTCCTAAAGAAGAGGCGCTGTTGATTTGAATGGGAGAATTAGGAGGAAAATACAGATCCACGTTTCCCAGGCTGTTTTCCACCTCGATATCCCCGGCCACCTCCGCGAAGGTTAGGCTGGTGTCGCCCAGGCTCTGCTCCAAATCCAGCTTCCCGCGAAGCCCGAAAAGGGAGATGGTAGCGGTGGAAGCGGAGATGGAAATCTCCGTTCCCTGAAGGCCGCTTCCCTGGAGATCGCAGGCAGACAATTCCAGGTCAATTTCTCCCGAGAAATTGATATCCCTGAGAACTGCCGAGCAGGCGTTTCCCTCAAAGGAGAAGCCGCCTCTGTAGTCAGAAGGAATACTAACCCTCAGAACCGCATCCTGCTTGGCGGAGGGGATCAGGCCCCGTTTGGTGGCGCGGATTTTCAGTTCCTCCTCCTCCTGGTATACCTCCAGTTGAAGCTTTTGGTCGTTTTTCCGTTCCAAAACCACGGAAACCTGACTGCCGGGGTCCCCAGGAGCAATCTCTACCGAGCAGCCCTGGGCCTTTACGTCGATTTCCCATAGGCCGCCGGCCGGCACCTGGTAGGAGTCTTGGCCGCTTACAGTATCCTGGGAGCCGCTGGAGCCATGACCGCCGCTGCTGCTGGAGCCGCTGCCGCTGGAAGAGCTGTCCGGCGCTTTCTGGGGCGGATCCAGACGATCCGCAATCTGGTCCAAAGATTCCTCCGCCCGGCCGAACAGTTCATAAGGCCAAACCTCCTCAAGGCGGTCGTATACCTGCTGGAAGGAAGCCTTAACGCCGCCGTTGAAGGAAAGAGCGATATTGCCGATCACAGCGAACAGCAAAAAGCAGCCGGTAAAAATCAATGCGATTTTTCCTAAGATTTTCATGCCTGGGCCTCCTTTCCCCGAATCACACGGGCGAAGCACCGGGAATAGGCGATAATCGCTTTCACCATACCATAAAGGAACCCAATCAAGCCGCAGAGCGCCAGCAGGGAAAGAAAGATCAGCGCCAATCCCAGCATAGCGAAGCCGAAGTGGAAGGGGGTGAGAGAGAATAAAATCATGGAAACCAAAACCAGAGCGAAGCACAAGCACGCCAGGCCCAGGCTGACCCCCACGATTACGCCGAAAAACACAGGGATCATAATGAATATTGTCAAAAGAATCATGGCCACCAGCGGGCCGGTCCGTATAGAGCTGCCGCCCTTGGAGCCTGCCTGTTCATAAGGAGGCTGAGAATAGTTTCCCTCATTGGGAGGATAAGGAGGCTGCTGCGGCGGTTCCGCCGAATAGATGTCCTGGGTGCGCTGGGCGGCGTGTGGCTGCCGCGCCTCCTGAGCCTGCTCAAAGGAGTGCGTTTGCCAGGCGTCCTGAGATCGCTCATGGGGCCATGCCTGCTGGGACTCATAAGATTGATGATGCGTCCGCTCGTGCTGAGCGCCCTGAGAGGATCCGAAACCCGGCGCCTCCGGTTCGGCCTGGGACTGCTGATGCGCCTGCGGCGCCGCCTCTGCCTGTCCCTGCCAGGGGGCCGGGGAGCTTTGAGGGCCTGCCGCCTGCGGAGAATCCGGCGCCGGGGCTGTCTGAGAGTGGGAGAAGATTTCCTCCTGCGCCGGGACGGGCTGGGCGTTTTCCTCTACAAAGGAAGCGCCAAGCTCCTCCGGAGAACCTAAAGAGCCGGCGATTTCCGCCTCGGTTTTGCCGTTTTCCAGCCCGATGCGGAAGTGCTCCTCGTAATCGTTTAAAATATCCGCCTGATCCTGTAGAGGCAGGCAGCTGATGGAAGCCTTAAGGCGGTCTAAAAAATCCTGCTTTGCGGCGACGCTCATTTTCCTCCGCCCTCCTTTTGAAGCAATTGGATCATGGCTGTGACCCTTTCGGAAAAGGATAGCCATTCGGTTTTCAAAGAGTCTGCCAAACGTTTGCCCTGAGGGGTGATGGCATAATATTTTCTGGGGGCGCCCCCGGGAGATTCCACTAAATAGGAGGATACGTATTCCTCCTGCTTCAGCCGGCGCAGGATCGGATATACGGTGCCGTTGGAGATGGCAATGCTTTGAGAAAGCTCGTTGGCGATATCGTAGCCGTAGCGGTCACCGGATTCCAGCATCACAAGCACGCACATTTCCAGCACGCCCTTTTTAAATTGGATGTTCATCCTGCGAAGCACCTCCTTTTATGTTTAGTATTAAACATTATACAATACTATATATACATGACCCAATACGTTTTGTCAATAACAAAACAAAAGAATTCAAAAAATAGTGCTGAAGTGGTTTCTTGTTTGTGGTAAAATAAAAGAAAGCCTTAGCTTTTGGAAAAGCACAGCGGCGGGCTTCTTTTGTCCATCGATTTTTAACGGCTGCGGCTTACCTTGCCAGAGTTTGCCGCAGGGGACGAGAGGGAGAGGCGCCGTGGCGCCGCGCCGGTTTGGTGCCGGGGCTGAATATCCTTAGGTTTTCCGGCAATAAGCATTGCGGAATTTTTTATTTCGCCGCCCGATGATCCATTCCCCAAAGGCGGAAAGCGGGCGGGCTGTCCTTATTCCTTATAGAAACGGTTTCGGAGGGGTTTTATGAAAAAAATCGGAGCTTGCCTTTTGCTGATAGGGTCCTTCCTTGTGTTATCCCTTTTTACCGGCTGCCAGGCGCGGACGGTAACGGTTGATACCGTGCTCACGGTGGACTCGTCCTGGTCCGGCTCCCGGGTGATGACGGTTGCCTTTTCCGCCGCGGATTACCCGGATGAGCAGTCCCGGGCGGCGCTGGATGGGATGATGGCCCGGTGTCCCAGCGCCATGACCTACGGCAAGCAGGAAAAGGATTCCCAGATTCAATATATTTTTACCCTTGAGTTTACGTCTCATGAGGATTATCAGAAAAAGCTGGAGGCCTTGATGGGGTCGGCGCCCTATGGGGTGTTTTCTCACACGGACAGTATTTTTTTCAAGGGTACCCGGATTTACGAGGACTTTGACAGCGCCGCTTTGTTTGCCTGGATGTTTGAGGAACCGGAGGAGAAGCCGGGGTTTTCCCTTCAGTGCGGAAAAACGTCAGTGGTCCTGGACGGCAAAGCCTTGCCCACGCCCGGCCGGATCACCGTGAACCAGGTGGAGGAGCTTCAGCCCGTGGATGAGATTTCAATCTCCACTGTCAGCTATGGCCGCGGGGTTTATGACAGGACGTTTTCCTTTTATATTCCCAAAAGCACGGTGCTGGCGCTGGGAAACGATTTGGTTACCTATATGAACGCCAGAAGTGAAGGAGCGGACTCCGTGGACTGGCAGGAGTTTCCCTCGGGGAATATTTACACCGCGGCCTTCCATGGAGTTTCCCTGGAACGGCTGGAGGAGATCACTGACCTGCTGATGAATACGGATGCCTGCTCCCAAATCAGCTATGCGGCCCAGCAGGACGCGGAGACGTATTTTTCCAAACGGGCCGCCTTTGAGGAAACCTTGGACCTGTCCGCCTACGGCGGAGAGGATGGCGGCGAAATAAAAATCAGCTACGAGTATGAAAACAAGTCCTCGCTGGAGCTGTTTACTCCCCAGCGCTATCAGGAGGGACAGTGGGAATCCTTTGGGGCGGTGGGGGAAAATACCGTGCGTATGGAAACCACCGGGACGGGCATGAAGATCCGGATCACCGATGGATGGGATTATCCGGTAGATGAGGCCAGGATTACCCTGATCTGCCTTGGCAATGGAAATTATACCCGGCAGATTGATTTCCTATTCCCCAAGGACGGGAAGGAAGGGGCAAAATATGCCCAGGAGATGCTGAAGAAGAAGGACGCCGGCCTGGAGATCACTCAATTGGAGGATGAGGAGCATTTAGTGTGCCGGGTGTCGTTTTCCGGCACGGCGGAGGAAATTTCAGAAAAAGTGAAAATGCTGTTCGGCCCCGGGAATTCCTTCTCTTATCAGAGCCAGGGCCAGGGCGTTGATTTAAACCAGGAGGTTTCTATTATAGATAATATCCAAATGGGCCGGCTGTTCCAGGGAGAGCATCAGGGGGTGCCTGTCACCTATACCGTGCAGACCAACGGCAAGGAAAGCCTTACCTCCCTTCATTACGAGGGGGAATCCAGGAACCGGGATATTAAGATCGTCAACGGCAGCGTGATCGAGTCCTTCCAGCTGGACGGCGGAAACGGGCGGGTGGTTTATAACGGCACTGAGCCCCGGTTCTGGGGCGTGGTATTCTACTTTACCATCGCTGTATTGGTTGTGGCCGGCGTAGTCACGCTGATTGTTTTCCTGCGCCGCCGGGCAATACGGGAAGGGAAAAGCACAAAAGGGGTTCTCAGCCAGCTTGCCGAGAAAAAGGAGCTGCCCGGGGAAACCCCGGAGGAGGCCAGGGAATCGGTAGAGGATATTCTATCAAAGCTGTAGCCGGCCGCAGCCCCAGCCGGGAGAAATAAACGATAGCCTGCAACAATAGGATAAAGGAAGAGAATTATGACAGAATTCTGTATTTTCGATTTAGACGGCACCCTTTTAGACACTTTAGAGGATTTGGCGGTAAGCGTGAATTACGCCTTGGAGAAAAACGGGCTTCCCCAGCATCCCATCGACAGCTACCGGTATTTTGTAGGGGACGGCGTGCTGACGCTGATCCGCCGGGCGTCGGGAAGCGGGGACGAAGGCCTGGTCAAAGCTCTTAAGGCGGATTTTGACCGGTATTATAATGTTCACCGTTTTGACCGCACCAGGCCTTATGATGGCGCCAGGGAGCTTTTGGAGGCGCTGGCGAAAAGGAATATCCCAGCGGCGGTGCTGTCCAATAAGCCGGATGAGTTTGTGGGAGATTTGATGAAGCGGTATTTTCCCGGGATCTTCTTTTTCGCGGCTGTTGGCAAACGGCCCGGCGTAGCCAAGAAGCCGGACCCGGCGGCGCTGAATCAATTGATCGCCCAGAAGGGCGCGGAGAAACCAGCCTGCCTTTATGTGGGAGACAGCAATGTAGACGTAGAGACTGCTCATAACGCCGGAATCCGCTGCTGCGGGGCGGAATGGGGCTTTCGGGGTTATCGGGAGCTGAAGGAGGCGGGCGCCGACTGCTTTGCCAAAGCTCCGCTGGATGTGCTGGCCGCGCTGTGATGAAACCCTTAAAAAAGCGCGGGTATCCCGGCGGCGATTCGTAAGGCTTGTCCAGACGCAGACGGCCGCCCTGGGCAAGCCCTGTGAATCAGGAACCCTTTTGACGGTTTTGCGTAAAACCGGCCTTTTACAAAAAAATCTAAAAAAATTAAAAAAAACACTTGCATTCTGCAAAACGTGATGATATAATAAAGAAGTCGCCAAAAGAAGCGATAAAAAAAGAATAGTTGGTGTTGATGACGCTGAGGGTCCACCCGTTCCCATCCCGAACACGGAAGTTAAGCTCAGTGGTGCCGAAGATACTTGGCTGGTGACGGCCCGGGAAAATAGGGAGATGCCAACACAAAGCAGTCACCCAATAGGGTGGCTGTTTTTTTATCCACCGTTCACTTGTTTGGAGGGCTGCCCCATGGTTAAGGTGCTGCTGTGCGGCGTGTTTATCTTATTGGCGGCTATTTTGCTGTCGATCGGGGGAACTATGCTCCAACATCTTTTTTCTGTAAGAAAAAATGCGGCCTGAAAATTATAGGGACGGTCAGCGGCTTTCAGGTGGAACAACGGCGCAAAACGAAACGCTATTATCCGGTCTTTGAATTTGAAATAAAGGGCTGCCGTTATCAGGGAAAATCCCACTATGGAACCAGAGAACCCCGCTACCGCTTGCATCAGCCTGTGGCCTTACAGGTGGATACCCGCTATTTTGTAAGGCTTTACGAGAGGAAAGAGCTAATACGCACCCGGATTTTCTGTGCCGTGTGCTGCTCTGTGGGAGGAATAGCCTTATTTTTATCCTTTCTCTTTGTATTTTCCCCCATTATGTAGAGCTGGCAAAGGCAGGCGGAAGCGGTTAGCTTACGGACCGCGTCCAAAATGCAGCCTGCCGGAAAAGACGGATCAGCGTGTTTTGTAAAAAGATAATAGAAAACGGATTTGTATTTTACTACTCGCCGAAGTGATACTCAATGGGGTCTATTCCATAATAATATAGAAAGAGTAGAAAGAAGAAAAAACTGTAAAAACGCGCTGGGAGACTTACTCTCCCAGCGCGTTTTAAATTTTCTGCAGCGAAAAACCCAGAGCCCTCAGAATACAGGCGCTTCACAGCCTGACAGAGCCGCCGGTACCGCCGAAAGCAGGCGCCTTAAAGGAAAACCTCCATAGGCCTTTCAATCCCATGGAGGTAAGCGGACGCTGTTTATTCCTTAGAGAACATATCCTTGCCCACGCCACACAGGGGGCACACCCAATCCTCAGGAAGCTGGTCAAAGGAAGTACCCGGATCGATTCCATTGTCAGGATCGCCTACCGCGGGATCATAAACATAGCCGCATACATCGCATACATACTTATCCATAATAGCAATACTCCTTACTGTGGATTGATTTCATTAATTTAATAATGATTATCAATATTATAATTTTTTTTTGATAAAAAGTCAAGATATTCTTGGTATTTTCAGGGAAAAAGATAGAAAACTATATAGGACCAGAGACAGTCTGTTTATCATAAAGTTTCTCACCAAAAAAGCGGCTTATCCAATGAAAACAAAGCTGTAATTTATTGTAACAAGATTGTAATATTTATTTTTTTATATTTTGCACAGAGAACCTTGGTTTCCCTCCGGTAATCCATACAATATTTTGGGGCTTTTAGGGTGCATATATTCCAAATAAGAATTAAAACAAAATTACTGTTGTGCATATCAAACAAAAATGAGAATCCGAAATAATTGACATATCGTGAAACTTCTCATATAATGCCATTGTCACCTGAAAGCCGTGGATAGAAATATAATGGAAACCTATTCAAAAAGTAACGGCGCATAAAGGAGAATTAACGTATGAAAGAGACCACAAAGAAAATTGTAAGCAAGCGGCTTACAAAAGTTGTGGCGCTAGTGCTCATGTGTGTAATCTGCACCAGCGGGGTTATTACCGTAACCGCCCTGAGCAGAGACGTCACCGTTTTAGACGGCGATAAAATGTACGGCCTTACCACGCTCAACGCCAATCCGGATGCGGTGCTGGACCGCCTGGGAATCGAGGTTTCTCCGGAGGATTCCATTGAGTTCGACGAGGCGGCGGCTAAGATTACCATCAAACGGGCGTTTGATGTTACCGTTGAGGTAGATGGAAAGGCTAAAACAGTAACCATGACCGAGGGTACGGTCGCAGACGCGTTGGAGGCGTCCAAGGTAGCTCTGAAAGAAGGGGACCAGGTAGTTCCCTTTGCGGCTACCAGCCTGGTGCCGGATATGGAAATTAAGGTTGCCAGAGGCGTGGAGGTCACCGTAGAGGCTGACGGGAAATCCGTGAAGGTGAAGGTGCCGGTAACCGCTACGGTAGAAGCGGCTGTGGCCGCCGCCGATTTTACTGTCGGCAAGGACGATGTCCTGAGCGCGGAGAAAACAGATACCGTTTCCGCGGGAATGACCATCAAGCTTGACAGGGTATCCTATCGGGAAACCGAAACCACTCAGGAAATCCCTTATGAATCCACGCAGGAGGAGACCGGCGAGCTGGATCTGGGAGATACCCAGGTGAAAACCGCTGGCGAGAATGGCGCCCGTACAATTGTAACCAGGGAAAAGCTGGTAAACGGCCAGGTGGTGGAAACAGAGGAAATCAGCAGCACCGTGGTGAAGGAGCCTGTAAACGAGGTGCTCCTGGTTGGAACCCGTGAGGTTGAAACCGCTCCGTCCTATGGCGCGGCCTCCACCTCCGGCGGCGTGCTGGTGGACCATGACGGCAACCAGATCGCCTATACCGCCGTGTATACAGGCTCCGCTACCGCCTATACGGCGCCGGCCGGCTCCTTTACGGCCACCGGACGTCCGGCCCAGTATGGGAACGTGGCGGTGAATCCCGATCTGATTCCTTATGGCTCCCGGCTTTATATCTGCTCTCCCGACGGCTCCTATGTTTACGGTTATGCCGTCGCGGCGGATACCGGCGGGGCCTTGATGAGCGGAAGCGCTTTGGTAGACGTGTATTTTGATACGCTGAGCGAGTGCTACGGCTTCGGAAGAAGAACCCTAAGCGTTTATATCCTTGCCTAACGGCGGGAGCCCATGTGCTAGTGCGAAAAGGAAGCCGGACTATAGTCCGGCTTCCTTTTTAGATAGAAAATCCATTGATATAGGGATGGGAAAAAGCGTTAGTTTTCGCTTTAGGGGAAGGAGCGGTACGGGAAATCTGCCGGCCGCGGAGCGGAAGGCGTCTGAGAAATCTGCCGGCCCGAGGAACCGGGAAAAGGATCATTTACAAATTGAGCCTTTCTTTCCCGCGGCGGGTATGGTACAATCAGACTACTGAAAAAAAGGAGGAATTCCATGCTGCAAATAAAACCCATGACCATTAAGGACGAGGCCCAGGTGATGGAGATGGTAAGGGATTTTTACCACAGCGACGCCGTGGATCACGTAGTAGGCGACCAGGTGCTGCACAGAACCTTTTTAGACGCGGTAGGTCAGGAACCGAGCTTGTGGGGATTGGTTCTGTGGGATGGCGGCCAGGCGGTTGGTTTCAGCTATCTCACCAGCTTTTACGCCTGCGAGTGCGGGGGAAAGACCTTGATGATTGAGGAAATTTATTTAAAGGAAAGCTGCCGGGGAAAGGGCTTTGGCAGGCAGTTTTTCCGCTGGCTGTTCCAGGAGTACCCCCAGGTGAAACGCTTCCGCCTGGAGGTAACCAAGGCGAACGCCGGGGCGGCTAAGCTGTACGCTTCCTTGGGCTTTGTGCCCTTGGAGTACAATCAAATGATTTTGGATCGGGAATAGCTGAAAAATCGGTTTCCCTGGCAAAGCCGGGAGGCTTTTTTCGCAAAGGCTAAAGATTAAGAGGCCCTGGGGCAGAACCGCCCCAGGGCCTCTTAATCTTTAGCGGGATGCGCCTACGGCATCATGGCTGGAATGTCCGATGCGCCGTCATCCGGCATGGTCCAAGGGAAAGAGCCGAGAAGGGCGCAGGCCCTTAAGCGGCCGCGGAGAACCCACAACAAACGCCTGGGATTAACACAGCGCTTTCAATCCGTAAACTCCTGTCCATTTTTGGTCCGCGGCGCGGCGGAGCCCGGAAAGTGAATCCGCACGTTTCCGGCGGCAGCCGCTCACATGCCCTTCCAGGGCTTTATCTTATAGTGATACGCGGGCTTGTCCGTTTTCATAGGAGCGGAGCAAGAACGCCGCCTGAGAGAAGCTGAAACGAGGCAGTCCCAAAGAAAACGGCGCCGGAACGCCCGGCGGGGAGAAATGCCGTCCAGTGAGAATAAAGGCAGAATCAGAGCTGGGAAAAGACCTGGCCGATTTGCCCCTGAATGAGCAGGTCTGCCTCCTGATCCAGGGATAGGGCGGTTTGATTTACCACCGCTAGGCGGCTGCCCTGGAAATAACGCAGCAGGCCGGCAGCCGGATAAACTGTGAGAGACGTGCCGCCCACAATAAGAAGATCCGCTTGGCGGAGAGCGCCTGCAGCTTTTTGAAGCACCGCCTGATCCAGCGCCTCCTCATACAGCACTACATCAGGCTTGACCGCACCGCCGCATTGGTCGCAGCGGGGAACTCCGGAAGAGCGGAGAAGGTATTGGGCGTCAAAAAGCTTACCGCACCGCCGGCAGTAATTCCGGTGGACAGAACCGTGAAGCTCCAGCACATTCCTGCTTCCCGCCTTCTGGTGCAGGCCGTCGATGTTCTGGGTAATCACAGCAAGCAGCCGTCCCTCCCGTTCCCACTGGGCCAGCTTTTTATGGGCGGGATTTGGCTCCGCATCTAGATACAGCATTTTGTCCCGGTAAAAACGGTAAAACTCCTCTGGGTTTTTCTCATAAAAGGAACGGCTTAAAATAGTCTCCGGCGGATAACGGTAGGCTTGATGATACAGCCCGTCCACGCTTCGAAAGTCGGGGATGCCGCTTTCCTTTGACACCCCCGCGCCGCCGAAAAATACCATGGCCCGGCTTTTCTCCGTCAGCTCCTTCAGCCTGGCGATTTCCTGATCCATGAGAAGACCTCCCTTTCTATTTTATTTTTATGCGGGCCGCCCAGAGGATTGACCCTGCCGGGCCGCTGTCCTGTGAAAGCCTGTCCGGCAGCGTTTTTAACAAGACCCTAATAGGAGCTCCGGCTCCGCTCCGGACGGCCTTTTCAGAAAAACCGGCGGACCTCCCTTAAGAGAGCCTCCGCCGGCCTTTTTCTTTTACGATAACGCAATGAGGCGCCGCCCATTCCCTCCGGCCCCCGCGTTATTGATCCACAGTCTCCCCGTCCAGCAGAGCCTGGTCGATGTCCGCAATAGGTAATTCCAGGGTATCCCGTTTGAAATCGATAGACGGCCCTTGGCCTTTAGGCTCCTCCTTCAGGCAGATACCGGCGCAGCTCACCAGAAGCAGGGCAATCTGTACAGCCAGCAAGGCGTACAGCCCGACCTGGTAGACGGCGCCTAAATAGGCCTGCTCCACCGCGGGGAACAGATATTGCGAAAGCAGCAGGGTCAGCCCGCCGGAGGCGGCAAAGAGAGTTACCGCGTACCGGATTTTGCTTTCCAGCAAAGCAACCAGAATGCCGCTGACAATGATCGGCAGATAGTAGATGGCGTCGGTTAAAATGCCGCTGGGAGAGCCTGTCAGGAAGTTCTCGGTAATCTGGGTCCACAGGCTGTCGGTGGCGCCGTAGTTTTCAAAGGCAGGCAGGAACAGAGCGGACAGGGCCAGCACGTCCAATAGAATCGTAGCGATTTGAAGTATTCTTTTTCGAACCATAATCAGCCTCCAAACAGGTTATAAGGATTCCAGGGCTTTTTGCGCCCAGGAAGCGCCTATTCGCAAAAAGCCGGCAGGAGGCACAGACTGGCCGCTGTAACGCTTGGCCACCTCCCTGGACTTCTCATAGGCCTCCATACGGGTGGTTTTGTGATAGGGCTCTCCGGTATCCTTTACAAAAAAGGTAAAGGCCAAATGCCCGGTTTCCCCATCCTTGGCGCAGAAATAACCCTTTTCAAGCTCCTTTCCGTGCTTTTTCAAAGCCACCTTGGACATCGCCAGCTTGGTGAGCTCTACCGCCCGGTCATCCAGGCCGTTTTCAAAAATTAATATTTTTTCCTTCAATTCATTCAAATCCGCCGCCAGCCGCTTGGTAACGCCGCCAAGCTCCGGGTAGCGGTTTTCCGCTTCGGCGTCGTTCAGGCTCTCCTGCTTTGCGCCGGGTACCAGGTAAATCATAAATTTATTGGCCATATCGTGATATAAACAAGGGTAACTGAGCAGCGCCTTATGGCCGCACTGGGGGCATGTCCATGTGAACAGGCTTTCATCCAGCACGGATTCCCGCAGCTCCTGGTCCAAGGTCACGTTGACGCTGGCCCACATTTTCGCGTCCGCTTTTTCTCCGCAGGCGGGACAGGTGATTTCTTTCTTGATAGTTCTGGACATGACAGCTTCCTCCGCAATTGATAACTATTATAATTAATTTTATTGTAACACAGAAACAGGAGAATGAAAAGCAAATAATCGAGTTAGTTATTGACCTTGTTTAAAAAACATGACATAATGGGGATACAGCCGGAAAGGGGGCTTGGGAATGAAGGAAGCGAAACCATCAGAAGGAAAAAGGGTTCATCCCCTGACCAAAATAGGATATTTTCTGCTGACCCAGGGGAACCGTTATGCGAACAGCTTTATTCTGCTGGCGGGCTTCGCCCTGAGCGGCGCTTTTTTTGTGCTGGGGGTCAACTATGTGGCGCCGGCCTTTTCCTATGCCTCCCGGGTTAACGAGGCCCTGCGGCAGGGAATTGAGTTTGTATCCAGAGACGACGCTCTGGCAGCCTGGCAGCAGGCGTGGCTCTCTGTGTTTTTATGCCTGTTTTGCCTGGGAATTATGGTGTTTTGCGTTATGGTGGGCATAAAAATGATTAAAATTATTTTGGAGTTTCAGCGCCGGGGCAGAACTTTATAGCCTTTTTCCCAGGAAATGCTATAATTTTTGTTCCAGGTGAAGTATAATAGAAGAAACTAAAAGGGTAAATGCCATAAACGGAGGGATAAACTATGGATCTTTTCAATACGATTAGCTGCGCTGTTGCCGCCGCTTATGAGGCAGTGGCAAACCGGAACCGGCAGGCAGCGGTGAACAACCGCCTGAAGGCGGTTGTCCGCAGCGAGCTGGCTGCCATCAACCGGGCTTACATCGCCCTGGGAAAGCACTTTTATAACGACCTTCGGAGCCAGGCCGCCGGAGACGAGGCGGTTCTGTGCAATGCCATCGACCAGGCGAAAGAGAGAATCCTAAAAGCCCGTGAGAAGCTTGCGGCGGAAAGCCAGCCTACCAAGGGAAGCGGAAAAGCTAAGGTGAAAAATACCCAGGCCTGGGAGCAGGACGAGGAAAATGACGACGTCCTCACGGAGAACCTGAAGGAAAGCCCCGTGTACCATCCCTTTGTGGCTCAGGCCCAGGAGGCGGAAGAGGATTCCGAGACGGAGGAGCTGAAAATGCCCAGGCCTCATACAGGCGGCGGGGAATCAAAGGAGACTTTTTGATGAAAATTCTGGTTGCGTGCTTTTCCCTTACTGGAAAAACAGAGCTGATCGCTAAAAAATTGGCTAAGTCTCTTGGGGCCGATTATGTGTCTCTGGAACCGGTGAAGTGGAAATCCAAGTTTGCCGCCTATACGGTGGGCCTCTTGCTGGCGCAGCGCCGGAGGGCGGTGGAGATTTTACCCCTGGAGGACGTGGATGTGGATTCCTACGACTGCGTGGTGGTCTCCGGCCCGGTCTGGGGAGGCGCTCCGGCGCCGGTGCTCAACGGGTTTATCCGTCAGTACCAGCTGGAGGGAAAGCAAACCTACGGCCTGCTTTCCTGCGGCCTGGAGGGAAAATCCGCGTCGAAGCTTTTGCGGGCGGAGCTGGAGGCTGCGGGCACCAGATGCCGGTCAGTCATTACCGTGAAGGCGGAGAATGAAACCTTGGAGGCCCTGGAAAAGGGAAAAATTGAGTTTTTGATGCGTGAAAACGGGAAAATTATTTTACAGGTAAGTGAAAAGCACCGCAGGAAAAAGAACCTGACGGAAAATCAGGTTCAGGAAATGCGGGAACTGATCGAGGCGTCGGAAACCGACGACAGCGTCAAGAAAAGCGCTTCCGCGCCTGAAAAGGAGAACGTCTCCCCAGAGGGGCAAACGGAAGAGAAAACGGATAATCCGAAAACCCAGGCCGCCGAAGGAGACGGCGCCCATGGGGACGAGCCCCGGACGGAGGAGCCGGCTCAGCCCGCGCCCGCCGGGAAAAAGGCGGAAAAGGGACCGTCTAAAACAGAAGAACCTCCCGTCCCGGCGGAGAAGCAGGCCGCCGAAGGAGACGGCGCCCATGGGGACGAGCCCCGGACGGAGGAGCCGTCCCGGCCCGCGCCCGCCGGGAAAAAGGCGGAAAAGGGACCGTCTAAAACAGAAGAACCTCCCGTCCCGGCGGAGAAGCAGGCCGCCGAAGGAGACGGCGCCCATGGGGATGAGCCCCGGACGGAGGAGCCGGCTCAGCCCGCGCCCGCCGGGAAAAAGGCGGAAAGGGGACCGTCTAAAACAGAAGAACCTTCCGCCCCGGCGGAAAAGCAGGCCGCCGAAGGAGACGGCGCCCATGGGGATGAGCCCCGGACGGAGGAGCCGGCTCAGCCCGCGCCCGCCGGAGAGAAGGCAGGCGGGAGGGCTCCGGAAGGAGAGCAGCAGGAAGCCGGCGCAATGCCGAAAAAAATAAGAAAAGGGAGAAAGCGCAATGAAAAACAACCCAGTAGTGACGATTGAGATGGAAAACGGCGGCGTGATGAAGGTGGAGCTGTATCCGGAGACCGCGCCTAATACGGTGGCCAATTTTATTTCCCTGGTGGAAAAGGGATTTTATAATGGAACGATCTTTCACCGGGTAATTCCCGGCTTTATGATCCAGGGCGGCGATCCGGAGGGCACCGGCATGGGCGGCCCCGGTTACCGGATCAAGGGGGAATTTACCGCCAACCGGTTTCAAAACGATTTGAAGCACACCAAGGGAGTTATTTCCATGGCCCGATCCGGCCATCCGGACAGCGCCGGCTCTCAGTTTTTTATCATGGTGGATGATGCTCCCCATTTGGACGGCCAGTACGCTTCCTTCGGTAAGGTAATAGAAGGAATTGAGGTAGCGGATCAGATCGTATCCGTCGCTACCAATTACAGCGACCGTCCTCTGGAGGAGCAGAGGATGAGGTCTGTCACGGTAGAGACGTTTGGGGAGACTTATCCTCAGCCGAAGAAAGCGTAAAAAGAATCATGGGAGTCCTCGGTCTCACAGCCCTTGCGCGTGCGGCCGCGAAGGAAACGCGGCCCCTCGAGCAAGCGGAACCGGCGGAGGGAGTTCCAATATACTATCGGATCAGCAATCCGGAAAGAACAGTGCGGGCTGCCGTTGCTCCGGAAAAGGAAACGCGGCTGAAAAAGGGCGCCTTACGGCGCTCTTGGAGCTTTTGTGCCTTTCACGGATGCGGCGCGCTGCTGGAAACCGCCTGCTTTGCGGGCAGCCGGAGCTTTCAGTGAATTGTTTTCCGCCTAACTGGCTTGACCGGTGTTCCGATACGAAAAAACAGGAAAAAGGATGCGGAGAAATCCGCATCCTTTTTTGAACAAATAAAGTGCTTTTTAGCCGTGAATATACAGGAATCCCGGATCTTTTCCGGAACCTGCTAAGAAACAGCGGAATTTCCAGGCTTCTGTTTAAAAGCTGAGAAATCATTAGACAGTCCTGTCCCAAGCCGTTTTTTGCAAACTCAATCCTCAGCCCAATCCCTGGCCCTGGTGACGGCTTTTTTCCAGCCCTTCAGCAGGCTTTCCCGGCGCTCCGGGTCCATGCTGGGCGTGTAAACCTTATCGATGGCCCAAAGCTCCTTGATCTGCTGCAAGCTGTCCCACGCACCGGTGGCCAAGCCCGCCAAATAGGCGGCGCCTAAGGCGGTGGTTTCCCGGATCATGGGCCGGCGCAGGGAGCGTCCCATAATATCGGACTGGAACTGCATCAAAAAGTCGCTGCGGCTGGCGCCGCCGTCAACCCGGAGCTCCTGGATTTCCAGGCCGGTATCCGCGATCATGGCATCCAGCACATCCTTGGTCTGATAGGCGATAGACTCCTGGGCAGCCCGGATAATATGGTTCCGGTTGGCGCCCCGGGTCAGGCCCACAATGACGCCTCTGGCGTACATATCCCAGTAGGGCGCTCCCAGGCCGGTAAAGGCAGGCACGATGTATACCCCGGCCGTATCGTCTACCTTGGAAGCGAAATAGTCCGCATCCGGCGCCTCGTCGAATAAGCGGAGCTCATCCCGCAGCCATTGAATCACCGCCCCGCCGACAAATACGCTGCCCTCCAGCACATAGCGCAGATCTCCGGGAAGGCTGGCCGCGATGGTGGTCAGCAGCCCGTTTTGGGATACGCATGGCTCGGAACCGGTATTCATCAGCAGGAAGCAGCCGGTGCCGTATGTATTTTTCGCCATCCCCTTGTCAAAGCAGGTCTGGCCAAACAGCGCCGCCTGCTGGTCTCCGGCGATCCCGGCGATGGGAACCTCTACGCCGCTGATGTTATAGGTGCCGTAAACCTCGCTGCTGGAACAGACCTTCGGCAGCATGGATTTGGGAATCTGCAGCCTTTCCAGAATCTTATCATCCCAGCACAGCTTATGGATGTCAAACAGCATCGTGCGGGAAGCGTTGGTGTAGTCGGTGACGTGAACCCTGCCGCCTGTCATGTTCCAAATCAGCCAGGTGTCCACCGTGCCGAACAGAAGCTCCCCGCGCTGGGCCCGTTCACGGGCGCCCTCCACATGGTCCAGAATCCATTTGATTTTGGTGCCGCTGAAATAGGCGTCGATGATGAGTCCGGTGGTTTCCCGGATGTAAGGCTCCAGCCCTTCGGCCTTCAGCTTTTCACATTCCTCTGCGGTGCGGCGGCACTGCCATACAATGGCGTTGTAAATGGGACGGCCGGTATTCTTATCCCAGACAATGGTAGTCTCCCGCTGGTTAGTGATGCCGATGCCGTAAATATCCTCGGGAGAAACGCCGCCTTTCAGTAAGGCCTCTGTCAGGACGGAAATCTGGCTGGCGTAGATATCCATCGGGTCGTGCTCCACGTAGCCGGCTTTCGGATAATGCTGGGCGAATTCCTGCTGCGCCATGGAAATAATGTTTTGATTGCGGTCGAAAATGATCGCCCGGGAACTGGTGGTTCCCTGGTCCAGTGAAACCAGATACTGCTTCATTATGGTGACCTCCCTGATTGAAAATAAATTTGAATAGTTTTAAACAATCAATGATTTAATTATAGCTTTTTTTTGAGAGGACACAAGAGCTATTTTAAAATTTTATCTTGCCGATTTTTAAGCCCCGATAACAAATTTTCGATAATTTTCGCCCTTTTATTGAAATTATTTTCTTTTGTGATAAAATAAAAACACGTAGAGGGCCATTATGCTGCTTTTTATTCTACTTTTGATATAAAATTGATCGGGGAATGTTGTGATGTCATGAAAGCAATCGGTGCCGGACATAATATGGTGGATGTGAAAAAAATCAACCGAGGGTTGATCCTGTATTTGATTTATCAAAACAAGGGGCTTTCCAGAAAGGCGCTGGCAGCGAAGACAGGGCTGACGCCGGCGGCGATTACGCTGATTATCGGCGATATGCTCCGGGAGGGCTTGCTGGTGGAAACCCATACGGTTCACAATGGGAACAGCCTGGGGCGGAAAGAAGTTATTTTAGACATTAACCTGTGCGCTTATGTAGCCTTGGGGATTTATTTAGAACCATGCCGGGCGAAAATTTTATGCTGCGACCTGTCGAACCGGGAGATCTTTCAAACAGAACTGACAAGCGGGGAGAAGGAAGGCTCCTTTTCCAGCTTTTTAGACAAGCTGGCGGAGAAAATTTCGAGTCTGCTGGAGGAATATGGAATTAAAACCCGATACCGCCTCATCGGCGCGGGCGTCGCCTTGCCGGCAGACGGCTCTGAGGAAGGAAACGATGAGGCGGCTCCGGAATACGAAAAAAAGAGAGGAATGGTTCAGAAGGAGCTGTCCCGCAAATTAGGCGTGGACGTTTGGGCGGACAGCCTAACCTGCACCATGGCCGCCGCAGATGTCTTTCTTTCCGGCGAAACCATGGGACAGAATATTCTGTTTGTGAAATATGGCCCGAAGATAGACGCGGGCTATCTGTCCCTGACCTATTATCCGCAGGAATACCGGTCGAAACCGGTTTCCCTGGATCACTTTTTGATTGATCCGATGGGGAAGGACTGCGGATGCGGGAATAGGGGCTGCCTGCATACGCTGGCCGGGTTTCAGGAGCTGGCGGAAGAGCTTCGGGGAATTTATTCGGAGGAAAAAACGCCGGAGCTTGTCAGGATGACCCAGGGCCATAAAGAGCAGGTAGTGGGTAGCCGGCTCCGGGAGTTTTACCATGCCGCTGACCCCGCGGTCAGGGAGGTAATCGAGAAAGGCGCCTTTTATCTGGCCATGACGTTGAAAAACTGCCTGGTCATGCTGAATTTATCCACCGTAGTGGTGTACGGGGATTTGTTTTTTGACTCCGAGTATTGGGAGTGCTTCAGCCGTTTTCTGGATATTCTCCGTTGCAGGGGAAGGGTTCGTTTGAGCGGGTTCCACAAGGAAATTGAGACGGAGGGGCCGGCGTTTTCCATGGTAGGCCGGTTTTTCGCAAACGGCGGCCTCTTGGAAAAGGTGAGAAAGTAGGGAAGCGCGGCGTTATGGAAAAATTGCTGGTAAGCGGATGTCTTTTGGGGCATCCTTGCCGTTACGACGGAAAGGCCAAAAGAAACGAGGCGGTTTGCGCCTTGCGGGAAAAATGGGAACTGATTTCCGTGTGCCCCGAAACGATGGGCGGGTTAAAGGCTCCCAGGGAACCGGCGGAACAGAGGATGGTCGATGGCTGCCGGAGGGTTATTTCCAGAGATGGAAGGGACTTGACGGCGTTTTTTGAAAAGGGCGCGCAAAGGGTGCTGGATTTGGCTCTGGAGAAGGGCTGCAGATTTGCCGTTTTAAAGGAAAACAGCCCCTCCTGCGGGTGCGGCTGCATTTACGACGGCACCTTTACCGGCCGGAAAATTCCCGGAATGGGGATAGCGGCCGGCTTGCTGACGAATCACGGGATCACCGTGGTGGGAGAAACCGGTCTGGAAAAGCTGCCGGATGGGGCCGTTCCCGGCCGTGAACAGGAATAGAAGCAAGGGGGCAAGAGCATTTTTCAGAGTCCTCTGAGCAGGATAGGAGCCCGGAGGCAGCGGCGGGGCCCAGAGGCGGAGAAGAATCAGAGGCTGCGGGATTTTTCAAGGGAAAGCGGAGCAGGGAATAAACCGTTGCTGCTGGCAATTAGGTTAAGATGCCTGCGGCCTTGGCGCGATGATTTCAGGAACTGTCTCCGGCTGGCTGGGAAAGATGGAAAAGTAAATATTTAGTGAACTTACCCGGCAAAAACAGGATCGGAAGGAAAATGTGCTATAATAACGGTAACGCACATTTTCCTTTTTGTTGTTTAACGGGCTTTGCGGCAGCTTAAAATCATTTCAAAAAGCCATGGAATAGCTATGATGATAAAACAGTATTCCACTGCCGGCATATGACAGACTGAAAATTTGGGAAAACAGGATCTACTGGTCCGCCTGATAAAAGGAGGGGCTTTGTGAGCAGCACGAAGAAGTTTTTCAAATCCTCTATGGTCTATTTTATGGGAAATGTTCTGACCAAGATCATTTCCTTTTTTCTATTGCCCTTATATACCACCCGCATCAGCACGGATGAATACGGCTATTTTAATACGTCCACCAACTACCTGGATATTCTGATCGCCATCCTCTGTATGGAGATCTGGTCCGTCATTATGCGGTTTATGTTCGACTATGAGGGCCGTCGGGGCAAGGAAAAAGCCATCACCAACGGCCTGGTGATTTTTTGTGTGTCGCTGCTGGGATACTGCGCCGTTTTTGCTGTGCTGGCCCTGGCTCTGGATTTACAGTACCTGCTCCTGATTTTTATCATGGGGCTTTGCAGCATGATTCAGGCGATCTACACCTATACCACCAGAGGCCTGGGCTACAACGCGGTTTTTGCCGTTTCCGGCATCGTAGGAAGCCTGGTGAATTCCCTGACCAATGTGGCGCTGATTTTGGGCTTTTCCATGACGGTAAAATCTCTTTACCTGGCGGCGATCGCCGGGTATGTGGTGCAGATTCTGATGCTGGAAAGAAAGGTTCATTTGCTCAGGGCCATCCATCCTAAGCTGGTGAGGCCCAGGCTGCTGAAGCGGATGCTGCGGTTCTCTCTGCCCTTGGCCGCCAACGCGGTGTGCGCCTGTTTTTTGACCAACTATAACAGCATCATGGTCACAAATCTGCTGGGGCTCAGCGAAAACGGGGTGTTCAGCGCCGCCGGGAAATTCGCCGTAGCCCTGACTCTGGTGTCCAGCTGCTTTTCCATGGCCTGGCAGGAGCTGTTTTTCTCCAAGGGAGGCGAGGAGGATAAGGGCGCTTTCTATACCCGGGCAATGTCCTACTATTACCGTTTTTTGACGCTGACTCTGGCGCTTTTGCTCCCGGTCGTCAATGTGGTGTTTTCGTTTTTCATCGGGCCGGAGTATGCCGGCGCCTTTCCGTTGGTGCCTCTGTATCTCATTTCGACCGGCGCCAGTATTTACTCCGGCTTTTTAGGGTATATCTTCAGCTCGGACAAACGGACCAACGTGGTAATGGTTTCCACGTTGGCGGCGGCGGCTGTCAACGTGGCCTGCCTGCACCTGACGATCCGCTGGATCGGCGCCCAGGCTGCCAGCCTGGCCTTGCTGCTGGGCTTCGCGGCGTGTATCGTAATCCGCCAGGCGATTTTGAAAAAGGAAACCGGAGCGAAATTTCCGTTTCCCTTTTTTCTGTTTTCCGTCGTCCTGCTGGGAGTGTCCGGATATGTATATTTCGCCTTTGGCAGGCTGGTGAATTTCTGCTATGGATTGGGCGTGTTCGCGCTGTTCTGCTTTTTGTTTCGGGATTTGCTCAAAAGCCTGCTGCAAAGCGGCAGAGCCTTCCTGACACGGCGGAAGGGGGGCAAAAAGGCTTCCGGCTCCAGGGAATAGTTTTTTGACAGGGAGCTTTATCCTAAAAGCCTGTGGCGCCGGTTCCACGGTAAAAGCTGAAAAACGCGGCGGAAGCCGGCCTAAAGGTGCCTGGCGCAGGGCCCGGTGGTATCCCGGAGGATCAGCTGGGGCCGCAGCAGCAGACGCCCCATGGGGATCTTATTCCGAAGTCCTTCCAGCATATAAAAGGCGGCTCTTCCCAAAGAGAGGCTGTCCTGGCGAACCACGGTAAAGGGTTCCTTTTTTTCTGACGCTTCCAGACGGCCGCTAAGCCCCAGCACGCTGATCTCCTCCGGAATCCGGCGGCCCATCGCCCGCAGGCAGGCAAGCACAGAGCTGGAAGCCTGACTGCCCGCGCACAGTACAGCCGTGGCGCCAAAGGACAAAAGCCGGTCCACAAAGGGGCGGACGCTTTCTTTTCCGCAGCAGTCGGCATACAGGGCGTCCTGATACGTTAGCTGAAGAACCTCCAGAGCGTCCCGATAAGCCGCAGCCCACAGCCCGGATAACGGAAAATCCGGCAAACCGTTCAATAGAGCGATTCTTTTATGCCCGAGCTGGCAGAGATGATCTACCGCCATAAAGACGCCGCGCCTGTGGTCGCTTCCCACACTGCCTGAACAGGGGCCGTTGGATTCCTCTTCCCAAAAGACCAATGGGAAGGCTGAATTAATTAAGTTTTTTAAATAATTGGATTGAAAAAAAGAATCGAGCGGCTGCTTTATCAGAAATGCACCGGCGTAATTATGGCGGAGCAAAAAAGTATCCAAAGCTTCCTGAGAGGACAGAAGCCCCTGAAAGGGCGCCAAATCGGCTTGCCAGCCGTTTTGGGCGGCCGTAGTTCGGAACCCCATGGCCAGATCATAGCCGAATTGGCCAGCGGAAAGAAATTCTTCCCTTTCCGCTAAAACGCAGACCTTCCGCACGCCGGATTTTTGCACCTTTCGGCCGGCGTAACCCATCTCAACAGCGGTTTTTAAAATCAATGCCCTTGTGCTTTCGCTGACGTCGTTAGCGCCGTTAAGCCCCTTAGAAACCGTGCTTACCGCAACGCCCAGCCGCCGGGCGATATCCGTGATGGTTACCATGGCCGAACCTCCTGACTTGATAGGATTCTACAATTTAGTAGTATACCTCTGGTTTTCAAAATTGACAAGCGCTGATACCAAAGGTTTTTCGGCCCCGCTTCCGGTCCTCAAGGGCCGCTGTCTGTAAAAAATCCGGAAATACCGGGCTCCGGCGGCCGGGACGTTTCTTGACAGCACAAAAAGAAATTGGTAAAATGTTCCTGAAAATATCCCGGGTTTTACGGAAAAATCCTGACTTTTTACGCCACAATAAACATAGATTGTTTTGATGACCAGTGAAACAGAAAAGAGGAACAAAATGAGTCAATTTCAAAAAGATGTGATATCCTTTCTCAGACTGCAATACGGCAAAGCTCTGGCGGAGGCGGATGCGACGGAGATATACCACAGCGTCTCTGCGGCCGCCATGTGCCAGGCCAGAAAAAACTGGGGGCGGCTTGAAGAAGGGAAAAAGGTGTGCTATTTTTCCGCGGAGTTTCTGGTGGGCCGGCTGGTTTCCGGCAACCTGGTGAATTTAGGGCTGGCGGATCAAACAGAAGAGCTGCTGCGGGAAAACGGAGTGGATGCTTCCGTACTGGAGGAAATCGAGGATGACGCCCTGGGAAACGGCGGCTTGGGCCGTCTGGCGGCCTGCTTTTTGGATTCCGCCGCAACCCACGGCATTGCCATGAACGGCTATGGCATCCGCTACCGGTATGGTTTGTTCCGCCAATCTTTTGAGAACGGGTTCCAAAAGGAGACGGCTGACCGGTGGCTGCGCTTCGGGGATCCCTGGTCGGTGCGCCGGGAGGATGAAAGGGTCCGGGTGGATTTCAAGGGTCAAAGCGTTTGGGCGGTGCCTTATGATTATCCGGTGATCGGCTACGGCGGCAGAACGGTAAATACCATGCGGCTGTGGCAGGCGGAACCGATGGAGGAATTCCGGTTCGATCTGTTCAATGAGCAGAAATATGATAAGGCCTATGAGGAAAGAAACCGGGCGGAAGCGATTTCCGCGGTTCTGTATCCCAACGACGATACTGACGCAGGCAAGCGCCTGCGTCTAAAGCAGCAGTACTTTTTCAGCAGCGCCTCTCTGCGGGATCTGGTGAAAAAATATGAGGGAAAATATGGCGGCGATTTTTCCCATTTTTCAAAGGAGTACGCGATCCAGCTTAACGATACCCATCCGGTGGTATCGATCCCGGAGCTGCTGCGGATTTTCATGGAGGAAAAAGGAATGTCCTTTCGGCAGGCGTTCCCGATTATCCGGCAGACCTTCGCCTATACCAACCACACGGTCATGGCGGAGGCCCTGGAGAAGTGGAGCGTGAAGCTGTTCCGCTCTGTGATCCCGCAGGTATACCGCTATGTGATGATGCTCCAGCGGTCTTTGCTGAAAGCGCTGGAGCAAAAGGGGATTACCGGCCAGGCCCAGGCGCCTTATCTGATTATGGACGGCAGTCTGGTGCATATGGCCCGGATGGCCGTATACGGCTCTCACGCGGTGAACGGTGTGGCCCAGATCCACACGGAAATTCTGAAAAAATCCGTGCTGAAGGAATGGTATCAGCTGACGCCGGAGAAATTCCAGAATAAGACCAACGGCATCACCCAGCGGAAATGGCTGCTGCAATGCAATCCGGCGCTGTCCCGGTTCATTACGGAACGAATCGGCTCCGGATGGATCACCCATTTGGACCAGCTGAAGAAAATGGAGCGGTTCCAGAACGATCCGGAGACGCTCCGGCGCTTTGGAGAAATTAAACGCCGCAATAAGCAGGTACTGGCGGACTATATTGAAAAGGTGGAAGGGGTAACGGTCAGCCCGGACTTCCTGTTCGACGTTCAGGCCAAGCGGCTTCATGAGTATAAGAGGCAGTTATTGAACGCGTTTTCCATTTTAGATATTTATTACGGGCTAAAGGAGGGCCGGATCGCAGGCTTTACACCTACCCTGTTCCTGTTCGGCGCCAAGGCGGCGCCCGGATATTTCCGAGCCAAGGGGATCATCAAATATATCAGCGAGATTGCAAAGCTGATCGACGGCGACCCGGCGGTGCGGGGTCGGATGCAGGTTCTGTTCCTCACCAATTACGGGGTGTCCTACGCGGAAAAGCTGATGCCGGCGGCGGAGATTTCAGAGCAGATTTCCACGGCGGGAACAGAGGCCTCCGGCACCAGCAACATGAAATTTATGCTCAACGGCGCTGTGACCTTAGGAACCTATGACGGCGCTAATATCGAAATCGTGGAGCAGGCCGGAGAGGATAACAATTATATTTTCGGGGCCAGAATTGAGGAAATTGAGAAAATCAGGGAGTCCTACGACCCCGTTAAGCTTTACCAAAGCAATCCCCGGCTGCGCCGGGCAGTGGATTCCCTGGTGGACGGCACCTTTTCCGACGGCGGCACCGGTATGTTCCGGGAGCTTTACGACGCGCTGCTGAAGGGTGCGTCCTGGCACCAGCCGGATCACTATTTTCTGCTCAAGGATTTTGATTCCTATCAGGAGACCCGCCTGCGGGCCAACCGGGAGTATCAGAATCCGGAGCTTTTCTACCGCAAGTGCTATTTGAATATGGCCAACGCTGGAAAGTTCAGCAGCGACCGGACGATCCGCCAGTATTATGAGGAAATCTGGTCGAACCGGTAAAGGGCCGCAGGCGCGGGCCGCCAAGAATGGAAGCCAAGCTTATAGGAAAAGACGAGAACACCCGGCGCTTTTCAGGCGGTTCATGCCTAAAAAGCGCCGGGTGCTTTTTTTGTGAGCCGGAGATTCTTTCTGAGAGAGGATTGTGGTATAATAATCGCAGGGCAGGCGAAGCCGAAGATTTCCGACGCCTGAGCAAGCATGGGAGCAAAACAGAATGGATTTGCGATTCCATGCAGGACGGAAGTCCGCTTTTGCGGCGTATCGTGGTATCATTGTTTTGTGTTCCGAAAAGGTTTCATGCCGCCGTTCCCTTGCTTTTACGCCGGCGTCAAGAGCATAGTCCAAGCGGCCCTTAAGCCGGGCCGGACAGCTTAGCGGTCATGCCGGACAACAGCGCGCCGGGCGCGGGGACTTATGCCGCCGGAAAAAAGCCCTCGCGGCGCGGCAAGCGGAGCTTCAAAGCAAATCATAAGGTGCGAAAAAGGAACGCCAAGGAACGAAAACAAAACGGAGCTTTTTCTGCTTATGACCGCCGGCCGGTAAGATTGGCGAAAAAACCGGTGAGGAAAAGAGCCGCGCAGAAAACAGCGACTGTGGAAGGAGCTCTGTAATAAAAAAATTCCATTCCCAGAGCCGCCAGGGCAAGAGCGGCCTTTACCGCTTCCGCTGGAATCCGGAAATTCCGGGAGAGCTCCCGGGACCAGCATAGGGACAGACCGAAAAAGACGGCCATAACCGCGACTTCAGCCAGACTGATCCATGCCCACTTGATGCTATAGGTGGTAGAGGCGAGATAAGAAAAATAACGCTGTATGGGCGTCAGAAGAAATAGAAGAACTACGGAGAGAATGGATGCGGTGAGATAACAGGCTTTAGAATGCTTCAATGTGTTGCCCTCCTGATATAGGTTATTCTTATAAAATCCAAGGGTATGTTAGCTACGCGCTTTAATATGTAGTCCGACGATGGGCGTTAAAAATACGTTTTAGTGCCTTTCGTGCTCCGGCCAGAATCCCTGGTTTAATAAATTATTGATTAACTCCACTCGCCATGGACTACCGCTCCGTTTGATATCAACGCGATAATAGGCCCCCATATATTGGACAAAGCCTTGAATATTATCGACAGCGACCCAACTGGAGGGTGCATTATAACTCCAAGAGGAACCGGAAGGATATTTGGTTTGGTTCTGGGTGTGCGCGGGGTCTGTCGCTCCCATAGTAAGAGCTTGAGATACAATCGTGAGGCTTCTGTCAGCCTTGTCATAGCCACCGGTAACACGGTCAAGGGAAATGGTATCGCCGTGGTCGGTATAATATATAGTAGAATAAATTTTTACTCCGCCGCTGTTATCCCATTGATATTTATAATTTGAACCGCCGCCGGTCCTTGTTATGGCGTCTAACAGTTGGGCCTCTTCTTCATTTCCAGGGACAATGGTGAAAGTAGTAACCGCTTTTTGCTGGCTGGCGCTTCTGGTCTGCACAGGTTCATGATAGGCAATGAATTGATACTGCCCGGGAACATCGCTTTCTATGGGAATGCTGTTCAAAAATAATTCCTGAATATTTTCATTCGGATCCGAATTTTCAACCGCGGAAGCGGATGATAAGCAAGAAACCGCAAAGACAAGAACCATAAAAACAGACAATACTTTTTTCATAAAAATTCCCCTTTCTTAATTGAAATGATATTTACGGGCGGGTAAAAAAAGTACGGCATGGGACTCGCCTCCCTTTAGGATAGTTAATATAATTCTTTAATATAAATATACAACAATATAAGTTTTCTGTCAATTATTTTATATAAAAAGTAAATAGATCTAAAATGAAAAGTGTCCGGGGCTTCAGAAAGTGCGGGCGGCTTCTTGGAGCCTTTATGAAATTTTTGAGGAATCCAGGCTGCGGAAAACGGATACGCGGTGAGGATTTCGATAAAAATAAGCCCCCTGAATTGTTCAGGGGGCTGAAGGGAAGAGAAAAAGGAAGGAAACCTTACTTGATATCGATTTTTGTGGGGGCTGGCACCACTTCTACCTGCTTGGGAAGCTCTACCGAGAGGATTCCGTTATCATAGGAGGCGTTGATTTTAGCCTGATCGATATCGGAAATGTCGAAGCTTCTGGTAAAGGAGCCGTATTTTCTTTCCCGGCGTACAAACTTGCCGTCTTTCTTTTCTTCGGATTCCTCTTTATGCTGTGCGGAGATGGTCAGAGTGTTGCCCTCCACATGAATATCGATATCCTCTTTTTGGAAGCCGGGCAATTCGGCCTCTAATACGAACTTATCGCCTTTATCCAGCACGTCGGTGCGGAAGGAGGATACGTTGGTGGCAAGGTCACCCCAAAAGTTCTTTTCTAAATTATCCAGGTAATGGAATAAATTGTCTTCCCTGCGGTTAAAGGGCATTAGATCAAACATACTGATTCCTCCATTCTTAAGCTTTGATCTATCTATTTTCACAGGACCCTTTCGTTCCTGATGATTATAGTATAGCCGGGGATTATGAAAAAATTTCGCAGAAATCATGTATAAATTGTAAATAATTAGCACTCATATATAGAGAGTGCTAATATAAAAACAAGCTGAAATGACGCGTGTTGAAGAGCGGCTGAATGGTAAGCCTATTGATCTAGAAAGGGGGTGCGCCGGTTGGAGCGCACGATTTTACACTGCGACTGCAATGGATTTTACGCGTCGGTGGAATGCGTGCTCCACCCGGAGCTGCGATCAGTTCCAATGGCGGTCTGCGGTGATCCGGAAAGCCGTCGGGGAATTATCCTGGCGAAAAACGAGCTTGCTAAAGGGTATGGAATCAAAACAGCGGAGACCATCTGGCAGGCCAAGCGGAAATGTCCTCAGCTGGTACTGGCTCCGGCGCACCATGACCAGTACGCCCTGTTCTCTAAGAGGATCAACGGAATTTATCAAAGATATACCGATTTGGTGGAACCCTTCAGTATTGACGAATCCTGGCTGGATGTGACGGGAAGCCGGGAGCTGTTTGGCGGCGGCAAAAAAATCGCCGACGAGCTGAGAAAAGCCGTGCGGGAGGAGACTGGCGTTACCATCTCGGTGGGGGTCAGCTTTAATAAGGTGTTTGCCAAGCTGGGCAGCGATTATAAAAAGCCGGACGCCACCACGGTGATTTCCCGGGAAAACTTCCGGGAGCTGCTCTGGCCTCTGCCGGTGGATCGGATGATCTTCGTGGGGGACTCCTCCAAAGCGGCCCTGGAAAAGCTGAGAGTGCGGACGATTGGAGATCTGGCCCGTCTGGACCGGGAGCTTTTAGAGAAAAAGCTCGGCAAGCAAGGGGCTGCCTTATCTCTTTATGCCAACGGCCTGGATAAAAGCCCGGTGCGCTCCGTTTATGAAGAACGGGAGGTAAAATCCATCGGCAACAGCATTACCTTTAAACGGAACCTGACAGGCATTGAGGACATCCGCCTCGGCGTGCGGGCGATCGCCGACCAGGTCGCCTCCCGGCTGCGGAGGCACCGGGTAAAATGCGCCACGGTCCAGGTGGTGATCAAAGACCCGGATTTCCGTGTGATTTCCAGGCAGAGGCCCCTAAAAAGGCCGACCCATCTTTCCCGGGATCTCTATGAATGTGCGCTGGCGATTATCCTGGACAGCTGGAAAATAACAGCGCCTATTCGAATGCTGTCCATTACCGGCGCTAATCTGGTGGGTGACGGAGAGGATACCATTCAGGAGCAGCTGTCCCTGTTCGACCCGCCGGGAGAACGAGAGGCAGAGGAAAGGCAGGAAAACCTGGAAACCGCTCTGGACGAAATCCGGGCAAAATTTGGAAGGGAGGCTGTTTCGTTTGGCTCGGTGATCCACAACGACCTGGGCATCCGGGATCATAAAAAGGAGCTGTAGCGCCACCCTGGCGGAGAAAATCATACCAAGCCAGAAAATGGGTGAAAGGACGCTGTGAGAAGCTCCCCTTCACCCATCTGGAAAGGCTTATGCCGCAAGCCGTCCGGATACAAAAAGAATTTAAAATTTGTATTAGGAGGAAGCCTATGGAACCTGTTTTTGCAGATCGGAAAAGCGTTTTGGACTATGCCGAAAGGACCTTTGGCACGCTGCCGGACTACCCGTGGCTGAAGGATCCGAAAAGCGCGGTGCTCCGCCATCAGGACACCGCCAAGTGGTACGGGCTTATTATGGAAATCCCACCGAAACGGCTGGGGCTTTCCGGTCAAGGCGCCGTGGACATCCTGAATATAAAATGCGACCCGCTGGTGCTGGGAGGTCTGATAGACTATCAGCGGTATTTTCCGGCATATCATATGAATAAGGAAAAATGGGTCAGCGCCATTTTGAACGGCACAATCCCCCAGGAGGAGCTGTTCAGCCTGCTCCGGCAAAGCTTTGCGCTGACCAAAGGCAAATGAAGGGAGCGGCTCAGAGAGAAAAAGCGTTTCGCAGGCTTTCGCGAAACGCTTTTTTGTAAACGGGAGGGTAGGGCTAAAATCGAGTGGCTCTACTGTTTGCGCCGCTGTTCGAAGATGATAAAGCCGGCTTGTGGTTTTCCGGCTTTGACAATTTGCCGGGCTATTTCAGCGCCGCACCCAGGGCTTTGGCCTGGTCCAGCGCGGGATTTCCCTGAATATCGCCTACCGCCGCCACGCCCTTAGCGAAGACACAGCCAAGATCCCGCCACCGCAGATGCTTGACCAACGACTGGTAATAGTGGATGATGGGCTCAAAATTGTCATCCTCCTCGCCCTCCGCGGCCATCAGCAGAGCGCACTCCTTACAGGGAACCCGGTAATCGGGATAGCCCTCCGCTGTGGCGAAAAGCCGGTCCAGGGCGCATTTGAGCTGGCCGCTGATGGTCCAAAAGTACATAGGAGAGGCGAATATCACCACATCCGCCTCACGGTACACCGGATAAATCTCATCCATGGCGTCCTTCTGCACGCAAGGACTGTTTAGGTCTTTTCCGCCGCCATAACAGCCGAGACAGGGATGAATCTCCATGTCGCGCAGGTCAAACCGGGTTACCTGGTGGCCGGCTTCCTTGGCGCCCTGGAGAAACCGGTCAACTAAGGCGGCGGTGTTTCCGCCGCGTCTGGGGGAACCATTGAGCACTATAATTTTTTTACCCATAAAAATCATCCTTTTTTGTTTATTGTGGCTGCCGCCCGCGGCCTTAAGGCAGAAACGGCCGAAACCGCGTGTTCCAAAGGCGCAGGATCGCCTTTGCGGATTTTTGCCCCTTGCGGGCTTTTCCGGGGCGGCTGCCCTGCGGCGAAGGCCTCAGCCATAAGCCTGCCGCGGGAGCTGTTATCTATATTGTAGCGGACATAGGGGGAAAATCAAGGGGAGAAAATTCACTAAACCGTTCACAAGGCATAAAGTCAGGCTTGCGGCTCCTCTTTTTGATCCATTTTAAAGTGCCGCGGCGCTGGGAGTCTCCTGAAAGAACAATAAAAAACTCCAGGAAAGCTTCCTGGAGTTTTTTACGTTTACCGGGCTTTCCCGAAAAATTAACCCTGAATAATCGACTCCCCGGTCATTTCCTTGGGCTGGGGAATATTCAGAATTTTCAGCATGGTGGGAGCGATGTCCGCCAGACGGCCGCCCTCCCTCAGCTTGCAGTCGTAGCCTACCACACAGAAGGGCACCGGGTTGGTGGTGTGTGCGGTGAAGGGTTCGCCGTCCTCAGCTACCATCTTATCGGCGTTGCCGTGGTCGGCGGTAATCAGCAGAACACCGTCCATCTCCTTGATGGCGGCGGCTACCTTGCCGACGCAGGTGTCCACTGCCTCCACGGCGGCTACCGCGGCGCTGAACACGCCGGTATGGCCGACCATGTCGCAGTTGGCGAAGTTCAAAATAATCACGTCATATTCTCCGGAATGGATGCGCTTTAATACCTCGTCGGTGACCAGATAAGCGCTCATTTCAGGCTGAAGGTCGTAGGTGGCAACCTTGGGAGAAGGGATCAGCGCCCGATCCTCGCCCGGATAGGGCTCCTCTACGCCGCCGTTGAAGAAGAAGGTCACATGAGCGTATTTTTCAGTTTCCGCGATCCGGAGCTGCTTCATGCCAAGCTTGGAGATATATTCGCCGAAGGTGTTGGTCAGAGATTCCGGCTTAAAGGCCACCTCAACATTGGGCATGGTCGCGTCGTACTGGGTCATGCACACATAGGTCAGGGGGAAGAAGCCTTTCTTCCGCTCAAAGCCCTTGAAAGCCGGATCCACAAAGGTGCGGGTGATTTCCCTGGCCCGGTCCGGACGGAAGTTGAAGAATACCACCGAATCCCCGGCGCCGATCTGAGCGCCGCCGGCGCACACGGCAGGCACCACAAATTCGTCGGTAACCTCCTTGGCGTAGCTGTCGGCCACCGCCTCCACAGGGCACTGTGCCTGGACGCCCTCGCCGTAAACCATGGCGGCATAGGCCTTTTCCACACGGTCCCAGCGGTTGTCGCGGTCCATGGCGTAGTAGCGGCCCATTACCGTAGCGATTTTGCCCACGCCGATTTCCTTCAGCTTATCGGCGCATTCCTGCACATAATCCTTGCCGGAGGAGGGCGGTACGTCGCGGCCGTCCAGCAGAGCGTGGATATACACTTCCTTCAAGCCGCGGCGCTTAGCCAGCTCCACGATGGCATAGAGGTGGGTGTTATGGCTGTGGACGCCGCCGTCGGACAGCAGGCCGATGAGATGGAGGGCCTTGCCGTTGTTCAGCGCGTTGTTGACGGCGTCTAAAAGAGCCGGATTTTCGAAGAAATCGCCGTCCTGAATGGACTTGGTAATCCGGGTCAGCTCCTGATAGACGACCCGGCCCGCGCCGATGTTGGTGTGGCCGACCTCAGAGTTTCCCATCTGGCCGTCCGGCAGGCCCACGTCCATGCCGGAAGCGCCGATCTGGGTCAGAGGATTTTCAGAGAAAAGCTTATCCAGATTCGGAGTATTGGCGGCTTTAATGGCGTTGCCTTCAGCGGGAGCAAAGCCGAAGCCGTCCATAATCATAAGCATTAAAGGTTTTTTCATTGGTCAGTGTCTCCTTTTCGTGGGGATTCCCCGTTTGCCCGGCGCTTTGGACAGAAACCCTCCAGCCCAAGAGGCCAAATGCTTTTGGCCGGCGTTAAGCGTTCGGGCGCGTGCGGGCCAGGCTTGGGCCAGGCGCCCAAAAGAGCGAAAATGTTTCGTGAGCGCCTTAACCCTGTTAACATGTACGGCGGAGGTCCCTTTTATACCAAAGGAACGTCCGCCGCCAATTCCGTTTCAGACTTATTTAGAAGCCGCTTTTACAATCGCGGCGAAATCGGGAGCCTTCAAAGCGGCGCCGCCGATGAGGCCGCCGTCCACGTCAGGCTGGGCTACCAGCTCGTCGGCGTTCTTGGCGTTCATGGAGCCGCCGTACTGAATGGTAATGCCGTCGGCGGCTTCCTGGTCGTACAGGCCGGCGATCACCCTGCGGATCTGGGCGCAGACCTCGTTGGCCTGCTCAGCGGTAGCGGTCTTGCCGGTGCCGATGGCCCAGACAGGCTCGTAGGCGATGATAATTCTCTTCAGCTCTTCCTTGGAAACGCCGCCCAGGGCGATCTTAGTCTGCATAGCGACCAGCTCGGCGGTGACGCCCTGCTCACGCTGCTCCAGGTATTCGCCTACGCACACGATAACGGTGAGGCCGGCATCCAAAGCGGCTCTGGTCCTCTTTTGTACGGTGACGTCGGTATCGCCGAAATAGGTTCTGCGCTCGCTGTGGCCGGTGATGACGTACTGTACGCCCATTTCCTTGAGCATCACGGCGGAAATTTCGCCGGTGAAAGCGCCGGACTCGGCCCAATGGCAGTTTTCCGCACCCACGCCGATGTTGGTGCCCTTGGTGGCCTCCAATGCGGTGCACAGATCCACATAGGGAACGCAGACCACTACGTCGCAGCCGGCGTCCTTAACCAGAGGCTTGATTTCCTCCAGCAGAGCCTTGGCCTCAGAGGGAGTCTTGTTCATTTTCCAGTTTCCGGCGATAACAGCTTTTCTCAGTTGCTTGTTCATAGTAAACAATCCTTTCTTTGCCCGCCGGCGCCGCGGCGCGGGGGCCTTTGATCCATCAGTGAAAAAAGCGGCGCGGGAGGTAACCCCGCGCCGCTTTTCAGACGTCGTAGCTCAGGCAGACGGGCGCTTAGCGCACCGGGGAAACAGGGCGGGGTAAATAGGCCCGTTTTTCCGCGTCTGCGGTAAAAGGGAGAAAGCCTGCGCTTAGTCCTTGTCGTTCAGGCAGGCGATGCCCGGCAGCACCAGGCCCTCCAGGAATTCCAGAGAAGCGCCGCCGCCGGTGGAGATATGAGTCATCTTGTCGGCAAAGCCCAGCTTTTCCACAGCAGCCGCGGAGTCGCCGCCGCCGATAATAGAGATGGCGCCGCTTTCGGCGACCGCCTTCGCCACAGCGATGGTGCCGCTGGCGAAATTATCCCACTCGGATACGCCCATCGGTCCGTTCCAGACAACAGTTCCGGCGCCCTTGATGGCGTCGGCGAACAGGGCCTCGGTCTTAGGTCCGATATCCAGACCCATCCAGCCGTCGGGAATGTTGTCAGAGTTTACCAGCTTATGATTGCAGTCAGGAGCGTATTTGTCGCCCACTCTGTTGTCCACGGGGATCAGGAACTTCACGCCCTTGTCCTTTGCCTTGGCCATCATGTCCTTGGCCAGCTCAACCTTGTCCGCCTCGCAGATGGAGGTGCCGATGGAATAGCCCAGAGCGTTCATAAAGGTGTAAGCCATGCCGCCGCCGATGATCAGGGTATCGACCTTTTCCAGCAGGTTGTTGATAACGCCGATCTTGTCGGAAACCTTGGCGCCGCCCAGGATAGCGACGAAGGGGCGCTTCGGATTAGACAGGGCGGTGCCCATGACGGAAATTTCCTTCTGGATCAGGTAGCCGCAGACAGCGGGCAGGTAATCGGCCACGCCGGCGGTAGAGGCATGGGCTCTGTGAGCGGTGCCGAAGGCGTCGTTGACATAGATCTCAGCCAGAGAGGCCATAGCCTTGGCCAGCTCGGGATCATTTTTGGTTTCGCCCTTTTCAAAGCGGACGTTTTCCAGCAGCTCGACCTCGCCGTCCTTTAAATCGGCGGCGATCGCCTTGGCGGAATCTCCCACTACGTCAGAGGCCATTTTTACGTCAAAGCCCAGCTTCTTGGAAAGATAAGCGGCTACGGGCTTTAAGGAATATTTCATATTGACTTCGCCCTTGGGACGGCCCAGGTGAGAGCACAGAATGACCTTGGCGTTATGGCTTACCAGGTAATTGATGGTCTTCATAGCCTCGTCGATACGCTTGGTATCGGTGATATTGCCGTTTTCATCCAGCGGAACGTTGAAATCGCAGCGGACCAGAACTTTTTTCCCGGCTACGTCGATATCTTCCACTGTTTTTTTCTTTGAATAATCCATGTGAAAACACCCTTTCAACATATTGATAACTAATTGACAAATCCTACCTTATTGTACTCTACCTTTGTAATTTTTTCAAGCCTTTTTCATTGAGAAAACAAGGAATCATGCCCCTTCCTGCCCTTCCTCCGAAATAAACGGAAAAGCCTCCGCTTTTTTTGTGGGTTCTGTCTTTACTTATGGGTATTTACAAAACAGAGGCTGAAGGCCGGTTTTGAAGCCCCTTGAGAAAAACAGGAGGACAGGCCCTTTAGGGGCCGGCGGCCGGATGCGGAAATCCGCCGCGCGCCAGGAGCGGAAAGGCTTTTGCCCGGCGCAAATACGGCGCACCGGCGCCGCCAAGACGGCTTCCAAGAGAGACGGCAGGCGGAAAAGAGAAAAGATTATTTGCCGGGCCAGCGGTAGGTCCGGAGCTGTCCGCTGCACTGAAGCTCGGGGTAACCCCACTGGCGCAGCACCTCGTAAACGCCGACAGCGACCGAGTTGGAAAGGTTTAAGCTCCTGGCCTCGTCAATCATGGGAATCCGCACCGTGGTGTCCGGATTGTCGAACAGCAGCTTTTCCGGCAGGCCGGCGGTTTCCTTCCCGAACAGCAGGTAGCAGTTGTCCGGATAGGCAAGATCCGTGTGCCGGTGAGGCGCTTTGGTGGAAAAATAGTAGAAATTTCCGCCTTTATTTTTCTCAAAAAATTCCTCTAAATTCTCATAATAGGTAATATCCAGCAAATGCCAGTAATCCAGGCCTGCCCGTTTGAGCTTTTTATCGTCGATGGTAAAGCCCATGGGGCCGACCAAATGAAGCCTGGCGCCGGTGGCGGCGCAGGTACGGGCTACATTTCCGGTGTTTTGGGGGATTTCCGGCTCTACCATTACAATGTTCAGCTGTGCCATAGTATCATGTCTCTCCTGTTCTCAGGTAAAATTGTGAATCGCAAGCTTACGCCTTTTCCTCCCGGGCTTGGCTTTCGTCCAGCCCTGCTTCCGCACGGCTCCGGGATCCTGGCGGGCGCGGACCGCCGGCTTACCGCAGTCCGGCTCCGGAACCAGCCCGCGGCAGGAAAGCTTCTTTTCCGGCCGGGTCACCACAGGATCTCGCCGATCAGCTGGTTGGAAACCAAAAAGCCCCGGCGGGTGAGCCGGATCCCCTGGCTGTCCACGAGCGTCAGGCCGGGGGCCTGGAACCGGAGAGCGTTTTTCCGGTATTTCTCCGGAATAGGGGTTTGAAATCTCTGCTGATAGCCGGCTTCGGTCAGCCCCTCCGACAGCCTGAGCCGGAGCATAGTGTACTCCTCCGGGCCTCCCGGCGGGATAGCCGACTCATCCGGGTCCTCCGGAAGATACTGGGGGGCTTGAAAAAAGGCGGAAAGGCTTTTCGGGGTATAAAACCGCCTGCCGCCGAAAAAGGAGTGAGCGGAGGGGCCGATGCCCAGATATTCGTCCCCGTTCCAGTATTTCAGATTATGGCGGCTTTCCTTGCCCGGAACGCTGAAATTGGAAATTTCATATTGGAAAAGCCCGGCCTCCTCCAGCGCCTGGCAGGCGGCCAGGTACAAGTCGGAGGCCTGGTCGTCGCCGGGCAGGTGAAAAGCCTCTCTTTGCTGAAAAAACCGGGTGCCCGGCTCAATTTTCAAAAGATAGGCGCTGACGTGGGTCACGCCCGCGTCACGGCAAAAAGCCACCGATTTCCTTACGGAATCGGTGGTCTGGCCCTCCAGGCCCAGCATCAGGTCCAGCGATACGCTGCGGAAGCCGGCCCGTTGAGCGGCCGCGGCCGTATCCCAGGCCTGCCGCGCCGTGTGCCGCCGGCCTAAGAATTGAAGCTCCGCGTCAAGGGCGGACTGAAGCCCGATGGAGATTCGGTTGGCGCCCGCCATCCGCAAAGCCGGAAAATCGAAGCCGCCGGCGGAGCAAGGGTTCATTTCCACGGTGATTTCAGCTCCTGGAACGAAGGAAAACGCTTTTTGAGCGGCTGTAATCAGCCGGGACAAGCGGTCCGCGCCCAAAAGGCTGGGCGTGCCGCCGCCGAAATACAAAGTGTCCACAAAGCGGGGGCATTTTTCACCCCAGAGAAAAAGCTCTGAAATCAAACGGCCGCAGTAATCGTCCATCGTCCGGCTGCCGGCAGGCAGGGAATAAAAATCGCAGTAGGGACATTTGCCGTCGCAAAAGGGGATGTGCAGATACAGGCCGATAGGATCCCGGCGCCGGGGGATCATGCTTCCGCCTCGGTTTTCTCAGCACCAATGAAGTCGATTCCACCGTTATAGGGATGGAAAATGATCCCGGTCACGTTTTGGGCGGAGGCAAAATACCGCTTTTCATAAACCAGGGGATAAAACACCAGATTCTGGATCAGGTGGTTTTCCGCCTGCAGGCACAAAGCGGCGCCGTCCTCACCGGGTGAAGCTTTGATTTGGCTTAAAAGGTTATTGTAATCCTGGTTTTGGTAACCGGCGGGATTATAAGGGTTCTCCGAGGAAAAAAGATTTAAAAGCTCCCAGGGCCCGTCGTTGTCCGCCCGCAGGGGGCAGAGGGCCAGCTGGTAATTGCCGTTCCGCAAGGCGCTTTGCAGCTCATTCTCCGATACCGCGTTCAGGTTCAGATAATAGCCTAGAGCGCTGTTCCAGTTTTCCAGCAGATTATTGACGATGGCCTTGGCGCCGGGGCTGTCCAGGCAGAGAATGGTCACCTTCGGCAGAGAGTCCAGCTGAAGCTCGTTTAAGCCTGCCTCCAGATAGGCTTTTCCCTGACCCTGCTCGTAGGCGGGCAGGGAGCATTCGCCGGCCAGAGTCCGGTAATTCTCTCCCGACAGGGTGGTCTGGGGAGGAATCACGCTCTGGGCCTGGCTGTAATTTTCCGGCAGGGAGGAGAGAACCTGCTCCCGGTTTAAGGTCTTCAAAAACGCGGAGCGTATGTTGGCGTTTTGAAAGACGTTGTCCTGCATATTGAAGCATACTCCCAAGGCGGTATCCTCAAAGGAGGTCAGGTTCATATCGGCGGCATGGGCGGCCTCCAGCTGTTCCCCGGTGATAGGCGCGGCGTCCACGGTGCCGTTTGCGATAGCGTTGGCGCTGTTCATGATTTCGGCGCCGATGGTGAAGCTTATGCCGGCGGGAACGGGCTTTTGCTCCCCGGCGTACAGGCTGTTCCGGGATAGGGAAATGGATTCCCCATGGGTCCAGCTGTAGGAGGTGGAGAAGGTATAAGGGCCGTTGCCCAGGGTAGTGCCGGCTTCCAGCCCATACTGTCCTTGAGATTCGGTGAAAAATTTTTCGTTACAGGGCATGGCGGCGGAAGAAGCCATCAGCTTTGGAAAATCCTCATAGGAATAGGCTAAGTCTATTTTTAGGGTTTTGGAATCCAATGCCGTCACTCCAAGCTCGGAGGGATCCGCCTGCCCGTCCAGCACCTGCTGTCCGTTGGCAATGCAGGTAAGAGTCCTGCCCAGGTCGGAGCCGGTACCGGGGTTCAGCGCCCGGCGGAAGGCAAATACAAAGTCAGCGGCTGTCACCGGGGTTTCATCCTCGTCGGTCCAGCAGGCGTCCTCGCGAAGATAAAAGGTAAAGGCGGTGTAGTCTCCGTTATGCTCCCACCGCTCCGCGACCCCTGGCTGGGCTTCCCCGTCAGGGCCGATGCGGGTCAGGCCCTCAAACAGGCTCATGATTACGATTTGGGCCGACTGGTCGTCGGCGATCTGCGGATCCAGAGAGCTTGGCTCGCTCTCTAAATTATATTGAATGGTCTGCTCGTAGATAGGATCGGTCTTTTCCCTGCAGCCCGCCAAGGAAACGGCGAACAGCAGGCTGAGAAAGACGCACAGGCATTGTTTCAGCTTCATAGGGCGCTTCTCCCTTTCGGAATAGGATAAAATCCAAAGATTATGTAAGCGGTTACTTTGTTATCTTACCATTAAATTCCTGCCTTTTCAATGGATTTGGTATGAACTTTCTCTTACATCAGCGTAAGAAACGGGACCATGCTCCGGCAGGGAAGGATACCGTCAGGCATTTTACAGGCGCTGGAGCTTCCGCCTTCTGCATGGGCTGTCCTCCGAGGCGCGCAAAAGGCGCTTCGCGCGTGGCGCGGCGTTCCGCAGAACGCGCTTTTCCGCCTCGGCCCAGGCTGAAAGCAAAGTCTTTTCTCCCTCGGCCGGGGAGCCGAGCCTTTCAAAGAGAACCAAAAAGAGAGCAGGAAAGAAAAAGAACCGCTGGACCCGGCGCAGTACCGGGCCCGGCGGCTGCTTTCCGGCGGGCTATCCTTTAAAAATATACTGGACGTCGTCGATCAGATTACCCACCGCGTGGGCGGCCTTGCTGGCCTTCTTCTTGACCTGCTTTTGATTGCTCATCAGCTGGGAGCCGACATAGCCCACCATCATGCCGGCTGCCAGGCCGGTGCCGATTCCCTTCATGAGCCCGATGGTATTCTTATTCATGATTGTTTCCTCCAAAATTTGAATGCTTTTTTACAGAAGGTTTTCCCTCCTGCATTAGTGTGCCCGGAAAAATCCAGTCAAGCAAAAAAATAGTTGGCAAATTTAGATACCAATATTTAAAAAAGAATGGTATAATAATACTGCAAAAATATGAAAAATAGAAAAATGAGAAAGGGGCTGTCAGTATGAACGATATCATTTTAAATATACTGGAAAGAAGAAGCATCCGCCGGTATGAGGACAAGGCGGTTTCCAAAGAGACGATGGCGGAAATACTTAACGCGGGCGCCTGGGCGCCCAGCGCCATGAACCGCCAGACCTGGAGGCTCACCGGAATTATTGATCCGGAAAAGGTGCAGAAGCTGGCGGCCGCCGTAAAAAAAGCGCTGGGAGCGCCCCAGTCGGAGGATTATTCCTTTTACCACGCGCCCGCCTTTATTATTGCCAGCAATACCAGGGGTTACGCGAACGGCATGGCGGACTGCGCCTGCGCTATGGAAAATATGATGCTGGCGGCCCATTCCATGGGGCTGGGCACCGTGTGGATCAACCAGCTGAAGGACACCTGCGGCGACGCCGGCGTGCGAAAGCTGCTGACGGCGTTCGGGGTGCCGGAGGATCACGACGTGTACGCCTGCTGCGCCATTGGCACCGCCCTGGGCGGGGCCAAAGCGCCTGACCGGAAGGCGGGCGCCACGGCGATTGTGGAATAAGCTGCCGCGGGGGAAACGGGAAAGCGGCTTAGAAAGCGTCCGCCCCAAACGGCTTGTAAAGAAGCCTGGCGCTCCGGAGTGACGCTCTTGCGGAAAAGCGGCTCGCCAGAGCCCTCCGCCGAAATGCCGGAAGGCCTTCCCGGACCGGAAGCGGCTCCGGCATTTCGGCGGTTTATTGCCGGACGGCATGGAATCGGCTGATTTTTATTCTTGATACAGGGGAGTTGCTGGAATGGCCCATGAGCATTTTTACGTGAAACGGTCTGAGCGGGAGAGCTTGGTTCAGCCGGAGCTGATTTATACCGGGCTGCTGGAGGACGCCCCTAATTGGTTTAATATACAGCACAGCCATGATTTTTGTGAAATTTTATACGTGGCCGGCGGTGCGGGAGAAGCGATTTTAGAGGGGAAGAAATTCCGTTTGGCGCCGGGAGACCTGGTGGTGGTGAATCCGGGCACCCTCCATGAGGAGAGGTCAGACGCGAAAGCGCCTCTGCGCCTGATTTTTTTGGCGATCCGTGATTTCGCCGTGCCTGGCCTGCCCGCCGGGTGCCTTTCCCAGGAAAAGTACCGGGTGCTTTCCTGTGGGGAATACCGGTATAAAATGGATATTTATTTACGGGAGCTTTTGCAGGAGACCTCCAGCCAGATCGAATTTTATCAGGAGATTTCCCAGGGGCTGGTGTCGGCGCTGCTGGTTTTGGTGATGCGCCTGATCCGGATCAATCCGGAGGACGAGGCGGCCCTCAGCCAGGAGTGTCAGAAAATCAAGGAATATCTGGATCAGAATTTTACGTCTCCCATCACGCTGGATTCCCTTTCGGAAACGGTTTATATCAGCAAGCATTACCTTTCCCATTTGTTCAAGGAGCAGACGGGGGTTTCTCCCATCAAGTATCTGACCTCGAAACGGATGGAAAAAGCCTGCGAGCTGCTGTCCGAAACGGAACTGCCGGTTTCCGAGGTGAGCAAGGCGGTAGGCTATGAAAATCCTCTGTATTTCAGCCAGGTATTTAAGCGCATTTATGGGATTTCTCCAGTAAAATACCGCATGGGACGTGCATAATCACGAAATTTTATAAAAATCCAAATTTGTGAAAAAAGTAGTTGCTTTTTTCATGTCAGTTCTTTATAATAAATTATGAACTTTTTGTTACACTTTAATAGACATACCATTTCAGGCTATTATCATGCCTTAACCCGCATGATAATGGCCTTTTTTGATTGCTATTCCCATAAAACCGGCTGTCCATTAAACTGTAGAATTTAGGAGGGAATATTTTTATGGAACAAAAACAAACTAACGGTATGGCTGTTGCCTCGCTGGTACTGGGCATTGTTTCCGCAGTATGTATTTTCTTCGGTTACTTTGCTTTTATCGGCATCATCACTGGCATTATCGGTTTGATTCTGGGCATCATGGCGAAGAAGAAGCAGCCCTGTGGCATGGCCACCGCCGGCATCGTTCTTTCCGCTGTGGCTCTGGGCCTGTGCGTCATCACTTTCATCGCTTGCTTTGCCTGCACCGCCTGTGCTTTGGGCAGCGCCGGTTCCTTGAGCTATCTTGCTTAATTTCCACAGCAGTTAGCAGCATCGTTGAAGAACATATGGAAAAGCGAGGAAGATTTCTTCTTCGCTTTTTCTTTGTCCCGATTCCCTCTTGACCTTTGGTCGCCCGATTTATTTTGAAAGCTAGGTGAAAACAGCTATGTTTCCGTTTATTCATGTGGGTTCGCTGAATATTGGCACCTACGGCCTCTGCATCCTGATAGGGGCGGTGGCCGGCATCGGCGTGGCGCTGATCCGGGCAAAGCGCAGGAATTTTCCGGTGGAGGATACCTTATTCCTTTCCTTTTTCGCCCTGATCGGCGTGGGAGTAGGCGCCAAAATTTTATATCTTATTACCATTCTGCCGGATCTGATCGAGCATTTCCAGGAGATTTTTACCAGCCTGGAGGCGATCAATTTGCTGTTCACCAATGGCTTTGTGTTTTACGGCGGCCTGATCGGCGCGGTGCTGGCCATGTGGTGGTATACCCATCACTTTAAAATGGATTTCTGGCAGTCGGTAGAGCTGCTGATCCCCTCGGTTCCGCTGGTTCATGCTTTCGGCCGGATCGGATGCTTCTGCGGCGGATGCTGCTACGGGATCCCCTTTGACCCGCCCATCGGCATCGCTTTTACCAATTCACCGGTAGCGCCCAACGGGATACCGCTGTTCCCGGTGCAGCTGGTGGAGGCCGGCTTGAATTTCCTGCTGTTTTTCTTCCTGCTCTGGTTCGCCGGAAAGCCCAGGCCTCAGGGCAGGATTCTGGGCGCTTATGTCATCGCCTACGCGGTGATCCGGTTTGTGTTAGAGTTTTTAAGGTACGATTACGAGCGGGGAATTCTTTGGGTTTTCTCTACCTCCCAATGGATCAGCCTGATCCTCCTTCCCATTGGTATTTGGCTGCTGGCACGGAGAGCGAAAGCAGGGGAAAAACCGGTTTCGGTGGAGCCAGCCGGGGCAGGCGAAGCCGTGGAAAAAGAATAAGCAAAGCCGCAAGCCGTTCAGCGCTTGTTCCGCCGCAGTCTCATAGCCTGGGGCCTCAGAAAAAAGGCGGGCAGTCCCTTTTACACAGAAAAACACCTATCTTCCCTGGAGCCCACAGGGAAGATAGGTGTTTTTGCTTCCAGCTGAGAGGGAAGCAAATGGCAATAGCGGTTCCCGCAAAGTGAAAATCGATAGCGATAGAGCTGCTTCGGCGGCAGTGCGGGCGGCGCGGACAGTTATTTGTGATACTTTTTCCCCCTGCAAAAGGGTAAGACGGGGCCGCCGGCAAACACTTTCGCCTGCAGCGCTCCTGGCTCGTCAATACCCGCCCCCGGCGTATGGCCTTCGCTTGCCCCCTGACGCACGAACCCCGGCGCTGTTAGACGCCGTTTGGAAGCATGTGCCCGGAAGGGAGCGGGCAGTCCGCCAGCCGTGACGGACTGTCTGCCATTTAGAACCGATACTCCGCAATGGTTACAGAGTGTGGCGGCAGGGTCAGAGAGCTGCCATCAAAGGGCAGCCATTGAGAGGCCACAGGGAAAATTTCGTTTTTCCCGATATCATTATAAGAATCCGCTGCTTTTCCGGTAAGAGTGTGAAGCCGGTATTCCCTGGGAGCGGCGCCAAAATCAACATCCAGTGCGCGGCCGCTGCCGGGATCCTTGTTCACCAGGGACAATATGGCGGAGTCCTTCTTCATGGTGGCCAGGGCGTCGATGATCTGGATTTCCTCCAGTGCGCCGGCCTTGCTTTTTACTGTCATTTTTGGAGCATCCTCACACCAGCAGTCCACTACGGTATCGCCCAGCAGGTTTACGTAGAGGTCGAACACGTGATAGGTGGACCGCAGAACGATTCCCTCGTCATAGGTAAAAATACAGCCTCTTGTGTTTACCGTGGGGGCGAAGTTTGCCATTTTCACTACGTCGCAGTGGCGGTTGCAGGCGTTTAAGAAACAGGCGCTGAATACTGCGTCAGCCATGGTGTAGGTAGCGTTTTGGTCGTTTTCATCCCGGGGAGTAAGATATTCCTCCTTGGTTACTCCCATAGGCTGGTGGAATACGTTGGGGTGATACCAGCTCCGCAGATTCCACTCGTCAAACGCTATTTTGATTTTTCCCTTTAGATTCATAGCGGTGAGCAGACCTTGGATGTTTTCGATAGAATCATCCACGTGATTGGTGTAGGCCATAGCTTCCTCATAGGTGGCGCACTGGTTTTTCTCCTGCAGCGGATCCCAGTATTCATGAATGGAAATCCAGTCCAGAAAATCGGAGCAGTTTTTCAGAAGGCTGATGTTCCAATCCAGGTCGGTGAGAGCCGCGGCGGTTAATTCGGTGGTGGGATCGATGTGCTTGATCATTTTAGCCGATTCCTTCACCAGCCTTCCCCACTGCTGAGCGGATTTTGCGCCGATCTCCCAGTCGCCGTAGTTTTCATTGCCGATGCTCCAGTACTTTACGCCGTAGGGCCTGGGATGGCCGTTTTCGCTGCGCCATTTGGCGTAGCGGCCCTCCCGCTCCAGGTTGCAGTATTCCACCCAGTCGCTCATTTCCTCTGAGGTGCCGGTTCCCGCGTTGGTGCAGATATAAGGCTGGCAGCCCAGCTTTTCGCATAAATCCATATATTCGTCGGTGCCAAAGGCGTTGGATTCCTCCACACGCCAGGCTTTGTCGAAATACGGTTTTCTTTCAGGACCTACGGCGTCCTTCCAATGGTAGGATGAGGCAAAGCAGCCGCCGGGCCATCGCAAAACAGGCACTTTGATTTTACGCATGGCCTCCAGCACATCCAGCCGAAGCCCCTTTTCATCGGAGAAGGGGCTTTTCGGATCGTAAAGCCCACCGTAAATTTGGCGGTGGAAATGCTCGATAAAATGTCCGTAGATCATTGGGTCTCGTTTGCCGAGAACCCGTTTTTGATTTATTTTCAAACGCATAGGATCAAATCCTTTCTTTTGGCGGAGCGCGCCTCGATTCCGGACGGACGCCGGCGAAAGCAGCGCAGGGGAATACCCGATCCGAACGAGGGCCTTTCCATTCCGTCTGCCCATCAAGCGCTCTTGAAGCCTTTTTAAGGGGGAGCTTTATTTTTTTGCGGCCTGGGGGAAACGCTCATGGCAGCTTCCCAGCTTAGTGAAAAGGTCCCGGAAAATAGCGTCCCGGTCCATACGCTGAACGCTGCGGATAAAATGGCGCCGCTCGTCAAAAGCGTAGGAGTGGTCGGAAACCACCACCGGCGCGTGAATCAGGGAGGAGGGGGTCCAGCCGCTGTTCACCAGATAGGCAACGGCTCCTACATCCCAGATTGCCTTGGACCAGGCGAAGTGATCGTTGGAATAGGCCTTTACGTTGTCCACCAGGTAATCGCAGATTTTATTTTTTCCCGCGAGGCAGGCCTCCAGCTCGGGAACCGTGGTGATGAGAAAATTGGTAACCCCGAAGGCGGGAATCTGCACCAGGGGTACGCCGCAGTCGAACAAAACCTGGCCGGCGGCCAGGTCCTGGCTTAGGTTAAACTCGCTGGGGTAGACCCAGTCTCTGGTGTTGCCGCCCAGCCAGACCACCACCAAATTTTCGATGATCTCGGGGCATTTGAGGATCGCGCTGACAATATTGGTGCAGGCGCCGATCCCGATGACATAGAGAGGGTCATCCGGGGAAGCCTGGCGGGCTTTTCGGATCAGGTCGTTTACCGCCTCGCTTTCCTGGGGAAGCTCCGGACCTTCCAAGGGCGCTCGGCAGCCACGGAAGACGAAGCCTTCCGGATCGCGGCCGGTCAAGCCGCAGATCTTTAAAATTTCCTGATAGCTTTTTTCCATTCCGTCCGCCGGAGAGGAGGAGCGGCCGTTATAAAATAAGGCGGCGTAAATCGCCTGCAGGTCGATTTTTTCCGGTGACAGCATGGCGTATAGGATAGCAAATTGGTCGTCGATCTCATTGTAGGCGTCCGTATCCAGTACAGCCTTTACCCTGCGCTGGGGAGGAAGCAGCCTTTCTGCCTGTTGTGAAGCGGATAATTTAGAAGAAAAATTTTTCATAAACTCAAAATCCTCCAGCAATTGTAAAAACAAGAACTGCCGGCTGTTATAGAAGCTTTCTGGGGGCGCCGGTAGTCCCCTCATTATAAATTTTCACCGGAAGCACCCTGGCCTGCTTTGGCATATCGGGGTTGGTGATCCGCTCCAGCAGCAGATCTACGGCGATTTCTCCAATATTGTATTCCTGAGCGCAGAAAATACTGGTCAGCGGCGCGTGATAGGGCACGTATTTCCGGATGTGGTCGAAGCCCATCAGGGAAATATCCTTTGGAATTTTTACGTGGGCGGTACGGAAGGTGTTGATAATCCGGTAGGCGATTTCATCGTTAAACGCCAGGATGGCGGTATAGTCCAGCGGATTCAGCAGCTCCATTATGGCGTTGTTCTTGATAGCGCTATCCATATCGCCGCAGCCGATGACGCGGATATCGCTGTCAGGGATCCCGGCCTCCTTCAGCTTTTTTAAAAAGCCCGCTTCCCGGTCCACCTGGGCGCTGTTGTTCATCGGCCCGCGGATATAAGCGAACCTTTTGTGGCCCAGTTCTAAAAGGTGCCTGCCGGCCAGATACCCTCCGGAGACATCATCGCACCGGACTAAATCAGCGGAGACGCCGGGAATCCAACGGTCCACCAATACGAAAGGCACGCCGCTTTGTTCGAGAAAAGCCACCACGGGTTTATCGTCGCTGTAAGGGAAATACAGAATCCCGTCTACTGACTGGGAAATAGCCACGTGGACCATCTGGGTGCCGATCTGCCTGCCCTGTTCCTCAAGCTGGGTACACAAAATCATCATATCGTATCCGGCCTGGCGCAGAAAAAGCTCGATTTCGCTGATCATGGAGGTAAAGTGCTGGTTTCGGATATCGTTCACAATCACGGCGATGATATGGCTGGCGCCGGAGCGCAGGGATGAGGCCAGGTTGTTGCGGATGTATCCCTTTTCTTTGGCGGTTTGCTGAATTTTTTTCCGGGTTTGCTCCGAAAGCTTGGTGTCGCCCCGAAGCGCCCGGGATACGGTGTTCACAGAGTAACCGCACTCGTTGGCAATATCTTTCAATGTTACACGGACTGGTTCCAAGATAATCCTCTCTTTTTCTATTTTGGGAAGTATAAAAATTGCTTCCTGCTGTATTTTTTTGCATTTGACATGTTTATAATAACATCCCTGTCTCAACGGCGCAAGACAAAGTTCAGGCGCTGTTTTTATGGAATTTACAACAAATTTTTATCGATTGTTCTTAAGAAAACAGGAGGAGCATTGCGGAAGGATCCGCACGGAACCAAAGCGGAGGCAAGGCGCCCTGACAGAGACGTCAGACCCTGTCTGCACAGTTTTTGCGCCGGCGCCTGCCGGCCTTCATGGCTTTCAGCAGAGGAGGGCTTCCGCGGCTTTGGACGGCTTTGGCTTGGCGGCCGCCGGGCGGAGCTTATTGAGGAATTACGATGACGTTGACAGAATGCTTCCGGATCGGGACCGGCTGGCCGCCGTCCAGGATAGAGCTTGCCGGAGTAACGCGCTCCGGCTGATCCGCTGTATTGGCGTTCCGAATGGAATCGCTGTAAAGCTCCAGCTTTTCCACAGCCTTTCCGGAAAGCCCCGGAACGTCCAGGGTGAGCAGGCAGTCTTCGGTGAGGGACTGGTTCACAACGGAGAGATAAACCGCGCCGTCTCCGGCCGTGGCCACCGCGTCTATGGCGGGGATGTCCTGATCGATGACCTTATCGGTCACAACGTGATTTTTCTTGTCGATGTTGATGCCGAAGGGCAGGCGGCGGACATCGTGGACGGTAATGCGGCTGTCGCAGTCTACATCGGCGCGGACCAGCTGGGAGCCGGTATGGTTAGCCAGCATCTGGAACACATAGTAAGGCGTTCTCTTGAGACAGCCCTCCTTGGTGACATGGAGGGCGCCGGTAATATTCACAAAGGTGGAATACATGGCCATTTTCACCGTGTCGCAGTTCCTCACCAGCCAATTGAGGATCAAAGCGGTGATGATGGCGTCGTGGAGGTTGTAGGTTTCATCCTGGTTGACGGTGCTGAAATTCCAGCCGAACATATTCCACTCATCCCAGGCCACCTTGATCTCGTTTTTGACGCCGTTCTGGCCCGTGATAATGGAGGCCAGGGTGAGCTTGTGGCGCTCGTCGATCTGATAGGGAATATACAGGGATTCCTCATATTTTTCCGATACATCCCCGAAATCCTCCCAGCCCAGGCCGTAGTAATGGGCGGAAATCAGGTCGATATAGGGAGCGAGCCGCTTTACCACCGTGTGGTTCCATTCGGCGTCCTGCTCCATGCCGCAGGCTACCAGGCGGATGCTCTTATCTACCGCTTTCATGGCCTTGGCAAATTGAACCGCGGAATCGGCATATTCCGCCGCGGTCTGGTTTTCCATCTGCCAGGGGCCGTACATCTCGTTGCCCAGCCCCCAGAATTTCACGCCGAAGGGCTCCTCGTAGCCGTGGGAACGGCGGAGATTGGCGTAATAGGTGTCCAGAGTGCCGTTGCAGTACTCCACCCAGTGCATGGCCTCCTCAGCGGTTCCGCTGCCCATATTGACGCAGATCAGCGGTTCGGCCCCAACCTTGCGGCAAAGCTTGATAAAATCCACAGTGCCGAACTGGTTGCTTTCTGAAACGCCCCAGGCAAAGTCAAAACGTTTTGGGCGGTCATCCTTTGGGCCGACGCCATCCTCCCAGTGATAGTTGGAGACAAAGTTTCCGCCCGGATACCGCAGAATGGGCACCTTGACCTCCTTCAGCAGCTCCAGCACGTCTGTGCGAAAGCCATCCTCATCGGAGAGGGGATGGCCGGGATCGTACACGCCGCCGTAAATATTGCCGAAGGCGTGCTCCATAAAGTGGCCGAAAAGCAGGGGGCTGACCTCCCCCTGTACTTTTTCACGGTTGACGGTAATTTTTGCTTTCATCAAATCATCTCTCCATCCCGGTTAGTGTGATTGAGGCCGCCGGCGTTTTCAGAGCCAGTCCGCCGGCGTTCCTGTTGTGCTCGTACACGAAATTGGTTTCAATATAGCACAAAAGATAAAATTGTCAATAAGGGCGTTGGTCCGCTGGGCGGGGGTTTTCTCCCGGGGAGCGGGCGGAAAAGAAAGTGAAAAGCTGCCGCCCGCCGGGAGGGAGAAACAAAGAAAAAATCCCGGAACGGCGGCGCTTTTCTTTGGGCCTCCGGCTTCTCAATTTAGTGCTTCGTTCGGGGTCTTTTTTCGCCATGATTTGTTTGAATTTTGAACCATAAAAAATTTTTTATCGTTAAAATATCCATTATTTACAGCAAAGGTATTGACAAATTAGGAGGTTAACGTTATTCTATAGTCAGGATTATCGATAATCCTAAATGAGCCTTAAAAAGTGCCGTCCTGAGAAACGCAAAGGAAGGACCAGGAGGGCAGGACCATTTTTGAAGTTTAGAAAGGTTGGATTCCCTAATGAAGCAAGCGAAGCTACATATTGATCGGCACTTCCAGGTGGGAGAGGTTGACAAGCGCATTTTCGGCTCTTTCATCGAGCATCTGGGCCGGGCCGTATACGGCGGCATCTACCAGCCGGGCAGTCCCTTATCCGATAAGGAGGGAATGCGTAAGGACGTAATGGAGCTGGTTCGGCAGCTGCAGGTTCCGGTGGTTCGCTATCCGGGCGGAAACTTTGTATCCTGCTTCCACTGGGAGGACAGCGTGGGACCCAAGGAGCTGAGGCCTGCGAGGCCGGAATTAGCCTGGTTCGCCATTGAGACCAATGAGTTCGGCCTGAACGAATTTGCCGACTGGGCAAAGAAGGCGGAAACTGAAATCATGATGGCGGTCAATTTGGGAACCCGCGGCGTGGACGACGCCAAAAACCTGTTGGAATACTGCAATCTGCCGAAGGGAACCTATTACAGTGACCTGCGGCGCAGCCACGGCGTAGAGCAGCCCCACGACATCAAGCTTTGGTGCCTGGGCAACGAAATGGACGGCCCCTGGGAGATCGGACGGAAAACGCCTTACGAATACGGACGCCTGGCAGCGGAGACCGGCCGGGTCATGAAGATGATGTGTCCTGAAATCGAACTGGTGGCCTGCGGCTCCTCCTTGTGGACAATGCCCACCTTCGGCGTTTGGGAAAGCGACGTGCTGAAGGAGTGCTACGACGTGGTGGACTACATTTCCATGCACCAGTATTACGACAATTACGATAACGACACCGCCGAGTTCCTGGCAAACAGCACGGCGATGGATCGGTTCATCAGCCAGGTGGTTTCCCTCTGTGACGCCGAGCAGGCGAAGCAGCGCAGCAGCAAGAAAATCAACCTGTCCTTTGACGAATGGAACGTATGGTACCATTCCAAGGAGGCGGATAAAAAGATCGAGCGCTGGACCAAGGCGCCCCGCCAGCTGGAGGATATTTACAACTTTGAGGACGCCCTGCTGGTAGGCGAGATGCTGATCACCATGCTCCGCCACGCGGACCGTGTAAAGATCGCCTGCCTGGCTCAGCTGGTAAACGTGATCGCTCCTATTATGACCAGCGACAAGGGCGCTTGGCGGCAGACCATTTACTATCCTTATTACTATACCAGCATTTATGGACGGGGCCGCGTTCTGCAGACCCTGGTGGATTCTCCCCTTTATACCACGAAAAACAACGGCGATGTTCCCTATCTAGACGCTGTGATGGTGGAGTGCGACGACGGCTCCTTGTCCCTGTTTGCCGTCAATAAGAGCCTAGAGGATGACATTACCCTGGCCTGCGACCTGAGACAGTACGAGGGCTTCCGGGTCGAAAGGCATATTGTGCTGGATCATGACGATATGAAGGCGGAAAACACAGAGGAGCATCCCGATACCGTGGCTCCGAAGAGCAACGGCGCATCCAGTATGGAAAACGGCCACCTTTCAGCGGTGCTGAAGAAGCATTCCTGGAATATGATCCGTATGACCATACTTTAGCGGACAATAGATTCTAGGCTGTTATTGTGCTAAAAAGGCATAAATAACAGCCTTTTTTGTTTTATTTTGCTTAAAACTCTCTCGTCCACTAATCTATAAGACCCCAAACATCTAAAAGGAGGAGCAAAAATGAAAAGACTTGTTTCCGGCATCCTGGCGGCCCTGTTAGCGGTAACTGCTTTCAGCGCCTGCAACACCAATTCCCCCGCCAGCAGCGGCGACGCCACCAGCGGCGCTTCCAGCACAGAGGCTTCCAGCGGCGACGCTCAGAAAGAGCCCGTTACCATTCAGTTCTGGACTTCCTTCACCGGTCCTGACGGCGAATATGCCCGTGACATTACCAACCGCTTCAACGAGATGGATAACGGCATCACCGTAGAGTTTGACGCTATGGGCGCTGACATTCTGACCGAGAAGCTGGCCACCGCCCTTTCTACCGGCAACGCCCCCGCCCTCACCTTCCAGTTTAATTTGCAGGTAGGCACCCATGGCAAGAACGACACCATGAGAGACCTGTCTGACTTCTGGGAGAAGACCGGCGTGGATAAGGACGACTTTATGGAGGAATCCATCACCGCCCTGCAGTACGATGGAAAGCAGATCATGCTTCCTTTCCACTGGTATTCCACTTACCTGTACTGGAACAAGGATCTGTTTGAGGCCGCCGGCTTAGATCCGGAGACCCCGCCCACCACCTGGGATGAGGTATACACCATGGCCGAGCAGATCACCGATCCTTCGAAGAACGTATACGGAATCGGCTTCCCCACCAGCGGCGCTGTGCCGTGGTTCTATTCCATCATGCGTTCCAACGGCGGAGACTTCTTTGATACTGAAAACATGAAATCCGTGCTGGACAGCCCGGAGAACCTGGAAACCCTGAAGTGGATCCAGGATATCGCCCAGAAGGGCTTTACTCCCGCCAACAATACCGGCGCCGACCTGGATAACATCATGATGGCCGACCAACTGGGTATGTATGTAAACGGCCCCTGGCTCTCCACCGGTCTGAGAGACAATGAGATTAACTTCGGCGTAACCGGTATGCCTGCCGGCAAGAAGGACACCATCGGCGTTGCCGAAGAATACGGCTTTGCCGTGCCGAAGTCCACTCCCGACGATCAGGTGGAAGCCGCTTATGAGTACATCGCTTACTGGTATACTCCTGAAATTGCCTCTGAGTGGTGCCTAAAGAACGGCTATCCTCCGTTCATCAAGTCTCTTGTTGAAAACGAGGACATCAAGAATGACGAATATGTCAGCATCTTCTCCCAGATGGAGGACTACGGCGAGGTTTCCTGCGTAGGCCTGACCACTGGCCAGCAGATTCAAAGCGACGTGCTGTTCCCCATGGTAGAAAACATCATGGCCGGAAACGACGCCCAGGCCGAACTGACCAAGGCTTCTGAGGAAATCGATGGAATTTTAGCGACTGAGAAATAATCAGAATAAGTGGCGAGGTTTGCTCTAGTTGGAGGCTAACGCCTTATCTTGGGGCAAACCTCAAATTTTACCAAAGGGGGATGCCAGCTTTGCTGAAAAAATTAGACAGATATTGGAACCGTCCCGGCCGGGCCGCCTATATCTTTATACTGCCATCGTTAGTGCTCCTTTTTATTTTTGCTTTTATTCCGCTCTGCGCTTCTATTGTAATCGGCTTTATGCACATGGACATCTACTTCAGCGACGTTCATTTCGATGGATTTAATAACTTTGTCCGCGCGTTTCAGGACGAACGCTTTTGGAACGCACTGAAAAACACTCTGCTTTTCGCGATTATAGAAATGGTGCTCCAGATCGTGGTAGGACTGCTGGTGGCTAACGCCCTGGTGAGCTCGACGTTTTTCAATAAATTTTCCCGCACCATTCTCTTCATTCCTGTTGTAATCTCGACCGCCGCCACTGGCGTTATGTTCGGTCTTCTTTTAGATGAAACCATCGGCTATATTCCCTATCTCTGCGGTATGCTGGGCTTCCCGGACGCCACCTTTTTCAGAAACGCTTCCACCGCGATGGGCACGATCATCGCCATGACGGTTTGGAAAAACTTCGGCTATACCATGTCGATTCTCGTGGTGGGCATCCAGGGCGTGTCCCAGAGCTACTACGAGGCCGCCCGGATCGACGGCGCCTCCAAGGTGCAGCAGTTCTTCTATATCACTCTGCCGGGGATTCTGCCCAACCTGGGCTTCTGCATCATCACCAACCTGATCGGCGCCCTGCAGGTATTTGACCAGGTGTTCGTCACCACCCAGGGCGGTCCCCAGTATACAACCGAAACCTTAGTGTTCTACATCTATAAGACGGGCTTCCGCGACCCCTTCGACCTGGGCTACGCCAGCGCCATGTCGGTCCTGCTGCTGATCGCTATTTTAATCCTAGCCGTGCCGGTCTATAAGAAGATGTTTATGTCTAAGGATTAGGAAGGTGCACAGATTATGAAAAAGACAAAAGAAGATATTGTATTAGGCACTATCAAATATATCTGCATCGCGGCTTTGCTGATCGTGGTGCTGTTTCCCATTATCTGGCTGGTCGCCGGCTCCTTTAAGCTGGAAAAGGAGATTTTATCCTTCCCGCCTACCGTATTCGGCGAGCATTTCAGCATGAAATCCTTCCAGCGCATTTTTGATGCGATTCCCTTTCTGCAGTATATCGCCAATACGGTGATTTTTGCCTTGGGCGCGACCGGTCTGGCTCTGGTGTTCGACTCTGCGGCGGGATACGCCTTCGCCCAGCTGGACTTTAAGGGAAAGAATTTTCTGTTCGTCGTCGTTTTGCTGACCATGATGGTGCCGTTCCAGGTCATGATGATTCCGCTCTTTTTGGAATCCAATTATTTGGGACTATTAAATACCTATATGGGCCTGATTCTGCCCAAGGCCACCACCGCGTTCGGTGTGTTTATGATGCGCTCCTATTTCGCTCAGCAGCCTCATGAGCTGGGCGAGGCCGCCCGAATCGACGGCTTAAGCGAAATCGGTATTTTCTTCCGGATCTTCCTGCCTTTGGTGGTGCCGGGCCTGATGACCCTGGGTATTTTCCATCTGATGAACAACTGGAACGATCTTCTGTATCCCCTGATGATGACCACGGAAACCAAGATGAGAACCCTCTCCGCCGGACTGGCGCTGTTCGTGGGCGAGAGAAGCACCACCTATTACGGCCCTCAGCTGGCCGGTGCATTGATCTCCATTCTGCCGCTGATGGTTCTGTACGCTTTCTTCCAGAAGTATTTCATCGCCAGCGTGGCCACCAGCGGAATGAAGGATTAATCGGGATGAATCAAAATTTGAAAAATTCTGCCCAGGCTCTGCTGGCCATGCAGCGCATGTCCTGGGAGCAAGGAGTGGCGGCACAGGCGTTTTTTGAGTACGGGCGGCCTGACATCGGGATGCTTATGGTCCGGGAGGCCTTGCGCCGCTCCGACGGGAAGGGCCTGCTGGGGATTACTAATCCGGCGATGGATTCCGTTGACTGCGGGGCCAACGGACTGCCCCTTTATTACGCTTATCAATATACTGGGGACCGCGCTTATTGGGCGGCCCTGCAGAGACTGGCTGATTGGCTGGAGTTTTCCGCCCCCCGGGGCGCCTCCGGCCAATTGTATCATAACCCGGGCAGCCGGAAAATGATGATCGACGGAATTTATCACATTCTTCCGCCTTTAGCGGCGGCAGGAAGGGCCGGGTTCGCGGCTCAGCAGGCGGAGCTGTTTCACCGGAGGCATTATGATTCCAAAACTGGGCTTTACCGCCAATTTTGGGATGAGGACGGGAACAGCTTTTGCCGCCGGGAGCTTTGGGGCGGCGGCCAGGGATGGATGGCCGGGGCCTTAGCCCTGGCGTGCAGGCTTCTTCCGCCGGAGGACGGTGAAACCAAAAAAACGCTGGGTGAGCGGCTGAACCGCCTGCTGAAGGCCATGAAGAACTATTTGCGGGAAGACGGCCGGTTTCACGACGTTTTGGACGACCCGTCCACGTTCCCCGAGGTGACAGCATCCCTGATGATGTGCTATACTGTTTATCAGGGAATCAGCGCCCTTGTGGTGCCTGCCGAGGAGAAAAGGGATGCCGACCGGGTGCTGGAGCTTTTAGAGCGGTATGTGGATGAACAGGGCTTTGTCAACAGCGCCTGCGCCTCACCCGGCTTTGACCGGCCCGGAAATTCCGCGGAGGCGCAGGCTTTTTATCTTTTGGCGCATTCGGCTAAGAGAGCGTTAGAACCCCAAAAAGCTTAATGATGAGGTGAAAAAGAAATGATGCTGAACAATAATCCCTATTCTGAGGTCAAGGGCTTTAACTACTGGCCGTCCTATGCTATGGTTTTAAACGATGTGATGGACAGATTTGATTTGGAAATCGTCAAAAGGGAGTTAAAGGGCGCCCAGAACCTGGGAGCCAGCTGCGTACGGGTGTGGGTCAGCAATGTGAGCTGGCAGAGAAGCGCCCCCAGGTTTCTCTCTGATTTCAGAGCCTTGCTTTCCGCGGCGGAAAGCTATGGTATTTTGGTCATGCCTGTGCTTTTTAACCGCTGGGTGGATACGGATTATCCCGTAGGAGAACTGGACCTGACCACCGTAATGATGCCATTGTCCGGGGCCAACCGGGAGTATCTGCGCTCCTTCCTGGGAGAATTCCGGAATGATTCCCGGATTCTGATGTGGGATCTCTGCAACGAGCCTTTTTATTACGCGCTTCTGCCGCTGGAGGAGAACGCAATCCAGGAGATCAAGAGACTGGAAATCCGCTACTGGCAGGAATGCCTTGCTGAGATCCGCCGGATTTCTCCCAGCCAGCCGGTCACTATGGGCTTTGCAGGCCCGGCAGACCCGGCGCTGGAGGAGCTTTACCGCAGCCTGGATGTGATTTCCTTCCACCCCTACGCCGAGTATTGGGACGAGGGCTTTTTACAGTTCACAGATGCTTACATAGACGTTGCGAACCGGCTGGAGAAGCCTCTGCTCTGTACGGAAACCTGTCAGGGCAGCCTAAACGACCAGGTGCGCGGGGAGATCGTCAGGCAGACCCTGGATGCGCTGGAAAGCCGAAGCATCGGATGGCTGGCCTGGCATTTGTGCGAGGGAAAGGTCGTCACCGGAGACCGGTCCCGTCCGGACGGAAACTGCCGGCCCGGAGAGGCAGGATATATGCCCTTCCTGCTGGCCGACGGCTCGATCCGGCCGCATCACGAGGCGGTGCTGCGTTACACCAAGCCGGAACGCAGAAGCTGACCGAAGCCGCAGGCAATCGCGTAAACCGAAAGGAAATAAGGAGGATGTCATAGTGCAATACAGAAGAATGGGCCGCAGCGGGCTAAAGCTCAGCGAGGTGGCCGTTGGAAGCTGGATGACGGATCTGAAGGGCCGGGAGGCCTGCGATACCGCGAAGGAGGTTCTGCGCCGGGCTTACAACAGCGGCGTAAACTTTTTTGACTGTGCCGACGCTTACAGCGGCGGTCAGGCGGAGGTTTTCCTGGGAAATATTCTGAAAGAATTTCGGAGAAGTTCCTACGTGGTTTCCAGCAAGGTGTTTTTCCCAGTGGGAGACGGTCCCAACGACCGGGGGCTTTCCCGGAAGCACATTGTGGAACAGCTGAACCGGTCTCTGAAAAATCTGCAGGTGGATTATTTGGATCTCTATTTCTGCCACCGGTTTGATCCGGAAACCTGTATGGAGGAAACTCTGGAAACTCTGAGCGATATGGTGGCCCAGGGGAAAATTCTGTACTACGGGGTCAGCGAATGGAGCCCGGTTCAGATTACCAAGGCGCTCGGCCTGATTCAGAAGCACGGCTACCGGCCCTTGTCTGTGATTCAGCCTCAGTACAATATGGTGGACCGGTATATTGAGGATGAAATTATGGGGATCTGCGAGGAAAACGGCGTGGGTATCGTTCCCTTCTCGCCCCTGTCCCAGGGCTTGCTCACAGGCAAATACAGAAAGGGCCAGCCTATCCCGGAAGGCTCCCGGGCAACCCATCAGGCGGATAAGCAGATCAACCAGCTTCTCACAGAAGAAAATCTGGATAAGGTGGAGAAGCTGCTGCGGGTGGCCAAGGAGCTGGGAGTTTCCCTCTCGGTTCTGGCTCTGGCCTGGATCCTGCGGAAGCCGGCCGTCACCAGCGTGATCACCGGGGCCTCCAAGGCCTCCCAGCTGGCTGGCAACCTGGCTGCCAGCGGGTTCCGGATTCCTCAGGAGGCTCTGGAGGAAATTGAGAAGATTCTGGATTACCATCCCTTTGTGAGAAGGATCGGATAACCCTACGGAAGGAAAGGACCGCGATAAAAGAAAATCCGCTTAGCAGGCGGTCAAAAGAAGCGGAAAAACAGTGAAGCGCAAAATGCGAAGAATAGAAAAGCGGAAGCTTTGGCGAAGGTGAAAAGGAGGAGCTTATGAAAAAGATTACGCTTGGAGGAATGCAGGCCTCCGATATTGTACTTGGATGTATGCGGATCAGCGATATGGCTGTGTCCCGGGTGCAGGAGCTTTTGGAAACAGCTGTCGAAGAGGGGATCAACTATTTCGATCACGCAGATCTTTACGGCCACGGAGCTTCAGAGGAGGTTTTCGCAAAGGCCATGGGCCAAAAGCCCTCGCTGCGGGAGCGGATTTATCTCCAGTCCAAATGCGGCATCCGGGATGACGGGGGCCTTTTCCGGTATGATTTTTCCAAGAGCCATATTCTGAAAAGCGTTGACGGTATTCTGAAACGGCTGAACATCGATTATCTGGATGCGCTGCTTCTTCACCGGCCCGATCCGCTGGTGGAGCCGGAAGAGGTGGCCGAGGCCTTTGAGCTTCTCCACAGCAGCGGAAAGGTCAGAAGCTTCGGCGTCAGCAACCAGTCCCCTATGCTGATCGAGCTGCTGCAAAAATATGTCAATCAGCCCTTGGTGATCAACCAGCTTCAGTTCGGCGTTGCCCACACCCCTATGCTGGATCAGGAGCTTTTCTTCAACATGACCGCTGATCAAAGCGTGGACCGGAGCAGCGAAATCCTGGAGTACTGCCGCTTGAAGGATATCGCCATACAGGCCTGGTCGCCGTTCCAGTATGGATTTTTTGAGGGCGTGTATCTGGATAACGCCAAATTTGGCCCGCTGAACGATACCTTAGACGCCATTGGAAGGAAATACGGCGTATCCAAAGCCGCTGTGGGCGTTGCCTGGATTCTGCGCCATCCGGCGAAAACCCAGGTAATCGTCGGCACCACCAACCCGGAGCGCCTGAAGGCGATGTGCAAGGGCTCGGAGGTTGTCTTGACCCGGGAGGAATGGTATGAGATTTACCGGGCGGCCGGACATAAAATCCCCTGACCATAAACCGCCGTTTCGAGGCTTAAGCAGATCAGAAGCGAATAAATACAGTGGACGCCTTGCGGTGCTTTTTTACGGAAGCTGACGATTTTACTTTTGCGGCCGCCCCGGAGCGCTTGTTTTGCGGCGAAACCGTTCAGCGCAGCCGCCTTGCCGCAGGGCTGAGAGGGCTTCAACGATTGTCAAATCAGCTTGAGCGTTATGCGCGGCCGGCAACACGCGGAAACCGCCTGTTGCCAGGAGAAACCGCCGCCGTGGACCGGTGGAGTGCGAGCCTTTAGGGAACCCTGTGGACACAGGCGCGCCGCGCGGTGAATCAGACAGATTGCACCGCAGGAGGTATGGGCGTGAAACGTCCGGCCCGGGCGCTGTACGCCTGAAAGAGCTTTCGTCACAACGGCGGTCGGTGAAAGGCGTTCTCAGTCCATTCTCAGCTGTTTTGCTGATCAAGCTTATCTGAACTGTGCTTCAGGATCAACAAAATTCGAAATTAAGGAAGGAATCGGCATGAAAGGATTTCAAAGCAGGCTTCCCGCAGCCCGCTGGGAGGAAGGACTGCTGTGCGGCAACGGCACCATCGGCGCTATGGTGATGGGCTGGCCGAAGGAGGAGACCATTTACTTTACCCATGAGAAATTATACGCGCCCTTCGCTCCGAAGCGGGAGCCTGTGCATACGGCAGGGCATCTGGAAGCTATCCGGCGCATGATGCTGGATGGCAGATACGAGGAAGCGGCGGAATTTGTGGTAAATCTTTCCTATCAGGAGGGGTATGGGCCCCGGATCGAGCAGTGGACCGACGGGTTTACCGTGGCCTGCGACATGAAGCTGCGGTTTCCCCAGAAGGAGGAGCCGGAGGACTATAAAAAATCCCTGAATTTTGAAAACGGCCAGGCGGAGGTTTCCTTCACCCTGGGAAGCAGCCGGGTCACCCGGGATTTCTTCGTATCCCGAGCCGCCGGGATCGCCGTAATGCGGATCACCTCTTCAGAGCCCGTCAGCTTTGAGGTCTCTCTGGAAAAGCATCAGGAAATTCAGGAAGCCTGCGAGCCGTATTGGAAGGAGGTCGGCTACGACCGCCGGATCCTGGATCCGCTGGTAGCCGTTCAGGATCATACGCTGCTGTATGAGGGCGTGTATCAGGATACCGATTTCGGATACCGCTGCGCTGTAAAAGTCGCGGAAACAGACGGTGCGGTTTGCGGGGAGCCGGACAGAATCACCGTAAGAAACGCCCGGGACACCTTGCTGTTCTATAATCTTCTTCCGGTTCCGGACCGCCGGAAGGCTGTCCCCCGGGCGGAGGACAGCTTTGAGGGCCTGCCCTTGTCCTATGAGGAATTGCTCCAGGCCCACGCGCGGCTTCATAACGCCGTTTACAGCCGTATGGAATTGAAACTCAGCGACCCGCAGGCGCCTAAGAGCGAGCTGGCGGAGGAGCTCTGGGAAAAAGGGCGGCAAAAGCTGCCGCCCAACCGGTATTTTGAAATGCTGTGCGACGCGGGCCGGTACCAGGTGATCTGCGCCAGCGGAGAGACGCCGCCAACGCTTCAGGGGATTTGGACCGGAACCAACCATGTGCCCTGGTCCGCCGATTATACCCGCAACGGCAACGAGCAGACGGTGATTCTTTCCAATCTGCCCGGCAATATGTTTGAGTGCATGGACAGCTTTATCCGCTATGAGGAGAGCCTGATCCCGGAGGAGCGGGAAAACGCCAGGGTGATGTACGGCTATCCCGGTATTTTAAGCGCCTCCCGCACCAGCAGCCACGGCCTGAACAACCACTTCAGCGTAGAATGGCCTATGACGTTTTGGACCACCGGCGCCGCATGGAACGCCCATTTCTTTTATGATTACTATCTTTATACCATGGACCGGGAGTTCTTTTTAAACCATGCGCTTCCGTATATGAAGGAGTGCATCGTGTTTTTTGAGAAATTCCTTATCGAGGACGAAAACGGCAAGTGGATGTTCGTCCCGTCCTATTCTCCGGAAAACAAGCCGGCGAATTCCCCCGGAATTTCCCAGGCGTGCGTTAACGCCACCATGGACGTCGCTTTGGTCAGCGAGCTGCTGCGGAATCTGATTCAGGGCTGTGAAACGGAAGGCGTGGAAAAAGAAAGCCTTCCCAAGTGGAGAGCCATGCTGGGGAAAATGCCTGCCTATCAAATTAACGAGGACGGCGCTTTAAAGGAATGGTGTACTCCCCGGCACGAGGATTTTTACGATCACCGCCATTCCTCCCACCTGTATCCCCTGTATTACGGGGTGGCGGAGGAATTTAAAAACCAGCCGGAGCTGATGGAGGCCGCTAAAAAGGCCTATGAAATGCGGATGAAATATAAAAAGCAGGAAATCGGCGTGATGGCGTTCGGCACGATCCAAATGGCTATGACCGCCGTCCACCTGGGAGATACGGACACGGCATGGAGGCTTTTATGCTCCATTGCGGAAAATAATTACTACAATACCTTTTCCCCCTCTCACAACGCCGGACCGTTTATCTTCAACTGCGATATCAGCGGCGGCGTGCCGGGGCTGATATTTGAAATGCTGATCCAGTCCTATCCGGTTACCGATGAAAATGGAAAGATCCAGTCCTTTGAGATCCGGCTCCTGCCGAATCTTCCGGAGCCCTGGCAGTCGGGCAGCCTGCGCGGCGTGAGAGCAAGAGGCGGCTTTGAACTGAACTTTTCCTGGGAAAACGGAAAGGTCACCCAGTGCGAGGTCATTTCACATTCCAATTACAGCTACACCATGGGATAGGGCAAAGCGGATTTGTCCGGATGGTGGGAAAACGGCTTTCTGGAGCTTGAAGGCGGAAGCGCCTGAAGCCGGGCCGCTGTGCGCCTGGGAAAGCTCATTTCGGGCCGTGGAACAGCCGGCGCTGAAAGGCTGGCTTTAAGATATTTTGATTGGATCGTCAGGAGGAGCGATTATGAATTATACGGTTATGGCTTATACCCGCCGGGAAAACAGAGAGCTGGAGAGCGCCATGCACCTGGCGGCGGTGCTGGAAAACGGCTCCTTGCAGCCCTTGCAGAACGGGACCGGCATCCTGTTTGCCAAAGCGGAATTTAACGAAGGCCCTCTGTGCGGCACCACGAAAATCCTGCGGAAGCCATGGGTGTTCCGCCTGAAGGATGGAGCCTTCGGCGTGGTATGCCTGCGCCGCAACGTAGGCGGCGGTCTGGAGCCTGGAAAAGAAAACTGCGTGCTGATATTCACCTCGCCGGATCTTCTTTCCTTCCGGGAGGAGGGACTGATCCCGGCAGCGCCGGAGGGTACGGCTGTTGCGGACGTCCGGTGCCAATGGGATGGGAAGGCTGGGCTCTACCGGCTGACCTGGTCGGATGGAACCGGATATTATACCTCGTCGTCGCCGGATCTGACTTCCTTCACCGGTATGGAAAAGACCGGTTCCCCGGAGCCCCGGGCCTTGGTGAAGCTCAGCGATGGGGTGGATGGATGTTTGATTTCTCTTACCCAAGAGGAGTATGAAAAGGTTCTGCGCCGCTATTCTCCGGTAGTCCAGACCGGCTGCCTGCCGGTTTATTGCAAGGCGGCTCCCGGGGAAAGAGTATCCCTTCCGGAGCAGGTGACCCTCACCTACTCCGACGGCTCGTTGAAGCCGATGCCGGTAAAATGGGAGCCCTTCTCCAGAACCCTGCCCGGCGTGTACTCGGTGGCGGGCGCCGTACAGCGGGAGACTTGGCCCTTTCCATTTTTGGAGGAGCGGGCGGACCCGACGGTGATCCGGTACCGGGGGCGCTACTATTATATGGCCACGGATGACGGAAACGGCCAGACCACCCTGAAAATCCGGGGCAGCGATACCATCAGCGGGCTGGCGGAGGCGGAGGAGCGCGTGATTTTCACCGCCAACCCGGAGGGGTATATGTCAGGCTGCCTGTGGGCGCCGGAACCCCACGTGGTAAACGGAAGACTGTGCGTGTTTTTTGCCGCCGGCAATCCCCACTGGTATACGGTGCAGTGCCATGTGATGGTGATGGCGGGGGATGACCCCCTGGACGCGGCAAGCTGGCAGACGCCTCAGCGGTGCCGCACCATAGAAGGCGGGGTCCTGTGCCCCGATGGAATCACCCTGGACATGACCTGCTTCACTGTGGGCCAGGTTCCCTACGTGGTCTGGGCCCAGCGGGTGATGCGCCTGGAGGAGCAGGAATTCGGCAACTCCGACTTATACATTGCCTCGGTGGATCCGGAAAAGCCCTGGCAGCTCACCAGCGCCCCGGTCTGCATCTGCCGGCCGTCCTATGGCTGGGACCGGGTGGATACCACGGTCGATGAAGGCCCCTTTGCCGTGCGGAGAGGAGACGACCTGTTCCTTACGTTTGCGGGATCCAGCGTCAGCGTTCTGTATTGTGTAGGCCTGCTTCACGCTAAGACGGGAAGCAACCTGCTCGATCCGGAAAGCTGGGAGGAGCTGGGGTACCCCATTCTTACCAGCGAGAGCGTGCCCGGTCAGCTGGGACCCGGACACAACTCCTTTGCGAAGGATGAATTTGGAAACGATATTGTGGCGTATCACGCCAAGCTGCCGGCAGCGGACGGCCACGACCCGGGAATGACAAACCGGCATACCGGCCTGAGGCCTGTCCACTGGGACGCCGAAGGCCTTCCGAGACTGGATATGACCCCGGAAAGGGAGCTGTCCCCCGGCTTCCAAATCCAGGCCGTTGTGGAGATCGCGGAGGCCCCAAAGGAATAACCCAAGAAACTTTCCACTAAGGCGTCCTAGGCTTACGCAGGGCGCCTTTGCTTTGCTGTGAGGAAATTTAACGAATGAAGAGAAGCGCCTGTCAGAAGCCAGGCGGTAACGGCTCTTTCAGAACCTGTGTGAACTGCGTTTCGGCTTGTCTCTTTGAGCAAAATATCTTCCGCAGAAATTTCTGAGGTCCCGCTGAGGCCCCGGTCAGAAAATCTGTGCCTTTGTTCCTCCTTTTTGAGAGCTATAGAACCCTTGCCGTCAGCCAAGGCTTTTTATCCGCCCCTCCGGTTTAGCCGGGGCCTTTCTTAGCTGTAAGCGGCAAAAAAAGAACCCATCCGGCAGATACCGGATGGGTTCTTTTTGAACTAGCTTATCCTAGGAAGCTTACGGAGCGATTATTTATACAGCGGGCCGTAGGTCTTGCAGGCATTGTAATCGGCGGCCATGGGGCAGTCTACGCCGAAGGAGGCCCAGGCGTGAGGACGGAAGATCTCCTTCTCGTCCAGGTTGTGCATAGAGACCGGGATTCTCAGCATGGAGGCCAGGGTAATCAGGTCCTTGCCGATGTGGCCGTACACAAACGCGCCGTGGTTGGCGCCCCAGTTGGCCATGACGGAGTAAACGTCGGTGAAGGGGCCCTTGCCGGTGAGCTTGGGAGCAAACCAGGTGGTGGGCCAAGTGGGGTCGGTTCTCATATCCAGCGTCTTGTGAACCTCGTCCGGCAGGGTTACGGTATAGCCCTCGGCGAACTGGAGCACCGGGCCTAAGCCCTCTACCAGATTCAGGCGGACCATGGTCACAGGCATTTCGGCCTGGGTCTTAAAGTGAGAGGAGAATCCGCCGCCGCGGAAATATCCCAGGTCGGCATGGCACCAGTCGGTGGCCTTCAGGCAGCCGTCAATGTCGGCGTCGGTCATGTCATACCATTTCTTCATTACATGGTTGCCGTTTTCATCTGTGCTCGCGCCGGTTGCGTCCAAAGCCGCGGCGCCGGAATTGATCAGATGGATAAAGCCGCCGGCGGCCTTGCCCTCAGGCTTCCAGCCAGTCACGCGCTCCACAGCCTCGGGGCTCCAGTAGGTGCGTACGTCGGCGAAAACGCTTGCCTGGTTGGTGAGCAGGTTGCCAAACATCATGGAAACGGCATTGAGGCCGTCGTTCTCAGTGGCAAAGGGAATCGGCTGCTTTTTGCCGCGCCAGTCAAAGGTGGTGTTCATAAAGGCCTCGGTAAAGTCGCCGTTAGGCTGCCAGTCGGACCACATGCGCTGGCCCTGGAAGCCTCCCAAAATGCCGTTGCGGCCCATGGATTCTTCTTCCCAGCCCATTTCGGCCAGCTTGGGGTTGCCCAGCATCAGGTCGCGGCAGATCAGGGTCATCTTGACTACGAAGGCCCATTCCTCTTCCTTCTGGGCGTCGGTGTGCTTTTTCTCCGGCGGGTTCTTATCGAAGCCCTCCGGGCAGTGCGCCTTGGTCCAGGCCAAAGCTCTCTCAAATTCCTCGTGATCGTAAATCTCCAGCTTCATGCGGCGGAGCACCTCGGTCATATCTACCCACTCGGCGCGGATGCCCAGGTAGTCCTGGAAGAACTGAGGATTGCAGAAAGAGCCCATGATGCCCATGGAAACGGAGCCGATGCCCACATAGGCTTTGTTCTTCATCACGCCGACAGCGCAGGCGCAGCGGGCGAACCGGAGAATTTTTTCCTTAACGTCGCAGGGAATGGTGGAATCCGTGACATCCTGGACGTCGTGACCGTAGATAGAGAAGGCAGGCAGGCCCCTTTGGTTGTGAGCGGCCATAACAGCGGCCAAATATACCGCGCCGGGACGCTCGGTGCCGTTAAAGCCCCAAACCGCCTTAATGGTGGAAGGATCCAGGTCCATCGTCTCGCTGCCGTAGCACCAGCAGGGAGTAACGCTCAGGGTGGCGCACACATTCTGCGTGGCGAACTGCTGGGCGCAGCGGGCCGCCTCCTCGCCGCCGCCGATGGTGCAGTCGGAAATGACGCATTTCATCGGAGTGCCGTCTGGATAACGGATCTCGGATTCAATCAGCTCCTTGGCCATCTTAGCCATCTGCATGGTTTTTTCTTCCAGGCTTTCCCGCACGCCGAACCGGCGGCCGTCAATGATGGGGCGGATGCCAATGGTAGGATAGTTTGTCATAAAATTTGACCTCCTTGTGATAAAATAAAATCACTCTGCCTCAACCGGCGGAAATTTCGAGCTTTCAATACGAAAAGGCTAAAAACAAGAAACCCCGCCGCTGAAATCTGTACAAGTTCATTATAGAAAAAAGCAGCCTCAAATTCAATAGGTTATCCTGTTTTGCATATCAGAATTTTTGCTTTCTTCTCCCGCCGAACGAGGCAATTTCCCGGCGGGCCCGGCAGAATCCTTTCCAGGCCGGGGCAAGGCGCCGCAGGGCGTCGCTCCTGCGCGCGGCTTTCTCTTTCCGGTATCCCAGCCTCAGCCTGGAGTTGGCGGTTTTAGATACCGCGCTGGCCGCAGAACAGGGCCGTCCCGCCAGGCCCTCCTTTTGAGAGGCGGGCTTTTCAATATTCCGCTGAAGAAAGCCGGCTGTATCAGGAGCCGTTTTTATAAACCCATAAAATATCCCGTTGACTTTAGCGGAAGGAGCGTTAATAATGAAAGATGCCTGATCATAAGTTATAACGCTTTTGCGGCGGCCTGTGGAAGCGCAGACATAGGAGGAGAGAGCTTGAGAGGGGATTTCAATGATTTGACCAAGGGAGGCGTGACCAAACAGCTGGTTCGCTACGCCATTCCTATGGTGGTGACCAGCTTGCTGCAAGCCTGCTACAGCATGGCGGATTTGCTGATCGCAGGCCATTTTATCGGCAGTTCGGGGATATCTGCCATTAATAACTCCAGCCAAATCATGTTGATTTTGACCAATATCGCCATCGGACTGACGACAGGCGGTACGATTTTAATCGGCCAATGCTTTGGGGCAGGCAGCCGGGAAAGGCAGAAAAAGGCAACCGGAACCCTGGTGACCTTGTCTATGGGGCTGGGAGCTCTCTGCGCCGTGATTTTTTTCCTGGCGGCGGAACCAATGCTGAGGGCGCTCGGCGCCCCAAGCCTGGAGGAAGCTAAAATTTATCTCCAGACCTGCTCCGTAGGGCTGGTGTTTGTATTTGGCTATAACGCTCTAAGCTCGGTGCTGCGGGCGGTAGGAAATTCCAAGCAGCCTTTTTACTTTATCGCGGCCGCCGCAATGATTAATGTGGCGCTGGACCTGTTCCTGATGGGATACTGCCGCATGGGAACTCTGGGGGCGGCCGTCGCTACCACTGCGGCCCAGGGAGTATCCTTCCTGTCAGCGCTGTTCTATTTGTTAGGGAGGAAAGAGCTTTTCCAGCTAAAGCTGGAATTTTTAAAAATCCGGGTCAATGAACTGCTGGTAATTTTAAGGCTGGGAATTCCCGGAGCTGTCCAAATGACGATCGCGGGGGTTTCCTGGCTTGTGGTGACCTTTCTCATCAACCAATACGGCGTAGATGTCAGCGCCGGCAACGGAGTCAGCATTAAGATCAAGGATTTCTGCCAGCTGTTCACCTCCGCTATGGCCACTTCCGCATCCGCCATGATCGCCCAAACCTTGGGAGCGGGCCTTTACGACCGGGCAAAAAATGTTACTGATACGGCTATGAAAATCACGGTGGCGATGTCCCTGACCATAATTGTTCTGGTAGAGCTGCTGGCGCCCCAGCTGGCGGGCCTGTTTACCAGCGACGAGAATGTAAGGCTGGCGGCGGTGCAGAACCTAAGAATCGAGATTGTAGGCCAAGTATTTTACGCGGTTTTTATGGTATATCACGCCTTAGCCATCGGCGCGGGACACACAGCCTTCGCTATGGCCAGCTCTTTTGTAAACTGTATCGTCTTCCGGGTGGTACTGGCGGCGGCCTTCAACCATTTCTGGGGGCTGACTGGAATTTACCTCGCCTGTATGATCGCTCCCGCTTCCTCGGTTCCGCTGGGCTATTTTTATACCCGGTCCAATGTGTGGCGGCGTTCGCTGGTGTAAGAAACGCCGCCCAAAAAGAAAGGCGCGGCCTGGGAAAGAACCCGGGCCGCGCTTTTTTGCCGTGTATCAGCGGATTTGGCTGATTAGAAATTAAAGTTGTCCGGATCGGCCCCAAACCGACGGTCCTGATTTAAAGCGGTAACCGCCTCCATGTCCTTCTGAGAGATCTCAAAGTCGAACACATCGCCGTTGGCAAAAATCCGGTCTTTATGAACGGATTTTGGAATCACGATAGTATCCCGCTGCAAATGCCAGCGGATGATCAGCTGGGCGGCGGACTTCCCGTAACGGCCGGCGATTTCGTTGACCACAGGGTCGCTCAGTACGGAGCCGGTGCCCTTACTGCCTCCCAGGGGGCTCCAGGCCTCTACGGCAATGCCCTTTTGGTCACAGTAATCAAAAAGCTGCTTCTGGGTGAGATAGGGATGGCATTCGATCTGGTTTACCGCCGGAACCACCTCCGCATCCCGCAGGAGATCGTCGAGATGATGTATCTGAAAATTGCTCACGCCGATAGCGCGGATTTTTCCCTCTTTGTAAAATTCCTCCATGATCTTCCAGGATTCCTTGTAGACTCCGGCTACCGGCCAGTGAATCAGCAGCAGGTCCAGATAGTCGGTTTGAAGGTACTCCAGGCTTTTCTCAATGTTTTCCCTCTGGGTGTGATCCCGCATATCCTGGTTCCACAGCTTGGTGGTGATGAACAGTTCCTTCCGGTCGATGCCGCTCTCCTTGATAGCCTCACCCACGGCGTCCTCGTTGTGGTAAGCCTTGGCGGTGTCGATGTGGCGGTAGCCCGCTTCCAGGGCCCACAAAGCGGCCTGCTTGGTGTCGCCGCCAGATTGGAACACGCCAAAGCCCAGCCTTGGCATTTCCACGCCGTTGTTCAGGGTTTTACTGGTTAAAAAGTTCATAAGATTTTCCCTCCATACTCATTGTTGTTTGGAAAGCCGCCGGCACAACCCGGCGGGGCGTTCTGCGTAAAAGGGCTTATGCTGAAAGCGTCGCGGCAGGCATCCGGTCTGCACAAAGCCGCTTTTCCTTGATTCATATGGCTTTTTAAAGGCTGGCCTGACTGGTAACGAAAATCCGAAAAAGTGCGGACTTCCGGCGCAGGACTCTTTTTGGCCATTGCCGCCGCAGAGGTTCTGACACGCTTTTGAACCTGGCAAGCGCCGGTGGGGACAGGCTTACAGCGCCAGCTGGTAAACCGCCAGGGCATCCTGCTCCGAAAGCTTTTTCAGCCCGCCTAAGGGCTTAGGAGAACCGTCGGGCCAGTGGGTGGCCTTATAGGCCATTTGCGCCAGGTGCCGGCTGTCAATGCCCAAGCCGGCCAGAGTTGACGGCTGGCCCATCTCTGTAAAGAAGGCCTGAAGCCGCCGGATACCCTCCAGGGCAACGGCCTCCAGATCCCGAAGGCCGCCGCCGACGCCCATAACGTTGACAGCGAACTGGACGAAAATCGGAAGATGCTCCTTGTAAATGTGGCGCATCCACGCCGGGGTTACCACGGCTAAGCCCGCTCCGTGGGCCACGTCATAAATAGCGCTGAGCTCATGCTCCATATTGTGGCAGCCCCAGTCCTCCTCGCGGCCCAGGCCCAGCAGCCCGTTGTGAGCTACTGTGCCCGCCAGGGCGATCTCCGCCCAAGCGTCGTAGTTAGTGTGATCCCGTTTCAGGATTCTGGCATTGCTCATGATCGTGCGCAGCACGCTCTCGCACAGTCCGTCGGTAACGTCGGTGTGAGTGGTGTTGGTGAAATACCGTTCCATAATATGGCTCATCATGTCGCAGACGCCGTTGGCCACCTGGTTTTCCGGCAAAGTGAAATAAAGCTCCGGATTCATAATGCTGAACACCGGACGAAGGATCACGTCTCCGTAGGGCAGCTTCAGCTGCGCCTCCTCATTGGTGACAACGGTTCCGTCGCTGGCTTCGCTGCCGGTGGCGGGCAGAGTCAAAATGGTGGCAACCGGCAGGGCAGTCTCGATAGGCTTGCCGGTTGCGAAGAAATCCCACACGTCGCCGTCATAGGGCACGCCCATGGCGATGGCCTTAGCGGAATCAATGACGCTTCCTCCGCCTACGGCCAGAATAAAGCCGATGCCTTCCCGGCGGCAGAGCTCAATACCCTGATGGATCAGGGACAGCCTGGGATTCGGCTGAACGCCTCCCAGCTCCACAAAGGAAACGCCCGATTCCCGCAGGGAGGCGGCTACCCGGTCGTAGAGGCCGCTTTTTTTGATGCTTCCCCCGCCGTAGTGGAGAAGAACCTTTTCGGCGTAGGGCTTGACCAAGGAGCCAACCTGGGTCTCGGTTCCCCTGCCGAAGACGATGCGCGTTTTGTTGGAGTAATCAAAGTTTAGCATGTGAACAATCCTCCTGCTCTTTTAAAATTTCGGATTTATCCCGCGGCCTCGCGCCTTTGGACGCTTCAGCGTGCTGCACGCCGTGGGAAAACAGCGCTGCCAATGACGGAAGAAGCCGCTCGGACGGAGCTTTCCCGGACAATCATAGAAAAAGGCGGCGCGGCCTTCCATCAATCGAATTCGCGAATTGCCGAACCGCGGCGCTGCCAATGCGGTTATCGGTTTCCAGTCTCTGGATACCCTTTCAGTTTACGCCGGAAGGAAAACCTTTGTCAATGGGATATTACTATGATATTTTTGTCCGGCTGGTGAAACCAGGCCGATTTTACTTCCGCGGGGAAGCCGCTGCGCCGCGGATCGCGCCGGGTTAACAGCTTCTTAAGAAGAAAAGTAGAAATTCGCTAAAAAAAATGGGGTAAAAAATAGAATTTTGTCAAAGAAATCTGTTTTTGGTTGAAACGAAGAAGAATTTCTGCTATTCTATAAGAGATATTTTCATGGGAGGTCACGTCATTGGGCGCACAGGGGAATTTTGTGATTCGGAAGGCGGAAAAGAAGGACGCCTGTCTGGTACTGGAGTTTATCCGGAAAATAGCGGAATACGAAAGGATGTCCCGGCAGGTAGTGGCCACCCGGGAGCTGCTGGAGGAATTTGTCTTTGACCGGAAAGCGGCGGAGGTCCTGATTGGAGAGGCGGAGGGCAGACCGGTTGGCTTTGCCCTTTATTTTGAGAACTTTTCCACCTTCTTAGGCCGGACGGGGCTTCACCTGGAGGACTTGTTCGTGGACCCGGACCAGAGGGGAAAAGGGTATGGCAAGCAGCTGTTTCAGGCAGTGGCGAGGATTGCGGCGGAGAGAGGCTGCCAGAGGCTGGAGTGGGCCTGCCTGAACTGGAATCAGCCTTCTATAGATTTTTATCATTATATGGGCGCGGTGCCCCTTGAGGAATGGACCACCTTCCGGCTGGCGGGAGGCGCCATCGAGGCGGCTTTGGAAAAATAGAAATTGAGGAGAGAATTAAGTATGGACGCAACCTTTTGGGCGCTAATGCCGCCTGTTGTGGCAATTGTGCTGGCACTGATTACCAAGGAGGTATACGTATCCCTGCTGATCGGCATTTTGGCGGGAGGCTTGTTTTACGCGAATTTTAACGTGCTGGATGCTCTGGAGACCACCTTTACCATTATGGGAGAACGGGTGGGAAGCAACACAAATATTATCGTTTTCCTGGTGCTTTTGGGAATGCTGGTAGCTTTGATGAGCAAATCCGGGGCTTCGAGAGCCTACGGCAGCTGGGCTTCCCGGTCAATAAAAACCAAGCGGGGCGCTTTGTTCGCCACCGCCGGGTTAGGCGCTCTGATTTTCGTGGACGACTATTTCAATTGTCTTACGGTGGGCACCGTAATGCGGCCTGTAACGGAGCGGTATAAGATCTCAAAGGCCAAGCTGGCCTATATTATCGACGCGACCGCCGCCCCGGTGTGCATCATTGCGCCTATTTCAAGCTGGGCCGCGGCGGTAGGCTCCAGTTTGCCGGAAAGCAGCAGCCTGGATGGCTTTAGCCTGTTTTTGCAGACCATTCCCTTTAATCTTTACGCTCTGCTGACTATCGTCATGGTAATCTTTATGATCGCTATGCAGTTTGATTTCGGCAAAATGAAGAAGGCGGAGGCCCATCCCGAGCTGGGCACTGCCATGTCCGATGAAATCGACGACAGCCAGGCGGGCCGGGACCGGAAAGGCCGGGTCTTCGACCTGGTGATTCCCATTATCACCCTGATCGTGCTGTGCATCGCCGCTATGCTCTACACCGGCGGCATCCTGGAAGGCAAGTCCATCGCGGGAGCGTTCGCCGACTGCGATTCCTCCCTTTCCCTGGTCTTAGGCTCCTTCTTCACCATCGTATTGGTATTTCTGCTGTATATCCCCAGAAGGGTCATCTCCTTCAGCGAGTTTGCCGCCAGCCTGGTGGAAGGCTTTAAAGCCATGGTTCCGGCGATCCTGATCCTGACGCTGGCCTGGACCCTTTCCGGCGTCTGCGGAGAGGATTACCTTAACGCCGGCGGCTTTGTCAGCCAGGTGGTCAACGGAAACCAGATGGCCCATACCCTGATGCCCGGCATCTTCTTCCTGATCGCCCTGGGCCTGGCCTTTGCCACCGGCACCTCTTGGGGCACCTTCGGAATTTTGATCCCCATCACTATCGCCATCTTCGGCGATATGGGTGGACAGGTCATGGTGCTCACCGTGGCCGCCGTGCTGGCGGGCGCCGTCTGCGGAGATCATATTTCTCCCATTTCCGACACCACCATTCTGGCCTCCACCGGCGCCAACTGCAACCATATCGAGCACGTATCCACCCAGATGCCCTATGCCTTGCTGGTGGCCGCCTGCTGTTTGATTGGCTATCTCGTGGCGGGCTTCACCTCCAACGGATGGCTGGGCCTGGGCGTCGGCTTTGTGCTGCTGATGGCGGCTTTGATCGTTTTGCTGGCGCGGTTTAAGAAGCAGAAAGGCGCGGAAGCCTCTCAGGCTGCTGGGAAATAGTCCCGGAGAAAATAGAAATGCCGGATTTTATCCCCCTCTTTGACAAAGGAGGGGGATTTTTTTGTGGAAACGCCAATTTTTGAAAACAAACTTTATTCAGCTTTCCGGGTGGAATTTCCATTGGGTTGTGATACAATGAAGTTGCGGCAAAATATTATAAAAAGGAGAGGTAGACAATGAAACTAGGCTTTGTCAGCGCGATTCTGGCAGATTTCACCTTTGAGGAAATGATCGACTGCGCCAGTGAAATGGGGTATCAGTGCGTGGAGGTGGCCTGCTGGCCCCAGGGAAAGGCGGAGCGCCGGTATGCCGGGGTAAGCCACATCAACGTGGATGAGCTTTCGGATGAAAAGGCCGCCTATCTTCAGGCGTACTGCCGGGAGAAAAATGTGGAGATCTCATCTCTGGCCTACTATCCCAATACTCTGGACCCGGATCTGGACAAACGGGCCGCCGCGGCGGAGCATCTGAAGAAGCTGATAGCGGCTTCTAAGAAGCTGGGCGTGAACATGGTTACCACCTTTATCGGCAGGGATCAGACGAAGACGGTCGAGGAGAACCTAGAGCTTTTTGAGCAGGTATGGAAGCCGCTGATTGCCCTGGCGGAGGAGAACCAGGTGAAAATCGGCATTGAAAACTGCCCCATGCTGTTCGACGCCGGACAGTGGCCCGGCGGACAAAATCTTGCAACCACCCCGAAAATCTGGCGGGAGATGTTTTCCCGGATTCCCAGCGAGTATTTCGGCTTGAATTACGACCCCAGCCATTTTGTGTGGCAGCGCATCGATTACCTGAAGCCTCTGTATGAGTTTAAGGATAAAATTTTCCATGTCCACTATAAGGATATCAAGCTGTATCCCGACCGGCTGGACGACGTGGGGATCATGGGGTATCCCCTGGAGTACATGGCTCCCAAGCTTCCCGGACTGGGGGATGTGGACTGGGGCGCGTACGTTTCCGCCTTGCGGGATATCGGTTATGACGGGTATACCTGCGTGGAGGTAGAGGACCGGGCCTTTGAAGGCTCTCTGGAGGAGGTGAAAAAATCTCTTCTGCTGAGCAAGCGGTATATGGAGCAGTTTGTCATCTAAGACGTGATCCCGAATCCGCCGTGTCAGGCCGCCGGAGAAGCTTGATTCTCCGAACGGCTGGACGGGATAGGCTTGATAGGCGCCGGCTTCTCAGCAGACAGCGCCCGAGGCCGCCTGGAATCTTCTGATCCCAGGCGGCCTTTTGCGGCGGCTTCAGCGGGAAGGCTGTAACCGCAGAAAAGCCTTCGATAAAAATTAATAAATAGTTGACTTTTCCCTTAGGGTTTGGAGGTATAATATACAAGGATAGAGTGGGAATTCAAAAGAAGGAGTTTTTCAATGTTAGCGGAAGAAAAAAAAGAATCCGGCGGAAGGCTTGAGGAAAGCCGCCGCGATCCTCAGGACGAGAGAAAGTATCTGATCCGGAGAAGAGTAGTCAGCATCGTATCGTTTTTGATTTTGATCGGCTTTTTCGCCGTGGTAGCGGTTTACGTGGGCAAGCCTATGATTAACCTGGCAAAAGACCCGGAGACCTTCCGCCTGTGGGTGGACAGCCACGGCTTCGGCGGAAAGCTTGCCATGGTGGGGATGATGGTCCTCCAGGTTGTGGTGGCGGTGATCCCCGGCGAGGCCCTGGAAATCGGCGCGGGCTACGCCTTCGGCGCCTGGGAGGGGCTTTTGCTGTGCCTGATCGGCGCGGCGATCGGTTCGGCAATCATTTTCTTTTTTGTCAAGCTTTTGGGCGTCAAGATGGTGGAAGCCTTTATTTCCCGGGAAAAGATCAATTCTCTGAAATTTATCAAGAGCAGCAGGCGGCTGAACCTGCTGATGTTTATTCTGTTCTTCATTCCCGGCACCCCAAAGGATCTGTTCACCTATTTCGCCGGCCTCACCCCTATGAAGTTGCATACATTCCTGATGATCTCTACCATCGCGAGAATTCCCTCGGTGATTACCTCCACCATCGGCGGCCACGCCCTTGGCACCCAGCAGTATGTGTTCGCGGCGGTGGTGTTCGCCATTACCATTATCGTCAGCCTGATCGGCATCCTGGTTTATCGGCGGATTTCCAAGCAGGAAAAGGAAAAAGAAAAAGAGGAGAGTCAGAATGATACCATTTCTCAGGGATAACAGCGTGGTGTTTCTCGGGCTTTTGTCCTGGTTTATTGCCCAATTGATCAAGTTTATTATCGAGGTTTCCACCCACCGCAGGATCAATTGGAGGCGCTTTTTTGAATCCGGGGGAATGCCCAGCTCTCATTCGGCGTTCGTGTGCTCCATCGCCATGGGCATCGGCTTCCGGGAGGGCTTCGCGTCCAGTTTTTTTGCTCTGGCGTTTATGATCGCCATGGTGGTGATGTACGACGCCATGGGCGTGCGCCGGGCTGCGGGAGAGCAGGCGGAGGCCATCAATGAGCTGCGGGAAAAAATCTCTGAGGACCAGGTGGAGGAGGATCCTTTTCCAGAATGGGGCAAGCCCTTGCGGGAGGCCCTGGGCCATAAGCCTACCGAGGTCATCAGCGGCGCGATCCTGGGAATCGCGGTATCGTTTTTAGCGTTTTAAAGGATGGTGATTTTCAGTCAGGCGGGAAGCAGCCGTGCTGACCGTGCCTTGGCCGCTGTTGCTTTGGTGCGGTCCTCTTGCGCCGCGAACCGGAAAAGCTGAATCATTTTCTGCTCCGCCGGCTTCTGGAAAGGTCCGCCGAAAATTCGGTGATTGACTTTGACCAGGGAGTCGGCTATACTAAAAGCAAACAGAAAAACGTTTTATTAAGGAGGCGCTTTCATGGAAAATTATCTACTGGGACTGGATAACGGCGGCACGATGGTGAAGGCCGTTATCTTTGACGGCAACGGAAAAGAGGTGGCTGGCGCGGCCGCTAAGCTTCGCATGATTACGCCGGAGGCCTCTATGACAGAGCGGGACATGGAGGAGCTTTGGGAGGCCAACTGCCAGGTGATCCGGGAGGCGCTCGCCAAGGCCGGCGGCGGCGCGGCGGAAAAAATCCGCGGCATTGCCTGCTCTGGCCACGGAAAGGGTCTTTACCTGTGGGGAAAGGACAATAAGCCGGCCTATAACGGCATTGTTTCCACTGACGGCCGGGCTTGGAAATATCCGGAGCAGTGGCAGAAGGACGGCACGGCGGAAAAGGCCTTTGAAAAGACCTATCAAAGGATTCTGGCTTCCCAGCCGGTGTCGATTTTAAACTGGTTTAAGGAACATAAGCCCGAGGTTTTGGAAAATACGCAGTGGATTTTTGAGTGTAAGGACTACATTCGGTTCCGCCTGACCGGAGAAGCGTTCGCGGAGAAGACCGACTATTCCGGCTCCGGTCTGATGAACCTGAGGGACCGGTGCTTTGACGAGGAGCTTTTGGCCCTTTTCGGCCTGAAGGATCTGATGAGATGCCTGCCTCCCCTGAAAAACGCTACGGATGTGTGCGGCGCCGTGTGCAAGGAGACCGCGGAGCGTACCGGCCTCAGGGAAGGCACCCCGGTTTCCGGCGGCATGTTCGATATCGACGCCTGCGCCGTGGCCATGGATGTTACCGATGAGAAAAACCTGTGCGTTATCGCGGGCACCTGGAGCATTAACGAGTTTTTGTCTAAAACCCCGGTGCTGGACGGCACGATTATGATGAATTCCATCTTCGCTTTGCCGGAGTACTATTTGGTGGAGGAGTGCAGCGCCACCTCCGCCGGCAACCACGAGTGGTTCACCGAGATGTTCCTCCAGCAGGAAAAAGAGGAGGCTAAGCGGCTGGGGATGAACGTGTATCAGTACACCGACCGGCTGGCCGCCGAGGTGGGGCCGGCGGATCAGAACATTATATTCCTGCCGTTCCTTTACGGCTCTAATTACGATCCCAGAGCCAAGGCTTGCTTTGTGGGCCTGGACAGCCACCATACCCGCGCCCAGATCATCCGGGCGGTGCTGGAGGGCGTGGTGTTCTGCCACATGGTTCACATTGAAAAGCTGCTGCTGCACATGAAGCCCAGCGCGATCCGGCTGGCCGGCGGCGCCGCCAATTCTCCCCTGTGGGTGCAGATGTTTGCCGATGTGACCGGCCTGCCGGTGGAGATTGTCAAGGTAAAGGAGCTGGGAGCCTTGGGATGCGCCATGACCGCTGCGGTGGCCGCCGGCCTGTACAGCGACTGCAAGGACGCCGCCAAGCATATGGTTACCATCGGGGACCGGGTAGAGCCTAATATGGAAAACCACAAAATCTATCAGAAAAAATATGAGCTTTACCGCAAGGTGTCTGATGCGCTGTCTCCCCTTTGGGGCGATTTCTCTCAGGAATAACCGGACGGCGGCCCTCGCGCTCTTTGATTTTAGAACGGAAGCTTCGATGCGTGAGTGCCGCCGCCTTTAAGAAGCAGCTAAGCTCAAATCAAAACCACCAGGCCTGGAAGGGGATCATACCGGCCAGCCTCTTTAGAGGCCGGCCGGTATGATCCCCTTCCAGGCCTTACCCGAGCCGCCGGCTTTGAGGGAGGCTGCGGCAGCTTTTTCTTGTTTTGCGGCTTTTACGTGCTCGAACACGGGAAAATGCCGGAAATCTGCCGGGTGCAAGGCTGCCTAAATGCCGTGCTCGAACACTTTCTATATTTTTTTTAAAAAATTCATTGCTTTGTCACGCGAGAAGTGGTATAGTAGCCTTAAAGAACCAACCCCCAAAATAAAGTGATAAGATAGGAGGAAAAAATATGTTTCAAAACATCCCCCAGGTAAAATTGGGAATCATCGCGGTAAGCCGCGACTGCTTTGTCATCTCTCTTTCCGAGCGCCGCAGAAAGGCGATTGTGGAGAGCTACGCCAAAAAGGGCGGCGAGCTTTATGAAGTGATGACCACAGTGGAAAATGAAAACGATATGCTCAAGGCGGTGGACGAGGCGAAAAACGCCGGCTGCAACGCTTTGGTGGTATTCCTGGGCAACTTCGGCCCGGAAACTCCTGAGACTCAGGTGGCCCAGTACTTTGACGGCCCTGTGATGTATGTAGGCGCGGCGGAGGAATCCGGCGACGACCTGATCAACGGCAGGGGCGACGCCTACTGCGGTATGCTTAACTGCTCCTACAACCTGAATTTGAGAAAAATCCGCGCGTTTATCCCGGAGAACCCGGTGGGCACCGCCGACGAGCTGGCAGACCTGATCGCGGAATTTGTGCCGGTTGCCACCGCTCTGCTGGGCGTCAGCAAACTGAAGATCTTTACCTTCGGTCCCCGTCCCCATGACTTTTTTGCCTGCAACGCTCCCATTAAGGCCTTGTATGATTTAGGCGTGGAAATCCAGGAGGACTCCGAGCTGGATCTGCTGGTAGCCTATCAGGCCCACGAGGGCGACAAGAGAATCCCCGCCGTGGTGGAGGATATGAAAAACGAATTGGGCGCCGGCTGCCAGTATCCTGACCTGCTGCCGAAGATGGCCCAGTTTGAATTGACTCTGCTGGATTGGGCCGAGGAAAACAAAGGCTCCCGCGAGTATGTGGCTTTCGCCAATAAGTGCTGGCCGGCGTTCCCCAAGGCCTTCGGCTTTGTTCCTTGCTATGTTAACGGCCGCCTGATGGCCAAGGGCATCCCAGTGGCCTGCGAGGTGGATATTTACGGCGCTCTGAGCGAGTACATCGGCCTGTGCGTTTCCGGCGACCAGGTCACCCTGCTGGATATCAACAACACCGTTCCTCAGGATCTGTACGATCAGGAGATCAAAGGGAACTACGACTATCGTCTCCATGAGACCTTCATGGGCTTCCACTGCGGCAATACGCCTATGTGCAAGCTGAATTCCGGCGCGCTGAAGTATCAGCTGATTCAGAATCGGAACCTGGAAAAAGGCGGAGAGCCTGATTTCACCAGAGGTACTTTGGAGGGCGACATCGCTCCCGGCAAGATCACCTTCTATCGCCTCCAGTCCACTGCCGACACCAAGCTGACCAGCTATATCGCCCAGGGTGAAATTCTGCCGGTAGCTACCCGCTCCTTCGGCGGCATCGGTATTTTCGCCATTTCCGAAATGGACCGCTTCTACCGCCATGTGCTGCTCTCCAAGCACTATCCGCACCACGGCGCCGTAGCCTTCGGCCATGTGGGCAAGGCTATGTACAGCGTGTTCCAGTACCTGGGTGTGGAGGATATCGCTTTCAACCAGCCAAAGGGAATGCTGTATAAGGATGAAAATCCCTTTGCGTAAGCGCTTGACCTAATAAAATTATGACAAAAGCCGGCGCGCCTAAAAGGCGCGCCGGCTTTTCTATATTTTTCCTGAAAGGAAGCGAGCAAAAATCATTTATTTAGAGGCGTCCCTTGCGATGTTCCGGGCCACCGCCACGCCGGTAACGGAGGCCTGCATCAGGCCCCGGGTGATTCCCGCGCCGTCGCCGATGGCGAACAGGTTCTTAACCTTTGTCTCAAACCGGTCGTCGACCTGGATTTTACTGGAATAAAATTTTACCTCCACGCCGTAAAGCAGAGTGTTTTTAGAGTAGAGGCCCGGCGCCAGCTTGTCAAAGGCCTTCAGGCTTTCCACAATGCTGGTAAGATGCCGATGGGGCAGGACAAAGGAAAGATCCCCGGGAACAGCGTTTTTCAGGGTGGGGACAGTGGTGGATTTGGAGAGCCTCTCCTTGTCGGTGCGCCGGCCCATCAGCAGATCGCCGAGGCGCTGCACCATAATGCCGCCGCCGGTGAGCATGTTGCCCAGCTGGGCGATATACCGGCCGTATTCGATGGGCTGGTTAAAAGGCTCGGTGAATTTGGTCGAAACCAGCATGGCGAAATTGGTGTTTTCCGAGTGCTTGTCCTCGTCGGCGTAGCTGTGGCCGTTGACCACGGCGATTCCCTTGCCGCCTACGCCGCCTTCATAATGCTCCTCGCTGACGATGCCTCCAGGATTCATGCAGAAGGTGCGGACCTTATTCTCAAAGGTATCTGAGTAATATACCAGCTTCGCCTCATACAGGTTTTTGGTCAGGTGGTCCATCACGGCATTGGGCACTTCCACCCGTACGCCGATATCCACGGCGTTGTTGATGGTTTGCAGGCTGTTCGCCCGGGCGATGGAGGTGAGCCATTCCGCGCCGCCCCGGCCAGGAGCCGCCACTATATAGCGCGCCTTTTCCAGCCTGCGCTCCCCGTCCCTGCCGATCAGCCACACGCCGGCGGCCCGGCCGTTTTCGATCTCAATGGTGTCCGCCTTGGTGTATTCCCGGAATTCAAAGCTTTCCCGGCTGCTTAAATACCGGTACATCTCACGAAGCACCTCGAAGGAATACTCGGTGCCCATGTGCCGGACCGGACAGGGGATCAGCTTAATATTGTGCTTGTGGGCCTCGTAGCTGACCTGCTCGGCGAACTTGTCGCTTTTGCCGAATACCTTGTCCGGCGCGCCGAATTTTAAATAGATATCATCGGCGTAGCGGATCAGATCCCGAACCTCCTGCACCGGCAGATAATCGGTAACATTGCCGCCTACCTCCTCAGAAAGAGAAAGCTTGCCGTCAGAAAACGCGCCGGCGCCGGCCCAGCCGTTCATGATGTGGCAGGTCCTGCAGTGGGCGCAGTGGCTGGAGGTTCTGGCAGGACAGGACCGGTTGTCGATAGTGGAGCCGGAATCCACCACCAGCACCCTCATCTGGGGCATGAGCTTGTCCAGCTCCAGCGCGGTGAAGATGCCGGCTGGTCCGGCGCCGATTACGATGACATCATAAGCTTGCATGTGTTGTGTTCTCCTTTTTAAGCTTTGAATTTTTATTGATTGCCGGCCCGGCAGCCTCCACAGGCGAAGGCGGCGCTCTTTCGCTGAAAAACAGAGGAAAGCCGGCTGCCTGGTTACGGATGCGGCACGGCGCTGGGGGTGACGGGCACGCAGAGCTGCAGCTGAGCGCGGAAGCAGGCCCCGGCAAAATAAAAGGGAAGGGGGCCGGGGCTTGCGGAAAAGGTATGGCGGAATGGCAATGCTGATTTTTAAACGCTTCGTGGGTAAGGCTCAAAACGGGAATGGCCGGCTGAAGGGCGCTTCCAACGTCGGTTGATTTACCGGTCAGCCGCCGGAACAGAGAGGACGCCGGAACAAGCGGGCCATAGGCTGGCGGGATCTCAGACTATAGGATTCTACCGCCTGGCGGCCGGGTCAGGGATTAGGGGTCATGCGCAAAAGCCTTTTGGCGTTGCCGCTGAAAATTTTCTCATATTCATCATCGGTTAGATCCAGGGAAAGCAAGGTTTCCACCTCTGTTTTGTGATCCCACATGGGAAAATCGTCGCCAAACAGGAGGCGGTCCGCGCCGTAGGCGCGGATGATCTCCTTGCTGCGGACCTTGCCTAAAAAGGCGAAAGAACTGGAGGTGTCCAGCCAGCAGCTCCGGTCCAGCAGGTATTCCATGGCCAGATCCCACAGGGACCAGCCGCCGAAATGAGCGCCGATGACCTCCAGCTTGGGAAAATCATCTAAAATATGGGCCAGGCGGCGCGGATGGGAAAAATCGTACCGGTAATCGCCGCAGTGGATCAGAATCGGCAGACGGCCCTCAATGGCCTCGTAAATAGGGTACATAGAGGGGTCATCCATATGAAACCGCTGGACGTCGGGATGGATCTTGATACCGTGAAGCCCCAGCTTAACGCAGCGTTCGATTTCATCCACTGGGTTTTCCAGCCCCGGGTGGATGGTGCCGAAGCCGATGAGCCTGTCAGGATGCTCCTGGCAAGCGGCATGGATAAAATCGTTGATGCTTTGCACCTGCCTGGACACCGTGGCCACAGACTGGACTACGAACATCCCCACGCCGGCTTCACCGCCGCTTTTCAGCAAGGTATCCACGCTGCCGATTTTGTTCATGGGAATCGAATAAAATTCTCCGACGCTGTGAGAGGCCTTTTCCGCAATTTTATCCGGATAAATATGGGCGTGAAAATCAATAATATCCATCATGGCACTGTACTTCTTTCTGTTCAAAGATATGAAAATTTTCATAGATTTCAATTTTTGACCATTAAAACCCAATTTATTATATTATCAGAAGACGTGTTCTTTTGTCAAGGAAAAGATTACTGCAAGGGGAAATCAATATGGCTGCCTGCTCTGATTTAAGATTGACGGATTCCCTGGTTTTTACTACAATGGAAGCAAAGGGAATGAAGGGAGAATATTAAAATGGCTGAAGTAAAAGGAATGAAGGGGCTCAGGTTCCAAACCTCGAAGGCCGGAAGCATCCAGGAGCTTTGCTGTCCGCCTTACGATATCATCAGCGAGGAGCAGAGGAAGGCTTATTTGGAAAGAAACGAGCACAATGTGATCCGGCTGGAGCTGCCCAAGGGGGATGACCCTTACGGTACCGCCGGAAGGCTTTTAGAGGAGTGGATTCAGCAGGGAATCCTGAAGCGGGAAGAGAAGGAAAGCCTGTATATTTACGAGGAGGAGTTTACCGCCCGGGGAGAGCGGAAAAGGGTTAAGGGCTTTATCAGCAGGGTAAAGCTGGAGGAGTTTGAAAAGGGCGTGGTGCTGCCCCATGAGGAAACCTTGTCCAAGGCCAAGGAGGACCGGTTTAACCTGATGAAAGCCGCCTTCTGCAATTTCAGTCAGATTTATTCTTTATATATGGACCCGGAGCACGTAACCCTGGCAAGGATCGATCAGCTTTCCCAGGGCGAGCCTCAGGCGGAGTTCACCGACGGGGAGGGAGTGACCCACCGCCTTTGGGTAGTGTCGGATCCGGAGACGGTCGCCGCCGTATGCGGTGATTTTAAGGATCGGAAGCTGTATATTGCCGACGGCCATCACCGGTATGAGACCGCCCTGAATTTTAGAAACTACTGCCGGGAACAGGGACTCGCCAAGGAAGGGGATCCGGCGGACTACATTATGATGATGCTGGTGGATATGGAGCACGACGGATTAGTGGTGTTCCCCACCCACCGTTTGCTCCGGAATTTGAAGAATTTTGATCCCAGAGCCGCCATGAAAGCCTGCGAGCCTTATTTCCGGGTGGAGGAAAAAGCCTGCGTTGCCCAGATGGAAAAGGCCCTGGACGAAAAGTACGCCAAGGGGGAAAAGGCGTTTGGATTTTACTGCGGCGGGGACCGCTGGACTCTGCTGACCCTGAAGGATTTGTCCGTGCTGGACGGGCTGCTTCCGGGCCTGAGCGAAGCCTCCAAGTCTCTGGATGTGACGGTGCTGCATACCCTGGTGCTGGAAAAGCTGTTCGGCATCGATAAGGAGAATATGGCCAACCAGGTAAACCTGACCTATACCCGCAGTTTTCAAGAGGCGGTGGAAAGCGTGGAAAAGGGCGAGAGCCAGTGCGCCTTTATTTTGAATCCCACCCGTGTGGCGGAGATCCGGGATGTTGCCGCCGCCGGGGAAAAGATGCCTCAGAAATCGACGTATTTTTATCCCAAGCTGATCACCGGCCTGGTGATGAACCCGCTGAAATAAGGAGGCCGCCGTGAGAGCCGCCGGCCTCTTCTCTTGGATTTTGGACGAAAAACGGAGGAGATATTCTCTGATTTTCCATGAAATAATGGTTTACAAGCTATGGGAACTGTGCTATACTTTATAGGCGCACGTACAGCGTACGCGCCGACGCCCTTACCCCGGTTTCAGGAGTAAGCCCCGACGGGGATTTCGCCTGCCTGCTACTGGGATATGGGAAACTATTTAACGAGGTGAAAAAGCATGTTAAAGGAAGAAAAGAACGCTATTATCAAGGAGTATGCCCAGCATGAAGGGGATACCGGTTCTCCCGAGGTGCAGATCGCCCTTTTGACTAAAAGGATCAACGACCTGACCGAGCACCTGAAGACCCACAAGAAGGACCACCATTCCCGCCGGGGCCTTTTGAAGATGGTTGGCCAGAGAAGAAATCTTTTGAACTACCTGACCAAGGTGGATATCGAAAGATACCGTGCCATTATTGCCAAATTGGGCATCCGTAAATAATTCGCTTCATCGGGCAGGCGGCTTTTTAGCCGTCTGCCCTTTCGAAGTTTACAGCAGGTTTTTTCAGGAGGGCGGAAACGGTTTTAGCAGTGAAACGAGGCGCCGGAAGCCGGCGGTTGGTTTTATTGCTAAATCGCTTCTCCTCCTGCGGAAGATAAATTTTTTAGGAGGAAACGAAAATGTTTGAAAATTACAAGGTTTTTGAAACCGATTTCGCGGGGCGCCCCCTTAAAATCGAGACGGGAAAAATCGCCCAGCTGGCCAACGGCGCCTGCTTTGTCCGCTACGGCGACACCGTGGTGAACGTGGCGGTGACCGCTTCCGCCAAGCCCAGGGACGGCATCGACTTTTTCCCGCTGTCCGTGGACTTTGAGGAAAAGCTGTACGCCGTGGGCAAAATTCCCGGCTCCTTCCTGAAAAGGGAGGGCCGTCCCAGCGATAAGGCCATTCTGACCTCCCGGGTCATCGACCGGCCGATCCGCCCCCTGTTCCCCAAGGATATGAGAAACGATGTGTCCGTGGTGTGCACCGTCATGTCTGTGGATCCGGACTGCTCTCCGGAGATCGCCGCCATGGTGGGAACCTCCGCGGCCCTGTCCATCTCCGATATCCCGTGGAAGGGCCCGATCTCCGGCGTTTCCGTAGGGTATGTGGACGGCGAGTATGTTATCAATCCCACCGCGGAGCAGCGCGAGAAATCCCAGATGGCCGTTACCGTGGCCTCTACCGATAAGCTGATCGCCATGATCGAGGCCGGTGCCAACGAGGTTTCCGACGAGGTCATGTATAACGGCATTATGGCGGGTCATGAGGCCAACCAGAAGATCATCGAGTTCATCAAGGGTATGCAGGCGGAGATCGGCAAGGCTAAGTTCGAGTATCCCAGCAACGAGCCGGATCCGGAAATGCTGGCGGCTGTCATGGAGTTCGCCACCGAGGACGTAAAGCTTGCTCTGGATACCGACGACAAGACCGTCCGCGACGAGCGGTTAAAGCCCATTTATGAAAAGGTTCACGAGCATTTCGACCCGATCTATCCCGAGTGCGAGGCCAAGATCGACGAGTGCATGTATAAAACCCAGAAGAACGTAGTCCGCCGCTGGCTGCTGGACGAGCAGAAGCGTGTGGACGGCAGGGCCATGGACCAGATGCGGCCTCTGGCCGCCGAGGTCGGCCTGCTTCCCAGGGTTCACGGCTCCGGCATGTTTACCAGGGGCCAAACCCAGGTTATCACCGCGGCGACCTTAGGCCCGGTCAGCGACCAGCAGCTGCTGGATGGCATTGACGGCGAAGAGTTCAAGCGCTATATGCATCAATATAATTTCCCGTCCTACTCTGTGGGCGAGACCAGGCCCTCCAGAGGCCCGGGACGCCGGGAAATCGGCCACGGCGCTCTGGCGGAAAGAGCCCTGCTGCCGGTGATTCCTCCGGTGGAGGAGTTCCCCTACGCATACCGCCTGGTTTCCGAGGTGGTTTCCTCCAACGGCTCCACCTCCCAGGCTTCCATCTGCGGCTCCACCCTGGCTCTGATGGACGCCGGCGTGCCGATCAAGGCGCCGGTAGCCGGTATCTCCTGCGGCCTGATCACCGAGGGCGAGCGCTGGATGACCATGGTGGATATCCAGGGCTTAGAGGATTTCTTCGGCGATATGGACTTTAAGGTGGCCGGTACCCACGAGGGCATTACCGCCATTCAGATGGACCTGAAGATCGACGGACTGACCCCGGAAATCGTGAAGGAGGCTCTGGAAAAGACCCACAAGGCCAGAGATTATATCCTGGACGAGATCATTCTGAAGTGTATCCCGGCGCCGAGAGCGGAGCTGAGCAAATACGCGCCCAAGATGCTCTCCATCACCATTCCGGTGGATAAGATCCGCGAGGTCATCGGCTCCGGCGGAAAGGTCATTCAAAAGATCTGCGCCGAGTGCGATGTTAAGGTGGACGTGGAGGAGGACGGCAGCGTGTTCATTTCCGGCACCGATATCGACAACTGCAACCGGGCCCTGACCATTGTCAAGACCATCGTGGAGGATCCGGAGGTCGGCGCCATCTATAAAGGCCGCGTCACCCGGCTGATGGACTTCGGCGCGTTTGTGGAAATCGCTCCCGGCAAGGAGGGCCTGGTGCATATTTCCCGGCTGGATGTGAAGCGCACCGAAAAGGTCACCGACGTGGTGAACGTAGACGACGAGGTGCTGGTCAAGGTGCTGGAGATCGACGATAAGGGCAGGCTGAACCTGTCCCGGAGAGACGCCCTCATCGAGGTGGAGGGCCTGACCCCGGAAAACGAGATCTCCGACGCTCCCCGCCGTCCCAGAAGAGACGACCGGAGAGGCTCCAACGGGTTCCGTCCCAACAACAACCGGCCCCGCAATTAAGCGGGCTGAAAAAACTTGATCAGCGCGGTTCGGGGCGCCGAAAGGAAAAAACGGGGTTTCGCTCATTTGCGGCGGGCGGAAGCTTGAGAATTTTCCGGCGGCCGGTTCCCGGGGCAGGCTGACTTGAAAACGGAAAACCGGAGGCAATCAGCCTATGGAAAGGAGAAGGCTTCCCTATGTCCATTTGCGGCGGACAGGGAGAAGCTTCCCCTTTCAAAGAAAAAGTCTGGCCGAGAGGCGGGACCGCCCAATGCTTGACAATAAAAAGCGAAAGCGAAAAAGAATAACGGATCAAAATTCTGGAATTGCGGCTTTCGGAATTTTGAATAAAACATCGGCTTGAGGATTATTACAATTGAATAGAAATGGGAGCAGCTGAACGGTTGCTCTCATTTTGGCATTTAGGGGGTAGTAAAAATGACAAAGTCAAATGTCGTTTCTGGAAAGAACCAGTCTTTCTACAAGAGCTATTTTTCCATGACTCTGGTCATCGCGTTGCAGAACCTGGTGGTGTACAGCGTAAGCCTTGCGGATAACGTAATGCTGGGCGGCTACAGCGAGCTGGCTCTGTCCGGCGTGGCTCTGTGCAACCAAATCCAGTATTTTCTGCAGATGACTGTTATGGGAATCGGCGCGGCTATGGTAGTGCTGGCCTCCCAGTTTTGGGGAAAGAAGGATACCCAGTCTGTTCAGAAAATCATCGCGGTCGGCTTTTGGGTGGCTGTGGCGGTCAGTATGCTTCTGTGGTGCGCCGCCTTTTTCTTTCCGCACGGGTGCCTGGGCCTTTTGACCGACGACCAGGAGGTCATCGGGGAAGGGGTCAAGTACCTGAAAATCATTTGCTTTACTTACGTTTTTTTCGGTATGACCAATACGCTGCTGGCTGGCCTGCGGAGCGTGGAAACCGTGCGAATCGGTTTTTTAGTCTCCGGGTCCACTTTGGTCATTAATGTTTGCCTGAATTATCTTTTGATCTACGGCAATTTCGGCGCACCCCGGCTGGGAAGCCAGGGCGCGGCCATCGCTACCCTGACCTCCAGGATAGTGGAATTCGGAATCATCTGTTTTTATTTAAAGGCAGTGGACCGGAAGATTCGGTTCCAGTTCCGTTCCCTGTTCCGCCTGGACCGGGAGATTTTGAAAAAGTTCCTCCGGGTAGGCTCTCCTGTGATTGGGGGAGACGCCATGTGGGGAATCGCCCAGGGCGCCCAAACCGCTATTATCGGCAGGCTGGGCGCGTCGGCGATTGCCGCCAACAGTATCTCTACCACGGTGATACAAGTGCTTACGGTGATTATCCATGGTTCCGCCAACGCCACCGGCGTGATGACTGGAAAATGGATCGGCGCCGGTAAGATAGAGGAGCTGAAGCGGTACGCGAAACGGCTCCAATTGGTGTTTTTAGCCTTAGGCTTGGTTACCGGCGTGACGTTGTATTTGGTTAAGGACTTTATCCTGGGCTTTTACGCCATCACGCCTGAAACTAAAACCATGGCGGTGCATTTTATTATCATTTTATGTATCACTACCGTGGGCACCGGCTACCAGCTTAATGTGCTGACTGGTTTTGTCCGGGGCGGCGGCGATACCACCTTTGTTTTGATTAACGACAGCATCTTCATGTGGCTGATCGTGCTGCCGGCCTCCGCGCTGGCGGCGTTTGTATTCCACGCTTCTCCAGAGGTTGTGTTCCTGTGCTTGAAATCAGACCAGATTCTTAAGTGCTTTGTGGCTCTGGTGAAGGTAAACCGGTGGAAATGGATTCGGGTATTGACCCAGTAAGGAATGGTGATGACTTAACTTGATGGAAAAGGTGACGTTTCCCAACGGGCTTAGAGTTCTGATGGAAAAGCAGGATCACGTCCGGTCGGTAAGCTTCGGCTTTTGGATCAAAAGCGGCTCCGCCTATGAAACGGCGGCGGAAAATGGTGTTTCTCATTTCATGGAGCATATGGCGTTCAAGGGAACGGCGGAAAAGTCCGCCCGGCAGATCGCCGAGGAAATGGACGCGATCGGCGGCCAGATGAACGCGTATACTGCTAAGGAGTATACCTGCTATTACGGGAGAACCCTAACCGAGCATCTGGAAAAGGCGTTCTCTATTTTAGCGGGCATGGTCACCAGGCCAAAGCTGGATCCAGGAGACATCCAAACGGAAAAAAGCGTCATCATGGAAGAAATCAGCATGACGGAGGATATGCCGGAGGACCGGGTGGTGGAGAACCAATACGCCGGGGTTTGGCGGAAATCCTCTTACGGCAGGCCGATCCTGGGCACCCGGGAAAGCCTGCGGCGGATCGGCCGGGGAGAGCTGAAACGGGTGCTGCGGAAAAGATATTCCCCGGACCGGGTGGTGGCGGCGGTGTGCGGGAACTTCTGCAGGGAGCAGTTTTTGGAGCTTGCCCACCGCTTTTTCGGTGGACAGCGCAAGGGCCCCGCTTTGGTGGATGACTGCCGTATGGCCTACACCCGTTCCTGTGTGCTTCAGGAGGAGGATCAGGAGCAGACCCATATCTGCCTGTGCCTGCCGGGGCTGGACAGCCTTTCTCCCCAGCTTCAGCCTCTGAACGTGCTGAACCTGGTCACCGGCGGCAGCACCTCTTCACGGCTGTTCCAGCGCCTGCGGGAAGAGCTGGGGCTGGCCTATTCGGTGGACAGCGGCACCACCGCCTACCTGAGCGGCGGGCTGTTTGAGATTCAAACGGCGGTAAGTCCGGAAACGGCGGAGCGGACCGTGGAGGAAATCCTAAAGACCTTGGAGGAACTAAAAACGGGAGTCTCCCCAACGGAGTTTTCCCGAGCCAGGGAGCAGCTGAAGGCGGGCCTGGTCATGGGAATGGAGAGCACCTCCTCCCGGGTGGGGCATATGGGCCGCAATGAGCTGCTGAAGGGCAGAGTGCTCACGGAGGATGAGCTGCTGGAAAGGATTAACAGCGTCACGATAGAGGAGGTCAACCAGGTGGCCAGCCACATTTTTGACCTCAGCCGGCTGTCGGTTTCCGTGGTGGGGCCGAAGCTGAATCCAAGCTTTTACGAAGCAATCGGAGGAGTATGATGAAAGCGAAGCGAATTGTAGTCAAGGTGGGAACCTCCACTCTGACCTATGACAGCGGAAGGCTGAATATCCGCAGAATCGACCACTTGTGCAAGGTGCTGAGCGATTTGCAGAATTCCGGCCGGGAGGTGATCCTGGTCAGCTCCGGCGCCATCGGCGTGGGAGTAGGAAAGCTGGGTCTGAAGCAGCGGCCGAAGGAGACTAGGAAAAAGCAGGCGGTGGCGGCGGTAGGCCAGTGCGAGCTGATGTTTGTCTATGACAAGCTGTTCGGGGAATACAACCGCACCGTGGCCCAGATTCTTCTGACCAGGGACGTGGTGGAGCATGACCACAGCAAACAAAACGTGGTCAACACCTTTGAGGCCCTGATGGAAATGGGGATCATCCCGGTAGTTAATGAGAACGACACCGTAGCCATCGACGAGCTGGACGGCCAGAATTTCGGGGATAACGACACCCTTTCCGCTATTGTGGCGGATATCGTGGAGGCGGACCTGCTGGTGATCCTGACGGATATCGACGGCCTGTATGAGGAGGATCCCCGGAAAAACCCGGACGCTAAGCGGATTCCGGTGGTCAGGCATATTGACGGGCATATTCGGGAAATCGCCGGGGGCAGCGGTTCCAACCGGGGCACCGGCGGTATGAGTACGAAGATCACGGCGGCGGTGGTGGCTACCGAGGCGGGCATCGACTGCTGCGTTATCAACGGGGAAAATCCGGAGCTGCTATATGATTTGCTGGAGGGCCGGGAGATCGGAACCCGGTTTGTGGCAAAGAAAAAAGGATAAGAAACCACTGAGCCAAAGGAGGAACTGACAATGACCGCAATGGAACAAATGGGAAAGCGGGCCAAGGAGGCCGCCGCCGTTCTGGCGGTAGCGGGCCGGAAGAAAAACGACGCTCTTCTGGCGATCGCTCAGGCGCTGTTAAGCCACAGCGAAGAGATTTTAAAGGAGAACCAAAAGGATCTGGAGAATGGAAAGAACGCCGGACTGACCCCATCCCTGCTAGACCGGCTGGCCCTGTCCCAGGAGCGGATCGCCGCGATGGCAGAGGGGGTGCGCCAGGTAGCGGCAATGCCGGACCCCATCGGGACGGTGCTTTCCGGCGGCGTGCGGCCCAACGGCTTAGAAATCACTAAGGTTCGGGTACCCCTGGGCGTTATCGGTATTATTTTTGAGGCTCGTCCCAATGTGACGTCAGACGCGGCGGCCCTTTGCCTGAAGGCGGGCAACGCGGTGATTTTAAGAGGCGGCAAAGAGGCGATCCATTCCAATCTGGCGATTGCCGGCGTTATGCGGGAGGCCGTGGCCCAGGCCGGGCTGCCCAGAGACAGCGTCCAGCTGGTGGAGGATACATCCCGGCAGTCATCGGTGGAGCTGATGGAGCTGACGGAGTATTTAGACGTGCTGATTCCCCGGGGAGGGGCCGGATTGATCAAAACCGTGGTGGAGAAATCCAGGGTGCCGGTAATTGAAACCGGCGTGGGCAACTGCCACGTTTATATCGACAGCGACGCAGATCTGGAAATGGCGGCGTCTGTCGTATACAACGCCAAGACCTCCCGCCCGTCGGTGTGCAATGCTATCGAGACGATTTTGGTCCATGAGGCGGTTGCCGAAAGATTCCTGCCTCTGGTGAAGAAAAAGCTGGATGAAAAAAAAGTGGAGCTCCACGGCGACGAAAAGACCCGCGAGATCCTGGGCGGCTGTGTGATTCCCGCCGCTGAGGAGGACTGGGTAAAGGAGTATCTGGATTATAAGCTGGCGGTGAGGGTGGTGCCCTCCATGGAGGAGGCGCTGCGCCATATCGCGCGGTACTCCAGCGGCCACAGCGAATGTATCATCACGGAAAACTACCGAAAGGCCAGAGAGTTTACCAGCCGTGTGGACGCGGCGGCGGTTTATGTGAACGCTTCCACCCGGTTTACCGACGGCGGTGAGTTCGGCCTTGGCGCCGAGATCGGCATTTCCACTCAAAAGCTTCACGCAAGGGGGCCTATGGGCCTGAACGAGCTGACCTCCATGAAGTTTATTGTGCTGGGCAGCGGGCAGATTCGGTAAAACGCGGCGCCCTGGCTTGCGGCCGGCCGTTCAAACATAAAAGTAATTTAGGGGGCGGCCTGTTCAAAGGCTGCCCCTTTCTTCACTGTAACGTTCCCAGGGTTTAACCGGATGAGGCCGCCCGCCGGAAGAAAAGCTCTGGGGAAGGGCATGGCCGCCAGAAACGGTTGGTTCAACGCTCTGCCGCCGGACCGTTTTATGCCCCCGCATTTTTTAAGAATTGCGGGAATATCAAGCTCCGAGAAGGAGTAACAAAAAGGCTCAGAGGCCGCTTTGCGGCTCTGAACCTCTTTAAATCAGAAGATACATCAGCGCGAAAATCAGCTCCATGTCGGCTTCATTTTCCATCAGCAGAAGAAGCAGAATCAAAATCAGAGTTTGATCGCTGTCCCTCATCAGGGATTTGAAAATGCCTTCTGCCGGCGGCTTAGGAGGTCCAAGCGGCACCGGCGGCATAGACGGCTGTTCCCGGCGCTCATGGGAACGCTCCCCGTGCTGGTGGGAAGGCTCGGGCTCCGGTGGCTCACGCCTTTGCGCGGGCTCCGGCCTTAGATGCTGGGCCCGGGCCTGCATTTCCCGTACCCGGCGCACGGCTTCCTGCTGCATGCGCTGAATATCCTCGCTGTTTTGATTTGCCGGTATGATAATCGCCCCCCAGGCTGAGCCTGGAGGCGCTGCGCGCTCTGGGCTCAAGTTTTTCTTTTGCCTTAGTGCCCGCGCATATGGCGGGAATATTTTCGTTGCATCTACCCAGGCTGAGCCTGGAGGCACTGTGCGCTCTGGGCTCAAGTTTTTTTGCCTTAACACCCGCGCATATGGCGGGGATATTTTCGTTGCATTTACCCAGGCTGAGCCTGGAGGTGCTGTGCGCTCTGGGATCAAGTTTTTTTTGCCTTAACACCCGCGCCTGCGGCGGGCTTTTTACAGCTGCCTCTCAGACTGGGCCTAAGGCGGCGCCGGCTTAGACTCCAGATATGAGGCCGGGACGGTAAGAACCGGCTTCATGAAAATCAGAAACAGAAGAAATGCATCCGTCTGCAGGCTGAGTAAAACTAAGCGCAGGGCGGGCGGCGGAGCATCCTCGGGATCTGTTACAGCAGCCCGCCTAAAATGCCGCTTCCCTTCAGCAATGGGAGCAGCTTAAACATACGCATCATGTTGGCGGATTCATCCAGTCTTTTCTGCCGTTGAGGCTTTAAAAAAGGCCTTAACGCATAGAGCAGCCGGGTGTTGTCATCCTCCTGCTGAACACTGGATAACAGCGGGGCGATTTTCAGGATAGACTGGAGCATTTCCGGGCTCACGCTCTGATTTCCCCCGCCAGCCCCTAAGCCGCTTAAGCCAGCTAATGCTCCCAGCCCGCCGGCGCCCTGTCCGTTTCCGCCCAGGCCGCCCAGCAAGGCTTCCAAAGGATTGGCGTTCTGAGGCGCTGCGGGAGCAGTCTGACCGGTGGGGCTGGAGTCCTGGCTGTCCGGCGCGATTCCCAGCATATTAGAGAGGTTTTTGATTTTCTCCATGCTGGCCGGGTCGTTTAGTATTTCGGAAATCTTACCCGCTAAGTCATCCATGGCTGCCTCCTCGTTATTTTCCGCCCTGTTTGCCCATCAGCTGGCGCATAAGGGCCTGCGCCTGGGGAGTGGACAAAAGCCTGTCGGTAGCCTCTTTGTCTGCCAGAAGCCTATGGAGTTTTTCCTGATCCTGGGGGCTTAGCTTTCCCAGCATCTCGTTTACCTTTTTTTGGCCTTCGCTTTCGGTCATAAGAAATTCCTCCTTTTTCCATGAAGGAACGAATCGCTTCGCCCTTCTATACTATGTAAAACTACGGAAAAATATGATATAATATCGCCGTAGCCATCTGCCAAGGAAACGCGCGGCCTTTAGGAGCTTCGGCCAGCTGGAAAGGCAAACAGGTTTCCCGGTTATTATTCTATGCGGCGGCCTGCCGTTTCGTTCCAAACACTTGCAGGCCGAGGAGCCCTCCCAAATTTAATACGGCTTAGGGAAAGCCTGGCGCGTACCTTCAAGGGTACGGAAAAGAGGCGTTAAAAAGGAAAAGAAAGCGGGAGCTATTTAGAGGGCTTTTCGTTTCCAAGCCCTCTGGCCTATGGCTCAAAAAATGCCGCGCATCTGGAAAGAGGGTTTGCTTGTTTCGAGGCAGAGCTTTATAAAAACCTGGCGGTTTCTGTGAAGAAGCGGCCGATAACACAGCCGGCGGCGCCGGTCAAGGATTGTACTATTCAGAAGGGGTGAAATTGATATGCGTATTTTAGTGGTCTCTGATACTCACCGGGATTTCAGCGCTCTGCATCACGCGGTCCAAACGCAGCCCAAAGCGGAAATTGTCCTCCATTTGGGGGATGGGGAAGAGGAGCTGATGCAGATAAAGCCGATGTTCCCGGAAAAGATGATCGTGGGAGTGCGGGGAAACTGCGATTTTGGCTCTCTGCTTCCCTGGGAGGAGGAGCTGTCGGTAGAGGGGAAAAAGATTTTTTTTACTCACGGGTATACTTATCAGGTGAAAATGACATTATATAACCTGGAGTGCGCTGCACGGGACAGAAAAGCAGACATCGCCCTTTACGGACATACGCACCAGGCGGAAATTGAATACCGGGACGGCTTGTATCTGATGAACCCAGGCAGTCTGCACGGCAGCTATGGCACTTACGGCATCATCGATATCACTCCAGCGGGTCTGGTGCCTAATATTGTGAAAAACTACCGGGATTAAGACTGCGGGCCGCCAAAATGCAGGCGGATCATTTCAGAGCCGGAACAGCCTCGGCTGCCGTAAGGAAAAATAAATCAATTAATAAGATGCGGAATCTGCACCAAACCCCCAAAGGCCCGGGACAAAAGAGCCATTTCTCTTTTGTCCCGGGCCTTTGGGGGTTTGGGAATAGAAGCGGGGGCCCGATGGGCTAGTCATCAGCTGTTTTTCATCTGCCCTACCGCCCAATCATATAAGGAAGCGATCACCGGCAGAAGGGAGCTTCCCTCCGGCGTCAAAGCGTATTCTACCCGAGGCGGAATCTCCTGAAACTGGGTGCGCTGGATCAGGCCTTGAGCGGTCAGATCCTTCAGGCTTTGACTGAACATCATATCCGTGATTCCGGGGATCTTTTCCTTTAAATCCCCGTAGCGAAGGCCGCCGCTTTCCGAGGATTGGCCTAATCCCCACAGAATGCGGAGCTTCCATTTTCCGCCCACCCGGGAAAGGGCGTATTCCAGCGGGTCCTGGGGCAGGCTGTCCAAATCCACATTCCGCTTTACCGCCGGAATTACCGGCTGGGGCGCGGATGCCCGTTTTTCCTTTTTCTCTTTCTTCTCTTTTTTATCTTTTTTCAAGATCCCAGCCCCTTTCCGGCAGCGCTTTTCTTTAAGAGTAGCATAAACCTTAGGTTTCGTAAAGAATATTCTGGTAAAATTCTGGAAAGCTATCGGTAAGTTTTAGATTTTTAGGAGGGAAACCTATGCAGGAAACGGTAAACGACGTGATGAGCAAAAAAGTGGTGGCGGTTCTGCCGGGGGATACCCTGGAAGAGGCGGCCAGACTGATGAAGGAGCATGATGTGGGCGTGCTGCCGGTGGTATCCGGCGGGGAACTGAAGGGGCTGGTTACAGACCGGGATATTGTGCTCCAGTGCGTTGCGGCGGGAAAAGAGCCCTCTCAGGTAAAGGCTTATCAGATTATGACCAAGGATGTGGTCAGCGTTTCTCCCGGACAGACCGTCAGCGAGGCGGCCCGGCTCATGGGAAAGGAGCAGATCCGGCGGCTGCCGGTGCTTAAGGACGGAGTGATCGACGGTATGATCAGCATGGCGGATATCGCCCGCCGCCACGCCGGCCCGGAGGTTGCCGCGGCAATTTCAGAGATCAGCGAACCGTTTTCAGGAATCGCCGGAGCGGTGAGGACCAGGTGATTCAAGGAGGACGGCTTAGAAGCGCGGACGCCGGCAGAAGGATCGCCGGCGTCCGCCTGAAAGGCCAGGAACCGGCAAAGGCCGGATTGCAAAAACGGGGATATTATGGTAAACTGAGCTTGTAATAGAAAGGAGTTGATTACCGGTGAAAAAAATCGGTGTTCTTTTATTGTGCGCCTTGCTGGCGGCTTCCGTTATGACGGCCTGCCAAAACGGAGGAAAAGACGGGAATTCGTCTCAGACTTCCTCCGCTGCCTCCAGCGCCCAGACCTCCAGCGCCCCGGCCTCCTCAGCGGAGGAAACTTCCAGCCAAGCCGCCTCCTCCCAGGAAACCAGCCCTTCCTCTGAACCGGACAAGGTGTATGAAAGCGGAGCGGATTATACCCTGGAAATTACCGAAATGGAGCCTGCCGGGATTGACGGAGTCAGCGTATCGATGACGGTTCCGGTGATGGGCGGCGCGGCTGCGCAAAAATATGGCGTCAGCGGGGAGATCACCCGGCAGGTCAATGGAACGGTTCAGGAGGTTATCGCGGATTCCGGTTATCACTCCGGCACGCTGACTCTGGAAAGCGAAGCCCCGTACTACTCCGAAAAGCTGCTCAGCATCGTGATGACTGTGGACTACACCGCCGAAGGGATGGCCTATCCGGTCCACACGGTGAAAACGGTGAACTTTCTTTTGGGAGAAAGCGGGTTTTCCGACTTTGCCAGCGCCATTGAGGATAACGACGCCTTCCGTGAGGCGCTGACAGCGAACAACGGTTCCGATGTGGATGACGAAACCTTGTTGTCCGGTATCAGCGAGGCCAGCGTTTACTTTACGGAAACCGGCGTGGGAATCGCCGTGCCGGTACCCCATGCCGTTGGAGACGTGGTCCGGATCGTGATCCCCTACAGCCAGACCGAGGGCTTCCGCACCGACGATCCGGCGTGGAACAGCTTCCAATAACCAAAAATTTTCAGCGGGGCCGCCGGAGCGGTTTCGGCGGCCCTGAACGGTTGTCTCCGCCGGCGGGCGGAGGCAGGGCCCCGCTCTGAAGCGGAAAAGTAAATGGCGTTGGTTTTTTCCCGGCACAGCCCGGTTTTTCATCAAATCCACAGGGTATGGCGATGGAAAATGAGGGTGAGCAAATTATACAAATTTTAAAGAGAAAGTTCTTGCAAATATACAGAAAAAAAGCTTGCAACTTCCGGTGAAAAATGGTATTATAATTGAGCGTGACTGCGATAGATATGCGATGAAGCGGGAGGTTGCGGCGGTTTCCGCCGGTTTTTCCGTGGAGTATGTCCGATTTTAAACCGGGCGACAGAAATATTTTGAGAAAGTGAAAGTGCGGCTTGCCTTGCTTTCATGGTACTCAGACGCTTTTTGACCGAACCCGGATTAGACTCGTAAGAGTCCAGTCCGGTTTTTCAATGCAGGTCGAGGAAACACCCGGATGGGTTGTCGAAAATAGAAGCGTCGCCCGCCAACTATTTTAAGGAGGCGTTGTTCATGGCAGTCAAAGAAAAAATCAGGATCAGACTCAAGGGGTACGATCACAAGCTGGTGGATGCATCCGCCGAGAAGATCGTTGAGACAGCGAAGCGCACGGGCGCCAGAGTTTCCGGGCCGGTGCCGCTGCCGACAGAGAAGCAGATCATCACCATTCTGCGTGCCGTCCACAAATATAAGGACAGCCGCGAGCAGTTTGAGATGCGCACCCACAAGAGATTGATTGATATCCTGAGACCGTCCAATAAGACGGTGGAGGCTCTGATGAGCCTGGAGCTCCCTGCTGGCGTTGAGATCGAGATCAAGGCCTAACGGCTGAGAGAAAGGTTCCAACCAACCAGGCGGAAGCGGTCAAGTTGGCAAACGCCAACCAATAACCTGCTAGGAGGAAAGGTAACATGCAAAAAGGAATCATCGGCAAGAAAATCGGCATGACGCAGATTTTCGATGAGAACGGGAAAGTCGTTCCCGTAACAGTCGTGGAAGCCGGCCCCTGTGTGGTTTCCCAGAAAAAGACTGTTGAAAACGACGGCTACGCGGCTGTGCAGATCGGCTTCGGCGATCTGAAGGCCCATAAGGTAAAGAAGCCTATGGCCGGACACTTCGCGAAAGCCAACGTAGCCCCCAAGAGAACTCTCAGAGAGTTCCGGTTCGACGACATCGACGCTTACAACGTAGGCGACCTGGTAAAGGCGGACGTGTTCGCCGCCGGAGACAAGGTAGACGTCACCGGCACCAGCAAGGGTAAAGGCTACGCCGGCGTGATCAAGCGCTGGAACTTCCAGAGACTGAAGGAATCTCACGGTTCCGGACCGGTTGCCCGCCACGGCGGTTCCATCGGCTCCTGCTCCGATCCTTCCAGAGTGTACCCCGGCAAGAAGATGGCCGGCCATCTGGGAAGCGAGAGAGTCACCGTTCAGAATCTGCAGGTTGTCAAGGTGGACGCCGAGAACAACCTTATCGCTATCAAGGGCGCGATTCCGGGTCCTAACGGCGGTACCGTAGTGATCCATGACACCGTTAAGGCCTAAGGGAAGGAGGAATTGGAATGCCTAATGTAGCAGTATTTGACGTAACCGGCAAGGAGGTCGGCAAGATCGACCTTTCCGACGCCGTTTTTGGGATTGAGCCCAACGCTGTCGTGATGCATGAAGTGGTTGTGAATTACCTGGCCAACCAGCGCCAGGGCACCCAGTCCGCGCTCACCAGAAGCGAGGTTTCCGGCGGCGGCAAAAAGCCCTGGAGACAAAAAGGCACCGGCCATGCGAGACAGGGTTCCACCCGTGCTCCCCAGTGGACTCATGGCGGTATCGTATTTGCTCCCAAGCCGAGAAGCTACCGTTATACCGTAAACAAGAAGGTCAGAAGATTGGCTCTGAAGTCTGCTCTGTCCTCTAAGGTGCAGGAAGAAAGCCTGGTGGTTTTGGATTCCGTGACCATGGACGCTTACAAGACCAAGACCGTGGCTGCCATGCTCAACGCTCTGGGCGCTGAGAAAAAGGCCCTGATCGTGCTTCCCTCCGTGGACCAGAAGCTGATTAAATCCGCCAACAATATCCCCGGCGTGAAAACCGCCCAGGTAAACACCATCAATGTGTACGATATCCTGAACGCTGACAAGCTCATCGTTCTCAAGGACGCCGTCGCAAAGATTGAGGAGGTGTACGCGTAATGGCAGCACAGGATATCATCATTCGTCCGGTCATTACCGAAAAAAGCATGTCCGGCATGGCTTCCAAGAAATATACCTTTGAGGTCTGCAAGGACGCCAACAAGATTGAAATTGCCAAGGCAGTGGAAGAGCTCTTCGGCGTGAAGGTTTCCAAGGTGAACACCCTGCACGTGAGAGGCCATATGCGCCGCCAGGGCAGATACGAGGGCTATACTCCTTCCTGGAAGAAGGCCGTCGTCACCCTGAAAGAGGACAGCAAGCCCATCGAGTTCTTCGAAGGCATGATGTAAGGGGAAATCCCCCGCAGGCGCTTTCTCCCTTGACGCCGCCGCTTCGGCCGGCGGAAAAAGGTCAAAAGGGGACCCAAGGGTTCCCCGGATCGGAAAAGCGCATCTGAAGTTTGACGGAATCCCGTCAAAGGCAACGTATGGGGATCAGGCAAATCCCCGCAAAGCCATCATGAGGAGTGTGAAACCGTAATGCCTATCATCAATTATAAGCCGACTACGCCCTCCCGGCGCAATATGTCGGTTACGGATTACTCCGGCCTTTCCAAGGTAGCCCCGGAAAAAAGCCTGCTGGCTCCCTTGAACAAGAAGTCCGGACGTAACAGCTACGGCAGAATCACCGTCCGCCACAGAGGCGGCGGAAACCGTAGAAAATACCGCATCATCGATTTCAAGCGTCAGAAGTTTGACGTACCGGGAACGGTCAAGACCCTGGAATACGATCCTAACCGTTCCGCTTTCATCGCCCTGATCGAGTATCAGGACGGCGAGAAAAGATATATCATCGCCCCCAACGGCCTGAAGGTCGGCGACACGGTAGTCGCCAGCCCCTCTGCGGATATCAAGCCCGGCAATGCTCTGCCGCTGGCCAATATCCCCACCGGTACCTTCATTCACAACGTTGAGCTGTATCCCGGCAAGGGCGCCCAGTTGGCCCGGGCCGCCGGCAACATGGCCCAGCTGATGGCCAAGGAAAACAACATGGCTCTTCTGAGACTGCCTTCCGGCGAGCTGAGAAACGTTCCCGTAAACTGCATGGCCACCATCGGCCAGGTAGGCAACGTGGACCACGAGAACGTGAAAATTGGCAAGGCCGGCAGAAAGCGCAACATGGGCTGGAGACCTACCGTCCGCGGTTCTGTTATGAACCCCAACGACCACCCCCACGGCGGTGGTGAAGGTAAATCCCCTGTTGGACGTCCGGGACCGGTTACCCCCTGGGGCAAGCCCGCTCTTGGATATAAGACCAGAGCGCACCATAACCGCTCCGATAAGTTTATCGTGAGACGCAGAAATGGTAAATAAGGCGTACGGAAAGGAGCTTAAATAATGGGCAGAAGCGTTAAGAAGGGTCCTTTTGTACAGCCTGTGCTGCTCAAAAGGGTTCAGGAAATGAATAAGACAGGCGAAAAGAAAATCGTGAAGACCTGGAGCAGAAGCTCTACCATCTTCCCGGATTTCGTCGGTCACACCTTTGCGGTCCACGACGGCCGCAAGCACGTCCCGGTGTATGTTACTGAAGATATGGTCGGCCACAAGCTGGGCGAGTTCGCCCCCACCAGAACCTTCAGAGGCCACGCCGGCGCGAAAACAACGAAATAACGGCCGAAAGGAGTGTATCGCATGGAAGCAAGGGCTTATTTGAAATACGCCCGTATTTCTCCCAGAAAAGTATCGGTTGTGCTGGATCTGATCCGCAACAAGCCGGTTGATTATGCAATGGCTGTCCTGAAGCATACCCCGAAGGCCGCCTGTGAGGACCTCGAGAAGTTGCTCAAGTCGGCAATCGCCAATGCTGAGAACAACCACAATATGGACGTTTCCCGGTTATACGTGGCCGAGTGCCATGTGTCCCAGGGCCCGATCCTCAAGCGCATTCGTCCCAGAGCGCAGGGTCGCGCATTCCGCATCGACAAGAAGACCTCGCACGTCACCCTCGTGCTCAAGGAACAAGAATAACGCAGTAGAGGAGGTAAACTGATAGTATGGGCCAGAAAGTAAATCCCCACGGTCTCCGTGTGGGCGTAATCAAAGATTGGGACTCCCGCTGGTTTGCCAAGGATAAGGATTTCGGCGATACCCTCGTCGAGGACTATAACCTGCGCAAGCACCTGAAGAAAAAGCTCTACGGAGCCGGAGTGCCGAAGATCGAAATTGAACGCGACGCTTCCAAAGTCCGTATCCATATCCACTGCGCGAAGCCTGGTATGGTCATCGGCAAGGGCGGCGCTGAAATCGAAAAGCTGCGTTTGGAGTGCGAAAAGATTCTGAACAAGCCGGTCGCCATCAATATCGTGGAGGTCAAATCTCCCGATTTGAACGCCCAGCTGGTTGCTGAAAATATCGCCCAGCAGCTGGAAAAGAGAATTTCCTTCCGCCGCGCCATGAAGCAGGCCATCGGCCGCGCCATGAGATTCGGCGCCAAGGGAATCAAGACACAAGTCGGCGGACGTTTGGGCGGCGCTGAAATCGCCAGAACCGAACAGTACCACGAGGGTACTATTCCGCTGCAGACCATCAGAGCGGACATCGATTACGGCTTTGCCGAGGCTGCCACCACCTACGGCCGCATCGGCGTAAAGGTTTGGCTGTACCGGGGCGAAGTGCTCCAGAACGCCGGCCGTCCCCGTGCCCGCAGGGAAGGAGGCAATAAGTAATGCTGTTGCCCAAGCGTGTAAAATACCGCAGAGTCCACAGAGGCCGTTTGACCGGTAAGGCGATGCGGGGTAACAAAGTAACTTACGGCCAGTTTGGCCTGCAGGCCCTGGAGCCGGCGTGGATCACCTCGAACCAGATCGAGGCCGCCCGTGTGGCCATGACCCGTTATACCAAGCGTTTCGGACAGGTTTGGATCAAGATTTTTCCCGACAAGCCCATCACCGAAAAGCCCGCTGAAACCCGAATGGGTTCCGGTAAAGGCTCTCCCGAGTACTGGGTGGCCGTGGTTAAGCCCGGCAGAGTGATGTTCGAGATCGGCGGAATCGCTGAGGAAACCGCCCGGGAGGCTATGAGACTGGCTGCCAACAAGCTGCCGATTAAATGCAAGTTCGTGAAAAAGGAAGAAACGGAGGTTGAGCAGTAATGAAGGCCTCAGAGATTAGAGAATTAAGCGCCGCAGAACTGGAAAGCAAGCTCAAAGACCTGAAAGCTGAACTTTTCAACCTGCGTTTCCAGCTTGCCATTAATCAGCTCGACAACCCGATGCGCATCAGTGCTGTTAAGAAGGACATCGCAAGAGTGAAAACCGTTCTTCGCCAGATGGAACTGAACGACAGCGCTAAGGCGTAAGGGAAGGGAGGATTAAGCCGTGAGCGAAAGAAATATGAGAAAAACCAATGTTGGCAAGGTGGTCAGCAACAAAATGGATAAGACCATCGTTGTCGCCATTGAGGACAGCGTAAAGCATCCCCTTTACAAAAAGATCATCAAGCGTACGGTGAAGCTGAAGGCGCATGACGAAAACAACGAGTGCAACATCGGCGACCGCGTGCGCGTGATGGAGACCCGTCCCCTTTCCAAGGATAAGAGATGGCGTCTCGTAGAGATCATTGAAAAAGCGAAATAATCCGCTCAGGAGTGTTTTGCTGGCTGAAGGGGTAAGGCCCCCAGCCAATAAACTTGAATAGGAGGAACGCACTGTGATACAGCAGCAGACTTACCTCAAAGTTGCCGATAACACCGGCGCGAAGGAGCTTATGTGCATTCGCGTTCTGGGCGGCACTCGCAGAAGGTATGCAAATATCGGCGACGTGGTGGTAGCTTCCGTGAAAAAAGCAGCACCCGGCGGCGTGGTAAAAAAAGGCGACGTGGTCAAGGCGGTCATCGTCCGCTCCGCAAAAGGCGTTCGCCGTGATGACGGCACCTACATCCGCTTCGATGAGAACGCGGCCGTCATTATCCGTGACGACAAGAACCCTCGCGGCACCCGTATTTTCGGGCCGGTGGCGAGAGAACTGCGCGATAAGGATTACCTCAAAATTTTGAGCCTTGCGCCCGAAGTGCTTTAATGGAGGTGCTCACTGATGATTAATAAGGTTCATGTAAAAACGGGTGACACCGTAGTCGTGTTAAGCGGCAAGGAGCGCGGCAAAAAAGGCAAGGTAATGGCTGTCAGCCCCAAAGAGGGCAAGGTCATCGTGGAAAAGATCAACATGGTATCCAAGCACATGAAGCCCCGCAGAATGGGTGAAACCGGCGGCATTGTAAAGGCCGAGGGCGCCATGTACGCTTCCAAGGTCCAGATCGTTTGCCCCCGCTGCGGCAAGCCCACCCGTGTCGCCCATAAGATCTATGAGGACGGCACTAAGGAACGCATTTGCAAAAAATGCGGCGAGTCGCTGTAAGGAGGATAAAAGATGGCTAGACTTAAGGATTACTACAAGCAGGACGTAGCGCCCGCTTTGATGAAAAAGTTTTCTTATAAGAGCGTCATGCAGATCCCGAAGCTGGATAAGATCGTAATCAACGTCGGCGCCGGCGAGGCCAAGGACAACGCCAAGGTGATCGACGCCATCACTACCGATCTTGCCGCTATCACCGGCCAGAAGCCGGTGGTCTGCAAGGCCAGAAAGTCCGTTGCGAACTTTAAGCTCCGTGAGGGAATGAATATCGGCGTGAAGGTTACCCTGAGAGGCGACCGGATGTACGAGTTCCTTGACAGGCTGTTCAACGTGGCTCTGCCCCGTGTAAGAGACTTCAGAGGCATCAACCCCAACTCTTTCGATGGCCGTGGCAACTACAACATGGGCATCAAGGAGCAGCTGATCTTCCCTGAGATCGATTACGATAAGATCGATAAGGTTCGCGGAATGGACATTTGTTTCGTAACCACCGCAAACAACGACGAAGAGGCCCGCGAGCTGCTTTCCTTGATGGGCGCTCCGTTTGCGAAATAAGGAGGGATTGTTGTGGCCAAAACATCTATGAAAATCAAGCAGCAAAGACCGGCGAAGTATTCTTCCCGCGAATACAACAGATGCAAAATCTGTGGCAGGCCGCATGCCTACCTTCGCAAATTCGGAATTTGCCGTATCTGCTTCAGGGAGCTTGCCTATAAGGGCGAGATTCCGGGCGTGAAAAAAGCCAGCTGGTAAGCAAGAGCAAAGGAGGTAAACGGCAGTGCAAATTACTGATTCTATCGCAGATTTGCTGACGAGAATCCGCAACGCGAGTTCCGCCAAGCATGAAACTGTTGATATCCCGGCTTCCAACATGAAGAAAGCGATTATGCAGATTCTGGTGGACGAGGGCTATGTAAAGAGCTTTACCGTCATCGAGGATGGCAAGCAGGGCATGATCCGGGCAACCTTGAAATACGGCGAGGGAAAGACCCCGGTCATCACCGGCCTTCGCAGGGTTTCCAAGCCCGGCCTGAGAATTTACAGCAGCGTAGAGGATATGCCTAAGGTATTAAAGGGCCTGGGCATCGCGATCGTTTCCACTTCCAAGGGCGTTATGACCGACCGTCAGGCCCGTAAGGAGAATGTAGGCGGCGAAATCCTTGCATTTATTTGGTAAGGAGGTGTTGATATGTCTCGAATTGGAAGAAAACCTATAAATATTCCCGCCGGCGTTGACGTAAAGGTGAGCGACGGTGTTGTAACGGTCAAAGGCCCCAAGGCTACTTTGACCCAAAAGGTTCATCCCAACATGACCGTTAAGGTCGAGGGCAGCGAGGTTCTGGTCACCCGTCCTAATGACGAGAAGGAGAACCGCAGCCTGCACGGCTTGACCCGCACCCTGATCCACAATATGATCGTGGGCGTTACCGAGGGCTACAAGAAGGAGCTGGAGGTTAACGGCGTAGGCTACCGTGTGCAGAAGCAAGGCAAAAACCTTGTGATGAACCTGGGGTACTCTCATCAGGTAACCATGTCTGAAACAGACGATATTACCATTGAGGTACCGGGCCCGAACAAGATCATCATTCATGGCGCCGACAAGCAGAAGGTCGGACAGTTCGCCGCGGAGGTCCGCGAGAAGCGTCCGCCGGAGCCTTATAAGGGCAAGGGCATCAAGTATGTTGACGAGGTCATCCGCCGCAAGGAAGGTAAGGCCGGTAAGGGCGGCAAGAAGTAATTAAAGGAGTGAATCAACGATGGTGAATAAGGCTGATACCAATAAAGCTAGATTACACCGCCATAAAAGAGTGCGCGGTAAGATCAGCGGCACCGCGGCGCGTCCGCGCCTGAACGTTTTCCGCTCCACCAATCACATCTACGCCCAGTTGATCGACGACGTTAAGGGTGTAACCCTGGCGGCGGCCTCAACGCTGGACAAGGAATTTGATGGAAACGGCGGAAACAAGGAAGCCGCGAAGAAGGTTGGCGAGCTCATTGCCAAACGTGCCGCTGAAAAGGGCATTTCCGAGGTCGTATTCGACCGCGGCGGCTATATTTTCCACGGCCGCGTCAAAGAGCTGGCCGAAGGCGCCCGTGAGGGCGGCCTCAAGTTCTAAGAGAAGGAGGAATACTTTTGGCTAGATTTGACGCAAAAGCGACTGAGAGCGAATACAAAGAGCGCGTAGTCGCGATCAACCGTGTATCTAAGACTGTAAAGGGCGGCCGTATCTTTAAGTTTGCCGCTTTGGTTGTGGTTGGCGACGAAAAGGGCACCGTGGGCTTCGGCATCGGCAAGGCCGGCGAGGTTCCGGACGCTATCCGCAAGGGAATCGAGGACGCCAAGAAGAACCTGGTGAAGATTTCTCTGAGAGGAACCACCATTCCTCATGAGGTCATCGGCATCTACGACGCCGGCAAGGTTCTCATGAAGCCCGCCGCTCCCGGTACCGGCGTGATCGCCGGCGGCCCGGTGCGTGCTGTGGTCGAGGCGGCTGGTATCAAGGATATCAGAACCAAGGCCCTGCGTTCCAACAATCCCTGCAACGTGGTGCGGGCCACTTTGGAAGGCCTGAAGAGCCTGCGCACCGCAGAGGAAGTCGCGGTGATCCGCGGCAAGTCCGTAAAAGAAATCTTATAAGTAAGGGGGTAGCAATATGGCACAGCTAAAGGTAAAGCTGGTCAAGAGTCTGATCGGCAGCAAAAAGGACCAGATTGCAACCGCCCAGGCTTTGGGTCTGCGTAAGATCGGCGACGAGACCGTTCAGCCGGATAACCCGCAGACAAAGGGCAAGGTGGCAAAGATCATCCACCTCATCGAGGTAACAGAAGCGTAAGCAAGGAGGTGCGAATCCAATGAAACTGCATGAACTTTCACCGGCGGAAGGCTCCACCAAAGAGAGCAAGCGCATCGGTAGAGGGCATGGCTCAGGCCAGGGCAAAACTGCCGGCAAGGGCCACAAGGGCCAAAAGGCCAGAGCGGGCAGAGGGATGCGTCCCGGCTTCGAGGGCGGCCAGATGCCTCTGCAGAGGCGTATTCCGAAGAGAGGCTTCAACAACATCTTCGCCAAGGAGATCGTTGCCATCAACGTTGGCTCTCTGAATGTATTTGAAGACGGCGCAGTGGTTGATAATGAAGCCATTATCAAGGCTGGCATCGCGAAAAAGGCCTGCGACGGCATTAAAATTCTCGGCAACGGCCAACTGACCAAGAACCTGACGGTTAAGGTCAGCGCTTATTCTGAAGCTGCAAAGCAGAAGATCGAGGCGGCCGGCGGGAAGGCTGAGGTGATCTGAGTTGTTCAAAACAATGCAGAACGCCTGGAAAATCCCGGACTTAAGAAAAAAGATCCTGTTCACCCTGTTGGTGATCATTGTTTTCCGAATCGGCGCCAATATGCCGGCCCCCTTCCTGAACATGGAAGCGCTGGCCGGCCTGATGGGTTTTGTGACCGACAGCTCCAGCGCCAACGCGTTTGCGTATTTGAACACCTTATCCGGCGGCGCTTTCGCCCAGGCGACCCTGTTCGCCATGTCGGTAACTCCCTACATCAACAGCTCCATTATTATGCAGCTGCTGACCGTGGCGATTCCTCCGTTAGAGAGAATGGCCAAGGAAGGGGAAGAGGGCCGGAAAAAGATCGGCGCCATTACCCGCTATGTCGCGGTTGTCCTTGGTCTGGTACAGGGCTTGGCCTACTATCTGTACCTGCGGGGCAGCAGCTATGAGGGAACGCCGATCGTCACCTATACTGAGGGCGCCGCGGGCGTATTTACCGCAATCGTCATCGTGCTGGTGTTCACCGCCGGTACCGCTATGATGATGTGGCTGGGCGAGCAGATCAACCAGAAGGGCATTGGCAATGGTATTTCCATTCTGCTGTTCGCAGGTATCGTGGCGAGACTGCCCGATACAGTCAACATTCTGGTGAAGGCTCTAGGCGCGGCTTGGGAATCTCCCGATTCTTTCGGCCAGTATTATTTCTTCGTACCGCTGTTCGTCATCATCTTCCTGGCCATTATCTGGGTCATCGTATTCATGAACGACGCGGAGAGAAGGATCCCGGTGCAGTACGCGAAACGGGTTGTCGGCAGAAAGATGTACGGCGGCCAGTCCACCCATCTTCCCATTAAGGTCAATATGTCCGGCGTTATGCCGATCATCTTCGCAAGCTCTATTTTAACCATTCCATCCACCATCCAGCTGTTTGTAACTCCGACAGGCTTCTGGAAAACCGTGTTGGACGCTCTTTCCACCACCGGCTGGGTGTACGCGTTAATTTACTTCCTGCTGATTTTGATGTTCGCTTATTTCTATGTGGCGATTCAGTATAATCCCATTGAAATGGCCAATAATCTTCGTCAGAACAACGGCACGATTCCCGGAATTCGTCCCGGAAAGCCTACTTCTGATTATATTCAGAAAATTCTGTCAAAGATTACATTGATCGGCGCTTTGTTCCTGGCGGTCATCGCCTTGCTGCCCATTGCGTTCAGCGCTTTCACCGGAATGCACAACCTGATGATGGGCGGAACCTCCGTCATCATTTTGGTAGGCGTAGCGCTGGATACCATGAAGCAGATGGAATCTCAGATGATGATGCGTCATTACAAAGGATTCCTGGATTAATGCGGTTTAGGAAGGAGTCGTTATTATGAAAATCATTCTGCTGGGAGCCCCCGGCGCTGGGAAAGGCACCCAGGCGGAGGCAATCTGCAAGCATCTTTCCATTCCACAAATTTCCACGGGTAATATTATCCGTGCCGCGCTGAAGAACGGCACTGAGATGGGCAAAAAGGCCCAAGCTTATATGGACGCGGGAAAGCTGGTTCCCGATGAGGTCGTCATCGGCATCATCGAGGAGCGTTTACAGGAGGACGACTGCAAAAACGGTTACGTCCTGGACGGCTTCCCCCGCACCATTCCCCAGGCCGAGGCTCTGGACAAAATGGTGAAGATCGACAAGGTCATTGACCTGGAAGTCTCCGACGAGGCGATCATCGCCAGAATGTCCGGACGCCGTGTCTGCGAAAAATGCGGCGCCACCTACCATCTGCTTTACAAAAAGCCGAAGGCCGAGGGCGTGTGCGACATTTGCGGCGGCACCCTCATTCAGCGCAAGGATGACCATCCGGACACCGTGAAGGCGCGTCTGGAAGTTTATCATAAAGAGACAGAGCCCCTGATCGCCCATTACAAAAAGCAAGGCGTCGTGAAAAGAGTAGATGGCCAGGAGGAAGTCGCCGACACCACCCGCTTAACGCTGGCAGCGTTAGAGGCTTAATCCATGGTTGTACTCAAAACGAGCCGCGAACTCAAGGCGATGAGAGAAGCCGGACGGATCTCCGCCAACGCGTTAAAGCTGGCGGGCGAGGCGGTGGAACCGGGCATTACCACCTGGGAAATCGACGAGATCGTCCGCAAGTATATCGAGGGACAGGGGGCGGTCCCCTCGTTTCTCGGCTACGGCGGTTTTCCGGCCAGCGTGTGTATTTCTGTCAACAATGTGGTCATCCACGGCATACCGAGCAAGAAGTGCGTTGTGAAAAAAGGCGATATTGTCAGCATCGACATCGGCGCCCACTTTAACGGTTTCCACGGAGACAACGCCTGGACGTTCCCCTGCGGGGACATCAGCGAGGAAGCCAGGGCCCTTTTGGATGCCACCAGGGAAAGCCTTTTTGAGGGAATCAAAATGGCGAAGGCGGGCAACCGCATCGGCGATATCGGCAGCGCGGTTCAAAGGTATGTAGAAGCGCGCAACTACTCTGTGGTACGAGATTTTGTCGGCCATGGCGTAGGTGCGAAGCTGCATGAAGATCCAAGCGTACCAAATTTCGGTACACCCGGTAGGGGTGTACGCCTGTTACCCGGAATGACCATTGCCATAGAGCCTATGGTGAATGCCGGCACTTATGAAGTCGAAATCCTTTCGGACGAATGGACAACGGTAACAGCGGACGGCAAGCTGTCCGCTCACTTTGAGCACAGCGTGGCAATCACCCCCGATGGTCCTCAGATTCTGACTCTTCCCGACGATTGATGAAAAGGGAGGCGCCCATGGAACTGAAACGAGGATTGCTTGTCAGGTCCAAAGCGGGACATGACAAACACGGTTTTTTTGTGGTGCTGTCGGCGGATCAGGAGTTTGCCGTGATCTGCGACGGAAAGCACAGGCCGCTCCAGCGACCGAAAAAGAAAAACTGCAGGCATCTGGCTGTAACCAATACGGTTCTGCCGGAGGAGGCAATGAAAACCAATCGTGAGATTCGCCGAGGGATCCGGTGCTATTTGGAAAAGGATCCCCAGTCTTAACCATGAGGAGGTTATGGTTTTGTCGAAACAGGATGTTATCGAAATCGAAGGTACTGTGAAGGAAGCACTGCCAAACGCAATGTTTCAGGTCGAACTTCCCAACGGCCATATGATCCTGGCCCATATTTCCGGGAAATTACGGATGAACTTCATCCGGATTCTGCCCGGGGATAAAGTCACTTTGGAGATGTCTCCTTATGACTTGACCAGAGGCCGCATCACATGGCGTTCTAAATAAGGAGGCGTAACGAAATGAAAGTCAGACCTTCTGTCAAGAAAATCTGCGAAAAGTGCAAGGTCATCAAGCGCAAGGGAAAAGTTATGGTGATCTGCGACAATCCGAAGCATAAGCAGCGCCAGGGCTAAAATTCATCGAGAAGTCCGTGATACCGCAAAAGCGGCCGAAGACCCGGCTCCGTGCCGAGCGGCGTAAAGGTTGTTGGCCAGACAGGTTTGGCTGACAGACGGTATTTTCGGAGATCGGCAATGAAAAGCCAACAGGCGCGACCAAATTTATCAGGAGGTGCAAGGCATGGCACGTATAGCAGGTGTAGACTTGCCAAGAGATAAAAGAATCGAAATCGGCCTTTCCTATATCTACGGGATCGGACGCAAGACCGCCACTGAGATTTTGAAGGCGACCGGCGTAAACCCCGACACCCGGGTAAGAGATTTAACCGAGGACGATGTTTCCAAGCTGAGAGAGTATATCGACCATAACTGCCGCGTGGAGGGCGACCTTCGCCGGGATGTGGCGTTCGATATTAAGAGACTTATTGAAATCGGCTGCTATCGCGGCGTCCGTCACCGTAAGGGCCTGCCCGTAAGAGGCCAGCGCTCCAAGACCAACGCCAGAACCCGCAAGGGACCCAAGAAGACGATAGCTAACAAGAAGAAATAAGGAGGGGTTTTGATGGCAGCTCAGAAGGGCGGCAAGAAAACCGCCGTACGCAGACGCCGTGAGCGCAAAAATATTGACCGCGGTGCCGCGCATATTCAGTCCACCTTTAACAACACGATCGTGACCATCACCGACACCCAGGGCAACGCTGTTTCTTGGGCGAGCGCCGGTGAGCTGGGTTTCAGAGGCTCCAGAAAGAGTACTCCTTTCGCGGCGCAGACCGCCGCAGAAACCGCAGCTAAGGTTGCTATGGAACACGGCATGAAGTCCGTCGAGGTCTTTGTAAAGGGACCCGGCTCAGGCCGTGAGGCCGCGATCCGCGCGTTGCAGGCCGCAGGGCTCGAGGTCAGCATGATCAAAGACGTGACCCCGATTCCTCACAATGGATGCCGTCCTCCCAAGAGAAGACGTGTCTAATCGAAAGGAGAGAATAAGTTATGGCTAAAAATATGCAGCCGATTGCAAAGCGCTGCCATGCCCTGGGAATTTCTCCTACGGTCATGGGATATAGCAAGAAGACTACCAACCGCAATCCCGGCGGCCAGATGAGAAAGAAAAAGGGCGAATATGCCCTCCAGCTGGCTGAAAAGCAGAAGGTAAAGTTCGTTTACGGCATTCTGGAGCGCCAGTTCCGTTCTTACTATGAGAAGGCCACCCGTATGCCTGGTAAGGCCGGTGAAAACCTGCTGATCCTGGTGGAGCGCCGCCTGGACAACGTGGTATACCGTTTAGGCTTTGCCAGCACCCGCCGCGACGCCAGACAGCTGGTGAACCATGGCCATTTTACCGTCAACGGCAAGAGAGTCAACATTCCTTCCTATTTGGTAAAGCCCGGCGATGTGATCGAAGTGGCGGAAACCAGCCGTTCCTCCGTCAAGTTCAGCAAGCTGACCGGCGAAGATGCTCCGATGGTAACCGTGCCTCGTTGGCTGGAGCGTGAAAAGAGTTCTTTGAAGGGCGTTGTCGCTGCAATGCCTGCTCGTGAGGATATCGATCTCCCTGTCGAAGAGCACTTGATCGTCGAGTTGTACTCCAAATAATGCCCATGCGGTTGATTTCAATACGCGTTGGCATCACTTACCAATACAACTGTGTGCCTAAGGTCAAGGAGGGTCGCTAATGATCGAGATAGAAAAGCCTAGAATTGATACCGAAGTATTATCTGCCGACGGAACTTACGGCAAGTTTGTGGTGGAGCCGCTGGAGCGCGGCTTCGGCACAACGCTGGGGAACAGCTTGAGAAGGGTATTGCTCTCCTCACTGCCGGGCGTTGCCGTAACCTCCATCAAGATTGACGGAGTTCTCCATGAGTTTTCCACGATACCAGGCGTGAAAGAGGATGTGACTGAGATCGTCCTCAACATGAAGGGCTTAACGGCAAAGCTGCACTGCGACGGTGCCAAAACCGTGGAAATCAGTGCGGAGGGTCCTTGCGAGGTTACCGCGGATTCCATCAAATGCGACAGCGAGGTTGAGATTCTCAACCCCGAAATGCACATTGCAACCCTCGGTGACGGGGCCAGGCTCTATATGGAAATTACCCTGGATAAAGGCAGAGGCTATATTTCCGCTGAAAGAAATAAAGCCAATATGCAGAACAATGTGATCGGCATTCTGCCTATCGATTCTATTTATACACCTGTGTTGAAGGTCAATTTCGGTGTGGAAAACACCCGTGTGGGTCAGATCACCGACTATGACAAGCTGACGCTGGAGGTTTGGACCAACGGGGTCATCAACGCGCAGGAGGCGGTTTCCCTAGCCGCTAAGGTCCTGACCGAGCACCTGAACCTGTTTGTAGACCTTTCTGATAAGGGCTATAACACGGAGATCATGGTGGAAAAGGACGACAAGGGCAAGGAAAAGGTTCTGGAAATGACGATTGAAGAGCTGGATCTTTCCGTCCGCTCCTTCAACTGCCTGAAGCGCGCCGGCATTAACACAGTGGAGGACCTGATCAATAAGTCTGAGGACGATATGATGAAGGTTCGCAACCTGGGACGCAAGTCCCTGGAGGAGGTTGTGTATAAGCTCAACTCCCTCGGATTCAGTCTTCGCAAGGACGACGAATAAGCCGTCCGGATAAACCAAGGTAAAGGAGTGAATTTTCGATGCCCGGAACAAGAAAGCTCGGAAGAGACACTGCTCATAGAACCGCTATGCTGAGGGCGATGGTAACCTTTCTGCTGGAAAACGGTAAAATCGAAACCACAGTCACTCGCGCCAAGGAAGTACGTTCCTTGACCGAGAAAATGATCACCATCGCAAAGGTAAACGATCTGCATCATAAGAGAATGGCTATGGCCTTCATCACCAAGGAGGGCGTAACCAAGAAACTGTTTGATGAGATCGCCCCGAAATACGCGGAGAAAAACGGCGGTTACACCAGAATCACTAAGCTGGGACCCCGCCGCGGCGACGCCGCAGAAATGGCGATCATCGAGCTGCTGTAATTTGCGGCCGCTGCTGTGATAAAGCTTTGATAGAAGCTTCGATAAAAAAGAAGGCCTGGGATTTTTCCCAAGGCCTTCTTTGCATATTGCTTTTGTATTTGCTTTCAATCACTTCAGGCTGCCGCTCCAGCTTGCGCTCGGCTGTTTTTGTTTTAAATTATTTAGGATGCTTTTGGCCATTTTTGATTGTTTATCAGGAACTGGGGCTGCTTTAACATAGAGGCTTCGGGGCTGTTCCAGGCCTCTTTTTGCTTTAACAGCTTTCCTATATGTGTGGGAAAGCGGAATGAAAAAACCGTCAAAAATAGAAAAGCATTCCGTGCCGTCGTATCGGCATTGCCTATGACATGATTCAAACGGCTAACCGGCAGCCATTGGCGGCAGCACCGCTTTCCGATTGCTTTTCCCGGTTTCCCATTCTTAATGATGCGGAAAGGGATTGAGCGGATTACCGTTTGAATCATTGCGGAGGGAGGTGGAAAATTTACTTCCTTTACGTTATAGATTTTGCTGAACCATCCCTAGAAATTCGTCCCAGCGCCCCTCTTGGCGGATGATCAGGGGACAATCTTTCCCGTTAAAATCATAATGCTGTTTAACGTCATCAATAGTGAGATCATATTCTTTCAAGAGAAACGCTGTCAGCTTGGCGGCGTTTTCCATGGTTTGATCGAAATTTCCGTCAGCATTGACGCAAAGCTCGATGCTGATACTTGAATGGTTTCCCTCCCGGTCGCCGGAATGCCAGGCCTCCTCGTTGTCGGGCAGATGCTGGTAGATTTGGTGATCGTCCACCGTGTAGTGCCAGGATACCTCGTCGGAGGTGGTGCTCAGATAGTCGCTGTGGGCCTCCGCGTCGGCTCCCTCGCTGGTGTTGGCGGTTTCGTGAATAGTAATGCTTTCGACCGTCCGCAAAACCCCAGGCCGTCCGGGAGAGTCCTCTGGAATGTAAGCGGTAAACAAAGGAATACCGTCGATGCTGTCAACCGCCTGCCGCAGATTGGCTGGATCCCGCACGCCGGATGCGCCGGAAGCCCTGCCGGACAGAGTGACCGCCAAAATGACAGACAGGGTGATAATAACTGCAAGAAGCCCGCCTGTGACAATCAGCCATTTCCTGTTGTCCGGCTTGCACAAAAACATCCTTACCGGGCTTTTTGACCTTTGATACCGCTGATACCGCATAACAACACCCCAAAAGCTTGATGCTTTAAAAATACCATAAAATTATGTCGAAAAAATGAAAAAGTTGAAAGGAAAACCTGACAACTGTCTTAAAATAATATTGCGGAAAAAGAATTTAATAATCTTGTAATATTTACACAAGAATTAAAAATTTTTTCTCTTAAAAACTTGACAAATCACAAGAATTGGGGTATTATAATAACAAGAAGTGATCCAGACGGACAATCGAGGTTCGCGCGATATATTTGAATCAGCGCCTGCCCGAAAGGGCATACCAGCTTATATATGGTAAGGTCTGTACTTCAGGGAGACGAGATTTTTCTCGTCTCCTTTTTATTTGCGGTAAATCAAATGCACATTGCCCCCGAATTTGCTGAACCTGTTTTGGCTGAAAAAGAACTCCCAGGGCCGTTTTTCCGGCCCTGGGAGTTTAGATTTGCAGGAAATAAATTTTAAAACTGCAAAAGGGAAAGAATTTCCTTCTTGTATTCCAAAAATTGGCTGGTCAAAGTAAAGTCTCCTCTAGGACGGCTTTCCTTGTGGAGATTCAGCTCCGCCGTGATATGTCCGGGCTTTCCGGAAAGAAGGTAAATCCGGTCAGACAAAAGGATTGCCTCGTCGATATCATGGGTAATAAACAGGGTGGATAGCTCGATCTGCTCCATGACCTCCAGATACCAGCGGTGAATAGAGGCTTTGGTGAGAGCGTCCAGAGCGCTGAAGGGCTCGTCTAACAGAGCGGCTCCCTCGCTGCAAAGATAGGTTCTCAGAAGGGCGGCCCTCTGGCGCATCCCGCCGGAAAGCTGAGCGGGATACTGCTTTTCTGTGCCTGACAGCCCAAATTCAGCGAAATGCTCTAACGCTTTGCGGCGGGCCTCCTTTTTAGGAGCTCCTTTGATGATCAAAGGGAGGGCGATGTTGTCTAAGACCGTGCGGTAGGGCATCAGCAGGTCCTTTTGCAGCATATAGCTGATGTGCCCGGCTTTGCCGGTGATCTCCCGGCCGTCCAGGAATACCTGCCCCCGGTCCGGCAAAGTCAGGCCGGACAGCACGTTGAACAGGGTGGTTTTTCCGCCGCCGCTGACCCCAAGGAGACAGACGATTTCCCGGGGCTCCAGCCGGAGGCTCACGTCCTGAAGAATGGTATTATCACCGAAGCTTTTGGTAATGGAGACTGCTTCCAGCTTACTCATACGCTATCTCCTACTCTGGAAGATAATCGTTGGAAAAGCCGAAGCCCGCGGGAATTTCTTCCTCAATCAGCTGGTTTTCCCACAGCCACTGGTAAAAGGCGTCCCAGCGGGAGGGATCGATATATCCCCACCGGTCTACCTCCGCCTTGTACTGATCCGCCAGCCACTGCTGGCTGGACAGAACAATCTCTGAATCCAGAGTGGGATCCGCCTCGCAAAGAATTTCAGCGGCTTCCTCTGGGTTTTCAATGGCGTATTCGTAGCCCTTGGCAACCGCAGCTAAAAAGGCCTTGGCGGTTTCCGGGTTCTGCTCCAGATAATCGTTGTTGGCTACCAGCACCGGGGTGTAATAGTCGAACACAGGATTGATATCCTTGAAATAGAAATAGTTGGTATCCAGTCCCTTGACCTGGGTAGCAATGCCGTCCCAGGCGTAGTAAATCCAAACCGCGTCGATGTTGGTCTGCAAAGCGGAAATCACGTCGGTTACGGTCACACTGGCAAGGTTAACCTTGCTCCAGTCACCGCCGTCGTTTTCCACCACGTTTTGCATGGTGGCCTGTTCCACCGGCAGATCCCAGGTGGCGTAGGTTTTGCCCTCCAGATCCTTAGGAGATTGGATCCCCTTCTCCTTTAGGGAAATAATTCCCGAGGTGTTGTGCTGAATCAAAGCCGCCACAGCGGTGACAGGAAGATCGGATACATAGGCGGGCGCCAGATAATCCTGAAAATCCACGCCGAATTGAGCTTTGCCGGTGGCAACCAGGGCGGTAGCGCCGTCCTCGGGAGGCTGCTGGATATCGATTTGGATACCGGCTTCTTTAAAATATCCCAGCTTGTCCGCCACGTAAATACCGGTATGGTTGGTGTTAGGAGTCCAGTCCAGTACAAAGGTGATGGTCTGAAGCTGCTGGCCGTCCGTGGATGAAGTCTTTTCTGACGCGCCGGCGGCGGATTCCCCTGCGGTTGAAGAACTGTCCGCCCCGGCGGAGCTTTCCCCGCCGGGGGAGGCGGAACAGGCAGCGGCCGAAAGGAGCAAGGCGCCGGATAAAAGCAATGCGAGAACTTTTTTCATGATTGGTTTCCTCCATATTTTTCATAAGGCATACACAGCCGTTGAATCATCGAGACCAGCCACATGAGCAGCAGGCTGATCAGGGAAATTAAAACAATAACGGCAAACATTTTGTCAAAGGCGTAGGACTTCCGCACCCGCGTCATGTAGACGCCCAGACCGCTGTTTCCGCCCAGCCATTCGGCGATCACCGCGCCGACAATAGAGTAGGACACAGAGACCCGGAGGCTGGAAAAGAACCGTCCCAGGGATGAGGGAAACTTTACCAGCCGGAAGATCTGTCCCTTTGAGGCACCCATAGACCTGAGCAGATTGACGGTATCCTGATCCGCAGACCGGAATCCGTCGAGCAGGCCGACCGCCATGGGAAAGAAGCAGACGATGACTACCAGGGCAATTTTGGGAGCCATGTCATAGCCCATCCAGAGCACCAGCAGCGGCGCGATGGCCACGGTGGGGATCGTCTGAGTGATCACTAAAATAGGATACAGGGATTTATATAGGAATCGGTACCGGTCCATAAGGACCGCTGTCACGAAAGCCAGGGCAATTCCAAGACCAAGGCCCAGAAAGCCCTCCGCCAAAGTGGTGCCGGAGTTAGCCATCAGAATGGGGAAGTCCTCCACAAAGGCAGCTCCCACATCCACCGGAGAGGGAAACATGAATTTCGGCACCAGATCAAGGTCAGACACGGCCTGCCACAAAATGAGAAGCAGACAGAGCAAAATAGCCGCAGACAGTTTATTGGTGATGCTTCGTAACTTTCTGGTCAATGGTAAGCACCTCGCCATTTGGCTTATAGCTGATTTTTACATAGGACATCAGCGCGGGACAGCCCGCCTTGACGGCGATATGCTGACATTCCTTCACAATATCCATTAACTCGTCGTAATCTCCCTCAATAGTGGTTTCAAAGGGGCCCACATAGCAGGAATTGCCCGTGCTTTTAATATAGGCGATGACCTCATCGACAATACGGACAACCTCTTCATCGGAGGTTACGGTGGGAAGAACCTGGATTGCTACGCTTGCGTTCATAAGAACTCCATCTCCTTACTAAAATAAGATCAATGTTAAAAATAAAAAATGCCATCCGCGGGATGCGGACGGCATAATAACAGCAAAGGGAATTTCCTTTTTGCTTTTGATTCCTTACGCCGGCATTACCCGGATCAAGTTAAGGGTTTCAGGCTTCAGCCTGCTCTCAGCCGATTTTCTCAGCACCCCGGTATTCTATTTTCAAAACCAACATAATGATAATGCAAAAGTGATTGATTGTCAATAGACTGCCGACAAAAAATATAGTGTTCCCCGCTGACGGGCAAGCGCTAAAAAAGCCTCAGGCAGGAAGGGGGAGAAGTGAAAAAAGAACACAGCACAGAAAAGTATAACGCAGGCAGATCGGTAAAAGCAAGCCAAGGGAACCGCGGCCCATTGTCCCGTCTCAGATACAGACTGTTCCTATAGCAGGGCGTTTATGCCGTGAAAAACTAATACAGCGCTGAATAGGCTTATAGCGCAGGGAACAATATACAATGAGACTTTACTGAGAAGACTTTCCAGCCGCTGAATTGCCTTTGTTCCCTGAAGTCTGCGGTATCCCCAGTAGAGCAGGAGCAGCGGCAGAATATAAATAAAATTATACAACAGGATAAAAGCAAAGACTAACGGAAATATCAACTGATAACCCGCTAGCAGAGCCAAGAATCCAAAATACGGCAGGGCGCTGGTCAACTCCACGAAGCAAAAGGCGGCGCCCATCAAAAACAGCGGCAGAGGCGCAAGCTGTGCGGGAGGCTTTGGAGCGGCTCTTTCCTCTTTGCCGCCGCTGCTTTGGCTGCGGCTGGTTTTGACGATCAGTCTGATCCCAAGACCGAGAAACAACAAGCCGGCCGCAGTTTCCGCACCATAAACATATAGTGGATAAGCTGCTGTTATGGCGGAATAGGCCTGTGATGCCCAGTTGGCTGCGCCGTAATAAATAGCTAAGCCCATAGCTAGATTGGCAAACCCAATACCGGCGATGAAAAACAAAATATGGCGCTTGTTCCTGACCATAGTCTGCAGTAAGATTTGTTCCGCAATGGCAGATGGATTGAGGCTGTCGAAAAAGCTGGCAGTGATCGCAGCGCCTAATAGAAGCAACATAAAGCTTCCCTCCTAATAAAGTAAAAAAATAAGCGCTAAAATTACACCACTAAGACCTACGGTGTAATTTTAACGCTTTGCCTGTCCGGTGACAGCTGGATTACAACTATTTTATTAAAATTATAATATAGGAAAAGAGGTTTGTCAAGAGTTGCCGCGATGTAGGCCAATTGCGGTTAGTTTCTATGATGGAATAGAAATTTTTCCGAGGGGACTCTTGCATTTTATTCTCGAATGTGGTATTATATTACGGCAGTCAAAAATGCGCTTGTAGCTCAGCTGGATAGAGTGACTGGCTACGAACCAGTAGGTCGGGGGTTCGAGTCCCTCCAAGCGCGCCACACCTGCGGTGAGCAATTCGCGCACCGCAGGTTTTTATTTTTGACTTTTGTGCTCGCGCTTAAGGCGGGTATCTTTTTCGTCAATGTATCCACCAGACTGAGCCGGAACGCATACCGCGTTCCGGGCTCGAATTTTTTTGTCTTTCGATCACGTTTAACGCAAATATATCTATTTTGCAACAGCCAGACAAGCAGGGGTGACGAAATAGATGTCACCCCGATTTTTTTCAGTATTCATGAGGGTTTCCGGGCTTTTTAGGGCCGATTTTTCAAAATCGCCCCACCGTGGATGTCCAACCCCAAAAAGAGCAAAAACAGCAAAAACCGCCTTCTTGTTACTGCTCAGGAAGGCGGTTTTTTCATTTTTTAGACACCGGCAGAGAAATGATTTTCGATTGTCCGTCCGGGCTGTCCTGGAATTTGACAGAGGAAGGAGACGCTGGGGGTCGACCTGCAGCCGGGACGGAAGAAACGATTAAGCAGCCATCCTTTTCTTCAATAGAAACAGACATTTTCCCTTTTTCCCAATTTAAGTGGTGGAGAAGTTCAGCAGGGAGAACAATTCTGCCTAATCCGTCAATCGTGCGAAAATACTGCACAGCCATTACCTCCTGAAGATTAGATTTCCGATTCCCGTCTGGTTTGTTCCAGCGGTTCCTAGATAGATTGTAAAGCCCGGCTTCACCGGGCCAGTTTAACAGCCTGAAGGTACATGGGAGAAGTGCGCCCTTTTTTAGAAGCGCCCCGGCTGCTTTGCCGGGGCGCTTTTCCCATTTTCCCCTTCTCACACACTCTCTCCCCCAGGATTTTACCGGCTGGGAAAGAACAAAGCCCTTACAGCAGGAAGCTTTTCCAGGGTTCCCACCGGAAAAATAAGTTTTCAACAGAGCAAGCGAAAGGCTGAGGAAAACAGGAACATTGGAGCCGGTCATGGATACTACGCAGTCAAAACCCGGCATTTTTCCTTCCCAGCCGGTATCACAGCTTACCGGTACGAACCATATACCCTGCAGAACACGCTGGAATACCAGGGAAAGTATTATGTGTGCGGAACCGGCAGGCAGCCGATTCTGAGAAACAAAATGGAAAACGACAATTATTACCTTTTGACCTTGGCAGCTATCGCAAAAGAAATCCAGCAGCGCGGAGAAAAAAGAGAATGTGCCGTGAACCTTGGCGCGGGCCTGCCCTTGGCCGGATTCGGGCGGGAAAAGAAAGCGTTCCGGGAATATCTGCTCCGTTCTTCCCAGCCGGTAAACTTCAAGTTTGAAGGAATCTCCTATCAGGCAGCCATTCAGGACGTCAGACTTTTTCCACAGGGCTGCTCCGCCATTGCCGTTCACCCAGAATTAATACGGGGAGAACCCTCTGTGCTCCTTATGGACATCGGAGGCTGGACCGTGGCCCTCATGCGGCTGGACAATGGAATCCCCAACGCCTCCGCCTGCCGAAGCCTGGAACTAGGTATGATCCGATGCATCGATGAAGCGAAGGAACAGGTCCGCCGGGAGACAGGCTTGTCCGTTACCGACGCCCAGGTGGAACGTGTGCTGGCAGGACAAAGCTGCAGCATGGACGAGAATGCCCGGAGTGTCATTCAAAAACAGGGGCGGATTTACACAGAAGCCCTGCTGTCCGCAGCCATGGAAGCAGGCTTCGATTTAAAAGCAGTCCCGGCAGTGATGCTGGGCAGCGGAGCCTCCGTGATCCAGCGGGGAATCCGGCCCCAGGACGGCCTGCAGCGGGTTTTTACCCTTTTACACGATAAAGTGTTCGAGCGGATTTTGGGCCAGCTTTCGGGAGGTGTGAGCAAGAAATGAGCAGGCACCGTTTTTCATTCCGTCCCAACCTGCAGAACGAAGAACACAGAAAAGCATGGGATCTCCTGCAGTCAGTACCGGAAGGACAGCGCAGTACCTTTATCGCGCGGGCGATTTTGGAAAACGTCCGGCAGGACACTCTGGAAAATACCCTGCGCCGTGTTTTGCGGGAAGAACTTCAAGCCTCTCCTGTCCAGAGGGAATCTGGGCAGGAAGATCCCATCCCCCAGGAAATGCTTCGTTTTTTGGATTCCCTCTCATGATTCCGAATTGTTTGGGTGTGGCTAAATAATGGCCATATACTGTGGCTATTATAGCAGCCATAATGAAGTTAGCAAAGGGGGCGCGGACTGTGATTCGATATGATCCATTGTGGAAAACCATGGCAAAGAAAAAGGCAGCCACTTATACCTTAAGAGTGACCTTCGGCATGAGCCATACAACAGCGCAAAGACTCCAGTCTAATCTCCCGGTTACCACACATACGCTGGATAAGCTGTGCAAATCCTTAGACTGCAGGCTAGAGGATATTGCCGAGTATGTACCGGATGATCCCAAATAGCTAAAAAGCGCCTGGCAGCCGCCAAGCCCCGCCTTTTGCAAGGCGGGTGTGAAATGACACAGTCACCGCAATAAAGAGCAGGGACAAAGAAATGTTGATGGATTTTCTCTTGTTATTGTTTCTCTGTACCTGCTCTTTTGTTGTTTTGTCGACAGATATGCGCTATACTGATTGCAAAAATTGTTTTTGCAAAATTTAGGGATTTTTATAAGATAAAATAAAATTTTGGATGCGGAGGCGTGTTTGTGCTACAGCAGGAAAAAAGAATTTGGCCGCGAATTAAATTAAGAGGAAATGATTGGTTAAAACGATGCGGTATCATATATACGCAGATTTTAGGGGATCTTTTAATGAAAGTAGACGACGGGGAAGGGGGATACCCCAAAGGATTCATGCACACCTCTACAACTCCCTTTACCGAACCAAACTATTATAACGATATGTGGTCAAGGGATGTGGGGCGTGGAATAATGGAACTCGTTCGGAACGGCTTTTTACAAGAAGCCCATAGTGTTTCCGATTTTATTTTGCAGACCGGTATGAATTTTGGGAATCATTACGGCCGGTTGATAGAACGAGTGTGGGGAGCTTACGAGGTAGATGGAAATGTAAATCTTTTGCTTGCATTCTATATGCTTTGGAAGTATGATGGTTGTCCTAGGGATGAAGGAAAACGTTTTTTGAACCAGCTTTTTCCTGTTTTCGAGTGGTTCAGTACGTTAATTGAGGAAAGTCCATATGACGGCCTTTTGAAAAGTAAAAGCGAATTATCTGGAAATCCAGAGGCTGATTATTTTATCTATGCCGTGTTTGCAACCTATGGCGCAGCGGTTGCCTGTCAAGCATTTAGTGAATTGGCACAGAAAGCTGGGAATGAGGAAAAATTCCGGTTTATTCAAACAATTCAGTTTCGTTTAGAGGAAGGACTCCGAAAAAATTTGATTTCCAGAGGACCGGAAGGGAATCAGAATACCAAAACAAAAAAAGGTGTTTGGCTGAATGGAATTGACAGCCGTACCGGCCAAGCTGCGGAGGAAGGAGATTTAGGCCCCAAATTTGATATTCATCGTTGGACCAGGCAGTTACCTTTTATTCTGAAATATGATGTGAAGCAGGTCATCTTTAGAGAAGATAAATCTCCTTTTGATTCAGTCAACCAAGCAACGTATCTCTATTTAAAAGAGGGGATGATCCAAGGTTACTATTTTAGACGCTATGGGTTTGTCAGCAATACATGTTTTGGCGGCATGGGAGGCAGGCACGATGATACGATGGCCGGATATGGACAAAATTATTTTACTCAGGCGGCTCTTCTGAATGACGATGTCAATTGCTATACCAAATGTTTAGAAGGAATTTCACGGCTGGCCTATGATGGGGATGTTGTGGCGCCGCTGACCCCTGATTTGAATCCATGGGTGATGCATGAATGCTTTTGTTATTCCAATTATGAAAAGGGGCTTGATCACACCTTTGGTGTGGAGGGTTGTGAAGAAAAGCAGATTATGCACAATCCGGGAGACGAAGGAAATTTGGTGCAATCGGCGGAAACATTGAAAACCTTTGCAATAGTTGCGGGAATTACTGCAAGAGGCGCTGCGCTTTCTGTCATGCCTCGTCTTCCATGGGAATGCTCTGAGGCGGTTGTCAAGGATTTTCCTGTCCCCTCGCCCAAAGGACTTCAAAGGATTTCTTATCATTTTGTCCTGGATCGGGAAGAAAATCGGTTCATTTTAAAAATAACGGGAGTGAAAGATTTCAAAACGGTAAACGTCAGAATAGGTCCTCTGCCAAATGTATTGTTTGCAGAGAAGGAAATCCAGAAGAATTGGACATTGACCCGCCGCTTCGATGCAGTTTTTGCAGAGCAAACTTTTTCTGTAAAGTCAGATGAAATAACAGCTCAGTTGATCAACCAGTATTAAAAACGGCAACTGTGCTCGATAGATTTCGAGTACAGTTGCCGTTTTTATTGTCAGATGGAAACCTCGCGATAGCTACAAGGTTGAAAAGCATTTTAAGCCATAAAGAACAAACTCCTGATGTGTTAAAGCAAGAGCATGACCTGCCAGTCACGCTGAAAAACACATTTGGACATTAATAATGAGAGAACAAAGTAACGTTATAAATGGCCTGGCAGGCATAAAGTAGCATTGTAAATACCATATCGTATTTGCGCAAAGCACAGAAGAAAAATGTGTTTTGCAGAAAAGAGAGAAATATGGATGATATCGTGCCAATGGTATATGTAGATATCGTGGGAAAGAACCCAAAGATCATAAAAGAGTCTATAGAGAACCAGTTGAGGAGCAGAGATAGAGAAAGTAAACAATTAAGAATCTTCGACCCATTATGGGAAGAAAGTAATTCTATGCGTCGCTACATTCTAATAAAAAACGCACTTGCGCGTTGCCTGCAGTATTAGCGCTTTGCCCGAAATGGAAATACCCCCGCAAAAGTGGGGTATTTATTTTTATGAGAACAATCGGCTCTGTATAACGGAGAAATCACGAAAAGGGGTTCTCGCCGCAGGCAGGCGCGAAACAAGTTGGAAATAAGCAGGAGGAAAGACTATCCTAAAACTTGTTAAGTAGGAGGACAGCCTGCTTACAAGCAATCAGAGCATTGGTCGGAAATAACAATATTACATGCCCGATGTCTTGAGATATAAGATGCCACAAAACCTAACGCTTTTATGGTGTATCTCTGGCAAAGACAATGGTTTCCATAACAGTCATAACCAACGGTTAATGGCGGCTTGAATAGTCCTTATAAGGTTTTAGTATAAGCAGGGGAAGGATAAGTTGATCAGAGACATCTCTTGGTGAAAGAATTTTATTATTTTCAGACCGCAATTTGTATGTTTAGAGGATTATGGAGCAAAGGAAATAAAATGTGAAAGAAAATTCGGTATGCTTCAGATAGGGGCTAAAACGCTTCGTTATTAATAATTCCTTCCAAGAAACAATAGTTTTACCGCACTAATCCCAAAATCTTTTGACAGCAATACAAAGTATTTCGGAAAAAGGTCTGAAATGAGCGAAAACACTAAAAAAGCTGATTATACAGTCCTTTGGGCTCTTTTACCTGTAGTTGTATTACACATGCCGCTCTACAATTCAGCCTCTAGGCGGCAGAATATGGTCGGATAAGAATTGCTGATACGCAAAACTTCTTGACAAACAAATACTTTTTATGCAGAGAAAAGCCAGGACTTCTGACAAATGGATTCAAAAAACTTTCTTAACAGGAAGGTGCCGTATAAAAATAGCAGATTATCTCAATAAACAACAGTAACCAAAGAGACAAGAATCTGTAAAGGTTCCGGTTATGTAGCGGGTGGAATGATTTTATGGGCCTTAGGGCTGCCGTCTATATAACATTTTCAATCTGCTTTGGTACTTAGTTTGTTTCATTTAACCCACCAGATGAGATGGAATGAATCTTTTGATATTCTGAAGGAGAGACACCGGTATTCTTTTTAAACAGCTGGCTGAAGTGCTTTTCATCCTCGTAGCCCACCATCTCCGCGATTTGGTAGATTTTCAGGCCGCCTATCTTCATCAGTTCCTTGGCTTTTTGAATCCGGTATTTGATAACGTAATTAGAAAAGGTTTCATTGGTCACGGATTTAAAAAGCTGGCTGAAATAGGATGGGTTGATATAGTATTTTTTAGAAATCAGCTCCAGGGATATTTTACCGAAATAATTCTTTTCAATATCGGAGATCACATTATAAACGATTTTTTTCCGGTCCACATTTTTTTGGTAAGCCAAATCGTCAATGATGGCCTTGAATATCTCCTTGATCCGTTGAACGACCATTTCTTTTTGAAAGTAGCCGCCGGCTTCCAGTGATCTGCCGGAAGCCTTTTGGGAGATGATGGCTTTGTCGATTCTAAAGGTATCGCAGATTTTGTTCAGCAGATAAATGAATTCCCGGAAAGAATTTTGATAAAGATGGGGCGCAGGATACTCTTCCAGTTCAGCGTAAAAGGTATCAATAGACTGATAGATGCCCTCCAGATCCCGGCTTTCTACCAAATGAATATATAAGCTTTCATATTTGCCGAGAAGCTTTTCTCGGATGTCCAGGGACAGGTCGATTTCTTTTTTAGCCTGCTGGCGGGCGGCTTCAATATCCTCTACGGCTCGAAGCAGAACGCCGGCTAATTCCTCTGGCTGTATAGGCTTTAGAATGTAGTCAAAGGCGCCGTATTTAATGGCGGTGCGGATAAATTGGAAGTCGCTGTAGCCGCTCAGAATAATGAATTTAATGTGCGGCTGATCCTGAATGCGTTTTAACAGTTCCAGACCGTCCATAATGGGCATTTTAATATCGCAGATAATAATATTGGGGCGTGTCCGCGCAATTAAAGAAAGGGCCTCCTGCCCGTTGGAGGCTTCCCCCTCCAGCTGAAGCCGATAAGCATCCCAGTCAATTTTCTGTTTTAAGTTTTTGCGAAACAAATCCTCGTCGTCCACAATAATCGCTTTCAGCATAAGGAAGCTCCTTATCAGATAAGATTTACAGACGTTTTAAGTGAGTCTGCTTAGTTCACTTGTGAAATATCGTCAGAATGCGGGGAAATCCGTGATCTGGCGGCGGCAAGGCCGTTTCCCAAAGCAGAAAGTCATCCGTAACCCTTCAGATGGACGATTTCGCATCCGTTTGGCTGGGGATCCGAATCGTGATTACGGTTCCATGGCCAGGTGAGCTTTCAATCGTCAGCCCGTACTCCGGCCCGTAGCTGAGAATTAATCGGTGGTTAACATTACTGATGCCAATGGATTTCGAGCCGAATTCTTCGGGACTGCGGCCAGGGCGTAGCGCTTCCCTTAAAAAAGTTAGTTTTTCTTCTGCAATTCCCAGACCGTTATCTGTTATTTTGATATGCAGAACACTATCCCGCAGGATGGCGGAAATAACAATTTTTCCGTCCTTCAGTTTATCGTAAATACCATGAGAAACGGAGTTTTCTACAAGAGGCTGCAAAATCAGCCGGGGAACATGTATATTGTAGCACTCTTCTGGAATCTGAAGCGAAAAAACGAACCGGTGGTTTAACCGGATGGACTGAATATACACATAATTCTTTACGTGTTCCACCTCGTCTCCAAGGCGTACATAGCGGCTTTTCCCATCAATGCTGTATCGGAAAATAGAGGAAAGGCGGCTGCATACAGCAGAAACTTCCTCATCATCGCCGGTTTCCGCGAAATCTGAGATCATTTGTAGAGTGTTATATAGAAAATGTGGGTTGATCTGAGATTGCAAGGCAAAAATCACGGCTTCTTTTTCGGCGATTTGCAGTTTATAGACGTTGTCGATTAAGGAATTGGTATAGGATATCATGTAATTGAAAGAGGTGCCCAGTTTTCCCACCTCGTCATGATATTTTGGGTGGAACCGTACATTGAAATTTCCGTTCTGCACGTTTTCCATCAATGAGGCAAGCTTATTCAAAGGCCTGGTAATGGCGGATGAGATCATCACCAGAATGACGATGGAAACCGCCAGGGAAAATAGTGCTGCCATCAGCATGAAATTAAAAATAGTAGTAGATTTGCTGGTATAACTGGATAGGGAATGAACGGAAACCACCTTCCAGTCGGTATCCTCAATGGGATAAAAGGAGTAAAAATTGGTTTCATCTCCGCTGCAGAAAAGCTCGCTGCCGGCAGGCTCGGAATAAAGCAGCTTTCGAAATTCATCATCCAGCGGACCATGGATTTTTTCCTCATATTTGGAGTAGAGTATCTGATCCCGATTCACAATCATAATATCGCTGTTATCGGAGTAATTGATGTCGTTCATTAAGGCGTCGAAATAGGAGTAGTCCAGATCGACGATCATATAGCCCAGGGTGCTGAAATCCGAGGTGGATTTAATCGGCATCGCCAGACTGAACACCAGCTTATTATCCGTGGCGTAATTTCTGTAATGGGAACCTAAATAGGTTTTGGTTTTAATATCGGAGAGATAATTGTCAAAGTCGAAATAATAGTCGGCGGATGAAAACCCCCGGTAAAACAATTGCCCGTTATACCCGTAAATGATTAGCGAGGTGTAGCTCATACGGCTGTTGAATAGAACGTTCAGGGTGGAGTTGACTTGGTTGTAGCTTTCAATCTTTTCAACATCCCGTCCTTCTTCGGGATAACTGAGGGCCTGCTGCAAATTTTTGTCGCTGATCACAATATTGGAAAGCAGATTAAGCTCATTAAAAATCACGGAAATGCTTTTGCTCGCCTGATGAACGGTTTCGGCGGAATATTTACTGAATTCCTCCTGATTTAAGGTTGTGATCTGCCGATTTGTGATCGTGACAATAAAAAACAGAGGAAACGCCACCAATAAAATATTTACCGCTACCAGCTTGACGAATAAAGGGAGGCTTAAAATTTTATTCCATACTTTTGGGGACATTTCAAAATTCGCAATAAAAAAAGCAATACTATGCCGAAACAGGCAAAATATTGCTCAAAATCCGTAAATAAACATTTATCCCCAAAAGTATGAGTTTGGGGGTCTGACCATAAGGATAATGCCTTCTTTCAGCTAAGGAATCAATACTACCTGCGAATTATTTTAGCACTATATTAGGAAAAACGTCAAGTAAAATTAGATATTTATTTCTAAATTTGGAACGTTTTTATTGGCGAAACAACGAAATCCAATACCACAAAAATAAAAATTATAAACCATAAGATCTAAAAATAACAAGTCGACGAATACTTTTTGATTCGTTATGATAGAACTATCAAAACAGCACAGATTACTGAACTAAAATCAAGAAAAATTTAGCGGTTATATCTGGCGCGCTGGTTTTGATAGAAACATATTAAGGAGGAAAAGTATGAAAAAATCATTCGTAAAGCGGATTTTGACAGCGGCTTTGGCGCTTACCATGTCCATGGGTGTTTTCGCAGGCTGCGACAACGGCGGAACGGCCTCTGAAGGATCCTCTGCGGCTCCTTCCGGAGAATCCTCTCAGAATGAAAGCCAGACGGGGGAAAATACCACTCCGGTTACTTTAATCACCGCCTGGGAAATTCCCCAGGAATGTTTAGACATGTTTAAAGAAGAAACCGGTATCGAGGTCAAACAGGATGTTTACACTACGGATTACGCTACAGCGAGAGACGCCCGTATGGCTTCCGGCGAAGCCCTGGACATTGTTGGTATGGATCAGGCCGCGGCCCGTGATTTTTCTCAGAAAGGTTACTTGGTGGATTTAACTGATCAGGCCCTTTGGGAGAATGTGTCTGACAAGGCGGTTGACGATATTACTGGCTTTTTCGGCGGTGAAAAACGCTATGGCGTATGCTATGAAGCGTCCGCGTTAGGCGTATGGTATAACAAGGATATGTTCGAGGAGTATAATGTGGAGGTTCCTACTTGCTTTGAGGAATTTATCGATGTTTGCGATACCTTTGTAGAAAATGGAATCACACCTCTGGTGCAAGGCGGCAAAGATGTATGGCCGTTGGATCAGCATCTACGCTTGGCTATGAACCAGTTTACTCAGACCTATCCCACTTTCCAAAAGGATCTGGAAGAAGGCAAGCTGAAGTGGAATGATCCTGAGATCGTGGCCGTAATGGAAGAAAGACTGGCTCATTTGACCAATCCTGATTATTTTGCCGGAAGCTTGCTGAGCACCACCTATGACCAATGCTGGCAAATGATGCTTCAGGAAGAAGCCACGATGTGGGTAATGGGAAACTTTGGCGTAGAGGTTATGGTTAAAAGCGATGTGGAGCCCTCATTCGAGGTAGGCGCGTTCCCGGCGCCCAACAATGCAAAGGGCGAGCCCCAGGTTATGGTTGGCGACACCTACACCGAAATCTTCGGTGTACTGGAAGCCAGTCAGAACAAGGATAACGCCATTAAATTCTTAGAGTATATGACCAAACCGGAATATGCCAAGATCCATTCGGAAGCTGCTCTTAGCATTTCTACCATCGAAGGAGTAACCAGCGATAACCTGCCCGCCAGTGCAGACTGGGCAAAAATTACAGAGCTTCCCATCAGCGGAACCTATACCTTCTATGACGAGGTTAACAAAATTATGGACCCCATGCTGACCAATATCGTCACCGGAGACATGACTGTGCAGGAGTATTGCGACGAAATGCAGGCCGCTCAGGAAAAGGATAACGCGAACCTGGCAAAGTAAGCAGTTCAAATAGCGTAATTAGATAACCTTTTAAGAAATGGTCCGCCGGCACTGCAAAACCGGCGGATCGTTTCTAAAAGACTCGCTGTAACTAACGATTTTTGAGGAGGAGATTGATTTGTGGCTAAAGTTTAAAAAGAAAATCTCTCCATATCTTTTAGTGGCTCCAATACTGATTGTTTTTACTGGAATGGTCATTGTTCCCGCAATCGAAGGTTTTCGGATTTCATTAACGGATTGGGATGGCATTTATTCAATTCCCAATTTTATTGGGTTTGACAACTATCAGCGCTTTTTATCTGACCCGGATTTTTTTGAATGTCTTTGGACGACCTTGAAAATGGCGGTTATCGTAATTTTGGCTCAAAACATTGTCGCTATTTTCACGGCAATTATGCTGACTAGAGACCGCGTGGTCAACACCATTGCCCGCGCTGTGTTTTTTATTCCCACATTATTGACCATGATCGTAGTAGGATTAGTCTTCTCTTACGTATTCAGCCCAACCTTTGGCCCGATTAATCTGATCGCTGAAAACTTAGGGCTGGATGCAATTGCCAATATTGATTGGTTTGGAAATGGAAATTACGCCTTTGCCACGGTAATTATTGCTTCTGTCTGGCAAGGCTTTGGTACAAGTATGATTATTTATATTGGCGGCTTGAAAAATATTTCTCAGGATTATTACGAGAGCGCCTATATCGATGGTGTTACTCCTTGGAAAAAATTTCGCTATATCACATTTCCGCTGTTGGCACCTGCGGTTACTGTGAATATGCTGATGTCCGTTATCAACGGCCTGAAGATTTTTGATATTCCCTATGCCATGACTCAGGGCGGCCCGGCCGACGCGACAAAGACTATCGCGATTATGCTGTATCAGGATGCCTTTTACGGTCACAGCGCCGGTTATGCGGCGGCGGAGTCCTTTGTTCTGCTGATCCTGGTCTTTGTGATCTCTGTACTGCAATCGACCTATTTCCGTTCGAAAGAGGTGAACTATTGATGCCGGCTAAATTTCAAAGAAAAAACCCGGTTGTGATAATTGGCGTCGTGCTGATGGTTCTTCTTTTTATTGCCACACTTTATCCTCTGGTGTTTACCATAATGGTTTCATTGAAATCCACCGCTGACTTTACCGTAAATCCTATTGGTTTTCCCACAGACATTCGATGGTTGAACTTTGTAGACGCATGGACCGGCGGGAACTTCAGTGTTTTGTTTTTGAATACTGTTGTCATTACGGTGTTCACCATTATTTTTACCATTTTGTTGGCTTCTCCTGCTGGTTTTGCCTTGGCAAAGCTAAACCTCAAGGGTGGAAAACTGATTTATAACTATCTGATTTTAGGAATGATAATTCCTTTTCAAACCATCATGGTGCCTTTGATGAAAATCTGCCGTCAGCTGCAAGCGTTTAACTATTCCTTTACGCTGATCGCGATTTTCACCGCCACCAGTATTATCCTTCCGGTTATGCTGTACACCAGCTTTTACAAATCGGTACCTGATGAGATCGTTGAAGCCGCGAAGCTGGACGGATGCGGAATGATCCGAATTTTAGGAAAAATTCTGTTTCCGCTGACCAAATCCGTCAACGCCACGGTGGCTATCTTTGTCGGTATGTACGCCTGGAGAGATTACCTGATTCCTTCCCTGTTCGCCACGGACCCCAACGCCAGAACGCTTGTGGTGGGAATTTATAATTTTACCGGTTCCTACTTTAACAACTGGCCTGTGATTTTTGCGGCGATTGTCATTCAGTCGATTCCCCTGGTGGTTTTATTCCTGGTTTTCCAAAAATCCTTTGTGGATGGGATCACCTCCGGCGCCGTAAAGGGATAACAGTAGAGTGCATGAAGTTAATGAAAGGGGAAAAAAGATGAATTGGAACGCAAAATGGATCTGGAGCGACGGCAGCCAGAGAAAGAATCAATGGATCTGCTTCCGAAAGCGCTTTTCCCTGGAAAAGGAATTTGACAACGCAGTGCTCCGCATTACTGCGGATTCCCGATACCAACTTTACATAAACGGCCGGGAGCTTACCATGGGCCCGGCCCGCAATTGGCCCTTTACCCAGGATTATGATGTGATTCCCCTAAAGGATTTTCTAAGGCACGGCGAGAATATGCTCGCCGTGCTGGTAAACTTTTACGGGGAATCAACCTCTCAATATGTCCACGGTAGAGGAGGGCTTTTAGCACAATTAGATCTGCTGAAGGCAGGAGAGGCCGTCGGCCAAGTTGTGACGGATCAGACCTGGCTGTGGGCGAGACACGCTTCCTATACCGGAGAATTGTGCAGGATTAACGTGGCTCAGCCCTGGATCGAGGTGTTTGACGCGGCCAGGTTTGCTCAGGATTGGATGCAGCCGGAATTTGACGACACCGGCTGGACGCCTGCGGTGTTGGTCGGCGAACCCGGATGTGAGCCTTGGACTTCCTTGCAGGAAAGAAGCGTGCCTTTGTTTTCCAGAAAAGAGGCCTACGCGGAAAAAATCATGGGCTATGAGGCGGTAGAGCGGCAGGGTGTTCACGCCTGCGTCAATATCAGGGATAATTTCTTTCCCGGCTCCACCGACAGCGTGGACAAGGGTTTTTTGGGCTACCTGGCCACGGTGATCGATTCTCCCTGTGAAAACCGGGGAACCATCGAGTTGATTTGCCGGAAAAGTCCGGAAACCCTGGAGCGGATGAAATTAAACGGAAAGGAAATTTTCTTTCAAGAAACGGAAAATACCCAAGAAATAATTTTGAAGCAAGGAAAAAATTTCCTTCTGATTGATATCAGTGGATATCATCAGCGTTTTAACATGAATTACTATTTTAATTGTGAAAGTCCCATTACATTGGAAAGTCCCTTGGGCGGCGGGGAAAGCTTTGTCACTGTGGGACCTTTCCAGGCGGGAAATGTGTTGAACATTGTGGCCATCGATAATCCCCTGGATTTTGAAAATGAAACCTACAAGGCGGTTTGGAAAACGGATACCCTTGAGGAACTGCAGAAATTTTCCCACTGGCTGAAGCCTGTGACTACGGATCATTGCATGACGGAAAACCCTCATATTCTTACCATGACCGACCGGGTAGCTGAGAAAAAAAGTGTGACGGCGGCAATGGGCCAGATGCTGCTGCCTAACCTGCACAGCTATTCTCTGGAGGCCGACGGAAGAGATGGAAGGATCACCGTCGATTTTGGAAAAGAGATCTCCGGATTTTTTGAATTTGATGTGGACGCGCCGGAGGGCGTGGAAATCGACGTGGACTTTGCCGAGTGCTGCTGGAAACATAATATGGAATTTTCACAGGATATGAATTCCGGCTTTCGGTATCGGACGAGAGAGGGACGGCAGACCTACCGCTCGCATTTGCGGCGGGGATTCCGCTATGCCATTTTGACCTTCCGGAACAGAACTGCGCCAGTAGAAATCCACTTGATCCGGGCGACAGAACTTTCCTACTCCATTCTTCCCCAGGGAAGCTTTCAGTGTTCTGACTGGGAACTTAACAAGATTTGGGAAATCTCCAGTAGATCAGTAGCACTTTGCATGGAGGATACCTATGTGGACTGTCCGGCCTTTGAGCAGGCATATTGGATCGGAGACGCCAGAATTGAGGCCCTGGTGAACAACTATACCTACGGAGCCTATGAACTGACCCGGCGCAGCATCGGTATGGTAGGCGGCTCTTTGACAAAGTCTGAGCTGCCGGAAGCCCAGGTGCCGACGGGCTGCAATACCGTTCTTACCGCATGGGTTTTGCTGTGGCTTCTATCCTGTAAAGAGTATTATGAGTATTCCGGAGATCTGGACGGCATGCGGGCGGTGTACCCGGCGATGATGGCATCTATAGATCGGCTGGAAAAGTATCTAAACCAGGATGGCCTTTTAGAAATCGACGGCTGGAATATGCTGGATTGGGCTGGCATGGATACTCCGGTTTCCGGTGTAGTGACTCACCAAAACGCTCTGCTGGTCAGGGTGCTCCGGGAGATGGCCCAGGCTGCGGAACTATTAGGAGATTCTCAAAAAGGCGAAGAACTAGCAAAAGATGCGGAAAACGTCCGGCAGGCGATGAACCGTATTTTGTGGAATCCGGAACGAAACGCGTTTATCGACTGCATCCATCATGACGGAAGCCGTAGCCAGGTGGTCAGCATTCAGACCAACATTATGGCATATTTGTGCGGCTGTGTTGAGAAAGACAGGGAAAAGCTTCTGATGGACTACATTTTGAATCCGCCGGCAGATTTTGTGCAGATCGGCAGCCCCTTTATGTCTTTCTTCTATTATGAGGCTTTGGAAAAGGTCGGCGGCTATCAGAAACTGCTGGACAGCATCCGGCAAAAATGGGGAGAGATGCTGCGGTTTGGCGCCAGCACCTGCTGGGAAACTTTTTTAGGCTTTGAAGCGCATCGGCTTACCAGAAGCCATTGCCATGGCTGGTCTGCCGCCCCTGGCTACTTTTTGCCCCGGATCATTTTAGGGGTTAAGCCCTTAAGCCCGGGATTTCAAAAGTTTGTGGTTGCTCCCCAGACTTGCGGCCTTCCCTGGGCGAGAGGAGAGGTACCTACCCCTTACGGCACCATTGCCGTAGAATGGAAATATGAGAACGGCCAAATCACCGTGGAATGCACGGCACCGGAGGGATGTGAATATACCGTCCTCCTGCCGGAAAACTGACGTCAGGAGAAAATGTATGAGCGAAACCAGAGTTTATGAAAATGACGGCGGCATCCATTGCATCGGCAACGGGATGCTGGCGGCATATGGACAGGGACCGAATATGATACAGGTTTTTGGCCCTCCCTATAGTTCTCCTTCTTATATGAAGCTGAATCTCTGCGACAAATCAGGCCTGGAGGTGATCTCGCGACGAGAACCTCAGACTGCCGTATGGCATCATCAGCTGTTTTGGAACGGGGAGCCAATTGGTGAAATGGTGGATTTTATGGCTGTGGATCTCCCGTGCATGTTCCGCATGGTAGAACTGACGCGGCCCGTTGTCTTTTCGGTTGAGATCGAGAAAGGCTGGAAAATCTGCCAAAACGGCGCCAGATATCAAAATACAGAGGTTATAGCTGGAATTTTGGCTTATGCCGATGCGGGAATCTCCGTTTACGAGCACGCCCCCTATCCTAGTTATCGGGAAATCAATCATCAATTTCTGGCGTTAGGCAACGGAGAACTGAAGGGAGATATGAGCCTGGTACTGAAAGAGGGCGTAAGCCTGCTGGTCTGGATCGGCGGAGAGGAGTATCACAAGTGTATTCAAAACACAGAGCAGGCTCTCCGAAGGCCTCCGGAAGAATATTTGGCGGAAACCAGGAAATGGTGGCAAGATTACAGCCGTCAGCGAATTGACTTCGAGAAAGCGCTGCCGAAGGATACGCCTTTCCGGGAAAAGGTCCTTGCCGCCGTGGACGATACGGCGGTGCTGATTAAGACCCAGCAGTCGGCCCAGGGAGGCGTTTTAGCCGGCCATAACTATCATCTGGCTTACGTAAGAGATCAGTATGGAACCTCCCGCTGCCTGCTGAAGCTTGGGTATCTGGAAGAAGCCAAAAAAATCCTGGAATTTTATTTTGATATTTTTGGACGTTATGGGAAAATCCACAACGCTCAGACAATAGGGGACAGCCACCATTTCCACATCCATGAAAACGATAATGTGGAAATCACCGGCTATTTGATTGTGCAGGCCTTTGACTATTATCAGAAGAGCGGCGATAAGGCCTTTTTAAAGAAGATCTATCCTATGCTGGAGTGGGCTTGGTTCTCACAGGTACAAGAGCTTCATGAAAATATGCTTCCCTTTAACGGCGACGAGACCTATGTGGCGGGGGGAATCCTGCCACGGACTGTCTTGTGTCAGGGCTCGGCGGAATCCACCTTGCTGTTTCTTGCCGCGGGAGAAAGACTGCTGTCTTTCTCCAAGGCGGAAGGAATGTGGGATTCCCAACAGCTTGATGAGCAGTGGAAACGGTTTCAAACCGTAAAGGAACAGTATAAAGGGCACTTTTATCCCGGCGGCGACCTAATTACTAACCGGGCATTTTCTCAATCACAGAAAAAACGTTTTTTACATGGAGTGTGCCAGAACTGCGGCAGCTTTGGATGGAACGAGCTGGACGAAAGCGGTTATTATCTGTGCAGGAACTGCTTCGGGGCTCATAAGGAGAAAAAACCAGTTCCGGAAACCTATCGGATTCCGTCGGTGAAGCTGATGCCGGTTTACATCGGAAGCTCCTTATTCCAGAATGAGGAAATTGAGAAAATGGTGCGGGAGTTTATGATGTGCCGGTCGGACTCTCAGGAAAAAACAGTCGGCTACGATAAGGGAATTCTGCTTTACTGCCTGACAAAGCTCCATATGCCCGCGGCGGAAAAAATGCTGGAGGAAGTGCTGGAGCAGGCGGATGGAACAGGCGGCTGGTCTGAATATTATTATGGAAAACGCCCGGCGGGCACGAGATATCGCCCCTGGGAAAGCGGAATCAACCTGGAAGCTGTTTTGGAATACTCTATGCTTCCGTGATGAAAGAGCTAAGAGAAGGAAAGGAGGATGAGAGTTCTGTATTAAAGGCTTTGAGAGAGAAAAAGGAATGGAGGAAAAAAAGTGAAAAAGCAGTTCGGCAAAAAAATTCTTGCGGCTGTTCTGACGGTAAGTATGCTTTTGTCAATCGAGCCCTTATCCAACAGCGCAAGCGCGGTGCAGGAACCCACAAATCAAGAGCCGGTGAATCTTTCCATCGCCAGCGTAACGGCGTCTTCCAGCAAAGCAGGACACACTCCTGAGCTGACCAATGACGGCATCTATTACGACGATACCAACAACTGGGTTCCGGAATCCAAGCCCACGCCGACCGCACCCCAGTGGTTAGTCATCGACTTTGGAAAAACAGTCGAGGTAGGTGTGCTGGAGGCGGCGGTGGCCAAGGGAGACGGCCCCAAAAGCTATGAGATCCAGGTATCCAACGATGGGAGCAACTATGACACTGTGTTCTCCAGAAAGGTAGAAACCAGCAGAGCCCTGTTCGCACAGTGGGAAACTACCAGCGCCAGATACTTAAAGCTGGTGATTAAGGACTCATTTTCCGATACGTGCGCAATTAACGAGTTGACAGCCTTTGAGGATATTCTGCCTCACCGGATAGGCGTTTTGGCGGGCTTTCCGGATATGGCCAACTTTGGGGACAAGGGAATGGATGCCCTTCACGCTCAGGGACAGCAACTGTTCAATCTGTGTGTGAGTATTGCCGATCCCGCCAGCCCTGGTATTAATATTCTGCCGGATCTGATCGACGACTCCAAATACCCCAACGGCATCAGCAACGAGGATGTAATGGAGTATGTCAGCAATCCCGACAACTATTCCTGGGAATACGCCGACTGGATTTTTGAGAAGTTCATCGACGCAGGCTTTGACATTTGGCTGGGCTTTCAGGGCTTTTCAGAGCGAGCGTTTCCGGAATTCTATACGGATATCGTGGACGAGGACGGCCGTGTCATAAAGCACAGGGACTTCTTCAACGATATTCAAAATCAGGCGGTTATTGAGATCGCCAAGCAGACGATGATGCATTTCGAGAATAATCCTCATATCCGCTGCTATTCTATTTTAGGCCCCGGCTGGTTTGGCGGTATTGAGTTTTATTCCGGCTCCAGTCCGGAACGGCTGGCTGTTTACAGCGAAGGCGCCCAGAATAAATTCCGGGAATGGCTGGAGGAGAAATACGGAACCATCGCAGCGCTGAACGCTGAATGGGGGACCACCTACGACAAATTTGAAGACGTGGTGGTGCCGAAGCCCATCAGAGACAATACGAATGCGGTGGATGACCGTCCCGAATGGGCGGACCTAATGATATGGAAAATTGAATACATGGATAATTTTATCAACCAGTATATGACTACCATGCGTTCTGTTTCTGATAAGCCTATCCACGTGGAAATCGACGGCGGCTATCAGAGTGCGCCCATGGAGACCGGCGAAAGCATGGGGAAAATTATCCGGGACCTCAGCAAATACGGCAACGTTGTGGTGGCAAACAGTAACTTGGATGCGTCCTACGGTCCGGCCCAGTTTATGGCAACCGCCAAGTTCTATGGAATGGAAGACGGAACCACCATGGATGATACTGGACAATTAGAGGAGAAGAAGCATCTGGATAACTGCTTTAATTTTCTGAGCCGCGGCGCCGGGACCCTGGCCCACTGCTCGCTGGGAGCCGATTATACGGAGTATAACAACGGCACATGGGATCCCGATGGGGATTACAGCGGTACGGATATCTACCATTGGACAAAGCAGAACGCGGATAAAATTTCGAGGCTGGATCCGGAAGGAACCGATTCCGACGTAGTAGTGTTCAATCCCTGGTACGCCAATTTGTTCCGGCAGGGCTATAACAAAAACAACCATAACTATGTGTTTGACGCAGATCACGGTATCCAGTGGTACGGAGCGGCCTTCGCCAACTGGACCCATTATTTAAATTCCCCTGAAATTTATGACGATTTTCCGATCATGGACGGTGCCCTGGAGGGAAAAAAGGTTCTGATCGAGCCTAATATGGACGTGGCTCTGACCACCAATGCCGCAGAGGAAGAAATCAAAAGCTGGATCAATGGCGGCGGCGCTCTGGTCGGTTTCGGCAAAGACTGCTTTAATTACAGCTTTAACGAGGAAACCGGCCGCCTGGAAGGCGGAGACACTGTGGACCATTGGATGATGGGACTCTCTGGCGGTACTCAGGTGACCGATATGGTTGGAAACACCGTCAAGGTTTCCGAAAATGCGCCGGACTGGCTGAAGTCTTTGGAAAAAGGGCAGGCTGCGGCCTGTATCCTTCAGGATGCATCCCAGAAAAAGGCTTTCAGCGCCGTCGAGGATGGCGTGGCCCCGATTTTAGAGGATGAAGCCGGCAATGTCATTATGGCGGAGAAAAAGGTCGGAAACGGAAGCGTACTGTTCTGCACAGTGGCCCTAGCCAACACAGAAATGTTCCAGGACAGCTTTATGAGCAAGCTGCTGTCGGATTATGTGGATTCCAGAGGGATTGCCCGCACAGTCACCTACGATCCTGAGAAGTTCCACGTGGTAGACGCGGGCTTCGACCAGAACACCGGCAAGAGAATCATTGAAGTCTCTAGAAATGAGGGTACCAGCGAAAGCGATGTACTGGTAATCGGCCACGATTCTTCTTTAGACGGTGTAGAAGCTGTGATCGACCTGAACTGGAAAACCGACGGCTTTATTTATCATACCTTTGAAGCCGGCAAGGCTTTTGTCTACAGTGATAATGTATCCGGTGAGGTTTCCGGTTCCGCCGATATCACAAAGCAGGACGGCAAAACTATTATCACTATGGATTTGGGCCATGAATATAATCTGGACAGCATTATCCTAAATGCAGAAGATAAGGTGGAAAGCCTGCAGTTTAAAGATGGCACCTATGCTTCGGGCTGGAGCGTGAGCGGCGAAGCCTTTGGTTCCGCTCCTTCTCAGGATGAAGACGGCAATTTTGTCGTGGAATCCGACAAGTCGAAAGGCTCCATTGGCAAGGTAACCAGCAAGCTGTTTACCATTGAGGACAATGTGCTCAGCTTTTACGCCAACGGCTATGCAGGCAGTAAGCCGTCCTCTGAAACCGGGACAGAGGAGCCAGGAAATGACGAACCCATCGTAGTAGAGGACTTCTCTACCGGCGACTGGTCTGGCCTGGCTGAAGTAGACGAGACGGTCTTCGGCACGGCGCCTCTCACCGGCGGGGCGGGCGGTCCCTCCGGGAATGGCTGGGATGGCTACTATGCCACCTCCCAGGCCAACGGGGAAGATCCCAAAGGAACCTTGAAGACAAAGCCCTTTACCATTCAGCGCAAGCAGCTGAGCTTTTTAGACGCCGGATACAGCGGCCCGGCCTATAATCCCGATAATTGGGAGGGCGGCACTGACGGCGGAAGGAATGTGTTCCGCCTGCGGGACGCCAAAACGGATGAAATTCTTATTGAGGAAGAACCAATCAATGTTTTTGGTTCCGATACGCAGTTCAGCGATTTCCGGGAGCATGTATTCGACGTCAGCGCTTACGAAGGAAGAGAGGTCTATTTCGAGATGGAAGACGGCATTTCCGGTGGCTTCGCCTGGTTTGCTTTTACCAATCTGCGGCAGACAGGACCGGCCTTCGATTCGTCTGGTTCTCAGGAATCTGGAAATTCCACGGTGATCGCAGATTTTGAGAGCGGCGACTGGAGTGAGATCGATAACGTAGATACCAGCGTATTTGGCGATGTGCCCGCTGCCAGCGGAGTGCCCAACGGTACCGGGTATTACGTCCACTCCGGCGCTGTCAGCGAGGATATGAAAGGATCTTTGAAGACCAAGACCTTCATCATTGACCGTCCAACGCTCACCTTCCTTGGCGCGGGCTGGAATGGGACCGCGTATGCGGCCGGAGACTGGCCTTGGGATTTTGGAAACCGCTACTATTTGAAGGATGCTGAAACAGGAGAGATTTTGATTGAGCAGGTACCTGAGAATAGGCTTGGAGACAGTGATAAGTTTATGACCTATACTTGGGATGTTACCGATTACGCAGGACGTGAGGTTTACTTCGAAATGGTAGACGCAGTAGGTGCGGAGGAAATGGCGACCTATGGCGGTGGCTTTGGCTGGATCGCCGTAGACAATATCATGCTCACCGGTGACCGGTTCGGCCAGGAGGTTGTTGCCAACGGCTATAATGGCTACTATTTGAAGGATGCCTCCGGCAATATTTTGCGGGCGGCTTATCCGAAGAACAGCGAGGAAATGAGCCTGGTTACCTGGGATGTTTCTAATTTAAAGGGGCAGCAGGTTTATTTTGAAGCCATCGACGGTATTGAGGCTGCGGAAAATGGCTGGATGGGCTTCGGTGAGATGTTCACCTACAATTATAAAGACGCGCCGGAGGATGATTATTGGTCTTTTGAATCCGGAACCTATGACGGTTGGGAGAGAACGGGAGACGCTTTCCCGGCCCAGGCCAACTCCTCGAAGCTGGGACGGCCTATGGGCGATGATAATGGCACCTTCTGGGCAGACACCAACGTAAACGGCGAGGATAAAACCGGCACCCTGACTTCCAAGGAGTTTGTGATTGAAAAGCCCTTTATCTCCTTCCTGGCCTGCGGCTGGAATGGACAGGGGCCGCAGGATGGAGGTCACAATCCGCCGAAGAACTATTATGAGCTGATTGACACCGAAGGTAACCAGCTGAGAATGACCACCCCGCCCGGACAGGATTCCAATCCGCTGAATACGTTTATCCGGCAGTATTGGGATGTCTCTGATCTGGTAGGACAGACAGTTCGATTCCGCATGGCCGACGGCGATGACGGCTCGGGCTATGCTTGGCTTGCCTTGGACAGCATCCGTCAGGAGAATAACTTCAGCTTTGAAAACGGGTATGCCTTCTGGAATTTCGAGGGCGAGGCTTTCGGAACCGATGCTTCCTCGGAAGGCATCGCTTTAGGCGCCAGAGGCGCGAAATGGGCGGATTCCCGTCAGGGAGGCTCTCAACTGACTGGCAGCCTGACCAGCGAGCTGTTTGTGATGGAAAATGATACGATCAGCTTTTTGGCGGCGGGCTTCGGAGCCGGCGGAAAGAACTATTACCGTCTGGTGAATGAAGCCGGCGAGGAAATTACCAGGGCGGTTCCTCCGGAAGACGAGAATTTCACCATGCTTTCCATGACAGCACCTGGCTACAAGGGTCAAAAGGTGCGGTTTGAGGCTGTTGACGGCAGTGATCTGGAAACGCAGGGTTGGCTCGCCTTGGATGACATTAACTTCAGATTCCTGTTCCCGGATACGATCGGTATCAGCACCTCTGCAGACAAAACAAATTGGACGGAGGCCGCCTCTTTGAAAGATATGGCGGGCAAAACTTACGCGAAAGTGGAGTTGCCTGCTGAAAGCAGCGCGCGATATATCCAGTTTGAGCTCTCCAGAGACGATGTGGATATGAGTTTCCTGAATTTGGTGGAAATCGATCAAAATATTGATGTGATCGGCGTGGACCTCCCGGTAGTCAACGGTATTGTAGACCTGGGCTCCGCTAAGGACTTTAACGCCGTCATTGCGAAATTCGCCTCCAGCGCTACTAGGAATTTCACAGTTTCTGTTTCTCTGGATGGAACCTCCTGGATTCCGGTGCAACAGTCCTTCGAGGCTGACGGCGATTCTGTCAATATCATGATCACCAAGATAAACGCCAGATACCTGAAATTCGAGGGAGATGTGGATGATTTGGAGACAGTTTCTGTCTATATGGTAACAGAGCCCAAGATAGGCGGAACAGAGGAGTCGGAAAATCCCGGCCCAAGCTCAGAACCGGATTCCAGCTCCAGCACGGATCCAGATTCAGGAACCAGCTCTTACGATCCCGGAGACATCTCCTCTGAGCCGGGAAATTCTTCCGAGCCAGAAGGAAGCTCAAGCCAGATCATCGAGGAATCAGGCTCCTCACAGGATAACGGTCCCACTACTGGAGATTCGTTGCCTTATACGGTGATTGGGCTGACAGCAGTTTTGGGAATGATTGGAGTTGCTTGCCTGGTGGTCCTCAAAAAGCAGAGAAGCTAAGAAAAGCGGATGAACAGAGGTCGAAATTTGGAACTCAAAAATGAGACAATCCAGATTCCGGCCTCTTTTTCTATGTTAAAACCCAGCGTTTAAGCCATTTTTCGAGGTTTATCCCTTTTTATAGAAATGAGACATCAAAAAGCAAAAAACAGAAAAATGGGTTGTAAAAACAATCAAATGTATCTATTCTGAACTGTGGATTCTCATTTTGTCGGAAGTTCCTTTTGATTTTTATTTAATAAATTTATTCCAAACGGTATTAGGCCAGCGGACAACAATTTCGTCACTCCCTCCCAAGAAGGGGTGACGAAATAGATGTCACCCCCGATTTTTTCAGTATTCATGCGGACTTTTTGAGCTTTTTAGAGCCATTTTTTAAGTGGTTATCCTATGCAAAGGGAACAAGGAAAAGGGTCTCCTATTTTTAACAGGAGACCCTTTTTCTTTTTTTATTTAATAGCAATAATAGTGTGTTTTTGTTTGTACTATCAACAGGTTGGCCAGTATTGTTTATTTGATTCTTTCCACAAATCAAATCGAGAAACAGAAAAATTTTTAAAATTTCAGAAATTATCAAATATAAAACAAAAAATTTTATTATTATTAAAACAATAGACTTGATGTTCAGCGGGCATTCGGAGGTCTTCCTCAATTGATGATAAAATTCGGCCTTGTTTGAATCAATTAACGCCCCCAAAGAACATGGAGAAGTGCCTTCTTAATCCCGGACGATCCCTCAACAAAAATTAAAACATATGGAGCTGCCGCCGGTATCGCAATTCAAAGATTACTGCGGAAAACAGCCCGGGGATTTATCAGGACCTGTGAGGTGTCTATACTACGATCAATGATATAGCGGTAACACTGCATAATCGCCTTGCGTCCCTGTTCACCTGGATGCTGATAGATAATAGCGTTGATGGTTCTGTTTTGGATATAAGGAATCATGGTATCGTACAAGTCTGTGGCGATTACCTTGATTTTGTGATCTACTTTTTCTTCTTTGAGAACATCACAAATTGTCAGAGAGTTACCTGTGGCAATATAAATTCCTTGTATATTAGGAATTTCTCTCAGGGCTTTTTTAGTTAATAAAGCAGCTACCTCCGGTTCATCGTGCGTCTCGTAGGTTTGCAGAAGATAATGGTCTTTTAGCAATTCGTTTTTAAAGCCGTCTACCTTTTCGCGGTGCTCCAAAATACTGAGATCTCCAATAAAGATCACTAAATTAGATTCTGCTGGTGTGATATAACATAAGATCTCAGAGGCCAGGCGGCCGGCCATTTGAGCGTTGACACGCACACAGCCGACGCGGTCTTCAGGATCGAAATCGTTGCCAACAAGAAATACAGGAATATTATGTGCTTTCAGCTTTTGCAGACAAGGCTTGCAGGCAGTTACAGAGGCCGGACATAGTATGACGGCCTCTACTTCCTTTTGAATAAGTTTATCAGAAATTTGGAATAACTCGTCAGTAGAATAAAGACTGGTGAATTGAATAAATTCGCCGGAAACATTATAATCTCGCAAAGATTCTAATGCATCGTTCATTCCACGGATAATGTCCCCATAGTACTGTTCCCAGGCTAAGGGATAGACGATGGCGATACGAATAGGCTTACGGGCAAGGCTTTGTGCCAATCGGTTTACATTGTAACCCATGGCTTCTGATGTACGAAAGATTTTATCTCTCATATCGGCGCTGATGCCTGGTTTGCCGGAGAGCGCTTTGCTGACGGTTCCGACAGAAATATTTAATTGATTTGCGATATCTTTTACTGTAACGCGCTTTGTGGCCATGTTGCCCCCCTCTTATCGTTCGAGAATACGTTTTCCTAAAGGCGTATTTTTTAATGTTAATATTATCATATATCTAGTGTTATTTGTCAATAGGTTAAATTTTACGAAAAATAATAGAAATTTCGTCAATATTAAAATGACTCCGCAAATAGAAAACGTTTTATTTAACGTGTTGTAATATTTAGTTATATTTATTGAATTATATTTCTAATAAATATGAAATTAAAACTAAAAAGTTGAGGAATGAGTATTGACAATCTGTAAATACTAAGGTATACTATGGAAAACGTATTCCATAACATGCTGACTAATTACGGTAAGCCGCGAAAAGTTTTCCTAGAGTTTTCAAGACCTTTCTGATAGATACGGTAGCCCAGGGGAAAAATAAATCCCTGTGATATAAACAAAAGGAGGAATCATCAAGTGAAAAATGTAAGAAAAATTTTATGCGCGATGCTGGCGGCATTGGTGGCGGTGTCTGCGACGGCGTGCAGCGGTGACGGCGGAAACGGCGGTACGGCCTCGACCGATTCAGCGGCTTCTGGAGAAACCAGCAGCGCTGCGGCGGAGAGTGAGCCGGTATCTATCGAACTCTGGTTCCAGGGAGCCAAAGAAGATGGTTTTCTTTACGAAACTGCGGTAAAGGCCTTAGAAGAATATCAAAAAGTTAATCCAAATTTTGAAGTGAGTATCATGCCTGGAGGGGAAGCTGATGTTTATTTACAGAAGGTTTTGATGGCTGCGGCTTCCGACGATCTGCCGGAGGTGTTCAGTGCCACCGCTTTTAATATGACAGGAATTCCGGAAACCGGTGTTCTGACAGACCTCACTGAAGCGATTGACTCTGACTCTGAGTGGAGTGCCCGCTTTACCGATGAAGCCTGGGAAAAGCACTTCCAGTTTACTGACGGCAAAAAGTACGGCGTTCCGACCCAGAGTGAAATTCAGGGCTGGTTCCTGAATAAGAGATTGTTTGATGAGCAGAATCTGGAAATCCCTGTGACCTATGAAGAGTGGCTGACCTGTATTGATAAGTTTAACGAGGCTGGTATTCAGCCCATCGCTTATGGCGCGGTGGATGCTTACAGCCGTTGGGGCTTTGACATCTGGTTCTGGCGTTACGGCTTTGGCGACAATATGGACAAGATTTTGAGCAAGGAAATGAAGTTTGCTGATTTTGCCTTGCCTGTCTATCAGAAAATCGATGAAATGGCGAAACATACTGCTTTCCCCGAAAATGTGAGCACCGCTACCTGCAGCGAGGCCATCGAACTGTTTAGCGCTGGCCAGGCCGCGATGGTCACTACGGGAAGCTGGGAACTGGAAAACCTACTGAAGTCTCCTGAGGTAGACAACTTTGTATTCAGCTGGGGTCCGGAATTCTCCGACAGTGAATACGATCAGAAAGTCGGCACCAAGGCGACCGCATGGGCCTATTGGGCTGGTAAAAAGGCGTCTGAAAGCGATGCGAAGCTGGCGGCTGTAACCGAGTATCTGAAGATGATGTCTGACCCGGTGGTGGTAACTTATTTAACAGAGGAGAAAAATATTATTACTGCCTGTCAGTATGATGGCGACACCTCCGAATTGCCCGGCCTGATGCAGTCTTTGCTGGAAAAGAAAGATGACGAATATGCTTCCGGCGGTGAAATCTCCGGATTTATTGATCCTTCCTTTGAAAGCGCTTATTGGAACAGCGTGTCTGCTGTGATTACGCAGACGGCGACTCCCGAGGAGGCCGTGCAGCAGCTGGATGACGCTATGGCGATGCTGTCCTGACGATTTAGAACAAACGAGTGACGAGGGTGGATATCTGAAGCCTGGCGGCATTTCAGATATCCACCCTGTTTGGAGGGAGTTTTATGCATCTGGTTTACAATAGAAAGAAATTTTTCGGCTTTACCACGCCGATGCTTTTCTTTTATATTGTTTTCATGTTTCTTCCCATTGGCGTGGCGGTTTACTACAGCCTGACTAATTACCGGGGCGCCGGCGGATATGACTTTGTGGGGATGGCGAACTATTCCCGGCTGGTGGGCGATAAATTATTTTGGCTATCATTGGGAAACACATTGAAAATTACCATAACCACATTAATAATTCTGATTCCCCTGTCCTTCCTCCTGGCTTGGGTCTTAAAGGAAGAAAAGCGGGGAAACAATATTTTTAAAACCATTTTCTTTACCTCCTACTGTGTAGGCGGCATTATCGTCGGTTTAGTTTGGACATTTATTTTAGATCCCTCCAAGGGATTGGTTAACAATTTTTTGCGTTCTGTTGGAATGGAGGCACTAGCGCTAGACTGGATTGGCGGCCGGACCTTAACGCCCTATATGGTTGGAATTATTACCACCTGGAGCGGCCTGGGATTTTGCATCCTGCTTTGGACTAACGGTATTAAGCAGATTCCTGGCGAGGTGCTGGAAGCCAGCATTGTGGACGGTGCAAATAAATGGCAGCAAGTTCGAATGGTGACCCTGCCTCTTCTTAAAGAAACCTTCAAAATGATTTTTGTGATGCAGTTTACCGGTGCCCTAAAGGTATTTGAATCGGTATATTCCCTCACCGGAGGCGGACCCAATCACCTTTCAGAAACCATGGTTTCCTATATGTACAACACCACTTTTGGCTCAAGACTGTTCAGCTACGGTATGGCGATTTCGGTGGCGGAGTTTGTTTTGGCAATTACTGTAAGCCTGCTGTTTATGTATTTTACTAGAAAAGAGGTGACAGATTGATGGAATTGAATCAAAAAGCGGCACGTCGCAAGCTAGTGGGAAGGATAGCGCGAATGATTGTTCTGGTAGTCTGTGCCGCCCTGTTTTTAGTTCCGATTATCTTCAGCTTTTTTATTTCCTTAAAAACAAAGACGGAAATCTTTACCGACCCATTCTCGTGGCCGTCTCCCGTACAGTGGGTAAACTATGCCAACGCCTGGGAGATAATGGAGTTTCCAAAGCTGTTTCTCAATACCATCATTGTTTCCGCCCTTTCCATCAGCGTTGGCCTGTTTATGGTTTTACTCTCATCCTTTGCCATCGCCAGAATGAAATTCGGTTCTGGAAAATTGCAAAACGGCGTTTATGCCTTCTTTATCGCGGGAATTATCCTGCCATCCTTCGTCTTGCTCCTTCCGATTTATATGATGAATTCAGAGCTTGGCACCTTGAATACTTACTGGGGTGTGGTGCTGCCCTATTGGGGGTGGACCGCTCCGATGCATACGCTGATTATGGTAGCGGCCTTCCGGTCGATCCCGTCCACTCTGGACGAGGCGGCGACCATTGACGGCTGCGGCGCAATGGGGATTCTTTTCCGAATTAACGTTCCTGTTATCAAGCCCGCCCTGGTCACCAGCTTTATCATTTGCTTTTTGGGAATTTGGAATGAGTTCCCTCTTTCCTCAGTGGTGCTTACCTCCTCGGATGTACAGACAGTGGCGTTGGGCGCGTCGAAATTTAAGGGCTTGTTCACAGTGGACTACGCTCTAATGGCTGCCGGCGTTATGATCCTTACCATTCCGCAGATTATCTTCTTCTCTTTCTTCCAGCGATACATTGTAGCAGGCATGGCGGTAGGTTCGGTCAAGGGTTAACTTTCGCGGGCTTATTTTAATAGAGAATCAGACGGAGGAAGTTTATGGAGGACAGAATATTTTTGCAGTCCCGCACTGGAGATATGGCTCAGTTCTGCGGTGCCAGGCGTTCTGTTTTAGCGGAAGGCAGGGCCGCCGGGGTGGAGACAGTTGACGTTTGGAATTACGCCGGGCTTGCCTTCAGCGTATATCCGGGAAGAGGTATGGATATTGGACGGCTTACCTATCGGGGGGTTCCGGTATCTTATTTGGCGAAGCCGGGGGTGGCGTCTCCAGGGTATTACGAAAGCAGCGGCATGAACTGGCTTAGAAATTTTTTCGCGGGTATGCTGACCACTTGCGGCCTCTCCAATGTGGGAGGGCCCGAGCCCTGTGAGCATCCCGTAATCGGCAGCACGCCCTTGGGGCTTCACGGCCGGATCGCCAATACCGGCGCAGAGGATGTGTGTGTCCGCCAGGGCTGGGAGAACGGCGGATATGTGATATCGGTCAGTGGAAAAACACGGGAAGCCTGCCTCCACGCGGAAAATTATACCCTGGAAAGGAAGCTGGAAACCTCCCTGCGCTCTAAGGAAATTAAGATCACCGATATCATTGTCAATAACAGTCAATATGAACAGCCGTTGATGCTTTTGTATCATATCAACGTGGGATATCCGATTTTAGATGAAGGCGCCCGGTTTTTTTCCAGTAAAACTCGGGTTTTACCAAATTCTCCAAAAGCGCAGGAGGATCCTGAAGGCTATCGGGCGGCAGGGCTTCCTGTTCTGGGAATAGAGGAGAAATGCTATTTTCACACGCTGGAGGAGACGGACGGCTGCCGTACGGCGGGCATTGTCAACGACAAATTACAGTTGGCCTTTTATGTGCGTTTTAAAAATTTAAATTCTTTCACCCAATGGAAAATGGAAAATGTCTGTGAATATGTTTGGGGGCTGGAGCCTGGAAACTGCAACCCGGTGGGGCGGAAAGCCCAGGAAGAAAAAGGAGCGCTGGAGACCCTGCCGCCTTGGGGAGAAAAAAAGGTGGAATTGGTGTTAGGCGTGGCCGAGGGACGGGAAGAAATTGAGGCGCTGACGAGGATAGGGGGCTGAAAAATGGCTTACTGCAAAATGGTTCAAACAGATAAGGGCATACGGTATATGTCCGGAATGCTGGTTTACGACGAGCGGGTGGTTGCCGGCAGGCCGGTAATGGGATATTTAAACGCCGCTGGTCAGATTTGGAATGAACAGCATTTGACAGACGATAAATACCTGCCCACAGGCGGCGGCTTTAAGCCGGAACGGTCGTTGCAAAGCTTCCGGCTGACGGTAAACGGCCGAAAGCTGGAAAAGGGCTGGTCTATAGGACAGCGAAAAACAGAGGAAACGACGGCGTCGATGGAATTGCTTCACGAGGATGCCCCGGTCAAGGTGGAACTTCTGACAGAGGCGAAAGGCGGCGATTGGCTTGCCCGCAGCCTGAGTGTTACCAATATCAGCGACCAATGGATTACGCTGGATGAGGTTTGCCCGCTGGCAGGAGCCCCATGGCTTCATACCTTAGATAACAGCTTGCACACATATTCGTTTCAGGAATTAGAGGATGACCCCGGCAAACCTTTCTTTGAAGCTGGTTTGAATATTGCCAGCGAATGGGGGCAGGAGGGCGATCTTCGTTTTCTGCCAATCAGTAAAGAGAAAATTGTATACGACGCGGCGAGAAACGGCCGCAGCGGCTGGTCCAGACCGGCGGTGCTTCTTCGGGATAACCTAAACGGCGCTGTTTTATGCGCAGAACTGGCTTACAGCGGAAATTGGATCACGAAAATGGAAGCGAACCTGCATCCGGGAAAAACCTATGTGGATTTTGAACTGGGGCTGTGCTGTCCCGAAGGCCAGGCCCTTCGAGTGCTGGCACCGGGAGAGTCCATTGAAACTCCTCAGGTTCACTTTACTCTGTGCGCTTCCGGGCTTGATGCGCTGACTCAGTCACGCCATCGGTATGTGCGGGAATGTATTATGCCCCCCAATGACCCGATCGGAGGCTGCCTGGTAGAGGCGAACCATAGAGGCTATCTTTCAGACCGAGAAAATGAAGAAGAAATTTTGCTCGATGTGGAAATCGCGGCGGAAGCCGGGGTGGAGCTTTATGTCATAGACGCGGGATGGTATGGGCGGGAGCCAAACGTTTGGTTCGACAATGTAGGCGATTGGTACGCCGCGCCCTGGCTGCCCAACGATTTATACCCAATTATCGACCGGGCGCACGCTAAGGGGATGAAATTCGGATTGTGGATGGAACTGGAAGCTGTCGGCCGTAATGCGAAGCTGCGGGAGGAGCATCCGGATTTCATTATGCGCAACGGCTCAGACGAGATTGCCGGCGGCCGGGTACTGGACTTATCCAAGCCGGAAGTGGCCGACTGGGTAGAGGAAGAGGTGGAATCCCTGATTTCCCGTTATCAGCTGGATATGTTCCGTATCGATCACAATCATCGAATCGGCGACGGCGCCTGCAGACAAGTAGGGCCCTATCTGGAAAATGTTTTGTGGCGGTATTTTGAAAACTTTTATGCCATGCTGGAGCGGCTGCGAAATAAATTTCCGAAGGTATCCTTTCAAAACTGCGCTGGCGGAGGAGGGCGGATGGATTTTGGAATCCTGCGGTATTTTCATCACAGCGAGCTGAGCGACTGGATGCATGCTCCAAGAGTGCACCGTATTTTTCAGGGAACCATGGCGCAGCTGCCGCCGGAAACCCTGCTGCAGTGTATGGGCACGGAGGTATGCGAGCAGGTAATGAAGGGCGACCTTCTGTTTCAGATCCATTCAGTATTAGGCTCCCGGTTCATATTAAGAGGCATCGCCCCTTCCATGGGACAGAGAAATCCGGAGCTTCACCGGCAGATCTGTGAGGCGATAGAGCTTTATCAAACGAAGCTGCGGCCGGTTTTGACGGAGAATTGCCTGGTTTACCAGCATACGCGGCCGGATCAGGGAATTTTCTATCCAGAGCCCTGGCTGGCCTATGAACTTTCACGGCCGGACCGAAAGGCTGGCTACGCCCTGATTTTCCGTTTGGCAGACGAGGGAAACCAGGAATATATCATCTGTCCGAAAGGAATCAGCCGGAATAAGAACTATCTGGTAACCCTTGATCGGGCGGGAGACAGCTTTTGTATGGACGGTTTCCACTTAAGTGAAAAGGGAATTACCATCCGCGCGGAAAAACACTTTTTCTCAGAGCTGATCTATTGGGAGGAGTGCGAGAATGCTTGAATCCATCCGAAGATGGGCGGCGCGGAATTTAGATGATCGTCAAGTGGCGCTGCTCAGCGAATTGACTTCCTATGCCCGACGGGATATTTTGCGAATGACCACTGAGGCTGGCTCAGGCCATCCGGGAGGCTCCCTGTCCTCGGTGGGGATTTATTTACTGATTTTAGCCGCCTTGGATGCGGAGAACGGCGATCAGCTTGTTGTCAGCCACGGCCACACAGCGGCAGGTATATATGCCGCCTTAGGCCGGATGGGCTTTGTAGAGCCTGAGAAGGTCGTAGCGGGGTTTCGGCGAAAGGGATCTCCCTATGAAGGCCATCCGTCGCTTCAGGTACCGGGGATTTCCTGGTGCAGCGGCGCGTTGGGCCAGGGGCTTTCCGTCGGCTGCGGTTTCGCAGCGGCGGCCCGTCAGCAGGGAAAGGACAGCAGAATCTACGTAGTGATGGGCGATGGGGAGCAATCTAAGGGACAGCTGTCGGAGGCCAGGGAATTCGCTGTTTCACATGGCCTGAACCGCTTAACGGCGGTAATCGATTATAACAGACAGCAGGCCAGCGGATCGTTGGAGAACATACTTCCGCAGCAAATCGCCGCGAAATACCGGGCGGCGGGCTGGACTGTGGAACAGGTGAGCGGGCACGACTTTTCAGCGCTTTATCAAGCGCTGAAAAGGGCCGAGGGCAACAGTTGTCCCAGCGTAGTTATCGCGGAAACCGTGATGGGCTGCGGCGTTCCCGGCAGGGAAAACGACTACACCTTTCATGGGGCGCCTCTCAGCCGGGAGAAGCTGGAAAGCTGCACCCTCGGTCTAAAAGGAACAGGCCCCCGGATGCCTAAAAAAGAGACAGCGGCGTTGTCGGGATTTCGGGGCTTAGATGGCGGAAAGCGCAAGGTTTATCCAGCGGATGCAAAAACCGATCTCCGCAGCGCCTTTGGAACAGCGCTTCTCGATGTTGCGAGAAGCAGTCAAGGAAAAGGGCTCGCGGTATTCGACTGCGATCTTATGGAATCCGTCAAGGTTTCAGACATTTCAAAGGAGTTTCCCGCATCCTTTTACGAAAGCGGAATCGCGGAGGAAAACGCGGTTACTACAGCCGCGGCCATGGCGAAAGCCGGAATGGTGACCTTTGCCGCGGGATTTTCAGCCTTCATGATAGATGAGGTCTACTCCCAGCTGAGAATGGGCGATATTAACCACGCGCCCCTGAAAATAGCCGCTACCCATTGCGGCCTGGATGTTGGGGAAGATGGAAAGACCCACCAATGCCTAGACTATTTGTCTCTGCTTTCCAATCTGCGGCATATGCAGGTGCTGACGCCTGCGGATCCTAACCAAACGGACGCTATGGTCCGGTATATGGTGCAGAGCGGTGAAGCCCAGTGCTTATGTATGGGCCGCTCCAAAACCGCCGTACTTACCAACGAGGATGGGACACCCTTTTTTGGAAAGGACTACCAGTTCCGTTACGGTGAAGGCCATTGGCTGAGGCGGGGAAAGGACGCGGCGATCATTACCTTTGGTATGATGGCGCCAAAGGCTCTGGAAGCCTGGGAAGAACTGCGGCGGCGAGGAATTGAGGTTTCCGTTTATCTGATCTCGTGTCCGGGAATTTATTCGTCGGAGGATATAAAAGCAACCGCCAATACCGGCTTGGTGGTTACTTATGAAGACCATTTCGTGGAAAGTGGAATCGGAAAGGATATTGGAGCGTTTCTAGCGCAAAATGGATTGTTCTGTAAGCTGGCCTGTCTGGGTGTAAAGGAATATGGATGCAGCGCAAAACCGGAGGAACTATATCAAATGCAGGGCCTAAGTCCTGCTGATCTTGCTAACGTAATTATAAGGGGGATATCATCATGAAAAAACAATTAAAAATCGGCTTTGTTCCATCCAGCTGGGAATCCTGGGATGGAAATCAGTATACTGGACGCGGCCATTTGGCTGAGGAAATGCGTGACCGCTGTTTAGCGGCTATGGAAAAGGTGGGAGTAGCCGAGATTATTGTTCCAGGCAAGGAGCTGACTCAGGGCGGCCTGGTGGCTTCTGTTGAGGACGGGGCGAAAGCGGCGGAGCTATTCTTGAAAGAAAACATCGATGCCCTGGTGATTGGCAACATGAACTTCGGCATGGAGGTCGCGGTAGGAGAAGTGCTTTCTTATATGCGTAAGGATTTGCCGATCCTCCATTTTTGCACCAAATCAGGACCTATTTCGGACCAGGGCAACCGGTCTACTGATAACTGGTGCGGCCAATTTATGACTGTGTCAGCCATTAAGCGCAGAGGCTTTACCTATACGCATATTCTTACCTGTAACCCGGAGGAGGAGCGCTTTACCGAGGAATACGCCAATTTTGTCAGGGCGATGTATACTCTGAAATGCTTTAAGCAGGCGAAAATCGGACAGTTGGGCGTACGTCCCCTTCTGTTTGAGTCTCAGTATTTCAGCGAGGAAAACTTCCAGCGCCGTTTTGGCCAGATGCTCCGCACCATGGATTTGGCTACGGTATTCGACAGGCTGGATCATATTCCTGAGGATGATCCTGAGGTGCAGGAGACCTTAAAGGACTTGACCTCCGGCGTGGTATGCGAGATGAATCAGGAAAAGCTTCCCCTGCTTGCCAGATACGAGGTAGCGTTGAAACATATTTATAAGGAGCTTGGCGCCGACTGCATGGCGGTGTGCTGCTGGGAAATGCTTCAAACCCGTTACGGAATCGCTGGCTGCTCTACTTTCGCGCGGCTGAACGACCAGGGCTATTTGACGGCCTGTGAGGTAGACGTGCTGGGCGCTCTCAGTATGCTTGCGGCGTCCGCCGCGGGACTGGAACAAACGCCGCCCATTTTTATCGACTGGACGGATCTCCATCCCACGGAGGAAAACTGCTGGCTGGCCTGGCACTGCGGAAACGCCGCCCCCAGCCAATGCGCCTGCGGCTGTCAGCAAAAGCTGCGGCTGAATGAGCGTCTTTCTGTTTGGAGCGATAACTGTGACGGCAGTATTGAATTCAATCTTGCCGAGGGCCCGGTGACCTGTCTGCGGCTGGTAGAGTACGACGGAGAATATACCATGTTTATCGGCACTGGAGAGATTGTGGATATCGATCCCTATATCAGGGGGACTTATGGCTGGGTGAAAGTTAAAGATATCGAGGCTTGGGAACAGAAGATGATCGACGCCGGCGTAGTGCATCACGGCGTTTTGATTCGCGATCCCAAGGCGGCGGACGCTTTGGAGCTGTTCTGCAAATACGCGGGGATTCGTGTGGTGCGGGCGGAATAAGAACCGCGAGAAAAAGCGGTATTGAAAGCTTCATCGGCCCGCGGCGCGCCTGTTGGCCCTGGGCGATGCCCGCTGCCTTCCGGGACGAAGAAGAGAAAATGGAAAAAAGGAAGCGTTTGCGGAAAGCTCTGGTTTTCGCTGCTTCCCTCCGCCAAAGGCTTAAAGAAACGATCTCAGCTGAATTTCAGAGCCGGCCATTATCAAAGCGATTAGCCGGCTTCCATAGAGTTTTAGAAAAAACGGAAGCGATTCCGGTGATCGCTTTCAATATAGATTTATAACATATGTGGATGGCAGCCGGGTCTCGGTATCAATCGGGGCTGGGAGCCGGCTGCGCGCAATAGGAGGAATCATGATGGCAAAAATGCTGAAAGCCACCTTGGTGGCGCCGGAGCGTATCGAATTGGGAGAAGCGGAAATTCCCACGCCGGGAAAAGATGAAGTTTTAATTCGGGTTTTACGGGTTGGCGTATGTGGTTCTGATCCGACGATTTATTTTGGAAGGCATCCCTATGTCACTTATCCTGTGGTCATGGGACACGAGTTTTCCGGAACTGTGGAGGCCTTGGGTGAGGGCGCGGAGGGTCCCGCCGTTGGAACGAGAGTAGCGGTGATCCCCCATTTGGTCTGCGGAAAATGCGATATGTGCCAAAAGGAAATTTACAATTTCTGCGAATCCCTGCGGTGCACAGGCGCGGAGGCCGACGGCGCTCACTGTGAATTCATCTCCATGCCGAAGCAAATGGTAATTCCGATTCCGGAAGCTATGACACTGGAGGATGCCGCGATGGTGGAGCCGGCTTGTGTGGCTTATCATGGCGCCAAGCGGGGAGAAATTCAGCAGGATGATATCGCCTTGGTAGTCGGGGCGGGACCCATCGGCAATTTCTGTATGCAGTCCTGTAAAGCATTAGGGGCGAAACGGGTATTTATCGCTGATATGGATGCCTCCCGCTTGGCTCTGGCGGAAAGCTTGGGAGCCGATGGTGTCATCGACGTTTCCAAGGAAAGCTTGGAAACTGGGCTGGAAAGGCTGTGCGGCGGCGCGAAAAAGGTCAATGTTTTTTATGACTGCGTGGGGGAAAAGGGAATGGTTTTCAATAATATCCTGGGCATGGCGCGCAGAGGCAGCCGGATTGTGATTATCGGCGTTCTGCAAAATGGCTACGATGTGCCGCGGCTGCCGGACTTTGTGCAGCATGAGCTTCGCCTGTCAGGTACCACGATGTATACTCCCGCTGATTACCGTGAAATGCTCAAGCTTATGGGAGAGGGCAGAATCAGGACCAAGGGAATGATTTCTCATACATTCCCGCTGACACAGGTAAAAGAAGTATTTCAGATGATCGCACAGCGCCGCGAGCCTTTCTTTAAAATCATGTTGACGGTAGGAGAGCAGCGGGAGTAATAGAGTGACCGGCGCTTCGCCAATCGCTGTCAATAGGACGGCGTGCCTTCGGGGACGCCGTCTGTTTCTGCTGTTTATTAGATTTGCGGCCAGGCCTGTCCGGCGGAAAGAATACGACCTTGGGGACGGGGAATGGATGAAGGCATAGCGGCAAACCTGATAGAATGAATTTGGAGTAGTGATAGTATGCTGTTAGGAATTGATTTTGGCTCCAGCGGATGCAAGGGCGTGCTGTTCAGCCCTGAAGGGACGATTTTGGCAAAGGCGTCCCAGGAATATAGTGTGGAAACCATCGGTGCGGATGGCTGTGAAATGGATCCCCAGGTGTTTTTCGATGCTTTCTGCACTGTGGTAAAAGAAATTGCGGAACAGGGGGAAATTAGAGCGATAGGGATATCCTCTCACGGCGAAACGGTCATCCCTATTGGCAGGGACCGGCAGGCGGCGGGGCCGGCGCTGATGAACTCGGATAATCGGGGACTGTGCTGTGCTCAGCGCCTGGAAAATACCCTGACCAGAAAAAGAATCTACGAGATTTGCGGCCTGCCGGCGCATCCGATGTATTCTCTGCCGAAAATCTGCTGGTTTCGGGAGAATCGGCCGGAACAGTTTTCTAAAACAGACCGGTTCTGCACGGTTCCAGGATATCTTTTATCAAGACTGGGCCTGGAGCCCTTGACGGATGATACCCTAGCCAGCCGATTTATGGCCTTTGATATTCAGAAAAGGACCTGGTCGCAGGAAATTTTAAGTGCGGCGGAGATTAAACAAAGTTATTTTTGTCCCACGGTGCCGGCGGGAACCTCCGCTGGCGTAATACCGGCGGAAATCGCAAAAGGCCTGGGACTTTCGGAAGGTGTCTCCGTGGTGATGGCGGGCCACGACCAGCCCTGCGGCGCATTTGGTGCGGGTTTGGTCCGGCAGGGAAGCGCGCTGTCCGCAGGTAGCTATGAATGTCTGTGCTCGGTAGGAGACAAACCGGCTGCTGGGGAGAAGGCCCTGTCCTACAGCTTTAATACCTATTGCCATGTCTGTGACGGTTCCTATCTTACCTTGGCCTTCTTTCCGGGGGCTTTGTGCGTCAACTGGTTTTTAAAGCTTCTGTATCCGGAGGCGGAGCGCGGCGGCTTAGACGAGGTGTTTTCCAATATTTTTAACTCTATGAAGGAAAACGGCCCAAGCGGTCTGCTGGTGACGCCCCATCTGATCGGAGCCTGCAATCCGGGGTGGAATCCCCTGGCCCGGGGAGGAATTTACGGCCTTCATCCGGGAATAGCGGCCCCGGATATGATGAAAGGCGTTTTCGAGGGAATCGCCTGCGAGCTAAGGCTAAACCTGGATGCGCTTCGAGATGTCGGCACTGAAATACCGCGTATCCTAATCCATGGGGGCAATGCCAGGCAAAACGCCAGTGTTCAGCTGCGGGCGGATATTACCGGTTGTGAATTTCAGCGCCTGGAAGATCGGGAAACCGGATGTCGGGGCGCCGCGATGCTGGCGGGACTGGGAATCGGACTGTTTGCGGATTATCAAAACGCGGCGGAAAATATGCAAACCAAAAGAGAGAAGTTTTTGCCCCAAACAGAATCAATGGAAAAATATGAAAAACAATTTCAGCGTTACCGGGATTTTTACTATAGAACAGAAAATTTATGAGCTGGGAAAGAGAGAGAAAAGAAATGGGTAAAAACGTTAGATTCGGCATTATAGGCTGCGGACTGATGGGCCGGGAGTTTGCTAGTGCCGCCGCACGGTGGCAGCATTTTACAGAGGAGATCCCCCAGCCTCAGCTGATCGCAGTGTGCGATGTAAACCCTTCCGGCCGGAAGTGGTTTACCAACCATGTTCCAACGGTTCAATATGAATATGACGATTATCGGGAGCTTTTGAAAAATCCGGAAGTCGAGGCGGTGTACTGCGCTGTGCCACACCACCTTCATGAAGAGATTTATGTGGCGGTGATCGAGTCCGGAAAGCATCTTATGGGGGAAAAGCCCTTTGGCATCGACCAGGCCGCCAATGACCATATTTTGGAGGCGTTGCAGGAACACCCGGAGGTGTTCGCCAGATGCGCCAGCGAGTTCCCTTATTTTCCGGCGATGCAGGTCATGCTTTCCTGGATTCGAGAGGAGAAATTCGGAAGAATACTGGAAATCAAAGCGGGATTTAATCATTCCAGCGATATGGATACAAAAAAGCCTATTAACTGGAAACGCCAGGCGTGCTATAACGGCGCTTACGGCTGTATCGGGGACTTAGGAATCCACACCCAGCATGTCCCGTTCCGCATGGGTTTTCTCCCCCGAAATGTTTATGCCAGCCTGCGGAAGTACATTAATCAGCGGCCAGACGGTAAAGGAGGGACAGCGGCCTGTGATACCTGGGATAACGCGGTGCTGTTTTGTGAGGCCGTGGACAAGCGCGGTGAAACAGTTCCTATGACCCTGGAAACCAAGAGGATGTCCCCCGGAGACACCAATAACTGGTACTTTGAAATTTATGGGATGGAGGCTTCCGCCAAATTCACCAGTTCTAAGCCCGACATCTTTACCTTTACGCAATCTTGGGGGAAAGAGCAGGCCTGGGCGGATATTCACATCGGCTATAAACCTATGCTGTCTACGATTACCGGGCCTATTTTTGAATTCGGCTTTACCGACGCGATTCTTCAAATGTGGGGAGCCTATATGAAAGAACTGGATGGCCGACAGGTATCTTTTGGCTGTTTTACACCGGAGGAGACCGCGCTGTCCCATCGTTTATCCACCGCGGCCCTGCGGTCGTACGAGGAAAGAAAGGCGATTGATTTATAAAAATCTAATAAGGATGCAAGCATGAGTATAGAGCTGAATACGAAAGGCATGGGGCTGGAATTTGACGAAGAGACGGGCGCAGTATATGACGGCGGTAACGGGATTTAATGACAGAAACATGCTGAATCAATGCTTGATGTACCGGTTTATCATCAGCTATGAGCCATATAACTTTAAAGGGCGGTTAGAGGATTATCCGGAA